>Ga0209373_10000129_pt1 | contig 162612 bp, 151 predicted proteins | sample Higcelweek5metaG_FD_187173 | JGI IMG/M metagenome (GOLD analysis project Ga0209373, IMG submission 187173) | Freshwater pond sediment microbial communities from the University of Edinburgh, under environmental carbon perturbations - High... | ecosystem: Environmental > Aquatic > Freshwater >... | reverse complement strand
CATTAATAAACTTGATGGAAAATTTGCTTGCGGAATGGTCAAAGAAGATGTAAAATGTATATGGTAATAAAATACTATTAAGTTCGCAAAATAAAGATTTTGCGAAGTTGGATGTAGGAGGCTTATTAAAATGTATGATAAAACCGAGATGCCCCAGTATTTGAACGATTTTCTTACATATATTGATACAATTAAAGGTAAATCAAAAAATACTTCAAAAGAATATTTTTACGACCTTAGAACATTTTTGCGCTTTCTTAAAATTCTAAATAATATTGTTGATAAAAATATAGATTTTGAAAAAATATCAATTGATGATGTTTCGATTGATTTAATTGAGAAAGTTACACTTAGTGATTTATATGAATATATGGCTTATGTTAACCGTGGTCGCGGTAACACTGCCTCCTCCCGCGCTCGCAAGGTTTCCAGCCTTAGGTCTTTTTATAAATATTTATCAACTAAAGCCTGTTTAATTAAAAACAACCCTACAAAAGAATTGGATTCCCCAAAAATTGGTAAATCATTGCCCAAATATCTGGATTTAAAAAGCAGCCGTCAATTGCTTGAGGCTGCTGATGCAAATTCTGAAAATAAACGTGATTATTGCATTCTAACCCTTCTTTTAAATTGCGGTTTGCGAGTTTCAGAGCTTATCGGCATTAATATAAATGATATTCGAGGCGATACCCTTACTGTTGTGGGCAAGGGCAATAAAGAACGCACAATATATTTAAATAATGCGTGTTTGTCTGCAATAAAAAGCTATATGGACATTAGACCCAAGGACGGCTTAAAAGACAGAAGCGCACTATTTTTAAATAAAAACAAGGATAGAATCGGCCCTCGCGGAATTCAGTTAATGGTTAAGAAATACCTTGATTTAGCAGGGCTTGACTCGAAAAAATATTCAACTCATAAATTAAGGCACACAGCCGCAACATTAATGTATAAGCACGGCAATGTGGATATTCGCGCACTTCAAGAAATTTTAGGGCATCAAAATTTGTCCACTACCGAAATTTATACTCATATAGATAACGAGCAACTAAGAAAAGCAATAAACAATAACCCATTGGCAGATGAAAAAAGCAAAAACTAATTTGTGTTTGCTATTTCATCAATTATAACTTCTTTATAATCACATTCAGATTCAATACATTTTCCGCAATTATCGCAATGCTTGTTTTTATCTAAATCGCAAATGTCGCACTCGCCGCAATCTGTGCAAATTCTGTCATAAAGAACACAATCATAATTCTTCATATGTGTATCATTCCTTCATCAATTAAATTTTGCAGTGCGGTTAAAATTCCCACGTAAGCTGTGTCAAATGTTAAGCCGCCTTGCATATATGCTATGTATGGCGGTTTTATCGGCGCATCTGCTGAAAGCTCTATCGAAGCTCCTTGATTAAATGCTCCTGCTGCCATAATTACTTCGTGACTATATCCCGGCATATCCCATGGATATGGTGTAACAAAACTGTCTATGGGCGCGCCCTTTTGTATCCCTTGACAGAACTTTATAACACCTTCTTTTGTTCCGAATTTTATTGCCTGAATTATATCTGTTCTGTATTCATCTGTTTTAGGCGAAACCTCAAACCCCAATTTTTCAAACAATGCACCGCAAAACAGTGCGCTTATTAAGCTTTCGCAAACTATATGAGGTGCTAAAAATAACCCTTGAAGTATCTGTTTGTTAAATCCAAGTGATGCACCCACGTGCTTGCCAAGACCAACAGAATTTAATTTATAAGCTGCAAGCTCTACAAATTCTTTTCTGCCTGCAATATATCCGCCTGTTGGCGCAATGCCTCCGCCAGGGTTTTTAATTAACGAACCTGCAATCAAATCTGCGCCGTAGTTTGTCGGTTCGTCACGTTCCACAAATTCACCGTAGCAGTTATCGACAATGCAAATAATATTTTTATTTATGTTTTTTACTGTTTCAATAATTTTACCGATTTCGCTGTTTGTAAGTGATGGTCTAAAATCATATCCCTTTGATTTTTGTATCATGATTGCTTTTGTTTTTTCGGAAATTGTTAACATAATATTATTATAGTCTATCTTGCCGTCTATCAAATCTACTTGTTTATAATTAACGCCAAAGTCTTTAAGCGAACCCAAATTATCGTTTTCCGTTATTCCGATTACATCTTCCAATGTGTCATAAGGCTTGCCTGTTACGGATACCAAGGTGTCCCCCGGTCTTAAAACTCCGAACAAACAAAGGGAAATTGCGTGAGTTCCACTGATAATATTGTGGCGAACCAAAGCATCCTCCGCACCGAAAATTTCCGCATAAATTTTGTCGATAACATCTCTGCCTGAATCATCATAGCCATATCCGGAGGTTGCCGCAAAATGAGTTTCGCTAACCTTATTATTTTGAAATGCAGATAAAACCTTCAACTGATTGTACCTTGCATTTTGCTTAAGTGTATTAATTTTATCCAATATTTCGTTTAATGCTTCTTCTGCAAAATCAATTGCTTTTTTTGATAAGTTGAATTTTTGTTGCAACAGCTTTTCCATTTTATAACCAATACCTTTCGTTATTAACAAGCTCTGTAATGATTTTTACAGCATCATTTGCATCGTTTATATTTGCAGTTTCGCAAGGCGTGTGCAAATATCTGACCGGAATTGAAATTCCGCCTGTAACCACACCAATTCCGCTTGTTTGAATTGCACCTGCATCCGTACCCTTTTTTTCAACAATTTCAAACTGATGTTTTATGCCAAGTTCTTCAGCGGCATCAATAATCATATTTTTGATGAAAGGGTGGCTCATTATTGAACCGTCCTTTATTTTGACGGCAGGTCCTTCGCCTAATTTCAATCCGCATTTTCCTCCGTTTGGAATGTCATCACAGTCTGTAACATCAACCGTTATTGCATAATCGGGTGAAACGGAATTTACTGCTGTTTTGGCTCCTCGTGAATTTAATTCCTTTTGAACGGTAAAAACAAAGTATAAATCGTTTTTATTATTTTTAATCTCTTTAATTGCTTTTATTAAAATATAGCAGCCTATTCTATCATCAAGTGATTTTGTTGATATAAAATCACCACAAGCGTCAAAATTTGGAGCGAAGGTTGCTGCATCACCAACAAAAACATTGTTAAGTTCATTGCCTTTACAGCTACTAAAAACATCTATATACATATCACTAATTTTCGACGTATTATCTGCATTTTCGCCTGATTGTTCGATAACAATTCCGATAGCTCCGTTAGTGAATTTAACCTTAACATTACGCAAGGTGTTTGGGTTTACAGAGCCAATGTTAGAAAATCGAACGAAGCCCTCCTCCTCTATTACCGTTGCAATTAAACCGATTTCATCCATATGTGCGGAAAACATAAGTTTTTTGCCACTGCCCTTTTTCCTTAATATTAAATTGCCAAGTGTGTCCACCGTTACTTCGTCAACATACCCTTCTGATTCTTTTATAATTAAATCACGTACGTTCTTTTCGTTACCTGAAGGTGCAATCTGCATAGTTAAATTTTCTAATAATTTCATATTGATAAGCTCCCTGCCTCTTTTAAAAAGTTATATAAAATATCAAAACACGATTTAATATCATCCTTATTTGCAACGGAGGATGGTGAATGTATATATCTGCACGGAACAGAAATTACCGCAGTTTTAATACCAACACCGCTGACGTGTATGGTGCTTGCATCATTGCCGCCTAATGTGGTTTGCTTAAATTGCACTTTAATGTTATGTTTGTTTGCAGTATCTAGCATTGCATTGGTAAGCTCTTTATTTGAATATGAACCGCTGTCTAATATTGAAAGTGCAGCACCATTTCCTAATTTTGTGGAAAAGCTGTGTGCATCTGTTCCCGGGATATCTGAGCAGGTTGTTGCCTCCACTATTATAGCAAAGTCCGGCTCTATTCCATAAGCCGCCACACCAGCCCCTCTGCAACCAACCTCCTCCTGCACGGTGAAGGTATAATATATATCATCCGGAAATGTGTTTTTAGCAAGCTCTAATAAAATATTGCAACCAATTCTGTCATCCAATGCTTTGGATTTAATTAAATTATTGCCGAATTCAACGTAATCGCTTTGGAAGCAGGCATAATCTCCGATACCGATAACGCTTTTTGCCTCCTCCATATTTTTAGCACCGATATCTATATACAAATCCTTAAAGGAAGCTGCATTTTCACTTTTTTCCTTTTCCAAATGGGGAGGCTTCGCACCTATAACACCTAAAATTCTGTTTGCTCCCACAATAACCTTCTTAGAAATTAAAACCCTTGGGTCAATCCCACCGATTGATTTGAAGCACAAGTATCCGACATTTGTTATCTCTGTAATTATAAAGCCAACCTCGTCCATATGTGCGGAAATCATAATTTTCTTATTTGTATCATCAGTTCCTTTTTTAAAACAAATTAAGTTTCCGATACTATCTGTCGTAATTTCGTCACAATAATTCTTAATTTCATTTTCTATAATTTCTCTAACATCATCTTCCATACCGGAAACACCAAAAGCTTTTGTAAGTTTTTCTAACATAGGAAATCTCCATCTATTTTTTTTTATTTGTTTTTTTTTCATACATAAGAAGGTCTATATGTTTTAAAAACATATCTGCACTCATATCATTTTTATAATCGTAAACATCATAACCAATACTTAATGTTACAGCAAAATCCAAAACCTTGTCGTGATACATTTGTTCAATATTTTTTTCAATTACCCGAACTGCTTTTTCCACTTCATATTTTTCATTAGAGTTTAGCAATACAACAAATTCATCTCCTGCATATCGGGCAATGAACGCAAATTTACCTACACTTGCTTTAATAACATCGGCAACTCGTTTTAGCGTAACATCTCCAGCATAGTGACCAAATGTGTCATTTATTTTCTTGAAATTATCAATATCCAGCATAATTCCGGACATTATAATTTTTTCTTTTGCTCTTTTGAATTTATCATATAAATAGTTATCAAGCTGCTTTCTGTTATAAAGTCCTGTTAAATAATCTGTGTTTTGATAAAAATTTTGAATTTGAACAAAAACTAAAAGCAAAGATATGGTTACTGTTTGCCAAATAAGTGTTATACCATAAAAATAAATCTGAAGTATTGAAGCTATTATGGCAGGGAGTGGAAAAAACAAGGATGCAAAATAATGCTCTTTTTCAATTCTATTTTTACTAATAAAAACATATACCGTTGAATATAATAAATATAAAGCACTCGTTAAAATTAAAATAACAAATAGATTCCCACGGTGATAAACGCCACTTTCGTCAACATAAAATAAAACTCCGTTAAAAATACTTATGATAGAAAGTGTTGCATTTATAACAAACGGAATTGATAAATATGGTGCAATTCTAAAAAGCCTCTCCGAGCTTCTGTTGATTATATAATCTACATATAAAGCCCACAAAAAACATGCTCCTGTATTTAAAATATAGTATATACATGAACATATTATATTTATAATTGCAAAGGATGGATTTTTTACATTATTTAATAAAAAGGTTATTGCATCAGATAATATTATAAAGAATGTTGATGCCACCATAATAGAAAAAAGCTTTTGATCCAGTAAAAAATATTTTTTATTACTAATATTAAAGAATAAAATACACAATATTGCAATAGGCAAAACAAATAATTCTAAGTTCAGATAAAACGCAATATTATTTGGATTCATACTTTAACACCTCTTTTATTAATTTATTTAGTATAATTATAAATATCATTTTAATTATACCATAAATATTAAAAAAAGTCATTAAATTTTTGATTTGAATCAACAAATGAAAAATATTTTTAATTTTTTTCAAAAAAACTATTGCATTATTTTAAAATGTGTGTATAATAATATATATAAGGTTGAATTTGAATAATTATTTTTCTGTTTTTCAAATTTACACAATATGTATTTGATATTATATTTAGCAAAGACGCTAAAATCTATTTAGATTTTGGCGTTTTTTTTAATATTTTTGCAAATACATAATTATTAAAATATATTATTTTAAAATGCTGTTTTAGCATATAATTGAAAAAATATGCTATTAAGAAAATAAGGCTTTATAAATGCCCTAAATAAAAGCCTGAAATTTTTCTTGCTGTATTCTAAAATATATATATACAAAAATTTTTTTAGGAGGTATAATTATGAATGGGATTAATTTAGCAGATTCCGTATTCGTATTTCTCGGCACAGTATTGGTAATGTTTATGACTCCCGGGTTATCGTTGTTTTACGGAGGTATGGTAAGGAGTAAAAACGTACTAAACACAACGCTACATAGTTATGCAGTAATGTTTATCGTTTCAATCCAATGGATTTTAATTGGCTATTCCTTATCATTTGGCACAAGTATTAATGGTTTTATAGGTAATCTGCAATATGTTTTCTTAAATGGTGTAGGGTTCGAGCCAAATCCTGCTTATGCGGCTTCAATTCCTCAGAATTTATTTATGATGTTTCAACTTATGTTTGCAATCATCACACCTGCTTTGATTTCGGGTGCATTTGCAGAAAGAATTAAGTTCAGCTCGTTTTTAGTATTTATTACACTTTGGGTTTTCTTGGTTTACGACCCTGTTGCAAATTGGGTTTGGGGTGATGGCGGTTGGCTTAGAACACTAGGCGCACTTGATTTTGCAGGCGGTAACGTTGTTCACATAACATCAGGTGTTGCAGGACTAATAGTTGCAATTGTTCTTGGCAAACGCAGAAACCTTAAAAGCATCGCTCCTCATCAGGTTCAAATGGTTGTTTTCGGTGCAGGAGTATTGCTTTTCGGATGGTTCGGATTTAATGCGTGCAGTGCATTAGGATTTAATGATATTGCGATGCTTGCGTTTATCACAACAAACACAGCAGCAGCAATGGGCGCAATTGGTTGGTTGATTTTTGAATGGATATATTTCAAAAAACCAACAGCAATGGGTGGTGCATCAGGTCTTGTTGCCGGTTTAGTATCCATCACGCCGGGGGCAGGTTTTGTAAGTCCTATGGCTGCTATTGCTATCGGCTTTATCGGTGGTTCGCTATGCTTCTTTGCAGTATCTTTCTTAAAAAGCAAGTTTGGATATGATGATGCATTGGATGCCTTTGGTTGTCATGGTATCGGCGGAACATGGGGCGGTATTGCAGTAGGTTTATTTGCACAAAAAGCATTGAATTCCGCTGGAGCAGATGGTTTATTTCATGGCGGAAGCCTTCTGTGGAAACAATTAGTTGCAATTGGAGCTACTTATCTTTACACAGCAGTAGTAACCTTCATTATTTTAATGATTGTTAAAAAGACTATGGGGCTTCGTTCATCTGCTAAGGAAGAGGACGATGGTTTGGATATTTCGTACCACGGTGAAGTTGCATACAGAGAATTTAATATATAAATATTAAGGAGTGATTAGCATGGATAAACCAATGTTCAAGGTTGATATTATTACCAGACCCTATAAGCTTGATGAGCTTAAAAAAGCACTTAATGAAATTGGCATAACCGGTTTAACAGTAAGTCAGGTTATGGGCTGTGGAATTCAGAAGGGTTCTACTGAAATTTATCGTGGTCATCAGCTGGATTTGAATTTGTTGCACAAGGTTAAGGTTGAAATTGTTGTTAGCGAAATCCCTGTGGATACCGTTATTAAAACTGCAACAAAGGTGTTAAAAACAGGAGAAATCGGCGATGGTAAGATTTTTGTTTATGATGTAAAACGCGTTGTTAGAATTCGTACAGGTGAAGAAAATTGGGATGCACTTCAAGATAAATAATTAGTTTTAAAAAAGCTGCACAATCCGCTTAGAACCTCAATAAAGCCGTGTTTCTTAAATACAGAAACACGGCTTTATTGAGTCTTTTTACTTTGCTTACGCTTAAATTAAAATAGGCTGAATATTCAACGCTCCGATAGGATAAACTATCCTTATAATCTTAAAGGAGTGAAAATATGAACCATAAAAACAAATTTAGCAATGTTCCAAACAAACCTGATTATGATATTTTTTCGGAATCTGATATAGTATCCTCCAGCACCGAATGCACCGGACTTGTACCCACTCTGCCAAAAACTGATTTTGAAGCGGAAGCGTATTCAGAGCTGTATAAAATTCCAAAGCCTAAAGAAATTAAAGATAAAAAATAACAAACGGAGAATATTATGAGTGAACTATATCTAAAAAGTGAAAACGGAAACATTATGATAGAGCAAGCGCAGATTGATAAATATAACTTAAAAATCGGTGATATAACTCCGAATAGCGGATATCACATTGTTGATAAAAATGGCAAAGAAAATGCAAAACCAAAAAAGGATAAAAAACCAAATCATACGATAGACGAAATGATGTCCGAAGGAGTAATTTTTACAACGTCGGAAATAATCGATATAGCACAAGGCGTCGATTCAGATGTTGATATTCAATAATATATTTTACAAAAAGGATTGGTGCAAAATTGAAAAAATATAATCGAATACCAAATCATATTGGAATTATTCCAGACGGCAACAGGCGGTGGGCGCAAAAAAACGGAATGGGCAAAAAGGATGGGTATGAATATGGCATTATACCGGGCTTTAAATTATATAAGGAATGTATTGACATTGGAGTGAAAGAAATAACTTTTTATGGTTTTACTCAGGATAACACAAAAAGACCAAGCATTGAAACTGAAGCATTCAGAAAAGCATGTGTTGATTCTGTTTTGCAGCTAACCAAATATGACGCTAATTTACTGATTGTGGGAAACACAAAATCCCCTTTATTTCCAAAGGAACTGCTTCAGTTTACTAAAAGAACGACTTTTGGTAAAGGGCTTATTAAGGTTAATTTTTTAGTAAATTACGGCTGGAATTGGGATTTGGGCAAATCAATTGATAAAGAATTAAAAACAAAAAATAATTTTGCCTCAAGCATTGCTTCTTCGGATATTTCCAAAATTGATTTAATAATTCGTTGGGGTGCAAGAAGGCGTTTAAGCGGCTTCCTGCCAATACAATCAATTTATGCAGATTTTTATGTGATTGACGACCTTTGGCCGGATTACAAAACAGAGCATTTATACGAAGCTCTTGATTGGTATCAAATTCAAGATATAACATTAGGCGGATAAAAAAAGCGCACCTAGATTTGTATAAAAGGTGCGCCGTTTTAATTAATATCCCAAATCCTCCGCAACAACTATAATTGTTGTGCGGTCTTTATATTTAAGCCCATTGTGGATTATAGTTGTAAAATTACATATTCTTTCTCTGGCATCGCAATCGGTACAAAAGCCTGTTTGTGAACAAGGCGTTTGATGCCTAATGCGCTTTGCATTAATTGGCGCAATGTGCTTTATTCTTTCAAAAGCTTCATCAATATTTTTAACGATTTTATTAACTCCTGCAACTATAATAACATTTTTAGGACCAAAAATCATACCTGCAACACGGTTTCCACTGCAATCTGTGTTAACAAGCTCACCATTTTTGGTTATTGCATTAGTTGAGGTAACTAAATAATCCGCTAAAAGGGACTGCCTGTAAACCTCCACCATATCATTATAAGAAGGCTGATTGTAACGGTCGAAAAAATTATATTTTTCTGATCTGAAAATTTCAACAAGCCCCATATCTCCAAGAGTTACAGAACCACCCATGGCAATTGAAGATTTTTCAGGTATCATATCAAGCAAAAGCTTTTTTGCATCCTCCGCTGTTTCTGCATAAATTGCATTGAAATGCTTTTTATTTAATATTTCAACCATATCATTTGCAAGGCACTGATTGTGCCACTTTTTTATCGGATTCATCGTGCTAACCAGCCTCCGTCAACAGCAACAGTATAACCGTTCACATAATCAGATGCAGGTGATGCTAAGAAAATTATTGGTCCCATAACATCCCCGGGAGTTCCCCACCTGCCGGCAGGTATTCTATCTAAAATTGCGGCACTTCTTTCTTCGTCGGCACGAAGGGCTTGTGTGTTGTTGGTTGCCATGTATCCAGGTGCAATTGCATTGATGTTAATGTTATGCTTTGCCCATTCATTAGCCATTGAACGTGTAACGCCCATTACTGCGCTTTTACTTGCCGTATATGACGGAACTCTTACTCCTCCTTGGAAGGAAAGCATTGAAGCAATATTAATTATTTTGCCGCCTGTGCCTTGCTTAATATATTGCTTAGCAACTGCCTGACTAAAAAAGAACACTGTTTTAATGTTAATGTTCATAACATCGTCCCAATTCTTTTCGGTAAAATCAATTGCATCCTCACGTCTTATAATTCCTGCATTATTAACTAAAATGTCAACCTTGCCAAATTCTTTAACAGCAGCGTCAACAATTCCTTGAATTGGGTCGATAGACATTAAATTCGCAACAACTCCAATGAATTTTTTGCCCATTTTTTCTATTGTTTCTTTTGTTTCCGGCATATCAACATAATCCACGCCTACTATATTACAGCCAGCCTCCGCCAATGCGATAGACATTCCCTGCCCTAAGCCTGTGCTTGCACCAGTAACAATTGCAACCTTGCCATCTAATTTAAAAGTATCTAATATCATCTTAAATCCTCCATTCTAACAGCGTCCATATCGGTAAAGGTTTGATTTTCGCCAACCATTCCCCATATAAATGTATAATTTTTTGTTCCGCAGCCGGAGTGTATAGACCAGCTTGGTGAAATAACAGCCTGTTCGTTTCGCATAACAATATGCCTTGTTTCATCAGCCTCACCCATCAAATGGAAAACTGCTGAATTTTCGTCCATATCAAAATAAAAATAAACTTCCATTCTGCGCTCGTGAGTGTGACACGGCATTGTATTCCATACACTACCTTTATCCAAAACAGTCATACCCATCAACAGCTGACAGCTTTTAAGCACTGCTGGGTGAACATATTGATAAATTGTACGTTTATTGCATTCCTCAACCGTTCCCATGGGAACAGGATTTGCCTTAGAAATTTCGATATGCACTGTGGGATATGTAGTGTGAGCAGGTGCGGAATTGATATAAAATTTTGCTGGATTTTGTTTATCAGCGCTTTCAAAGGAAATATCCTTTGTACCCATTCCAACGTAAAGTCCGTCCTTGCTTGCCATATCATATACAACGCCGTCAGCAATTATTTTGCCAGCACCGCCGATATTTATAACGCCAAGCTCACGTCTTTCTAAAAAGTATTCTGTGCCGAATTCCTTGCCTGCCTCAATAGTTAAAGCCTTATTAACAGGCATAATTCCTCCTGCAACTATTCTGTCAAAATGACTGTACATAAAATTTACCTCATCACAGATAAAAACCTGTTCCATAAGATATTTTTCACGCAAATCATCTGTTGTGTAAAATTTAGAATCGTCAGGATGTGTTGGTCTTCTAATGTCCAAATTCATAAAAATGCTCCATTCCGCCGCCCTGCTTCGGCATAAAATAATATTTGAAATGCTCCTATTTACAGGGGAAGGAATTATAAGAGCATTTTTTGCGCATTGCCGTTTGGCCCGGGGGCGAAAATTTCGGTAGCGCAATTAATTCTGCCGGAGGCATAGTTTGAAAGGTACTTTCAAATTATACCCCTTTTATTTATTATTATATCAGTTAAGTATTACAAATTCTTTGCGGTTTTGAACATTTTTATTGCATATCTTACCATCATGTGTTAAAATTAAACAGGGTGATATTTTTATGAAAACTTATTTTTCGAAATGTTATGAAGCGATAAACAATTGTGTTGATAATAAATCTTATGGCTTGTTTTATTCCGAAAAACACGATGCGGACGAAAATATGCATCTGCACGAATGTTATGAGGTTTTGCTCTGCATCACAGGTGGTAAGAATTTTTGCATAAATGACAGGATATACGAGGTTAACGACGGAGATATTTTTATTATAAATCAATATGAGGCGCATAAAATAACATCGGATTATAATGAAAAATTCGTAAGATATGTGTTTCAGATACACCCTCAATGGATTTTGCAAAATTCCACAATAAATACGGATTTATCAAAATGCTTTTTCGTCAGAGGAGATAATATTTCAAACAAAATTTCTCTTACATATAAAGAGAAAGAATTGTTTATAAAATATTTCGAAAGCTTGCAAACAGAGTGCGATTATGCGGATGACCTTATTAAAAACACCATAGTTTCCCAAATTTTAATTATGCTTAACAAGCTTTTTAGCGAAAGCAATAAAGAATATATACACACATCAAATGCCGAAAATAAAGCGGTTGAAAATATAATAGGCTACATAAATAATAATTTATGTAGCCCTTTAAGCCTGGATAATATTGCACAGAATAATTTTATTTCAAAAACCCATCTGTGCCGCCTTTTTAAAACACATTTAGGAACAACAGTTATTAAATATATCACATCACGCCGAATAACAGTTGCTAAGCAGATGCTTAAAAACGGAGATTCCGTAAGCGATGTGTTCTTAAAATGTGGTTTTAGCGATTACTCACATTTTTTAAGAACCTTTAAAAGCATATCGGGAATATCCCCGGGTAAATATGCAAAATTATAACTTCGTTGAAACGGTGTGTTGAAACACTCTGTGTTTCTTCTGTTGTTATAACTTCGTTGAAACGGTGTGCATTATAATACTCTGTTATCAATTTCGTTCTTTATTTTTTGGATAAATTCGTCAACGGTTGAAACGCCTATGTCCCCTTCTTTTCTGGATCGAACCGCAACAGTGCCTGTTTCTGCTTCTTTATCGCCTACAACAAGCATATAAGGAATTTTTTGCTTTTGCGCCTCACGGATTTTGTAACCGATTTTTTCATTACGAGTATCCGATTCAACCCTTACGCCTATTGCATGTAATTTTGCTTGCAAATCATTTGCATATTCAATATGTTTTTCGCTTATAGGTAAAAGCTTAACTTGAACAGGTGCAAGCCATGTTGGAAATGCACCGGCGAATTTTTCAATAAGCATAGCCAAAGTACGCTCGTAACAGCCGATAGACGTTCTGTGAATAACATAAGGATATTTTTTTTGATTATCACTGTCGATATATGTCATATCAAAACGCTCTGCAAGAGGGAAATCTACTTGAACGGTGATTATAGTATCTTCTTTTCCGTGAACATTTTTAAACTGAATATCAAGCTTAGGGCCGTAAAATGCAGCTTCGCCTTCTTCTTCTTTATAGTTTATTTTAAGCTCGTCCAAAATATTTTTCATTATATCTTGTGTTTCAATCCATTGTTCTGTTGTGCCAATATATTTATCTCTGTTATTTTCATCCCATTTTGAAAAACGATAAGTAACATCATCTGCAATTCCGATTGAAGTCATCAAATAATTGATTAAATCCACACAGCCTTTAAATTCATCCTTAAGCTGCTGAGGAGTAACCATTAAATGCCCTTCCGATATGGTAAACTGACGAACACGAATAAGCCCATGCATTTCACCTGATGATTCATTTCTGAAAAGGGTTGATGTTTCCGCATAACGAATTGGCAAATCTCGATAACTGCGCATTTTAGCATTATATATTTGAAACTGGAATGGACAGGTCATAGGACGAAGGGCAAAAACCTCATCATCCTTTTCTTCATCACCCAAAACAAACATACTATCTCTATAGTGGGACCAATGCCCCGAAATTTTATACAAATCACTCTTTGCCATAAGAGGAGTTTTAGTAAGTTCATATCCTCTTCGCTCTTCCTCGTCCTCCACAAAGCGCTGTAATATTTGAATTACCTTTGCACCTTTTGGCATAAGCAATGGCAAGCCTTGCCCAATATATTCCGATGTTGTGAACAACTCTAATTCTCTGCCTAATTTATTATGATCTCTCTTTTTTGCTTCCTCCAATTTAGTGACATATTCATCTAAATCCTCTCTGGAAGTGAAAGATATGCCATAAATTCGTTGAAGCATTTTGTTTTTTTCATTGCCTCTCCAATATGCGCCTGTTACGCTTAAAAGCTTAAAAGCTTTAACCTCTGAGGTTTTTTCAAGATGAGGTCCTGCGCATAAATCTGTAAATTCGCCTTGTTTATAGAAGGTTATTGCACTATCCTCGCTTAAATCGTTGATAAGCTCAATTTTATAAGGCTCGTCCTTCATAAGATCTAATGCTTCACTTCGAGGAAGCTCAAAGGTTTCAATTTTAAGCCCTTCTCTAACAATTTTCTTCATTTCCTTTTCTATTTTAGAAATATCATCATTTGTAAGAGGGGTTACAGTATCAAAATCATAATAAAAGCCGTTTTCGATTGACGGCCCAATTGCAAGCTTAACATCTTTATATAGGCGTTTAACTGCCTGCGCCATTATGTGAGAGGTTGAATGCCAAAAGGTACTGCTCCCACCCTCATTAAAAATATCTTTGTCCATTAAAAAATCACCCTTTCTTAAAGCATATAATGAATTTCTGGATTTTAAACATAATAAGTATTATATATTTAAAACACCGCTTTGTCAAGCAAAACGGTGTTTTATAAGAAATTAAGTTATATTATCTTTTATGAAAATGTGTATGAAGCAATTTGTGTGATTTATGCCCGCAGGGCTCGCCCAAGTAAGTTTCATAAACCTCTTTTACAATTGGGTTTTTATGAGATTTTCTAAATTCCAAGGATCTGTCCTCTTCATATATTGCTTTTGCACGAGCAGCCTTAACATCAATATCCATCTTTGTTTTTGCATCGACTATTGATTGTCCTCCGCCTGTTACGCATCCGCCGGGGCACGCCATTATTTCAATAAATTCGTATTCCGCTTTGCCCTCACGAATTTGATTTAATAAATATCGTGCATTTCCAAGACCACTTACAACGGCAAGCCTAATTTTTTTGCCTGCAACAGTAACCTCTGAACTTTTAATACCCATTGTTCCGCGAACATCAGAGTATTCAATGTTTTCTAAATCCTCGCCTGTTAAAATATCCGCTACTGTTCTGAGTGCCGCTTCCATAACGCCGCCTGTTGCGCCGAATATAACTGCCGCACCTGTTGCTTCACCAAATGGAATATCAAATTGTTCATCTTTAAGATTAACAAAATCCACACCTGATTGCTTTATCATATTACCAAGCTCACGAGTTGTGATAACAATGTCAACATCAGGATATCCTGTTGCGGCAAGCTCTTCCCTTGAACATTCGAATTTTTTAGCGGTACACGGCATAACGGATACAACAATAATATCCTTAGGGTCTATCCCTTGCTTTTCAGCATAATAGGATTTTAAAAGAGCGCCGAACATTTCGTGAGGAGATTTTGCGGTTGATAAATTATCTAAAAAGTCCGGGAAATTATGCTCACAGAATTTAATCCACCCCGGGCTGCATGAGGTTATAAGAGGCAGATTTTCGCCCTTTTCAAGACGTTGCAACAACTCCGTACCCTCTTCCATAATAGTGAAATCCGCAGCGGTATCGGTGTCATAAACGCCGTCAAAGCCTATTGATTTAAGTGCAGCAACCATTTTGCCCGTAACACGGCTACCGATTGGCATACCGAATTCTTCGCCCAAAGATATACGCACAGCAGGAGCTGTTTGAACAACAACGTGTTTTGTTTTATCCGCAAGTGCTTCCCAAACCCTATCAGTATCATCCTTTTCACGAAGTGCGCCAACAGGACACGCTGTGATACACTGACCGCAATTAACGCAGGTTGTATCAGCAAGAGGGCTTTCAAATGCACAACCGATTATTGTATCAAAGCCTCTGTTTACAACATCGATAACAGAAACAGACTGAACATTTTTACAAGCACTTACGCAGCGACGGCATAGAATACACTTGTTAGGGTCTCTCACAATTGAAACAGATTTATCATCTATAGGATAATCGGGATTTTCGCCGTTAAAGCGCAAATCAGTTATGCCTAATTGCTCCGAAACCGTTTGCAACTCGCAATTTTTATTTCGGGCGCAAGTTAAGCATTTTCTGTCATGATTGGAAAGGATAAGCTCCAAAGTAACCTTTCTGGACTGACGAACCTCGGGAGTATTTGTATAAACCTCCATACCCTCAGAAACAGGATATACGCAAGAAGCCTGCAAGGAGCGTGCACCTTTAATTGCAACAACGCACATACGACAAGAACCAATTTCGTTCATATCCTTTAAAAAACAAAGGGTTGGTATGTCTATGTTTAATTTTCGTGCCGCTTCTAAAATAGTGGTTCCGACAGGAACACTAATCGGTTTATCATTAATTTTTAAATTTACCATATCCATTATTATCAACTCCTTGTTATTGTTTTACTATCGCTTTAAACGGACATTTTGTCATACAAACGCCGCACTTAATACATTTATCTTGGTCAATAATATACGGGCTTTTAACAACCCCTGAAATTGCATCAACCGGGCATTGCTTAGCACAGATGCTACAGCCCTTGCACTTATCATCAATTATAACATATTGCAATAAATCCTTACACACTCCTGCAGGACACTTTTTGTCCACAACGTGAGCAATATATTCGTCTTCAAAATATTTTAGAGTTGATAATATTGGATTAGGCGCTGTTTGACCTAAACCGCAAAGGGAAGCTGTTTTTGTGTTTACGCAAAGCGCTTTTAAGTTTTCAATATCCTTCATGGTTCCTTTGCCCGATGTAATTTTTTCAAGAATTTCAAGCATTCTTTTGGTTCCTATTCGGCAAGGCACGCATTTTCCGCAGGATTCATCAACAGTAAATTCCAAGAAGAATTTAGCAATATCAACCATACAGGAATCCTCGTCCATAACGATAAGTCCGCCTGAGCCCATCATCGAGCCTATGCTGATAAGTGAATCGTAATCAATTTCAATATCCATCAGTGAAGCAGGAATACATCCGCCCGAAGGTCCGCCTGTTTGAGCGGCTTTGAATTTTTTGCCGTTTGGAATGCCGCCGCCGATTTCTTCAACAATTTCACGAAGGGTAGTTCCCATTGGAACTTCAACAAGACCGGTATTTTTAATTTTTCCGCCCAAGGCAAAAACCTTTGTTCCCTTGCTTTTTTCTGTTCCGATGCTTGAAAACCATTCTGCGCCTTTTAAAATAATCTGTGGAATGTTTGCATAGGTTTCAACATTATTCAAAATGGTAGGCTTGCCCCAAAGTCCTTTAACAGCTGGGAACGGAGGACGCGGCTGAGGCTCACCCCTCTTGCCTTCAATTGATGTTATAAGCGCTGTTTCCTCGCCGCAAACAAAAGCGCCTGCGCCAAGACGAATTTCTATATCAAAATCAAAATCTGTGCCGAATATTCCTTTGCCAAGCAAACCATATTCCCTTGCTTGTGAAAGTGCAATTACCAAACGTCTAACAGCAATTGGATATTCCGCACGGATATAAACATAACCTTGATTTGAGCCGATTGCATAGCCTGCAATTGCCATAGCTTCAATAACTGCATGAGGATCTCCCTCTAAAACGCTTCTGTCCATAAATGCGCCCGGGTCACCCTCGTCCGCATTACAGCCGACATACTTCTGGCCTTTTGGCTGAGCAGCCGCAAATGACCATTTAAGACCTGTTGGGAAGCCACCGCCCCCACGGCCACGAAGTCCGGATTTTTTCATAACGTCGATAACGTCATCGGGAGCCATCTCTTTTAAAACCTTACCAAGAGCCATATAACCATCGAGCGCTATGTATTCATCAATATTTTCAGGATTTATAACACCGCAGTTACGAAGGGCAATTCTAAGTTGCTTTCTATAAAAATCCACTTCGTTTAAAGATTTAATAGTATTTTCATCATTATGAACAGTTTCATCATATAAAAGATGCTTAACAATTCTGCCTTTAAGTAAATGCTCTTCAACGATTTCCTTAACATTTTCGGGCTTAATCATGCTGTAAAATGCACCTTCGGGATATACAATAACAATCGGTCCAAGCGCGCAAAGCCCAAAGCAACCTGTTTTTACAAGTTTAATTTCGTTTTCAATACCTGCTTCCTTCAGCTGAAGTTGAAATTCTGTTAAAATCTTTTCACAGCCTGATGAAGTACAACCAGTACCGCCACATACAAGGACGTGTGATCTGACTAAATTCATTAGATTTTCCTCCTATATTTGTATATTATTTATCCGCTGTACCAATTGTATATTGAAGCACAGGCTTATTATTTACAATGTGTTCGTTAATTATTTGCGCTGCTTTTCCTTCATCAACCTTAATATAGGTAACCTTTTCCTGCCCCGGAATAAGCACCTCCACAATGGGCTCTAAACGGCACATGCCGATACAGCCGGTTTGCGTAACAGTAACGTTTTGTAGCCCTCTTTTGGAAACCTCGTCAACTAATGCATTTAAAACAGGTCTTGCGCCGGCAGCAATTCCACAAGTAGCCATGCCAACAATTATTCTTATTCCATCTTCTTTTTCTGTTCTTAAATTTATGCTGTTGATAGTTTTGTTTCGTATAGCTTCTAATTCTGCTAAACTCTTCATACTAATTACCTCCATAAATATTTTGTAGTTCTTCGTTAATATTTTCTTTAATCCAGCATATAACATCAATCGAGTTAATGGGAACACTTCCCAAAACTTTTTTAATTTCACGGGTATCAATGTTAAATTTTTCACTATCTATTTCATGGATATAGGTAAAGTCTAAGTTTGGAGCCCCCATAACAATAGTTGCGAAGGTTTGAGCCATATCGCCGACAGGCTCTCTGTCGATATGGTTATGCTGAAAAGTTGCTGTTACTTCTGTTCCTTTGCCTGGCTCGGATTTAATTTCGAAGCATCCGTTGCATGCCTTTGCCGCATACATAAAAAGCGGAATTCCCAGACCTACTTTTCTGGTTGTTCTGGTTGTTGTGAATGGGTCGCATACTTTTTGTAAAAATTCCTCATCCATACCTTTTCCATTATCTTTAAGAATAATTGTTAAAGTGTTTTCCTCTGTTTTTTCTTTAATAATTATTTCAATTAAAGTTGCATTTGCTGTTATGGAATTTTGGACTAAATCCAAAATATGTAATGATAATTCTTTCATAGCCTAAAGGTCTTTATATTTATCTAAAATGCCATCAACATCATCCAAAACAAGACGTCCGTAAACATCCTCGTTAATTGTCATTACGGGAGCGAGTCCGCAAGCTCCAATGCAGCGTGTTGCATCAAGAGAATATTTACCATCACATGAGCAAACTCCAACCTCGATATTCAAACGGGTTTTAATACGTTCGATAATATCCTGCGCTCCTTTTACATAGCAAGCTGTTCCCAAGCATACGGCAATTTTATATTTGCCTTTTGGGTTAATTGTGAATTGTGTGTAGAAAGTAACAACTCCGTACACCTCTGCCAACGGAACATTTAAGCCTTCCGCAACAATTGTTTGAACCTCAATAGGAAGATAACCGTAAATTTCTTGTGCTTCGTGTAATACCGGAATCAGCGCACCTTGTGTTTCTTTGTACTGAGCAATAGCTTCGAGCAAACGCTCTTCCTGCTCCTTAGTACCGGAAAAAGGTATTGTGTTTTCGTTAGACATTACTTAACCTCCTGAATCTTTTTTTTACAACCTCTTTATTATACCAAAAAGCACAATAAAAATCTATACTTTTTGAAAAAAAGTTTCTAATTCTGCAAAATCATCAAAATAACTAATTTTTTCTGATATATCTGACAAATTATGTGCATCTGAGTTTGTTAAAATTTTAAAATCTTGATAGTTTTTCTTAAATTTATCTTGAGCGTTATTTGAAATTTCAATTGTTTTAACATTCAATTCCTCAGGCATAAAGCCTAAATTCGAAATTATACTGTAAGAATTCCTGTCAATATGAGCGGGGATTGCAATTCCTCCAAAACTTCGAACCATATCGAACACAAAAGATATTGATAATTTTGTTGATGTTATTAAAAGCTGTTCTTCTTTATTTATCACATTATCATTTTCATCAAATATAAGCTGATTGCCGAAAATACTTTCGTTATTTTTAATTTTAGGCATATTTACTCTTACTATTTTTGCGGCACTTTGTGCGGCGGCAAGAGATGGAAAAAGAGCTAAAATATGCACTTCCTCCATTGTTTCAATTTCCATTCCCGGTATAACCCTTATGTTAGTTTTTTTTGCAACCTCCATAACAGGCGCAATGTTATCTGCCGAATTATGGTCTGTTATTGCAATTACATCAAGCCCCTTTATCATCGCCATATTTACGATATTATTAGGCGTCATATCATCATCGGCACAGGGTGATAATGCCGTGTGTATATGAAGGTCATAAAAAACTTTCATATAATTTTATTAATCTCACAGGCAAGCTCATAACCGGTTTTATCAGAGCTTAAAATTATCACATCCTGCATATTTGCTTTTTTAATGGTGCTTTCATCAACCTCAATATTTTCAGGAATAATTATGCAGGAAAATTCAACCAACGTAGCAACAGCAACTATGTTTATGTTGGTTTGAACAGTTATCCAAGCTTCGTTTAACTTTCCCTTCGACATAACAAGGCTAAGTAAATCACCTATATAACAACCGCTGATTTCCTTGTCTGGTGTATTATCTGTCAAAACTTTTAAACCTAATTTTTCAATTAAATCCTTAACCTTCATCATTTACCTCCCTCTAATTCCATCATTTCTTTTGTTAATGTTTTAACTTTTTCTCTCAGCACAAAAACACAGTCCGTCTGTTTTGCAAAGCCCCTTACAATATCTTCCGCAAGAGCACGGCAGGAAGGCGCACCACAGGAACCACAATCGAGTTTTGGCAGTTCATCATTTATTTTTTCAAGCATTTCCAGCTTTTGCACGGCAACAGCCATATCATTGTCCAAATTTAAAATAGGCTGATATTCCAAAGGAACCTTCCATCTTACCGCATTATATACAACATCATCCCATACTAAATTTGAAGGCAGAAGTGTGGTGTTATCCAAAATGTGACCGATTTTAGTGCGAGCAACAAAAGGGTTTTCCACTGTTAGTGGTCCGCCGATACAACCTCCAACGCATGAAGATGCTTCGACAAAATCAATATCATCAAGCTTTTCGTCCTCAATCTGCTCGAGAATACTTATAACATTGTGAATGCCGTCAACCGCTATATAATTCTCGGTGCCAAGCCCGGCACTCTCTCCTCCGTTTTTTGCCCAAGTAATACCGTTTATTGATGATGTTGCCAGATTTTCAAATTTTGTATTTTTCTTCATAACAGGCAAAAGCTTTTTATAAACATCGCTTATTGAAATAGACCCGTCCACCAACGAGCTTTCCACACCGATAGGTGCGTAGCTACAGGTTACTTTTGCGGCACATGGAGTTATAAAAATAACCCCAATATCCTTTTCATTCAGCTTGGTCTTAACCATCGCTTGTTCCTTTGCAATGCAAGCGGCAAGCTCGATAGGAGCTAAAAGAGGAACTAAATTTGGAATTAATTCAGGAAACCTAAGATTTATAAGCCTTACAACAGCAGGGCAAGCAGAGCTTATGAGTGGCTTTGGCAAGTCATCCTCATTCATATATTTTTTTGTGGCAAGAGTAACAAGCTCAGCCGCTCTTGCAACTTCAAAAACATCATCGAACCCAATTTTTTTTAGGGAAGAAAGAATTAAATTTATATTAGGCTTGTTTTTAAATTGAACATAAAGAGAAGGCGCAGGAATTGCAATTGTATATTTAAATTTAGATAATTTATCAAAGCTGTCCGTCACAGCATTTTTAGCGTGGTATGGACAAACGCGGATACACTCTCCGCAGTCTATACAACGCTCTTTAATTATTTTTGCTTTTCCGTTTTGCACCCTTATTGCTTCGGTTGGGCAACGCTTTATGCAATTTGTACAGCCCTTGCACTTTTCTTCGTCTAAAGTTACAGAGTGGAAGTATTGCATTACATCATCTCCGTTGTATAAACAATAATTTTTAATGTGGTTCCCTTGCCCACTTCGGATACAATTTCAAATTCATCCGAATATTTTTTTATATTGGAAAGCCCCATTCCGGCACCAAAGCCTAATTCTCTGATTTCGCTTGAAGCAGTGGAATATCCTTCCTGCATTGCAAGCTCTATATCTTCTATCCCGGGGCCATCATCATTAAACACTATCGTTATTTTTTCAGAAGTAATATCCACATCAACATATCCGCCGTTAGCGTGAATTACTGTGTTTATTTCCGCTTCATACATAGCGATGGCAATTTTTCTTATAACCTCGGCAGAAAGTGAAAGCTGTTTAAGCTTTTGCTTAACGGAGCTTGACGCCTCACCGGCAGTTGAAAAATCGTTGCCGTCTATATCATAATGAAGTGTCATACTCAATCCTCCTTGGGCATAAGACCATTGCTGTATAATTTTCCGCTTGCAATATAAAGCGGATAATCGGTTGTAAGCAATATCATATGCCTTGATTTTGCAAGATTAATTGTTGAATCATCAGGCTTTTTGCCCCTTACAAAGCAAATAGCGCAAATGTCCATCATTTCAGCAGTTCTGATAACCTGTGGATTAACAAGCCCCGTAAGCAAAAGACCTTGATCCTTAACAAAGGCCAAAACATCGCTCATTAAATCCGAACCGCAGGCAGTCATAACATCCACATTTTCAAGTTCTTTGTCACTTTGCCCTGTGATAACATCAGCATTTAAAATTTGCTTAATTAGTTTAAGTTTCACAGCTCATTCTCCTTATTTTATGATGCACTTTCTTGCCTTTTTTAATTATCATTTCATCGTTTTTTAAATAAGTATTATCTATTATTTGATTAACATTTGAAACCTTAACATCGTTAATCGAAACGCCGCCCTGTTCAATAAGACGTCTGCCCTCACCACGTGAAGGTATAAGCTTTGCTTCAATCATAATATCCAGTATGTTAATTCCATCGTTAATTCTGTCTGCCGATATATCGGTAGTGGGCATATTTATGTTGCTTCCACCTAAGCCGAAAAGGGATTCGGCCGTTTGCTTTGCAATATCCGCCTGCTCCTCGCCATGAACTAATTTTGTAACCTCGTAAGCAAATTTAACCTTAACATTATTTAATTCACTGCCTTCTAATTTTTCATATTCCGCAATTTCTTCAAGGGGAATAAATGTAAGCATTTTCATACATCTTATAACATCGGCATCATCAACATTTCTCCAATATTGATAAAAATCAAAGGGCGTTGTTTTTTCAGGGTCTAACCAAACTGCTCCGCCTTGTGTTTTGCCCATCTTAACCCCTGCCGTAGTTGTTAAAAGTGTGAAGGTCATTCCATAAACTTCTTTGCCAAGGGTGCGCCTTACCAAATCCATACCGCCTAAAATGTTGGACCATTGGTCATCTCCGCCTAATTCCAAAACACAATTGTATTTTTGATTAAGCACTAAAAAATCATAGCTTTGCATCAGCATATAATTAAATTCTATAAAAGAAAGTCCCTTTTCCAACCTACTTTTAAAGCATTCGGCAGTAAGCATACGGTTAACCGAAAAATGAACCCCTACATCACGCAGAAAATCAACATAATTAAGCTTTAAAAGCCAATCACCGTTATCAACCATAATTGCTTTATCTTCTGAAAAATCGATAAATTTTTCAAATTGCTTTCTGAATTTTTCAACGTTATGGTCTATGGTTTCTTTGGTCATCATGGAACGCATATCCGTGCGCCCCGATGGGTCTCCCACCATAGCGGTTCCGCCGCCCAGCAAAGCAATAGGTTTATGCCCTGCCCTTTGCATATGCGCCATTACCATCATTTGCAAAAAATGCCCAACGTGCAAGCTATCGGCGGTTGGGTCAAATCCTATATAAAATGTTACTTTTTCATTCTCCAGCATTTTTTTAATTTCTTCGGGATGCGTCATCTGCGCAATAAGCCCGCGGTCTTCCAATTCTTTGTAAACGCTCATAATATCCTCCTATACTTTATATATAAATCTTAACACATTGTTACTAATTTGTCAATTCCACAACGGTTACACCGGTATCGCCCTCTCCATATTCACCAAGGCGATAAGACTTAACGTTTCTATTATTTTTAAGCATTGTATGAATACCCTTTCGCAAAACTCCGGTACCTTTGCCGTGAATTATCATTACCTGATTAAGAGAATAAAGACATGCATCGTCAATATATTTTTCAGTCATTAAAATTGCATCCTCCAGCATAAGACCGCGCAAATCAAGCTCCGGCTTTATAATTCCGCTTCTCATTCCGCCGCTTCTGCTTTTAGATATAACCTTATTGTTCTTTTCGTTTTCAGAAACTCGCAAATTGGATATATTGGAGGTTATCTTCATAATGCCGACCATTAAATTAACTGTTCCATCTTCCTTTGGAGCGGTCAAAACCGTTCCGGTTTGGTCAATATCCAAAATACGAACGGTAGTGCCGACTTTTAAACTCTTGGTCGCATTTCCTGCTTCCTTAACCTTATTAATTTGTGAACTTGTAACGTCCTTAAGCTTAGTATTAAGCTTGGTTTTTGCATCGGTTAAGGTTTTATTAAGCTCTTGCTGATTTTGCAGCTTCTGCGCATTTTTTATTTCATTTATAATTTCATCAGCATCATGTTTTGCCTGTTCAATAATTTTTTTCGCTTCATAATTTGCTGCAGTTTTTAATTTTTCCTTGGTTTCCTCAAACTTGTTTTTCTCTTTTTGAAGCTCATTTTTCAAAACCTCAATATCCCTTTTGTATGTGTTTGCAACCTCGTGTTCCTTTTCTGCAAGCTGTCTGCTTTTTTCCAAATTAGAAATAACATCTTCAAATTTTATATTTTCCTCTGACAAATGCTCAGCTGCATTGTTTATTATGAAATCAGGCAGCCCCAAACGCTTGGAAATAGCAAATGCGTTGCTCTTTCCCGGTACGCCGATTAAAATTTTATAGGTTGGTTTTAAGGAATTAACATCAAATTCGCAGGAGGCATTTTCCACACCCTCTGTTGAAAGGGCATACAGTTTAATTTCGCTGTAATGAGTTGTTGCAACAGTAATACAGCCCATATCCTTAGTATATTTTAAAATCGCAATAGCAAGAGCGGCGCCCTCGGTTGGGTCCGTCCCTGCACCCAATTCATCAAAAAGAACTAAGGAATTAGGTGTAATATTCTCAAGAATATGCACAATATTAGTCATATGAGAGGAGAAAGTGCTAAGGCTCTGTTCAATACTTTGTTCATCACCAATATCAGCAAAAATTTGCTCCAAAATGCAAATATTTGTTCCGTCAGCCGCAGGAATTGCAAGTCCGCTCGCCGCCATAATGCAAAATAAACCTATTGTTTTAAGTATTACTGTTTTACCGCCTGTGTTTGGCCCTGTTATAACAAGAGTTTTAAAATCACTGCCCAATCGCACAGATACAGGCACAACGCTTTTTTGGTCCAAAAGCGGATGTCTGCCTTTTTCAATAGCAATAATTCCTTCATCGTTAAGACGTGGTATTATTGCATTCATTTTAAGTGCAAGCTTTGCCTTGGCAAGAAGAAAATCAATCTCAGCAATATTTTTTTGATTAACAAATAAATCGTGAACTCTGTCCGCAATTATTAAAGTTAAATTTTGCAATATCTTTTCAATTTCATTTTTTTCCTTAGCCGCAAGCTCTCGCAAAAGATTATTTGCGCTAACCACCGCATTAGGCTCTATAAAAAGGGTTGAACCTGTGGAAGACATATCGTGAACAATGCCCGAAACATCGGCTTTATGCTCCGCCTTAACAGGCACAACATATCTGCCGTCTCGAACGGTAACAATTGCTTCCTGCAAAACCTTTTGATATTTTGTACTGTGAATAATAGAATTTAAGTGTTCTCTTATTTTAGCATGAGTATTGGTTATTTGTCTTCGGATATTTGCAAGTTCCGCACTTGCAGTGTCCGCAATTTCTGTTTCGGATATTATGGATGAAAAAATGCTGTCTTCAATTTTTTTATCACTTGTCAGCTCATCAAAATAAACATCCAAAACAGAGTTTACATTGTAATAAGATGTAAGAGTTCTTGCAATTCTAAAGACCTCTGCAATTGATAAAAGCTCACTATTATTTAGTATTCCGCCCATTTCAATGCGTTTTAGGGATGTTGTTATTTCCTTCATGGAATTAACACGAGGATTACCGTTTTTTAATATAAGGTTTATTGTTTCTTTAAGCTCTTCCTGCAATAAATCAGCAACAGAAACAGCAGTACAAGGCATTAAATTTTCTGCCTTATTACTGCTGATTAAATTTGTGGTTTCAATTTTCAGAAGCTCAACAATTTTGTTGAATTCTAAAACTTTCAGCGTTTTTTTTTCCAATTATACTTCATACCTTTTTAGATATTTTTCGTAATTTTCTTTATAATCATCATTATTATTATGAATATTGTGCAGATATTTATGTGAATTTTTAATATTATCCTTGCCATATTGCATAACCGTTGCAACTCCAATATTAGAGCAATGATCTGCAATACGCTCTAAATTAGATAATATTTCTATAAACAATAGTCCGGCTTGAACAGTACATTTTTGATTTGTAAGCCTATCAATATGTCGCGAACGCAAACGTTCGTTAAGCTCATCAATAACCTCTTCTAAGGGTTCAATTTTCTGAGCACGCTCAATATCTGAATTCTGGTATGATGTAATTGCTAAATCCATAATTTTAAAAGTACATTCATACATTTTTTCAAGCTCTTTTATGGCTTCATCTGTAAACTGAATTTTTTTCCTGTTTAATTCTTGAATAATATATGTAATGTTAATTGAATGGTCGCCAATTCGTTCGATATCGTTTATTATATGGAATAATCCCGTAACTGCCCTATTATCCTCAGTTGTTAGGCTTTCTTCAACAATTTTGCCAAGATAATTGGTTATTTCAACCTCCATATTATCAATTGTATCTTCATTTTCTATAATTTTATCATGTTCTAATTTATTTTTGTTTATTAAATGCTCTGCTGTAAGCCTAACATTATCCTTTGCGATATTTGCCATAATTATAATTTCTTTAATAGCCTGTGAAAGCGCAATAGTTGGAGTGGATAAAAACCTTTCTTCCAAATGCTGTGTTTTCTTTGAATTATCTGTTCCCCGAACAGCCAAATTAGCAAGCTTAACAAGAACTGCGGAAAATGGCATTAATAAAATAGTATTGATAACATTAAAGGATGTGTGGAACTGAGCGATACCGACTCTTCCTATCACACTGTTCCAAAATGGTATGCCTATTGTATAATTAATAATATAAACCAATGACATTATAACGATAGTACCGATAATATTGAAAAACAAATGTATCATAGCAGCTTTTTTAGCATTTTTGTTTGCCCCGATACTGGATAGCAGCGCTGTGATGCAGGTTCCGATGTTCTGCCCCATAACAATGGGAACTGCGGATGAAAATGTAACCAATCCAACGGCCGCTGATGCTTGCAAAATACCAACCGATGCACTGCTGCTTTGAATTATTGCCGTAATTCCCGCACCAACTAAAACTCCTATTATAGGATTTTGAAAAGATAAAAAAGCAGATTTAAACTGCGGAAGCTCGCTAAGACTGCTTACAGAACCCTCCATTGTGTACATACCGATAAATAAAAGGCCAAAACCTGTTAAAATTTCCCCTACACTGGTTATGTTTTTCTTTTTACTTTTCATCATAATAAGAACAATACCAATAGAAAGTAGGATTGGCGCCAATGTTTTTGGTTTAAGCAATGCGAAAAACCAAGTGCTGTTGCTCAAATCACCAAGGCTCAAAAGCCAAGCCGTCATAGTTGTTCCTATATTTGCCCCCATAATAACGCCAACAGCCTGGTTAAGGTTCATAATGCCTGCATTTACAAAACCAACAACCATAACAGTTGTAGCACTGCTACTTTGAATTATAGAAGTAACAAACGCACCCATTAGCATTCCCTTAAAAGGATTTGCCGTTAAAACATCAATAATCTTTTGCAAACGGTCGCCCGCAGCTTTTTCTAAACCGTCACCCATTAATGTCATTCCGTAAAGGAACATTCCAAGTCCGCCCAATAACGTCAATACATTTGAAAAATTCATATTGCACTCCTATCATAAGTAAAATATGCTATTCTTTACTGCTTATAATGTCAATTTATACAAAACCCTTAATAATTATTGCACATAAAAACCAATTTGTCAACTTGTTTATACAAAAATAGATAAGAAATAAACATAAATTATATATTATTCAGCAATGCATTTTTTAAAATTCTCCTCTGCTTTTTTCCAGTTCACAACATTGAACCAGTTATCAATATATTCGCTTCTTCTGTTTTGATATTTAAGATAGTAAGCATGTTCCCAAACATCAATTAACATAATAGGGCATAAATCAAACGTTAAAATAGTATCCTGATTTTGAGTTTTTAAAATTCTTAATTTACCATTCTTATCTGCGGCAAGCCAAGCATAGCCTGAACCGAATTGTTCTAATGCACATTTTTTAAATTTTGTTTTAAAATTATCAAAGGAACCGAATGCTTCGTTAATCGCCTCCAAAAGCCCGTCTGTTGGAAGTTCACTACCTTCACCTTGCATAATACTAAAAAACAAATTATGATTATAAACACCGCCAGCGTTATTTTTTACCGCTATTTGAATATCCTCTTTAATAAAGCAAATATTTTTCAGAAACTTTTCAAGAGACCAATTATGATATTCGGGATATGGAGCAAGTGTGCTGTTTAAATTATCCACATAAGTTTTAAGATGTTTATTATGGTGCAAAGTCATAGTTTCGGTATCTATATAAGGCTCAAGCGCATTATAAGGATACGGAAGCGGGATTAGTTCGAATTTGTAATGGTCAGACATAATATTAAAAATCCTTCCTTTATATATTTTGTATTATTTTATTAAAAGTAAAATAAAAACGTGATAGTAAGTAAAAAAATATACTAATAAATTACCATCAAAATAAAATAATTTAGATTACAAAAAAATATAAATTATGATTAAATAACATTATTTTCATCATCAACCATAATAACGGTTGGTTTAAAGCTCTTTGCCTCATCTTCTGACATTATGGCATACGCTATAATAATGCATTTATCGCCCGTATGAACAAGCCTTGCCGCTGCACCATTTATGCAAATAATTCCACTGCCGTATTCGCCTTCAATAACATAAGTTTCAAATCTGCTTCCGTTATTTATGTCTAAAACCTGCACCTTTTGATATTCCAAAAGCCCTGCGGCATCCATAAGTTTTTTATCAATAGTTATAGAGCCGACGTAATTCAAATCCGCCTCGGTTATGGTTGCACGATGTATCTTGCACTTCATCATTTCAATAAGAATTTTAATCCACCTCCAAAAATATATTGTCTATAAGTCTTGTTTTTCCAAAATAAACCGCCAATGCAATTAATGCACTGCCATGCAAAACTTTAATCGGCTGCAAAGTGTCTCGGCTTACAATTTCCACATAGTCAATTTTGCCTATTGGGGATTCTGCAATTATTTCTCTTATAAGTCTGTCAATGCTTTCACAGCTTCTTTCTCCACTATCAATTGCCGCTTTTGCCGCTTTTAAGCTTTTACACAGCACTGTTGCCTGCTTGCGCTCATCTTTTGTTAGATAAGAATTTCGAGAGCTCATAGCAAGACCGTCTTCCTCTCTTATAATCGGGCAGCCGATAATTGCTATATCCATATTAAGGTCGGCAACCATCTTTTCAATAACTAAAAGCTGTTGGGCATCCTTCTGTCCAAAATATGCCCTGTCCGGCGAAACTAAATTAAGAAGCTTTGCAACAACGGTTGTTACTCCTTTAAAATGCCCCGGTCTGCTTGTGCCGCAAAGATTTTGGGTTAATTCGCCAACCTCAATATAGGTTTGAAATCCGTTGGGATACATCTGTTCAGGCTCCGGAAGAAACAACGCATCAACATTTGCTGATTCTAACAGAGAACAATCATGCTCAAAATCACGAGGATATTTTTCAAAATCCTCGTTTGGACCAAACTGAGTAGGATTAACAAATATACTAACAATGCAAATATCATTTTCAGCCTTTGCCCTTTTTATAAGTGACAAATGTCCTTCGTGCAGATAACCCATTGTTGGCACAAAGCCAATTTTTTTCTGTAAAATTTTTTCTTGTTTAATATACCCTTTTAAATCCTTAATGTCTTTTAATATTTTCAAAATTTCACCCCATTACATAACTGTGCTGTCCTCATTAGGAAAGACTTTGTTTTTAACATCTTTTGAATATTCACAAACCGCATTTTTTATTACTTCTGCAACATCTGCATATTTTTTAACAAAGGAAGGAACATGCCCTGTGTTAAGCCCAACCATATCGTGGAATACCAAAACCTGACCATCGCAGTCCACCCCTGCACCTATGCCGATTGTTGGTATTGTAAGCTCGCTTGAAATTTTTCTTGCCAAAGCCTTTGGAACACATTCCAAAACAATCGCAAAGCACCCGGTCTTTTCCAAAGCTTTTGCGTCTTTTAAAAGCTTTTCGGCATCTTCCTCCGTCTTTCCTTGATATTTATAGCCGCCTAATTTATTCACCGATTGCGGAGTTAAACCAATATGCCCCATAACAGGTATTCCGGCTCTTAAAATCGCCTCTATTTCATGCAGAATTTCTCTGCCGCCTTCAAGCTTAACCGCAGAAGCACCACCTTTTGCAATAAGCCTTCCTGCATTTAGCACCGCATCAGGTATTCCGCAGTGATAAGACAAAAAAGGCATATCAGCAATGATTAACTGCCCTCCCCCGCCACGAACAACTGCGGCGGTGTGATGAACCATATGCTCCATATTAACAGGTGTTGTGTTTTCAAAGCCCAAAACTGTCATTCCTAAGGAATCTCCAACCAAAACAGCATCCACACCACAATCAGATATAATTGAAGCGGTGGGACAATCATATGCTGTTAGCATAACAATTTTTTCACCATTCTTCTTCATATTTGCAAAATCAGAAACTGTCTTTTGAGTTTGCTGATTCAAATAACTTGAATTTTTAATGGGAAAGCACCTCCAAAATTTGTTTTTTTGCTGATGGTGAAATCTCCTGTGCTAAATCAGCGGTATATCGCCCAAGAGCCTTGTATAAAGGCAAAATTTCAGGTTTATATTGCCCAATAGCCTCCATATGTTTAATTATTGTTTGGACGTCACCTCGCGCAATTGGGCCGGTAAGCGCTTGTGCGGGATGCTCAAAATTATATGCGTTATAAACTGAAGCAAGCACTAATTGCAAAAACATATCGCTTTTTATTCCTGCCGCTATCTGCATATCTCTTGCGGCAACCGCAAGGGCAACGGTATAATTTGCCGCAACGCAAGCAGCAGCGTGATATAAAGGCTTATATTCAGATTCAATTTGCTCGTATTTTATATTGCAAGCAGAAAGCTTATTTTTAAAATCCGCAAATAAATTCCCATTGCCTTCCAGCATAAAAGTAATTTTTTCAAGCTCGGAAGGATTTATGTTTTTATTAGGAAATGTATATGGCGGATGAAAGGTAAAAACAGATGCACCTTTTAAATATAGCGGATTTAAAGTATCTGATGATAATGCTCCACTTAATGTGCCAAATAATTTATCATTAAAATTATTACAATGCCCGTCTAACAAATTTACTACATTTGAAATTTCGTCATCGGGCGTTGCTATAAATATCAGTTCACAATCCTTGATAAGCTGTGAAATATCCGAATAAGCCGTGCTTAATGTTATTTGAGCATTTTCCTCAGCCGACGCTAAGGTTTTGGAATAATATCCAAGTAACGAAAAGCCCTTTGATTTTAAAAAACCACCAACAACAGCAGATGTTTTACCTGCACCTATAAAACCTAATTTCACCAGTAATTCACCACTTTTTGAATATATTTATAAATGATTATGAATAATTATAATATAAAACTTTTAAAAATGCAAATTTTTTTAAATATAAGTCTTGAAAATGCTTGACTCAACTAATTATAAAGCCTTACAGCACATTTTTTTGTACCGCAAGGCTTTATAATTATTTATTTTTTCCGAATACTGCTCTTGCACTTTCTGCGTTAGGGTCGTGCTTTATCTTTTTTGATTTAAACTTTCCATCTTCCTTCTTACTGTTTTTAGAATTTTTATCAGAACCCATTTATACACTTCCTTAATATTTTGATGCTAATAGTATTTACATTTTAAAAAATTTTATTTATCGCCTTGCAATATAATAAACTGCTTTTACAATCCCATTATAGCTATATACAAATAATTCTGATGCTGATGGATTTGATGTTTCTTTTGTTAAATTATAAGCTGGAAGCCCTTCTAATGTAATTTTATTGCTTGAAAGCTTACTGTCTGAATTTAAGCTACCGTCATAAGTGAAGAAAACCGTGGAATTATTAGCGACAAACGCTATTCCTGTTCTGTCTGTAGATGAAGTACCTGGAACCACATTTGTAACTTCAATATCAAACGGCTGCTCCGTTGTATTATCTTCGCTAAATAACAATAAACCTGTTGTCACTCTGAAAATTGGATTACCGTCCGAATTTTTTGCAGTACTCATTTTATCTTGTGCTGCAGGCATAGTTGCTGCATGGACATCAAGCAGTGGCTCAACCGTTCCGTCTTTAATATATCCGGCAGATGTTTTACCAAATCTGATTACATCACCAACATCATATTCCATAAGAGTTCCAGAAGATTCTGTATAAAGATCTGTTGTGAACGTATCTGCTTGGCTTGCTCCAACATAATATCCAGTAACTTTTTGTGTAGCTACACCTTCCGGATTATTTGCTAAAAGAATCTTTCGAATGATAAAGATAGGTGTATCATTATTAACGATTGCATCACTGTCTACCGGATAAACAACAATCGCTTTAGCCTGCAGGGTCTCGAGTATATCATAAGCCTCAACCATATATAAGCTGGTACTTTTAAAAAACGATATCCGTCTTGTGGCAGAATATTCCTCATATGTTGTTCTTGTTGAAGGGGCTGTTGGCACTAAAAATATTTTTGTGTTGTAATCAATTCTAAATTTAGTGCCATCTGTAGTAGAAAATGCATTATCAGTTGAATTATATGTCATTATTGCATTCGAATTCAATGTAAATGGCGTTAAATCACCGCCCAAGGTGCTAACCGTATCAATTGAATTAATTTTTCCCTCACTGTTTCGAGTATACTTAACAAGCTGAGAACCAGCAAGAGAACTTTTATCATTAACATCTACATTGATTAGCAGATTTTGAGCTGAAGTTTTAAGAGCATCAACAACTGCCTGCCCCATTAATGAAGAATTATCAACCTTAACTTCTTTTGCTCCGCTCAATGTTTGCATAATGCCTCCTTGCTCCAACATTTTAAATAGAATAGTATCGTCTGAAGATGTTGCAGCTGTTGCTATATAGCCATAGGTAATTTGAGGCTCACTAACCCTATACCAGCATATTCTGCCTAATATATCAAGATAGAAGGTTCCAGTATCACCCAATGCAATTTCACTACTATCTATACCGATATAATCAATTTTGTATTCCTTACCGCTGATTGTAAATCTAACCCTGTTTGTAAATTGGTCTTGAGTGCCCTCAACTTTTCCTGTAACAGTATTATTCACAAGTGTACCAACAGTTATTATTTTTCCTGTTGTGCTTTGCGTAGAGCTTTTGCAAGATACAACGTCCCACTCTTTTAAATCCGCCCAATTAAGCAGATTTCCGTTGCTGTCGTAAAGGGTAGATTTGTATTGTGTGTTAGTTGGGTCAAAAACGATTGATGAATTATTGTTTTTTGTTGTAACCCTTCCTGTAACAGTGTTTACAGTGTCAACAACAACATTTTTATAATCTGAAACGAAGATTGTATCATAATCGCCCATTGAAAGGTCATCCATTTTTGCAAAGGTTACTGTTCCGTAAAATTTTGCTCCTTCACTATAATAGTCATATAAGGAAACTGCAATAGCACTGGCGCTCGAAAATGTTTTTCTTTCGCCGTTCCAATAGACTGTCGGAAGCGTTCCGACAGTGCCCCAGGCACCAACAATTTCAATTGCTTCTGCTTGCATATCTGTCGGATTTGCCCAATAATAAAAATCAACCGAATAAGGACGTGCTCCCATTCCTGCTTCTACTCCATCAACATCAAAAGCAGAAACTGTAAGCTCCGGAACAGAGCTATCCTTTATAAAAGAAATAACAACCGAATCTTCTGCTTTTCCTGCGGAATTACAATAGAGATATACCGTTCCCCTTTGCCCAATAAAATTCTCTATGCCTGATGTTCCCAATTTAACTGTTTTTGTTACATTATAAATAAAGAAACTATCAAATTTAGACTTTAAAGAAATTTTATTTACCTGTGTGGCATTTAAAGGTGTAATTTTAATCTGACCCTCAACATTTGTGATGTCCTCAACCTTAACTAAAAGCTTAACAGTATTTCTGTATTCTGTTAATATTGTCTTATAAGGTTTGTCTGTCCCCATGCCATCTTGTATGATATTATTTTCGCAAAGTGGAATTTCAAGGGAATTTTCAATAAGCTTCGCAAGCACTCCCCTGCTTATAATATCCTCTTTATTCAAGGATATATCCTTAGTAATTCCACGCTCAGCGGCTATATTTATGTATCCTAAAGGATAGCCTAACACGCCAACTGACGGTGCATAACCAAGCATAGTAACAAATCCTTTAACCGCCTGCGACAACGTCACTATATTATCAGGGGCGAACCTTTCGTCAGCATAGCCGTCCATAAAATCAAGTGGAGCAACCAAATTAACATACCCCGAAGACCAGTGAAACTCACTCACATCAGAAAAAGGGGTTGGCCCTTTTGCGTTTTGTGCCAAATATTCCTTGTTTAGCAATCTAATCATAGCAGCGGCAAATTCAGCTCTTGTTATATCCCCCTCTGCATGAAAAGAACCGTCCTCATAGCCATTCATTATGCTTAAACCTGTGACAGTTTTTATTGCTTCTGCATATTTCATGCCATCCTCTGCAGAATTAGGGTTTGAACCCCATTTATACATATTAACCTCAGGACGTATATTTTGCAGTCCATCCATAACAAAAACCTTAAACACAATATTTTCAGAACCGATTGGAACGTTAATAGAATTGGTTGACATACGTTTGAAATTTGTATTTGAATCAATTGAAATTTGCAGTGTTTCTGATGTAACAAGTATTCCGTTATCATAATAACATGCCATAAGAGTGCCTAAATTATCATCATTTATGTAGCTGTTATTTTCAATATCAACATATGCTTTAACCGAGGTTTCTTCGCCCAAAGTGGTTATAACCTTGCCATTCTCAGTCATAAAACCGTATGACTTAATCTCCGGCTTAGCGGGCAAGCCAAAGGCGGCAGTAAACGACGAACACACAATAATACTAAAACAAATTAAAAACAATAAAAATTTCCTCAAAAGTAAATCCTCCAATTAATGTCTATTTTTGGTATATTTTATCATTGTTGTAATAATTTGTCAACACATATGTTTAAATTAAAAAAGTGTGCCAAGGCACACTTTTTTATGGAGTTAAGAAGCAGCTTAGCTTTTTCAATGCGACACATCTGATATTTTCGATATGTTATATTATATTCTACAAATATAAATATGTTTTTTATTATTTATTCTGCCGTCTGCTTATTTTGTGTTATTCTGATTTTTATTTCTGCTGTAATTAAAATAATCAGTGGTAAAATTACTTGAAATGGCAGTGCGTAATATTTGTAAACATTAATCCATTCAAACATCTGAATTGTGCCTTTGTAAACGATAAATCCCACTGTTATCATTATAAGAACAGATGGTATAACCAATCTTTTGTAATCATCTATGTTAAATAATTTAGCAAGTCCTTTTGACCCGGCAAAAATGCAAACACTAACCTTAACAAAACCCGCAAGCAAAAAGTTTGTGGAAATTATTCCTTCTATACGAGAGAAAAACTGCCCCATAATAACAAGCTTTACTGCGTTGTATGAAGAATATAAGGTGTTTGAATATATAGGTAAACCAAGCAACAAAATATTTCTTAATATACCGATTAAAACCGTTAATGCACCTATCGAAAGTCCCCAAAAATAAATCTTATAAGGGCTGTCTTTTGGTTTAAGTGATGAAAATATTGCTGTCATAAGAACTGTTTCGGCAAGAGGAAATGAAAAATTAGAAAATGCGCTACTTGGTATTTTCCATGCATAATCACCAAAAACAGGGAGCAAATTTTTAAATTCAAAATCCTTAAAACCAAGAACAACAGTAAATATAACAGCGAAAATTAAAATCGGCACAAAAATTAAAGCACATTTTCCAAAGGTTTCTATACCACTTTTAACAGCATATATACACGACATTGCCATAAATACAAATATCACAAATTGTGGGGTTTCCGGCATTGCTACCAGTTGAATAAATTCCGAAAAATTGCGTAGTACAAGTCCCCCAAGATGAAGAGCATACCAAGTGAATAGAACTATAATTATTTTTCCTAAAATATTTCCAAAAAGCTCCGAAGTTATATCGAATATATCTTTCCCTGGATATAGCTTAATAAGTCTTGAATATACCCAAATAAACGGAAGAACTGCCAAGTATGCAATAATAAATGCAATCCACGAATCCTGCATAGCATCCGTATTGCCGCCTAACACAATTGTGCTTCCAACTACGAATAAAGCAATTATGGAAGCCCCTTGCTTGCTTGATATCACTTCTTTAATCATAATTTTACATTCCAATCATAATAATTTTAGTGTAATTTCAAAATATTTTCAATAAAATATTTTATTGGTATGTCCGGTCCCGGAATATTTACATCCATTTGACGAATAAAAATAATAACAAACGATAATATGAATGTGGTTAAATAAAAACCAATTTCCAGTTTGTTTTTATCCTTATAAATTTTCAAAAAATCAAATATATATATAATTGAAAAAAAAATAACAATTATTAAATAAATCAAGCTATTCACCCACTTTTATTGGAGATTTCAGGAAAGACGTATTTTTAATATTCACTTTTACATTAACCTCAACTTGTAAGTTTTTAAACTCATCGTTCCAATTATCTTCAAGCATTTTCCATAATTTACGGTCGCTTTTGTTTATGCTTTCACCAAAGCCAAAAATATCTGTTCCATAATCCTTTTGTACTCTTTCTATAACATTCTTTACGTTTTCCCCCAGATTGTTCTTTGCATCATCTTCAAGTAGCTTTATGCCATTTTCATGAAGAAAATTATTTTCGGTAGCAAGCTCGTAAATTCCTGTATCTGTTTTAATATCTATTCTCATTTTTAATATTCCATTTTTATATTCATGAGTAATTTTAGTGTTGCTCTTTAAAATATCTAAAGCATATCTATTTTCAGCACCATCAATTTGACCTTGTAAGACTCCACCCTTCACCTTGTTTTTTACAAATATAGAATATTTTGTTTCTTCTGCGGTTAAAAAGCCTATTAGCTTATCTTCCATAAAAACCGAATCTCCGTTGACTACGTTTGTTAAGGATTTGTCGTTTAAAACACTTTGAACAACCGGAAGAACCAATGATTTTCCACCGGAGTTCAATGTATTGAAAATATTGTTTAAATCAATATAAGATGCTGTAGATAAAAATTGTGCATCTGTTTCTATTATTTTATCAATCTCAAATGAAACAATTGGATTAATAATACCTTTATTAGTTAAAATTTCTCTTGCTGTTTTATCTCTTGAAACGAGAACTTCTATTGTGTTTCTCGGCTCCGGCGTTCGCACAAACAAATCCAACGCACTGATAATCCCCTCACTTGCAACTGCCTGACTTAAAATTATTACTTGGCAATTACTCCAATAGAATTTAGTTGTAGCCATTTTTTTTGCATTCCTTGCGGCATCATAAATTGTATATCCATCAGCTTCAAACAAGGTTGATTTTGGCTGTGAACTTTTCGCCTCTCCGCTTAAATTAATAGTTTCAATGGTCAAATGATATTTTTTGCCATCATCACTTTTGTCAATAGCAGCACCAGAAACTATTATAAGAGATTCAATTTCTTTATAACTCCAGCATCCTGTTAGTGTAAAAACACTGATAATTAAAATTAATAATAAAGCAGTTATCTTTTTCATGGCTTTGGCGCTCCGTCTGTTTTCATTCTTATTGAATCTTCTGCTATAAATTTAGGTCTTGTAATCATCTTCCACCAAGGTGCACGGAAAAAGGTATCTTTAACATCTTGAAAATTGGCTGTGGTTACATCGGTTAAATACGGCACTCCAAAGGAGCGAATATTTAAAAGATGTATCAAAACAATTATAACGCCAAACATAAAACCGTAAAATCCTAAAAACGCAGCAAAAGAAAGCAAAACAAAGCGAATTATCAAAGATGCACTTGCAAGTCGCGGTATTATAAGACCAGTTATACCTGTAATGGCTATTATAATAATCATCGGCGCACTTACCAATTTTGCTTCAACAGCCGCCTGTCCCACAACAAGAGCACCAACTATACTAAGCGCTTGCCCTATTCCGGATGGCATTCTTATTCCTGTTTCTGCCAATATTTGAAAAATTACAATCATTACAAAGGCTTCTATAACAGTTGGGAACGGAACACCGGACCGTGCCATCGAAATACTCATCAAAAGAGGCGTTGGCAACATTTCGTGATGAAAATTAGCCATGGCTATATAAAGTGCAGGCACCATAGTAGTTACAAAAAAACCAACAATTCGCAAAAGTCTTGTAAAGGTTGAATAGTAATAATTAACGTAATAATCTTCGGTGCTTTGAAAGCTTTCGACAAAAAGATACGGAAGCGTTATAACACATGGGGTGCCGTCTAAAACAATTGCTATTCTTCCTTCCAGCATTTTACCGACGATAACATCCGGTCTCTCGCTTTCTCCAATTGTTTTAAAAGGCGAGTAGGGTGAATCCTTAATCATTTCAATCAAATAATTAACATCCAATGCACTGTCCATATTAAATTTATCCAATCGCCTCATTAGCTCGTTTAGAATATTTTTATTGACAATCCCATCAATGTACAAAATGCAAGCCTTTGTTTTTGTCCTTTCCCCAAAAACCATAAACTTCATTTTCAAGTCTTTCGTTCTTACTCTTCTTCGTATCATTGATACATTAGTTAAAATACCCTCGGAAAATCCTTCACGAGGACCACGAAGAATCTTTTCACTTTCAGGTTCGGTTACAGCACGAAGAACAAAGCCTTTTGTATTAAGCACAAGCACTTTCGCACTTCCATCTGCAAATAAAACAGTATCTCCGTATGAAATCGCTTCAATTATTTCATCAATTTGTGAAATTTTTTTCGTTTCATTTGCTTGAAGAACCTGTGTCATTAAAACTTCAATAATATCAGAATCATCATCGTTAAATCTTTCTGTCATCTGCAATGGGCGGATTATATTATCATTTATTATTTGATTGTTAACTAATCCATCGGTATAAACAATAAAGCATTTTATGCTGCTATCATTTTTATTTTCAATTTTTCTTACTACAAGAGTATCGTTATCAGAAAATACTTCTTTAATTAAATCAATATTTTCTTCTATGGATTCTGAAATAGCAAAACCTTCGGTCTTGTTATCTTTTTTTTGTTTATCTTTACTGTTTTCTTTATTGTTTTCTTTATCTTTATTGACGGGTATTTTTTTCTTCTTTCCAAAACCAAACAAGCAATTACCACCTTTTTTAATACTTCATAGTAGTTTTATTGTTACATAGTGTTTCCTTATTTAAAATTTTAATACTAATTTTTGCAATAACTGTAAATAATTTTTAATAAAAAAATAAACCAAACACAATTTTATGTTTGGCTTATTTTTATCTTATTAATTATTAAATTATTTTATATCTGCAAGTTTTGAGAGAATTTGATTGCTTCTTTCAACAAAAACCATCATTGCATTTGGTTCAAGAGGCTTATGGCTAATCATTGCCAAATCGTAAATTTGCCTGCATATTACTTTTGCATTTTCATTATCAGATATTTCAAGCAATTTCAAAACAAGAGGATTGCTGTTATTAATAACAAAAGTTTGCTCCTCTTTAAACTGATTGCCAAGGTCAAGCTGTGCGAACATTCTATACATTTCCTGCATCCTTCTAGATTCCTCGGATAATAAAATTATTGCAGGAGTAGATGCAGATTTAAGGCTTTGAACTTCAATTTTTAAATTTTCAACAGCAAGAGTATCTTCAAATAGCTTTTTAATTTCCTCATCATTTTTGGAATTTCCGTCTTCATTTAAATGTCCGGAAATATCCGAATCGATGCGGGAGAATTTTAAATTATTAACCTTAGATTCCAAGAATGACAAAAAGTGATTATCTATAACATTATTTAAAACTACAGCATTTATGCCCTCGTTTTTAAACATATTGATATATTGCGCCTGCTGAACCTCGTCCGAAACATAAAAGGTTTTTTCCGCTTCCTGCTCGGAAAGCTCATTTAAAGTTAGATAACCACCCTCTATTGTTTTAAAAATAATAGCATCCTTAACCTTATCATAGAATTTTTCATCTCTAAGGCATCCGAATTTAACAAAGGGGTTTATATCCTCCCAATATTTGTTATAAGCATCTCTGTCGTTATTAAAAATTTCAACAATTTTATCTGCAACTTTTTTTGTTATATGCGCCGAAACCTTGCGTACATATCCGTCATTTTGCAAAAAGCTTCTTGAAACATTAAGCGGCAAATCGGGGCAATCTATTGCACCCTTTAATAAAAGCAAAAATTCCGGTATAACTTCTTTAATATTATCTGCAACAAAAACCTGATTATTATAAAGCTTAATCTGACCTTCCATATTTTCAAATTGGTTTTTAAGCTTAGGAAAATACAAAATACCTTGAAGCTTAAAAGGATATTCCACATTTAGATGTATCCAAAAAAGAGGCGGATTAAAATCCATAAACACCTTTCTGTAAAAATCCAAATACTCATCGTCGGTACAGTCGGAAGGTCTTTTTGTCCAAAGAGGTGCTGTATCATTTATTGGCTTTGGCTGCTCTTCCTCTTTGACTTCAGCATCTTCTTTTACTTCTTCTTTCTCAGTATTTTCAAGATAAATTTCATAAGGCAAAAATGAGCAATATTTATTCAAAATTTCTCTGATTTTAAATTCCTCTAAAAATTCAACATCAGAATCGGATATGTGAAGGATTATTGTTGTTCCACGCTCACCCTTAGAACCTTCAACCATTTCATATTCAGTGCCTCCCATGCATTTCCATAAAACAGGAGAACTGCCGTTTATATAAGATAGTGTTTCAATCTCTACCTCATCTGCCACCATAAATGCAGAATAAAAGCCCAATCCAAAATGACCTATGATTTTACTGTCTTCGTCCTTTTCATCCTTATACTTTTTTAAAAATTCCTCTGCTCCCGAAAAAGCAACCTGATTGATATACTTTTTAACCTCATCGGCAGTCATGCCAAGCCCGTTATCGATGATTTTAATTGTTTTTGCCTGCTTGTCCAAAACAACTCTAATAAAAAATTTCTCATCAGAATTTTTTTCTGCTTCACCAATTGAAATAAGCTTACTGAATTTGCTTATTGCATCACATCCGTTGGATACAAGCTCCCTTAAAAAAATATCCTTATCAGAATAAAGCCATTTTTTGATAATCGGAAAAATATTTTCTGTGTGTATTGAAATATTGCCATTTTCTTGCATTATAAAGATTCCTCCTAAATATTATGTATATTATAATTTTAACAATTTTAATTCTTTATGTCAAGCTTTTAAAGCGCCATCTTATCATGAAGCAATCCGGCTAATATAAGCTCCATAAGCTGATTTTTTGGTAAATTCATTTCTTCCGCTATTTTAAATGCAAGGTAAGCAAACCGTTGATGATGGTTTGCCAATTTTAGACTTATTAAATCAGCCGCATTTGTTAAGCAAGAAACAATTCAAAAATGTTTACCTGCCTTTGATTTAATCTGTTCATATCATACTCTTTTCCGTACTGTTTTTAAGCACAATAAATATTTCAGAAGTATTATATCAAGATTAACGCAAAATTTCAACAATAAAATTTCTTTTATGCAAATAAAAACGTCGGCAAAGATAAACTTTACCGACGATAATTTATGCCAAATTAAATGCAACATCAATTTCCTTAACTTCTTCATCATTTATTTTTATTATTTCGCCAAGTTCTTGAGCCGCAATAATTGCCTTTGCGCTGTATTCCAAAACCTCCAAACGGTCGAATGCGTTTAAAAGAGAATTTCCGGTTACAATAACGCAATCGTTTTCCACCACAACCACAGGAACATCAGGTCTTATTTCCTTTGCGGTAAGCTCCGGCTGAAGGAAGCTTGAACCAAATGGAAGCTTAGGCACATTTCGAAGCATAATATAGCTTTCGGGAATTGTTCTGGAATCGAATTCAACATCTGTCACCGCAAATGCCATAATGTTCGGCGGATGAGCAACAATAACCGAATTTATATCGGGATGCTCGTCATAGATATGCTTATGAAGCATAACAGAACGACTTGGGATTTTACCCTCCTCCTTCTTCATTCCGTCAACACGAACAATATCGGAAGACTCCAAGTACTTTCTGTCCTTATTATATGGTGTGATTATAAAGGTGTTTTCATCAATTCTCTGAGAAAATGTTCCCTGAGAACTTGTGAATAACCTTTGATTGTATGAACGCTTAATTAAATTGCACATTTTTGAACGTGCTTCCTTTTCCACGCTTGAATAGCTTTCAGGCTTAAAATCTTCTAAATTTGCATTGTTTTTCTTTTTAGAAAGCTCCACGTGCCTGTCATCAAGAACGTGCTTTTTACCAATACGGTTAGCATTAATTTCTAGCCTTGCACAAAAATCAAGTGTTTCAAAGGAAATAAACGCGCTAAATAAATCCTTACCGGCAATAACAACACCGTGATTTTCAAGCATAACGGTGTTGATGCCCTTTTTAAACACGCTTGCGATTTTAGCCCCAAGCTTATCGCTGCCCGGCAAATCATAAACCGCCATTTCTATATCACCGCATATAATATTTGCATTTGGGATAAGGCGTGTATCGGGAATTTGCCTTACAATGCTAAATGCAACAAGGGTTGGTGGGTGTGCGTGAAGCACCGCATTAACATCAGGCCTCATTTTATATACATCGGAATGAAAGGGCAGCTCTATTGATGGTCTATGATTACCGATAATTGTTCCGTCAGGCTTAACTCTCATTATATCATCACGAGTCAGCGAGCCTTTATCTATACCGCCCGGGGTAATCCAAATATCTCCGTTACTATCCTTAATAGAAAGATTACCGCCTGATGTTGTTGTCATCCCATAGCCATAAATACGTTCCATAATTGTAACAATTTGGTCCGCAGGATGCATTAAATTAAAATCCATAACCTTTGCCCCCTAAATAAATTTAATGAATTTTTCATAAGCTTCATCCCATAAATCAGAATTTACAGGACTATAAACTGTTTGCTCAAAGGAATTTGCAATAATTTCCCTTGCAGATTTTATATCAGCAATTTCGCCCAGTGTTATAAGCTGAACGCAAATATTACCGATTGCAGTTGCCTCAACAGGACCTGCTATTATCTTTTTATTGGTTGCATCCGATGCAAAACGACAAAGAGTTGTATCTTTTATTCCGCCGCCAACAATGTGTATTGTGCTTAAGCTTTTGTCTAAAATATCCTCTAAAGCAAGTATAACATATTTATATTTAAGAGCAAGACTTTGATAAACACAGCGCATTATTTCTCCCTTTGTCTGCGGCACCTTTTGCCCTGTTTTCTGGCAGAATTCCTTTATGCGCCTTGGCATATTGCCGGGTGTTGCAAAAACCTCGTTGTCAGGGTCAATAAAGCTTTCAAATGGAGTTGCCGCCATTGCATCACCTTCAAGCTCCGCAAAGGAAACAGTTTCGCCCTCTCTCTCCCACTGACGTTTACATTCCTGCACAATCCAAAGCCCCATAATATTCTTTAAAAAACGAACCTTTCCGTTATGACCAATTTCATTAGTAAAATTATGCTGATATGATTTTTCGTTTATTATCGGCTCGTCACTTTCAATGCCCATTAAGGACCATGTGCCACTGCTTATATACGCATAATCTTCATTTTCAACCGCAGGTACACTAACAACCGCAGATGCAGTATCATGAGATGCAACAGCAATTACCTTGACCTGCGGAGCATCAAGCTCCTCGGATATTTCTTTTGTTAAGGTTCCCACAACAGTTCCTGAATCTACTATATTTGTAAGCAAAGCTCTTGGTATATTAAGCTTATCGATAAGCTCAAAAGCCCAATCCTTTGTTGTCGGATTATATATTTGCGATGTGCTGGCAATTGTGCGCTCTGTAACCTTTTGACCTGTTAAAAAATAATTGAACAAATCAGGAGTAAAAAGCATTGTATTTGCAGTAGGAAGCGAAGCATCGCCCGATTGCTGCATAGAAAGCAATTGATATACTGTGTTAAACCATATAATTTGAGTTCCTGTTTGGTTGAAAATAAATTCCTTTCCCACCATTTCGCAAGCCTTTTCAATCATACCATTGGTTCTGCTGTCCCTATAATGATATGGGTTTCCAATAAGCTTTCCGTTGCAGTCTAAAAGTCCGAAATCAACACCCCAGGTATCAATTCCGATTGCAGAAATATCAGCGTTTCCGCTGTGGATACATTTTAATATTCCCTGCTTAATTTCAAAGAATAATCTTAAAATATCCCAATGAAAGCTGCCCGATACCATTATTGGGTCGTTTGAAAAGCGGTGAATTTCCTGCAAGGAAATTTTTTCACCATCAAATGTGCCGAGCATTGCTCTGCCACTGCTTGCGCCAAAATCAAATGCTAAAACTTTTTTCATATGGCCTTTTCTCCTCTCTCGTGTTTAATAAGAGCCCATGTAGAATCAATCAAATTACTAAAAATCGGGTTTTTAAGTGCCTCACAAACAAAAAGCTGACGTGGCGAATTTATATCCTCACCGCTTATTTCCATAAAATTATACTTTGTGCAAAGCTCTTTAATACGCATAAGCTGTTGCAACGTATTTCGTGTAGGCATATATGTTACCGCATTAAAGCCTAAACTATAAAGTTCTTCAAACAAAAGGTCTAAATATTCATCTTCAAAGGCTTGCGTTTTTTTATCTCCGGTTACAGAATCCCCAACATCACCCAAATAAGCATAAGCGGCAATTGCTCCAACCTCTTTTGCAAATGCAATAAGCTCGGTTACATCAGGGCATTCGTCTGTTGCATCAACATATATTTTTTCGATAAGAACGCTTTTTAAAACACCTAATAAATCATAATAATAATGAGGATTATTTTTATCCCTCAAATAACTTTCTATTTTACCGTTAATTTCTATTCCAAGCTCGGTTTTTGCATAATCCACAATGTCATCTGTGCCTAAAATCAATTTTTTCGCCAATGCAAATAATATATGCCTTTCGGTTATGCTTCCGCCTTCAAAAAATTTAGAAACAGGAACAACGTCTTTTTCATAGCTTAGTCTTACTGGAATCAGCTCGTTAATTTTATCAACCATTTTTCTGTTTCTAATATTGCGCTTAATGGTGTATGGTTTAAAATAATCAGCAACCTTTTCGATATTTTCGTGAGGTATTGCATGAAGCGTAATATACGCTATGGATTTTTGATCAGGGTTATTAATTCGCCTGCCGTTTAAACGGGTATTGGAAAAATCCGCCCTACATTCCACACCGATAGTTGTGGCAACACCTGTAATTTCGCCTGCTTTTATAAACTCTCTGCAACCTGAAACAGAATCATGGTCCATTATCCCCGCTGTTGTAAGCCCGGACATATAAGCCATCCAAACGGCCTTGCAGGGTGAATATGGCGAAAAAGAATAAAATGTGTGTATGTGATTATTAACATCGCCTGTGGAAACGGGCTTTTCTGTTTCTGCCACAAGCCTTTCAAGCTCCGCAAGCCTAACATCCAAATTTTTATGGTTTAATAAATCCATTCCTATACCCCCATACATTTTAGCAATTCGTCAATTGAAATACCAAGGAAATAATCATTAATATTGAATTTTTGCAGAGAAGATTTAACATCTTCATAAGAATGCCTAACGCCTTTTAGCGCATTTTCAATATCTATTATATCATACTTTGCAAAAAAATCACCATAAATTTTTACATTCCTTATAATACCCTTTTCAACATCTATGTTAAGCTCAACACTGCCACTTGGGAAATACACTTCTTTTTTATAAGAATATTTTGGAGAATATCCAAAATTCCATTCCCATGTTCCGTATTTTTCCTCCACAAGCTTGTTAACACAGGCAATATCATTTTCCGATAAATGATATAAATTATCCAGAGAAACTCTATTTTTAAAATCTACTACCGAAACATTGGCATATTCGCAAATGTTTGTTACCCTACTTTTAACAGATTGAACTCCCTTGCTTTTAATCTTTTCTTCGTTAACATTAAGGGAATTTGCTAAATCTGAAAAATCAGCATTAAAAAGAAGGGTTCCGTGGTGCAAAATCTTATCTTTATGCACCAACTGAGCATTGCCGGATATTTTTTTATCATCTATTGATATATCGTTTCTTCCGCTAAGCTTTGCACAAACCCCAAATGTGGCAAGTGCATCAATTATCGGTGTTGTAAATTTCTCGAAATTACTGAACCATTCGCCCTGATTCTTCACAATAAATGTAAAGTTTAAATTACCCATATCGTGAAATACAGCTCCACCGCCTGTAAGGCGGCGGACAACTGCTATATCTCTTTGTTTAACATAATCTAAATTTATTTCGGATAGTGTGTTTTGATTTTTTCCCACAATTATTGCCTTTTCATTTTGCCACAGCATAAAAACATCTTCGTCAAAATTATTAAGCAAATATTCTTCCAATGCTAAATTAAAATATGGATTTGTAAAATTATTTTCTATATATATCATACGCCGTGTTTGCTGCGCTCCATTTGCTCAATTTCTGTGAAATTGTTTATTGGAGTATGGTTTTTAAGTGGCATAATTTTTTGATGTATAGCATCTAAAATCCAATCGGCCTGCGGGAAGAAATCCTTTTCAAGCTCGAATGCAGGTGTTATCCAGTTTCTTGCTCCAACCACAACAGGAGGTGCGTCCAAATAATCAAATGCAAGCTCGGAAATTGTCTGTGCAAAATCCTTAAGATGTGAACCACGCTCGCAAGCATCGGATGCTAAAACTATTTTACCCGTCTTTTTAACACTTTCTATAACCTTTTCAAAGTTGAATGGTACTATAGAGCGTGCGTCTATAACCTCTGCTGAAATTCCGTATTTATCTTGAAGCTCCTTAGCCGCTTCAAGAGCAACATATAAAGTTGCGCCAACTGTTAAAATTGTAACATCACTGCCTTGTTTTTTAACATCAGGCTCGCCGATTGGAATTTCGTAATATCCCTCGGGTACTCCGCTTTCCACAAACTGCTCGCCGATATCATATATTCTTTGGCTTTCGAAGAACACAACAGGGTCTGTTCCGTTAAGTGCGGTATTCATAAGACCTTTTGCATCATAAGGTGTAGCAGGGAATACGCATTTAAGCCCCGGAATGTGCGCAACCAAGGAAGTCCAATCCTGAGAATGCTGTGCGCCGTATTTTGAACCAACAGAAACACGAAGAACAACGGGCATTTTAAGTATTCCTGCACTCATAGACTGCCATTTTGCAAGCTGATTAAATACTTCATCACCTGCACGTCCGATGAAATCGCAATACATAAGCTCAATTATCGCTCTGCCGCCGGACATAGCATATCCAACAGCACTGCCAACAATTGCCGCTTCTGAAATTGGCGAATTAAAGAATCTGTGATATGGAAGTGCCTCTGTTAATCCACGATACACTGCAAATGCACCGCCCCAATCCCTGTTATCCTCACCGTATGCGATTAAGGTTGGATCCTCATAGAATTTATCAATTATTGCTTCAAAAATACCGTCACGAAGCTGATAAACCTTGTTTTTAGAAACAGGCTTACCGTTTTCAAATGCATATCTTGATTTTTTTGCAATCTGCTGAACACGTGGGTTTTCTTCCTTTTTCATTAAAACATCAGGCTCTCTGTCTTCCATTTTAACAACCTTTTGGTTAGAGAACATTATGTTTGGAATTTCACTTGCTGTAATTCTTGGTGATAATGTATCATCAATTGCAAGCTTGCAAACCTTCGTCATAAGGTCGCGAACATAGGTGTTTATTCCTTCAATGCTTTCAACCTTGGCAACCTTTGCATCAATCAGCTTTTTGCTGTAATTAATTAAAACATCATGCTCTGCCCACATATCCATTTCTTCTTTAGATCTGTAGCTTGTTGCATCTGAAGGAGAATGTCCAGCCATACGATATGTTAATGTATCAAGCAATACAGGTGCGTTTCCTGTTTCGATAAGCTCCTTCTTTCTGCGCATAGCATCAATAACAGCAAGAGGATTATATCCGTCAACACGCTCTGCAAACATTTGGTCCGGGTTTATTCCTGCGCCAACACGAGCAAGAACGTTATAGGCCATAGTTTCGCCGACAGTTTGTCCGCCCATACCGTAAAGGTTGTTAAAGAAGTTAAATATAATAGGCAAGCCGCCTTTATAGCCCTCTTCCCAAAGCTGTGTCAGCTGATCCATAGAAGCCATATTAAGAGCCTCCCACACAGGACCACAGCCTAAAGAAGCATCGCCAACATTAGATATTACTATACCCTTTTTCTGATTTGATTTTTTATAAAGAGCGGCGCCCATTGCTACTGTGGCAGAGCCGCCAACGATAGCATTATTTGGATAAATTCCGAATGGAGTGAAAAATGCGTGCATTGAACCGCCCAAGCCTTTGTTAAAGCCTGTTGAACGAGCAAAAATTTCTGCAAGCGCACCATATACCAAAAATTCAACTGCAAGCTCTTTGATATCCGTTTGATTTCCTTCTATAACCTTTAAAATTGAACCGCCGAAAAAGGTTTTCATAATATTGTAAAGGTCGTCATTATTCATCTTGTATATACAGGATAAGCCTTTTGCAAGTATTTCTCCATGGCTTCTGTGGGAACCGAATATATAATCATTTTCATCAAGCAAATAAGCCTGACCAACGGCAGATGCCTCCTGCCCCATTGAAAGATGAGCAGGGCCCGGATTATTATATTCCACACCGTTATAAGCATTTGTGGTTTTAATAGAATACAGCATTGCTTCGAATTCACGAATAATTGCCATATCTCTGTAAATTCTTATTAAATCATCATTGGAAAAATTGCTTGCCTCTTGCTTGATAGTTTTTTTATACTGATTAACAGGTATATCGTTAAATTTTATAAACCCACTCTTTCTAAGCTCATCCGGGTTCATTATCTGTGATTTTGGCATAATTTTTATCCTCCTTAAAATTTAAATATCGCTTCACGCATTATTTCGCAAACTGTAGGATGAGGGAAAACAATTTCCTTAACATCATCAACGCGCATTTCTGTTTCAACCATTATTCCTGCACCGAAAATCATTTCAGATGCATAACTGCCTATCATGTGAACACCAATAATTTTTTTGTATTTTTTATCGATAATCACCTTGCAAATTCCGTCACCATCATTATTTTCCGCAACATAACGTCCGCTGTACATCATAGAAACATTTGAAACCTCAAAATCAATTCCTTTTTGCTTTGCGGTTTCCTCCGTTTCACCAACCGAGCCAACCTCAGGGCTGGTATATATAACAGATGGAATTGCATTGTATCTCATAATATCTTTTTTACCTAAAATATTATTAACAGCAACCTCCGCCTCGCGATAAGCGGTGTGCGCCAACATATATTTACCGTTTACATCACCAACCGCATAAATATTTGGAATATTTGTTCTGCAATATCTATCTGTAATTATTGCACCACGGTCTGTTGCTATTCCAACGCCTTCAATGCCAATTCCTGTAATTACAGGACGTCTGCCAATTGATAAAAGCACCTTATCGGCAGGAACCTCTCCACCGTCATAAATAACCTTACCATCTTTAACTGCTGTAACCTTTGATGAAAGCTTAAATTCAACACCCCGTTTAGCATAATTGTTCATTAAAATTGTGGATATTTCACTGTCTGTCGCACCTGCGATTTTGGGCAGCATTTCAATTACAGTAACCTTACTTTCGGCAGAATTAAAATACGAAGCCATTTCCAAACCGATTACTCCGCCGCCGATTACCACAAGGTTTTTAGGTATTTCTTCTAAATCCAAAATCTCTCTGTTAGTAAGTACAAATCCATTTTCCAAGCCTTCCTTAACACCGGGGATTGGGGGAACAACAGGCATTGAACCGGTTGCTATGATAATATTCTTTCCTTCGTAAACATCGCTTCCAACCTTAACATGAGTGATGTCAACCAATTCGCCCTCACCGGAAACAACGGTTACCTTATTAGCCTTCATAAGCGCCTTAATTCCCGATACAAGAGTGTTTACAACCTTATTTTTGCGTGCAACAACCGCCTTATGGTCAAGAGTTGCGCCTTCCACAGTAACTCCGTATTTATCTCCATGCTTGGCATAATCGAAAACCTTTGCGCTGTAAAGAAGAGATTTGGAAGGCACACAGCCTTCGTTTAAGCATACTCCGCCTAATGCCCTTTTTTCTATCAATAAAACCTTAAGTCCGCTGTGTCCTGCACGCTCTGCCGCAAGATAACCGCCTGGGCCACCGCCCAATACTATTAAATCATACATTGATATGCCTCCCTATTTAACTAACATTACACTGAAATTTTCTAGATTATTTTTAAGCTCTTTCAAGAATTTTGCAGCAGGCGCACCGTCAATTGCCCTATGGTCAAAGGTTAAGGATAAGCCCATTGCCTGATATGCCTTGCCATCCTTAGTGCGTTCTGTCATATTGCAAACTCCTAAAATACCCGTCTGTGGCGGATTTAAAACAGGAGTGAAGGATTCAATATCCAGCGTTCCCAAATTTGTTATTGTAAAGGTTCCGCCCTTTAAGCTGTCGGGGCTGATTGTGCCTTGCTTGCACTGCTCAAACAATGCCTTTGAATTTATTGATATATCAGTTAATGATAATTTATTGGCATTAAACAAAGTCGGAACCATAAGCCCTCTTGGAGTGTCAACAGCAATACCAACGTGAGAATTGTTAAACAGCACCATTTTATCATCATAAAAATGTGCATTTATATCTTTATGGTTTAAAAGAGTTCTGGAAACCGCATAAACTATTATGTCGTTTATAGTTATGTTTGGCAAGCCTAATGCTTCACTACTGGCTTTTAATTTTTTTCTGAAGGCTAAAATATCAGTTGCATCAAACGAGGAATTAAGCGTAAGCTGTGCAGAATTTGAAAGGGATGCGTGCATGGATTTTGCAATAACCTTTCTGATGTTTGTAAGCTTAACCTCTTCAAAATCGTTTTGCGAAGCCTGCGGTGCTTGTATGGCAGGTGCAACCGGGGTGTTCAAATCGTTTGTTGTAACCCTTCCACCTATGCCTGTTCCCGAAGCTTCATTACCGGAAGCAAAATATTCTGCTCTTGCGGCACCTGTTGCTGTTTTACCATCTGAAATTACTTTTTCAATATCACGTTCCATTATTCTGCCATTTGCGCCTGTGGGAACAGCGTATTTAACATCTGCACCGCTTTTTTGTGCTAAATTTCTTGCACGAGGTGAAATTTTAATAATATCTGATGTATTTAATGTTGAAACCTCTGCTTGTGCCTCTGCTTGAACCTCAACTTCAACTGCTTCTTCCTTTGGTGCTTCAACTGCCTGTTCGCCACCATTTGGAGCAAATTCCGCAGTGCTTTCCCCTTCGTTTCCTATAACGCAAACGTTAACAAGGCATTCAACATCGTCTCCTTCTTCAAAAAAGACGTCAAGCATTACGCCATCAACCTTTGATTCTTCGTCGAAGGTGGCCTTATCTGTTTCGTAGGTGAAAAGTATATCTCCTACAGAAACCTTATCACCTTTATTTTTGTGCCATTTTGCGATTATACAACTTTCAACCGATTGCCCCTGACGAGGCATGATTACCGCTGTTGCCATTTCTTTAGCCCTCCTTAATTTAACATTGTCTGCCCGCCCGTTACTGGAACGGCCTGACCTGTTTCGTATTGCTGTTCTACTATATAAAATATTGCCCTTGCAACATCAATTGTTTCACAGCCACGGTTCATAGGAACCTTGGATTCATAGAATTTCTTAACGTCCGCAACAGTTTTTGCACCCGGAACCTTTCCGGTGTTCAAATATTGCACAAATAAGCCGCGGTCAGGGTCTGCCCATAAGGGTCCGTCAAAAAAGTTACCGGGACATATTGAATTAACCTTGATATTAAAGGGAACAAGCTCCAAAGCAAAGCTTTGTGTTAAGCCTATGCCACCGAATTTACCGCCTGCGTAAGCAAAATTTTTGTTGCTTCCCTCTAAGCCGGATTTTGAATTTATTTGAATGATATCCATAAAATAATCTGATTTTACGCTGTTTTGCACCTTCATTACTCTTGATGCGTATTTTGTGCAAAGGTAATAAGCAGTATAATTTATTTTTGTAACAAATTCGAAGGATTTTAAATCCATTTCCTCTAAGCTTCCTGCCTTTAAAACTCCTGCATTGCTAACAAATATATCAAGACCGCCATATTTTTTAACGGTTTCCAACATTAAGTTTTCAATTGATGCTTCATCGCCAACGTCTACCTTCACAGCAATTGTTGCATCACTGCCATACATGGAGTTCAGTTCATTTGAAACAGAAAGAGCCAAATCATAATTTAAATCTGCAATAACAACATAAGCGCCGTTTTTAACCATTTCTTCAGCAATTCCTTTTCCAAAGCCCTGTGCGCTGCCGGTTACGATACTAACCTTGCTGTCAAGCCTCTTTCCGTTTGGTTTATTTGAAAAAGTGAACAAGCCTAAATTTTCAACATATACCTTTTTAACATTTTTGCTTTTCAATTCAGTTATGTCGGAAATAACAGCATCTGCCTCACTTTTAGCTCCTTCGGAAAAGGTTAGAATTCCTTTTTTATCCTCACCCATAAGCATCATTCTAATTTTAGGTGCAATGTTAAGCATTCTGTTTCGCCTCCAATAAATATTTCTCTGCCTTAGTACTCCACAAGCCTTTGTTTTCATTAACAATTTCATCAAGCCTTGCAAACATTGGGTCTGTCTTTCCAAGCTCTGCAAAATCAGCAATGGCAGTTAAAGGCATATTTATGTGGGTGTATATCAATTTTTTGCCACCAGGTATTTTAGGCAAATTAAGTGTTGTTTCAATAACACTATCCAAACCGCCAACATGAGTAATCATAGCTGCAGGGTCTAAAAATCCTTTTTCCATCATGGAAAGGGATTCAATCATATCGTCTGTATTTCCGCCGCTTGTGCCTACAACATGAGTTGATGTATAATGAACATTATAAAAATTAAATGGTGCCTTAAATTCAGGATTTGTAGGCCCTGCAAAAAAGTTTAAACAGCCGTCCTTTGCAAGGATAGCATCTCCCAATTCAACAACAGGAGCAACAGGAGCATATACAAAAACATCGTTATACCCTTCGCCGTCTGTTAAAGACATTAAATAATCCTTATCTGTGGTGTTTGCATAAATCAGCTTTATTCCCTTTTCCTCTGCAATTGATGGTGATAATATTTCTGCCGCTCTGCTGAGCCTTGCATCGTCAATATCCGTAACAACAATAAGTGATGGCTTAATATCACCATTTATAGCATAATCAATTGCGCCTAATCCCATTGGGCCGGCTCCTGCCAAAACTGCAACCTTTCCACCCTCAACAATGCCCATTTTATGAACATAGGAGCCAGCAGTTGTATGATAATTGGCATGAAATGCACCAACTATGCAAGACATAGGCTCTGCCAGTGAGCCGTAGAAAAACGCATCGCCTTCATAATTTAAAAGGCAATTAAGTTCCATAACTTCTTTTGGCATAATCACATATGTTGCATCACCGCCGATGAATTGATATGAATAACCGGGTGCCTCTAATGAGCCTTTATAATTAAGGGCAGGCTGAATTGAAAATTTTTGACCAACTTTAAATTTATCCTGCCATTTTGCCCCAATCTCAACAAGCTCTCCGCAAAATTCATGACCGATAATTATTGGGTTTTTATCAATATCATTTGGCACGCGCTTATGGTCCGCCCCTTGATATGCCGCCTTATAGCTTGACATACACAGGCTGTCCGAAATTATTTTTGCAAGTATTTCATCATCCTTAATTTGAGGAAGCTCAAATTCTTCAAGGCGTAAATCGTTTTTACCGTAAAGTCTTACTGCTTTTGTTTTCATATTAAACCACTCCTATATTATATTTTTTTATTTCATTTAAGATTTCTTCACTTATCAAATCATCTGTAATCAAATAATCTATATCGGGAATTTTTGCAAATGTGAAAGGCAGATTTTTTCCGATTTTAGAGCTGTCCATCATCATTACAACCTTTGATGCCTTTGCAATTACGTGCTTTTTAAGCTCGCATTCATCATAATTACCGCAGGTAAATGCATTTTTTAAGGTAAAACCCGAGGTTGCCATAAACGCAATATCTATGTTTATATTTTCCAAAAAACTAAGGGCATTTATACCTGAAAGGGAAAGATTATCGTTATTTAAGTTTCCTCCCACCAAATATACCGATGCATTGGGATTTTTTATGCATTCCAAAGCAATATTAGGTGCGCTTGTTGTTATAAAAAGCTTTTCATTGCCAAGTAAATATGAAAGATACATTACCGTCGTTCCAGAATCCAAAAAAATGGAGCGACCATATTCAACCAAGCTGATTGCCTTTTTTGCAACAAGGTTTTTTTCTGAAATATTCGAAGATGCCCTTGTGGAATAAAGCTCCTCCTTAATTCTCGAAAGATGTGAAATAGATTTTGCACCACCACGGGTTCGCACAATTTCACCTAATTGCTCTAATTTTTCTAAATCACGCCTTATTGTCATTGAGGATATATCGGGGAATAATTCTTCTAATTGCGAAAGCTTAATTTCTCCGTTTTGAAGTATAAAGTTTTTGATTTGTGCAATACGTTCGTGCAATAATTTCACCCCTTCGCATACTTTTTGTCAAAACAATGTTACTAATTAACATTATAATGTTAATTAGTAACATTGTCAATACTTTTTTAAAAAATAAAGGCACCGATTTTTAAAATCGGCACCTTTTGATTTTATGTAAAACATTAGGATATAACATTAATACAGTCTATATCCTCTATGAAGCTTTTTAATAATCAATTAAATACTTTTTAATGGCATCTGTTGCTGTTTCAACATCTGCACTGATGGAAATTGTGAATTTAATGTTAAATTGCTTGGAAATAGCAAAAATCAAATCAAGGAATTTATCAATTTTAGAAAAATCATCGGAAACAATTTTAGAAAGGTTATCAACAAAAATGTGTGTTATATCAAAATCTCGAGAAATTATACCGCATATAAAGCCGTAAAAAGTGTAATAACAATCAATATCAAAATCAGAAGTATCAACAAATCGAACAGAAGATTTTAAATCATATAAAAGCCTGTTGCCCTTGGTAATACAAACTACGTTGCCCTTTTCATCACCGATTGCTTCATTAACAATATTAACAAAAGCTTTCGTCTTACCAGTGCCTTTTTGACCCATAATAATTTTAATCATTAAAAAACCTCCTCTATAAAATATTATACATATACCATACTATATTTTAAACAATTTTGCAAGTGTTATATTTCATAAATTGGGTACCGTATTTTTTATATAAGTTACAAAGGAATCTTTATTTTGTCATTATAATCTTAGCATCAATGGATTTTGCGTTTTTAATAACATTTATATTTATGGAATAAGGCTTAGTATTTTTAATTTTAAGGTCTGCAGTATCATAATTCACTGTTGCATCCTTGCCCTTTTCTATATAATTCACCGGCTCCTGATGCTCATGCCTTTCTATAATTTCAAGCCCTGCTTGCATTGCAGCATTATAAATAACGGTGCTTACTTGACATATTCCACCGCCATAGCCCATAATTTTTTCACCTTTTTCAAATACAATTGCTTTTTTATATCCTCTTTCTTTTGTTCTTGGTCCAACTATATCATTAAAAGAAAAAACTTCGCCGGATTTGATAGTAGCCTTATTTATCGCATTAATCGATAATTGAATATTTTGTAGCCTTGCTTTTCTTGCATCCTTAATTGGTGTTTTAAATTCAGCAATTACACTTTCGGTTTTTGGTGCTTCTGTTGGCTTTGGCACCTCCGATACAGCGGGAGGGGGCGTTGCAGCTTCATTTTCTTGTGCTTGATTATTATTATTGACACATCCGGTTGCATTTAAAACAATAATCATTCCAATTAAAATAATTCTTATCATAAGCTTCCTCCTGCTTTTTACGCACAAAATTTCATAGCCTTATTATTTGCATATATGTATAAAAAAATGCAGATTGCTTAAATTTAGATAAGCAATCTGCATTTTTTTAATTATTTTATTCCTTTTTCGTATGAGTTTATCATTCTTTTAACCATTTCGCCGCCAATAGGGCCGCCTTGACTTCCATTTTCCTTTGCAGTTAAATCACCCTTGTAATGGTCGTTGTTTTCCTTACAGTACTGTGCCAATCCTAATTCCTGTGCAACCTCTAATTTGAATTTTGTCATTGCATCGTAGCTTTCCGGGTTCATTAATCTTGATTTCCTATAATTTTTTGACATTTTTATCACCTCTATAATATAATTTAATATTATATTGCCAAATATAGAAAATATTATTCACAAACTATTGCAACAGTTGCAGTATAAATTGCAAGTGCGCCTGCTTTTTTTAATATTTTGCAGCATTCATTTAATGTTGCACCCGTTGTGAACACATCATCAATGAGTAAAATTGTTTTATCAATAACCTCTTCGGGCTTTTTTACAACAAATGCACCTTTAACATTTTCAGCTCTTTGTTTTCTGTTTAAACCGCTTTGCTTCTTAGTATCCAAAGGCTTTATTATAATTTCCGAACACAGCTTCAGCTTCAATTTTTCACAAGCCGCATTTGCAAGCTCACGGGATTGGTTAAATTTTCTGCTATGATAACGTTTATCGCTTATTGGAACATAAGTTACAAAATCAAAATTAATATCGCCATATTCATTTTGAATAGTTTCGGAAAGGAACAGACCTAAGGAATCCGCAATCCATAGCTGATTTGCAGTGAATTTCATACGCTTTATTGCACCTTGCACATTATCTTTATAAGCATATCTGGATACATTTTGAGCAAAATGTCGTTTTTCTTTTTTACAATTAAGACATTCAAAATCTCCATGTGCTGTTGGTAATTTTATACCGCAAATTCTGCATTTAGGTTCAGATACAATGGGCAGCTTATTTGCACATTCACTGCATACGCAATAGCGAACACGAACATCTAATGCTTTATCGCAAAAGACGCAATGAGGGGGCGAAAACAAATTATTTAAAAAAGAGAAATTAAATATTTTTATCCCTCCAATTTATTTAAAAGTCCAGAATATCTTTTTTGCTCATTAACGTTATCGACCATGTTGGCGATGACTGAAGAACGCCCAACCAGAACCACCAATTTTTTGGCACGAGTTACGGATGTATAGAATAAATTTCTGCTTTGCAAAAGAGGTGCAACAGGATACATCGGCATAACCACAACATCAAATTCACTGCCCTGACTTTTATGCACCGTAACCGCATAAGCCAAATCAAGCTCGTCCAATTGAGAGAAATCATAGACACAAATTCTGTCGTCAAAAATAACCTTTACGTTTTCCTTATCAAAATTAATTTTTTCAATAAATCCAACATCTCCATTAAAAACGCCTACACCAGAGGAGTCATCCTCTTGCTTTTCCCACTCGATGGTATAATTGTTTTTAATCTGCATTATTTTGTCTCCCTCTCTAAAAAGAATATTTTTAAAGTTCTTTTCCTTTTTCATCTTGGTGGGAGGATTTAATGCAAACTGTAATTTTTCGTTTAAAATATTAACGCCGGAAGGACCTTTACGGGTGGGAGTTATAACTTGAATTTGAGCCATTGGATTTACACCATATTTTTTTGGCAGTCGATTTATGCATAAATCCACTATTGAATTAACTATTTCGCCTGCATTTTCCCTTTGTACCAAGAAAAAATCCGTATTTTGCTCGTTAACCACAGGATAACTGCCGTTATTAATTTTATGAGCATTTTGTACAATCATACTTTCCTTTGCCTGCCTAAATATCTCTGTAAGTGAAACGGTTGCGATAGTGCCGGCGGAAATTATATCCTTTAGAACATAACCTGCACCAACAGAAGGCAGCTGGTCGCTATCCCCTACCAAAATCAGCTTTGTGGAATCCTTAACTGCTTTCAAAAGTGAATTCATAAGCAGAGTATCCACCATACTCATTTCGTCCACTATCAAAACGTCACAATCCAATGGAGATTTTTCATCTCGCCCAAAGTGCATTCCCTCATGCTCGTCTGAAAATGTAGCTTCCAAAAGCCTGTGTATTGTTTTAGCATCCTCGCCGCACATTTCAGTCATCCTCTTTGCGGCTCTGCCCGTTGGCGCGGCAAGCATAATTTTCTTATCCAAAAATTCCATAACCTTAATTATAGAATTTATTATAGTTGTTTTACCAGTTCCGGGGCCACCTGTGATAACAACCGCATTATTCTCTATTGCAAGGGAAACCGCCTCTTTTTGCATATCTGCAAGGGTAATGTCTTGCTCCTTTTCAACACGGCTTATTATATTTTCAATGTCACAATTTTCCTCACAGGCTCGGTTTAACATTCTTAACCGTTTAGAAATATAATTTTCCGCATTATAAAAAGGAGTCAAATAAATTGCTTCAAAGGCTTGATATTGCTCGTTCTTTAATTTATCGGCAAATAACAGTCCCGATATTGCATTGTCAACCTCTCCATCATCAACCTCAATAATATTTTTGGTGCTTTGTATCAGTAAATCCCGAGGTAAAAAGGTGTGTCCATTTGTGGAGGCATTCCACAAGGAATATTTAACAGCGGCCTCAATGCGAATTGCGGAATTTGATGAAATACCAGCCATTATTGCAATTTTGTCCGCCATCTTAAAGCCAATTCCATAAACCTCCTCCGCCAAAATATAAGGATTATGCTTTATAATTTCAACAGAGCCGCTGCCATAACGCTTGTACACCTTAACAGCATAATTAGCAGATATCCCAAATTTTTGAAGGAACATTACAACATCACGAACGCCTATTTGCTCAACATAGGATTTTCCTATTTCTATTGCCTTGTTTGCAGAAATACCGTTAATTTCAGCCAATCTTTGAGGGGACTTTGCAATAATGTCAAGAGCTTTATCTCCGAAAAAATCTACAATTTTCTGAGCGGTCGCCTGACGAATTCCTTTTATAATTCCCGAGGATAAATATTTTAGAATTTCCGCCTTTTCCCTTGGCATATTTTTCTCAAAATATTCCGCTTTAAACTGTTTTCCGTATTCAGGGTGATACGTCCACACACCGTTAACCGTTATGCTTTCTCCCTCGGCAATGCATGGCATATAGCCCACCACCGTAACATATTCATTATCAATTTGAACATAACAAACAGCGTAGCCATTATCGTTATTATAGTAAACGATATCTTCGACTACGCCATTTAACGCTTGTTGTTCGTTGTTATTATCCAATAGCTTCAACAACCTTTAATAAATTCTATGTATTGCTCCGCAGTAAAAACCGTAAGGCAGCAATATCTTTCGCACAGCTTATATAAAATATCAAGAGTATTATCGGTTGAACCGAAATCAACAACGATGATATTTGGTGTATCTGCACAAATAATTGCATTTCTGACAATGCCCTCAACCTCGTTATACTGATTTTTCACCAAAATAACCGAATACACCTTGCTGTTTTTTTTATTTACCTGATTATAGATAAATTTTACAAATTCAACAGCACCGAATGCAGCAAAAAAACTAATTATTATTCCTAAAATAATGTCAAGCATTTTTAATCGCCTCCAATGTATAATACACATTGAAAGCGATATTTGTTACAAAACCTTACTTAAAAAAGCTTGGGTTCTTGGATTTTTAGGATTTTTAAATATTTCATCAGGTGTTCCCTGCTCGGCAATTATGCCATCATCCATAAACAGAACACGCCCTGCCGCTTCTCGCGCAAAGCCCATTTCGTGAGTAACAACAAGCATTGTCATACCCTCATTAGCTAAATCACGCATAACATCCAAAACCTCGCCGACCATTTCAGGGTCAAGTGCGCTTGTGGGCTCGTCAAACAGCATAATTTCGGGAGACATTGCAAGCGCCCTCGCAATTGCGATTCTTTGCTTTTGTCCACCGGATAATTGATTAGGATATGCATTTGCCTTATCCAATAAGCCAACTCGCTTTAACAATTTTTCAGAAAGCTGATGCGCCTCTTCATTTGATATTTTTTTAAGCTTAATTGGTCCTAAAGTGATGTTTTGCGTAACGGTAAGATGGGGAAACAGATTGAATTGCTGAAACACCATACCCATTTTTTGCCTTAGCTTATTAACATCACACTTTTTGCTTGTAATATCCTCACCATCAACGGTAATAACTCCGCCGGTGGGATGCTCCAAAAGGTTTATACAGCGCAAAAATGTGCTTTTGCCCGAACCCGAAGGCCCGATGATTGCAACAACCTCACCGGGCGAAATATGTTCGTTAATACCTTTTAAAACTTCTATTTTACCGAAATTTTTATGTAAATCCTTAACGTAAATCACTTTGGCGAAGTCTCCTCTCTAATTTAGCAAATAATTTTGTTAAAAACTTTATAATCACAAAATATATAAAAGCAACCGTTAAAAGAGGGACAAACGCATTATACGTTCTGCTGATGATAAAATCACCGGCCTTTGTTAAATCCTGAAGCGCAATATAACCAACAATAGCAGTTTCTTTAAGCAGAACTATAAATTCATTAGCAAGTGCAGGCAAAATATTTTTAATTGCCTGCGGAACTATAATATAACGCATCGTGGCATAGTGCTTAAGCCCTAAGGAACGTCCTGCCTCCATCTGACCTTTATCCACCGCTAAAATTCCGGCACGCAAAATTTCCGCAACATAAGCGCCGCTGTTTATACCAAAAGCAATAATTGCCACAACAACAGCTGGAACATTTTTAACACCGCCGAAAACTATGTAATAAATAATAAGCAATTGAACCACAGATGGCGTTCCTCTGATTACATCTATGTAACCATTTGCCAAAACGGAAAAAAAAGTTTTTTTGCCTTCACGCTCTGTCAGCTTCATAAAAGCAATAACTATGCCGATTACAAGCCCCAAAACAGCAGAAAAAAGTGCTACTTGAAGGGTTACTCCAAGCCCGTTCAGCAAAAGCTTATATCTTCCGCCATCAATTATATTAAATTTAAATGCCTCAAAAATGCCGTTCAAATATTGCACCTCTAATCGTTCTTTCAATTTTTACTTATTTATATATTCCTCAACCAATTTTGCATATGTTCCATTATCTTTAAGTGTTTTAAGTGCCTTGTTCATATCGCTCAAAAGTGTTGCATCGTTTTTATTTACTGCAATTGCATATTGTTCTTCCGGAATTTCTATATCCAAAATTTTAACTTCCGGATTCTTCTTAACAAATTCCGCAGCAGGGTTAGAATCAATAACAACTGCATCTAATCTGCCTGTTTTTAAATCCATAACTGCATCTATGCCTTTTTTATATCTTGAAACCTTAACATTATCGGCAATTCTGCCATCTTCTTCAGGGCTAACAAGGAAATCTCCTGTTGTGCCTTCCTGTACACCAACATTTTTGCCGGACAGTGCTTTAGTATCTTTTATTTTATCATTATCTACCTTAACAAGAACCTTTTGCTTTGCTGTATAATAAGAATCAGTAAAGTTTACACTTTGCTTTCTTTCATCGGTAACAGTCATACCAGCTGCAATAATATCAATTTTACCTGTTTGCATTGCACCAATTAAAGATTTAAATTCCATGCTTTCGATTTTTAGCTCTGCGCCCATTTCTTTTGCTATTGCCTTTATCATAGCAACGTCAAAACCGTCAACCTCGCCTTTATCATTAACATATTCAAATGGCGGAAATTCAGGATTTGTTCCCATAATAATAGTACGTGCAGGAGCTTGTGATTTTTGTGGTTCAACTTGAGTTTGAGGCTTTTGGGAAACGCAACCAACCATGTTTAAAATTAAAACTACGGAAATTGCCAATGTTATAATCTTTGCAATTCGCTTTTTCATGATACAAATTCCTCCTAAATATTTTTTTTAATTATATACTATATTTAAAGAATATGCAATATTAAAAAAATAAATGTTCAATTAAAATTCTTGCACCGATTGCGATTAAAATTATTCCGCCTATTATTTCAGCCTTTTTGCTGAATAAATCTCCAAACTTTTTGCCGAAATATACACCAATAAGTGATATTATAAATGTGATTATTCCAATATAAAGCACGGACAAAACAATATCCGCCTTAACAAACGCAAAGTTTACTCCCACCACAAGGGCATCTATACTTGTTGCAATTCCCAAAATTAGTATTGATGAAAATTTACTGTAATCATAGGAGTTTTCACTATCCGTCTTAGTGCTTTCCCATATCATCTTACCGCCTATTATAGAAAGCAGTATGAAGGCAACCCAATGGTCATAATTTACTATATAATTTCTGAAATAGCTACCGCCCCAAAAGCCTATAAGCGGCATCACTGCCTGAAACAAACCAAAGCACAATGCTATCTTCAGCGCATCTGTAACCCTTGCTCTGGGCAATTTAATGCCGGTTGAAATTGACACTGCAAAAGCATCCATGGAAAGTCCGACGGCAGTGGCAATTATTGTTAATAAATCCATTAATATTCTCCTTGATATTTTTAGTATATTGCTTATTATAACATTATTAAGCGCCATAATGCAACATATTTTTCCCTAATAGGCAGTTTACATTTTTGCCTTTGATGCTATTATCGCTGTGTTTTGGGCATCATCCCATTTAACATCGTAAGCTAATGCTTCGGATACTGCCCTCAATGGAATCATAGTCCTTCCATTAATAAGCATAGCCGGAACATCCATAAATATTTCTCTGTTTCCTGCCTTCATAACCTTATCATCAATTATTATGCTAAGCTCAAGCTTATCTTTTTTTATATTAACCTGCCTGCTTTCTTCGTTCCAAGAAACCTCCATTCCCATTTTTTCAAAAATCCCTCTTGCAGGAACAAGTATTCTATCTTCCATTATAACAGGCTGCTGGTCTTTAAATTCCACTATCTGACCGTCTAACTTTATGCTAACCTTTTTGCGAACCTCAAAACTTACGCTTTTCTCAATCAACTTTAAGCCATTATCATAAAGCTCCGCCTTTAGTGTGTGATTACCATCGCTTAAATTATTTATTTGGAATTCATAGGGAGGTGAGAAGCTTTCTTCTGCAAAATTACCATCTATAAAATATTTAACATTATTATAAAGTGTTTTGGGATAATAAGCAGATGCTGATATTGTAGCACCATTTTCAATTATACAATCTTCAAAGGCTTTATATCCAAACGGAGCACTGTCCCCTAAATTTTCAAGAAAATAAGAAGAATCAACCAACTTATTATATAAATCATTAACAGCTTGATTTGTATATAATTCATAGGCATTTGTTTCATTCTGCCTTTGAACATTAAAATAGTTTATCCCCTTAATGCGTGGATAAAGCCTTATAAGCTCTGCATACAATCTTTCCATTTGCGCCATAGCCCAAGCAGTGGTATCTTCCTTTTCGGTACGTACATAATGGGTAACGCCACATTCGGTTATCATAACAGGCTTTTTAATGCCGTTGCTATCCATAAACTGCATAAGCTCGGTTATTCTCATAAGCGGATTTGCAAAATCGCCTGTTGTAAAATATGTGTTTAAAGGGTCCGTCTGTGCTCCATGGTCTTTTATACCTTGAAAATATTTTATTGCATAAAGGCTCGTTCCTATCCAATCCACATATTCATCACCGGGATAGTAATTTGAAAATGGTCTGTTAAGCGCACCCAAATCATTCGGAGACCAAACAACTGCAATGTTGCTTTTTGTTTTTGCATATTCAGCAACATATCTAAACGCCTCCACATACGCCTTTGGGTTATCTCCATTTGGTCCAATGTTCATTTCATTGGCAAATCTCAAAAATATTTTAAGCCCGCTGTTGCCCAAATAATCAATTGTTTTTCTGATATATTCCTTATGGCTTTCAATATCCTCCAGCGAATTATATGTGTTCCACGCAAATTCCACCGCTATATTATTCTTTTTGGCATCGGTAAAATATCTTTTATAACGTGGCAACGCCTCGATATCATCTCCAAATTCCATATAGATTAAATACATTGAATTCTTTTTAGGAAAATATTTTAATATTTTATCATTATCATAATCTAAAATTCTTGAATCATTATCATAGACAGAGCCAAAATAAATTCCTCTTTCAGGCTCGAACCTTGCACCGTAAAAAGGTGGATAATAGCTTTCGTCCTCAAAATAAAGGTTTAGGTGTGGCTGCAAAAGATATAATTTCTTTTTTGCAAACAAAACACCGTCAGTCCAGCCCATATATTCTCCATATGGAAGGTATTTATTATAATATTCAAGAGCCTTTTCGTAAAATCCCAATTTTTCAGCCGTTCGAGAAACAACCTCATATTTTCCAGCCAAAAATTCACTTTTTAAATTTGAATTCGGCTGATTTTCCATAATCTTTATTAATGATTCACCCAATTGCAAAATTTCTTCGTCGTTGCCATTATTAAGCGCAACAGCGAACTTATCAAGCGGTTTCCAAATTTCTTTGGGGAAATCATCCGCATATCCTTTTGGGATTATAGCTAAAACAAGCGCAAGTAGTATGGTTATTGCAGTTAATTTTTTAAACATTTTCATAATTTTCATCACCTTTGTTAAATTTTTTTAATATGTGCTTTAATGCAAATGCTTAAGCAATAAGGTTACAAGCACAGGATAGGTTAAAAATATTGAGCTTACAACAATAGCTTTATCAATATTTACATTTTTTTTAGGTTTAAATGCAAAAAGTAAAAATGGCAAAAGTGGCAAAAAATATCGACCTTGTATGCCGTCTATAAGAAGTTTGCCAACAGGCATCCACTGAATATATAAGCTTATATTTATAAGCAAGAATATTGCCGCTGAAATAACAAGCACAATATATTTATCAAATTTCTTTGCATCAAAAATATTAACATTAAAAGCCATATATATTAATAAAAGCAAATAACAGTTAGAAACCCAATAATAAATAGGCACATCGAAAAGGCACAAATTTGCTCCAACCATACTGTGAATATAAACGTTAAAATAACTTGCCGTTGTGGCAAGGATTATATTCAAAAATTGAATTGGATTACTTAAAATATAAGCTATTTGCCCGGCAGCGTTAACTCCTTCGTTAACGTCAGTTAAGTATCCAAATGATGAACAAAGCCATATTATATTAACCATAAAGCAGGATAGTATAAGTATAGCTTGCGAAAGTATAAAGCTTTTTTTGCTCTTGAATTTTTTTAATGGTACTATTAAAAAAAACAGGCAAAGTGGCAAATAAACAATTTTGCAAAGCGAAATTGTAATCGCCATTGCAAAAACAAGGCGCAAATTAAGCATTGTAATTTGCTTATCTTTTTCAAAATACGATATGCGAACAATATATGATATAAAAAGCATAGATATAGAATTTGTAAGCGCATCGGGCGATAAGGTTGTTGCCATATGCAATGACATGGGCAGCAAAGCAATTAAAAATATAAGTGGCATCCCTTTTAAATTCTTAAGTGCTAAAAAGCAAATTAAAAGCCAAATTATAAAATTTGTAAGCCTTCCTAAATATGCAATATAAATCGGATTTAAGTTTAGAGTTCTTCCTACAAATATTCCGATTGATTGTGGAAAATACTGAATTGGTGAATAAAGCGCCGCAGTTGAAAATGGTATAAATTCAATCTTTTCCTTATTTAAAGGTATTTTTGCATTTTCTTTTAAATTACTAAAATTAAATTCAAGCGTATTATCCGGAGTGGCAGATTTTAAAGAAGAAGGTAACTGGCGACCTCCCACACCGTTTTGCATATCCGAAAGCGCATAGCCCGCAGAAACCTCATAAGCTCTGTAAAAATGCAGTTCTTCATCCGGTCCACGAAAAACAGGAGTAACCGCCATAAACATAATTCCGCATAAAAGTGCAACAGGAATAAAACATTTTGCAATTTCGTAATTCTTCCATCTGCAATAGGCAAAAAGCAGGATTAACACAAAACCTATGGTTAATGACAAAATTGTAAACTGATTTATGTTTACGCTGTTTTTCGCACTAAGATGATAAACTCCAAAGTTAATAAAAATGTATAATAATGCCATTAAAAATCCTTTTACTTTTTTGAAATGCAAATTATCGCAACCTTTTTAATGTTTTTGATATTAATAATATTCTATCATAAAAATGTTTGATTGTACATATAAAAAACATTACATTTGCCGATATCATTTTTTATACAAAAAAGGGCGCATTTAAGCACCCCCCAATAAGCGTTTTATATATCTTAATCAAAGTTATTAGGAAAAATATTATATTCCATTATGCAGGATTTGGCTTTTTTTTGCCGGTTTTATCCTTGCCTTGCAATTCCGGCACTGGCTTTGAATCATTTTTATTTCTTTTCATCTTTTTATTACTTTCGGTACCGTGGGGGTCGCTTGGATCCGGTCTTCTCATTCCTGCTTTTGCCATATAATGCTCCATTTCTGCCGTGCAAAATAAATTTTGCTTGGGCTTTAAAAATTTTTAGAGTGTATTTTTAAATTGTAGTTTAAAAATACACTCTATATTATTATGCAAACATATAGAATTTTTATTCAGTATCATTTTGAAGCATTTCTACAAATACTTTAGCAATATACGGATCAAACTGTGTTCCTGCATTATTGACTATTTCAATAATTGCATCTTCCTTTGTCATAGCCTTTCTGTATGTTCTGTCCTGTGTCATTGCATCATATGCATCAACAACTGCGACAGCTCGTGAAATCAAAGGAATTTCTTCCCCAGACAGACCTTGTGGATAACCACTGCCATCCCAGCGTTCGTGATGATACAAAATGCAATCAGCAATAGGAACAAGCTCGGGAGATGACATTGCAATTCTGTAACCTATTTCAGGATGTTTTTTCATTTCTATCCATTCCTGCTTTGTTAATTCCCCGGGTTTATTTAAAACCTGATCACTAATACCAATTTTACCAATATCATGAAGGGTAGCCAATAGCTTTAAATCGTCAATTTGCTCATATGTAAAACCAATGACTTTACCTAATTTTATAGAGAGGTGAACCAACCTTTCGGCATGGTCTTCCGTTTCGTGACTTTTTTCAATCATGGTTCTTTTCATTGAAGATAGTATATTGCTGTGCAAACTTTTGCTTTGCAAAAGTTTACGTCTGTACATATTATCCTCCGCACGTTTCAAAACATATTCAATGGATTCATCAATTCTTTCCTTTGTATCACAGCCTAAGGAAATGCTTGTATAATATAATTCACTTATCGCATTTTTATTATATTCCTCGCAGGATAAATTAATATTTTTTATGATTTCAATGGCCTCCTTATTGGAGGTTTTAGGCATCAATATAACAAATTCATCTCCGCCGGTTCTTGCAATAATATGATCTACGCGGCAGCATTCCTTTAATATATTGGCAATAGCAACTAAAAGCTGATCCCCCTCGGAATGCCCGATAGAATCGTTAATAAGCTTTAACCCGTTTATATCTCCCATAATTACGGATAAAGGCAAGCTATACTCATTGTCTATATTATCCTTTTCTTTTTCGAAAAATCTGCGGTTATATAAGCCGGTTAAGGAATCGTGATTATTAATATAGACGATTTCCATTTCCTTTTCAATGCGCTTTGTAATATCGGTTGAAAAGCAGGTTGCGCCTAAAATTTTATTATCATCATCTATAATTGGATTATAAAATATTTCAAAATATCTTCTGATATAGAATCCGAATTTTTCAATACAATTATACGATTCACCGTTAAGAGCATGGGCAAAATTGCTTCTTGAGTGTATTTTATCCTTTTCACCTTTGATACAATCAATCAAATTCATTCCTATTTCAATATCAATATCATATAAATTTTTCATCTGCTTTTTATGGGTTTGGTTAAAATGAATATAATTATAATTATTATCAATTAAAAGAATTGTCATATTTTTTGCACTTTCGATACTGCAATTTAAAAGCAGCTTAGACTGCTTTAAAATCTCCTCATCCTGCTTGCGTTTTGTTATATCTGTAAAAATCGTAACAAATTGCCCATATTTGGGGCTGTATGCATTAACCTCAAAATATTTTCCGATTTCCTTGGAATAGTTTTCATATTGCAAAGGCTCACCTGTTGTGGCTATATGTGAGTATTTTTCAATCCAATAGCTTTCAGTATCAGGTAAAGCTTCAAGAACTGTTTTACCAATAATATCTTCCTTTTTTAGTCCTGTCATTTTTTCAAAGCTTTCATTAACATCAATAAAGCGATAATCCACACCCTTGCCCTTATCATCAAATATTATCTCATGAAGTGCAAGTCCTTGGTGCATCTGGGTCATCAAAAGCCTGTGCTTTTCTTCACTTTCTTTCAATTCATTTTCGGCAATTTTTCGTTCTGTAACATCACGAAATATCATAACAACGCCTGTTGTCTTATCATTATAATCCTTAATCGGTGCTGCGCTGTCTGCAATATGCCTTTGTGTTCCATCCTTTGATGTTAAAATGGTATGATTTTCAAGCTCACATGGTTTATCTGTTTTGAGAACATATTCAACAGGATTTTTTGCCCTTTCACCTGTTAACAAATTTATAATATCAAACACTTTTTCAAATGACTGACCGTTTGCATCTTCGGCAGACCATCCCGTAAATTCTTCTGCTACTTTGTTAAGTTTTAAAACGTTACCGTTTGTATCAGTTGTAATTATTCCATCACCAATTGAATTAAAGGTTACCTTAAGTTCCTCTTTTTCTTCGTATAAAATTTTTTCATATTTAAAAAGTTTTTTTCGTGTAAACAATGCAATTCCTATGGATATCAAAACATAAAAAAATGTTGCTATAATCAAATTTTTAAAGGAATCAGATAACAATCTATAAAATTGATTTATAATTTCCTTTGTCTCGATACTTTCCGCAAAAGAATTGGTGTTGATTTGATTTAATAAAACACCCATTTTATTTATTGTATTTAAACGAAAAATTGCCATTACAATAAAAAATAGTATAAAAAGAGCGAATACGCTCAACAGCAGTTTATCCTGCTTTTTATTCTTCATTCACAGCACCTCTTCCATATAATCCGTTTTTCTACATTATAATACAAATTATGAATAAACACAAGAAAAAATACAAACATTTCTTTAAATCAAACAATAATAATAATTATTATTGTTTATTAAGAATAAGCGTGAAATTATTGACATATAAAATATTATAAGTTATAATATTATTAGTTTAACTAAAGAAAGGAAGATTATTATGTCTTTTAAAATTACTGATACAGTTAGTTGGGTTGGTAAAATAGATTGGGAATTGGGAACCTTTCATGGTGAGGAATATTCCACACACAAGGGTTCATCATATAATTCTTATTTAATTCGTGATGAAAAAACAGTGCTGATTGACACTGTTTGGAAGCCTTTTTCCAAAGAATTTATTGAAAATTTAAAGAAAGAGATTAACCTTAATGAAATTGATTATATTATTATAAACCATGCTGAAAGTGACCATAGCGGCGGCTTGGTGGATTTAATGAGTGAAATTCCCAATACTCCTATTTATTGCACCAAAAGCGGGGTTAAAATAATTAAAGGGCATTATCATAAGGATTGGAATTTTGTAGAGGTTAAAACAGGAGATACATTGGATATCGGCAAAAACAAGCTGACTTTTATAGAAGCCAAAATGCTTCATTGGCCTGATACTATGTTCACATATATGTCCGGTGAAAATATTTTATTCAGCAACGATGCTTTTGGTCAGCACTATGCTTCCGAGCATATGTACAACGATAAGGTGGATACATCTGAGCTTTATCAGGAGGCAATAAAATATTATGCAAATATCCTTACCCCATTCAGTAAATTTGTTGCAAAAAAAATTGAAGAAGTTTTAAGTTTTAATTTGCCTGTTAATTTAATTTGCCCGAGCCACGGCATAATTTGGAGGGATAATCCTCTTCAAATAGTTAATAAGTATATGGAATGGTCAAATTCATATCAGGAAAACCAAATTTCAATAATATACGATACAATGTGGAACTCAACAAGAAGAATGGCAGAGGTTATTGCAGAAGGTATCAGAGAAATTGATAAAGATGTTACAGTTAAGCTTTTAAGCTGCTCTACTCGTGATAAAAATGATATTATAACAGAGGTTTTTAAATCTAAGGCTGTAATTATCGGTTCTTCCACAATAAACAACGGAATATTATCCGCAACAGCAGCAATAATTGAAATGATTAAAGGTCTTAAATTTACTGACAAAAAAGGAGCTGCATTCGGAAGCTACGGTTGGAGTGGTGAAGCAGTAAAAATAATTTCCGAGGAATTGGAAAAGTCCGGCTTTGAGCTTATAAACCAAGGCTTAAGGGAATTATGGGTTCCAGATGCTGCTGCACTTTTAAGATGCGAAGATTTCGGAAAAGATATTGCTGAAAAAACAAAATAATAATTTTAGAAAAGCTGCATTAGATTTTAGAATTTTATAAAATCCAATGCGTCTTTTATTTTTAAGCTTTTATATTTTCACATAGCTGTTTTTGCTCAGCATTCAGCAAGAGTAAATCTGCAAGAGCCGTCAAAAACACTCCTAATGTATTTAATTCATCAACAGATAGTTGATTAGTTAAACAAACAGAAAGTGCATAAGCGGTTGTACTTAAAGATTGTACGGAACAACTTGATGAATTATTACAGTTTTTCATATTCCGTCTCCTTATTAATATATATACTACAATATATGTGAATAAGGAGTGTTTTGTTATTATATTTTATTAAAATCAAAATCTGTGGCAGAGAGGCTATCCTGCAATTGATGTATATCCGAACAACCTATTATCGGAAATGCGTTAAAATCTTTCTGAGAAGTTATATAAGATAAAACCAACGCAGAAATCGATATTCCTGTTTCGTTCGACAGCTTCTTTAGCCTTTCATACGTTTTTATATTTACCTCTGTTAAATACCTGTTTTTTGCCTTTTCACTAAGGTGCATTTCACCTTTCTCATATTTTGAAAAAAAGCCCTTTGCCTGAGAAGAAAAAGCAAACACGGGAATTTTTGTTTTACTGTAAAATTCAAATTCCGCATCGTTCATTTCTACAATTGTGCTATCTTCAATTTTAGAACTTTTTGCTAAGGACCATTTTATTTGACTTGCAATAAGAGGCATTTTTCCATTTTGCACAGCATATAAATTTGCTTCACCTATACGTTTTCCTGTCCAGTTTGAAACGCCATAGCTTAAAATTTTGCCCTTTTTAGCCATCAAATCCAGCGCATCTATAATTCCGTCCGCATTTACTCTTATATCATCTCTGTGAAGCCACAAAATATCTATATAATCAGTACATAATGCTGATAAACTTTCGTCAATATCGCTTTCAATTTCGCCAGGTGATAATCTGCTTATATGCATATTACCAAGCGGAGGGTGGGCGCATTTTGTGGAAATAATTAAATCTTTTCTGTTGTTGCGAGCTTTCATATATTCGCCAATAGTTTTTTCGCTTGCGCCGTGTCCGTTATCCAGCCACGATGCATATATTCTTGCAGTATCTAAAACATTTCCACCTTTTTCAATATAAAAATCCATTAAATTAAAGGAATCCTCTTTGGAAATTGTTGTACCAAAATAATTGGTTCCAAGAACAATTTCCGAGGCATTTATTTTAGTATTCGGTATTTTTTTATATTTCATAATAAGCATCCTTTATAACATAATTTTCAATCCAACAGGGCAATGGTCCGAACCGGTTATATTCGCATATATTAAGCTATCCTTTACATTGCTTATAAGCCTTTCGGAGGTTATAAAATAATCAATTCGCCATCCTGCATTATTTGCTCTTGCGTTAAATCGATATGACCACCATGTATATGCGCCCTCTAAATCGGGATAAAAATATCTAAAGGTATCCACAAACCCTTCCGATAAAAGTTCTGTCATCTTACTGCGCTCCTCATTGGAAAATCCTGCATTTTTTCTGTTGCTTTTTGGATTTTTTAAATCTATTTCATTATGGGCAACGTTTAAATCTCCACAAATAATAACAGGCTTAATACTATCAAGCTGTTTTATGTAATTTCTGAAATCATCCTCCCATTTCATACGATAATTAAGCCTTGCCAACCCTTCCTGTGAATTTGGCGTATATACATTAACGATGAAAAAATCGCAAAATTCCAAGGTTATCGCCCTTCCCTCGTGGGAATGCTCCTCTATTCCAATATCATAACTAACAGAAAGCGGTTTTATTCGGGTGAAAACCGCTGTTCCCGAGTATCCTTTTTTTTCTGCATAATTATAAAACTGATGATATCCTTCAAGCTCTAAATCAAGCTGTCCTTCCTGCATTTTTGTTTCCTGCAGGCAGAATATATCTGCATCTGAGCTATTGAAAAAATCTATAAATCCTTTACCAAAACAAGCTCTAAGCCCGTTAACATTCCACGAAACCAATTTGATACTCATCTAAACACCACTTTCTTAATTTTTTAAAATCAGATTATTAATTCCGATTGCAACCATTACCATAACGATTACAAACTTTACAAGTACAGATAAATTATGTTTAATTTGTGCGGACAAACCAGCAAATGTGTTAATTTATAATATATCACTTTTCTTTTTATAAATCAACATTCAAAACAAAAAACCACTCTATGACTTTGAACATAAAGTGGTTTTTGTGCAATTAGTTTTAAATAATTAAGATTTTTGCTGTTGATTTCCCGAATTCATACTTGTTAATATCTGAGGTATTTTATCAATCATTTGGCTCATATTGCCACCTGTTGCATTAATCGGCGCCATTGAAACATTGCCTTTATCAATTATAATAACTGCTTCTGTGCTAAGCTTAGCACCAAGACCAAGAGCTCCGCCCGACATATTATTAGGAGCAGATGAAGCTGTGTTTTGAGGAGCCACTCCTTGACCTCTGCTTTGTGTATCGCCGCCGCCATAGCCTAAAGTAACAGATAAAACAGGTAGAAAAGTTTTATCTCCTTGAATAACAGCCTTACCTATAAGCCCTTCCTTTTGTGCGAAATTTTCCATATTTGTAAATAAAGTTTCCACGTTTTGAACTAAATTTTGTTCCATGATTATCTCTCCCTATTATTAATTTTTTGTTTGGTATAGTTTACAAGAGTCGAGCCTACATTAACTTTTGCATTGGCATTTACATAAATATAATCCTGACCGCACACAAAATTAGGTTTTTGCGTTATTTTATCAACTTTTAAAAATTGGGTTATAATACTTAAAACACTACATACTATTCCCGTTTTGTATGGGTCACCAAAGCCATATGATGTAGTTACGCTAATGTCCTTCGGATTAACAAATTTAATAATTTCTGTGCCTTTGTTTTTTTCTCTTTTAAGCTTTGCTTCTTTTTTATAAATTCTCATTTTGAAAAGATATATAGTTAAAATTGGTTTGCTATTTTCAATTTTTATCAATATTTTTAATAATGGATAAAGCCATATAAAAGATAAATTTATATTATCACTATCCGTATCGAACATAAATTTAACCTTTAAATCATCTGAAAATATCAATATAACCAAAATAACAATAAAAAGCACTAAAAGATATATTAAGCTCATGGACATCACCTCCAAATCCATTGGATAGCACTTAATAATCAAAATTATTTTAACCTTAATGCTTAATTTTATTCGGTAAATATTTTTAAATAATAAGGATAAAATAAATAAGTAAAAATAAGACTTAAAAGATATACTTACGTTTTCAAGCCTTATTTATGTGTTTTTATCATAAAATATGCAGGAACCTTATATTCCTCCAAGAATAGGTTGAAAGAGGTCTGTAATCAGAATCATTGGTGTGTGTTGCCACTAAAACATTATTTATATCGGAAGGATTATCAGCCTTAACCACAATTAGCGTGTGCTGAAATGATTTGCCCGAAAATTGAAGTTGAATTAAATCTCCGTATAAAATATCTTTATAATCAACCATTTTTGCATAGGGTGCTCCTCCATTATCACCTATTAAAAAGTTATATAAAAATTCAACACCGCTCCACGAAGGAGTTCTGCTATTCACATTATTATAATACCATCCGAAGGTAGGCTTGTAATTCATTGGCTTGCCTCCGCCATATAAAACCTGAGAGGCAAAATTTGTGCAATCACCTCCTATATTATCAAAATTATAATATTGAGGATTTCTTCCGTATGCCCATGTATGCGCATATTGCACTGCTTTATCTCTGTCATAACTATTTGCAATTTTAGTATTTGGCAAAATTCTTCCTCCTCTCTTTTATATTAATAAGCCTGATATATAATATGCATAAACGCAAAAATGGAGTGAATCTGATGCTTACATCAGGTTCACTCCGCTAATTTCAAATATGTGTTTTGCTATTCTACTATAAAGCTTATGTCCAAATCGATTTTATGTAAAATTCTTTCTGCATATTCAAAGTTCATTGCACTTGCATAAATTTTTTCAAGCTTATCGTTATACGTCTTGGCTTTTTTCAAAAAAGAGGTTGCTTGGGATATTTTCTCTTTATACCTTCCCAAAATATCCTCAAGCTCAAGAGAATATTTTTCATCAGTTTCTAAATTTATCGTTTGCTTATACATATCAATAATTTCATCAGTTTCTTGCTCAGGGCAGTATTCATGGGGTGAGGTACTGTCGAATATAGAAATGCTCAGTTCCCGCATAATCACCATATCAAGACTGTCTGGATCAAATCCACAATGATAAACCTCTGCATCAAAGCCTCTTTCAATGACATTTGATACAATTTTTTTAAGCAAGGTTGATTTTCCGCTACCCGGTCTGCCTTTTATAAAGTATCTTTTTTCAATTTCATCTGTTAAATTGCTAATAAAATCAACAGGCCCTTCGGGAGTGGCGGCACCTAAAAAACGGTCTCGCACAACTGATTTTTTATCAAGGCTTTTATTGCCGAAAATAACATTAATTAAATTCTCTGTAATTTCATCGGCTTTGTTAAAATCCATATTTGAAATATAAATTTTTTCCCATTCATCATGTATTTTTAATGCCTGAAAAAATAATTCGTGTGCATATTTAAGCATTTGCCTTTTTAAGCCATCCAGTTTAATTATTTCACCTTTGTTTTTATCAATCACTTCGGAATCCAAAGCAACATCCAAATCAATATATATTGCAGATTTAACGTTTAAAGGCTCAAAGTATTCAGGCTCCGAACCATCAATAATTCCAAGCTTAAGCTCCGGAATAATAATGCCGTTAACCGAATTGCTTTGAAGGGGGCAGTGCATAAATTCAACATTGAAGCCCATGCCAAGCCATCTTGCACCAACCTTTGTCATTATTGTTGATTTGCCGGTGCCAGGTGAACCCGATAGTATATATAAATGCTCCATTCCATCAGTATTAGAATTTTTAAAGCTATAAAATCCTTTAGCCGTATTTCCCTCAGCAAAATAGTTTATAATTTTATCGGGCATTTTAACAACTCCTTATAATATATTAAAACGTTTTGTTATAATATATGTTAGGTTTAATGTTAAAATACTTATAAAGTCTATTTTTCGGTGGCTATAATAATTCTCACTCTTCCTCCGCTTGATGTTGGTTTGTCATAATATGCGGTTAAATTGTAATTGCTGTTGCCTATAATATCGGATATCGGCATAATCATATATTTACTTTCAGAGGTCTTTTTATAAACAAAAGCTTTATCGCTTATTATAAATTTGTTTCCTCCGGATATTAAGGAATTGGCTGTAATATTTGTTATACTGCTGTCTATTTTTTCAATGGTTCTCATATTGCTAATAGCACCTTGATTTGTTAAAGTAAATTTTGCGGGCAGACCGCTGTAAACACTAAATAGAGTTGTTGATACAAAGGTTTTGGTTGCACCGCCGATATCATAGGTATAGCTTCCCTTAGAATACATACCTGCCGAAGCCTTATCTGCTTCGGTTACAATACCATAAGCATAAGCATCACCTGTAACATCATATAAAATAAGGGTTGTTATTTCGTTTTTTTCATTTTTATCAGCAAACAATATACTGTTTGCGTTTAGAGAAACTCCGTCAAGCCTCTGCGGAAAAACTGTTGTGAAGCTTCCTGCATCGTTTTTATCAAGGGATGTAACATCTAAAATTTTAATATCAAGAGAAAGATTGTTACTGCCTAATTTTTTGCCTGACCAATTAAAATCACCATAAACGCTTGATTGCTTTTGCTCTGTGTATGCCTTTGCAACGCCTCCGCTAAAGCTTAGCTTCACAACAGAATTTTTGGAGGTTTCGTAATTTCTGTCCGCAATATATTCATAAGCGCCGCCCTCGGGAAGTGCCAGCTTAATATAATTATTAGTATATTTTGAATTATCACTCTTTGTAAATTCCTTTGTGCCTGTTTCAAAAATATAGCCGTAAACCTCACTGGTTGTGTTGTTAGGCAGGATAACATCCGCTATTTGATTTGTTTTTCCCAAAAGCAATGTTACAGTATCACCATAGTTAAAGCTTCCGCTGGAGGACAATTTATTAAATGCCTGAACTCCTTCAAGAGAATATGTAACACCTGATATAACAACCTTTGTGGGCATATCCTTATTAGGCAGTGCCTTTTCATATATACCTGTTATCTTATTGCTATATCCCCACACTATTCCCAATGTTTTTGAATAATAAATTATATCGTTTACTAAAATTTCACTCTGCGCCGCTTTAACACCGTTTCGCATAATTGTTAAATTAGCGGAGGAAAGTCCGATATTATCAACCCAATTCGAAGTAACAACAGTGTATGGACCTTGAAGCTCATCTGTTTTTAAAATTCCGTAATCCAAAGCTCCGCTTTGACTCTTATAGGTTGTTAAAATATCTCCAGGTTTAATGGCAAAAAGCATATTTTGAAGTGTTGTTTTTGCAGTTTTATTATATATTGCCAAACTTTTGTCTGCATCTATTGATTTTAACTGACCGTTATCTAAAACTATAACATCATCATCTAAAACCTGATAAATATTATATTCGTTAATTGTTTGCTCACTTGGTATAAAGCTAACAAGCTCATCGTTGTTTTTAATAACAGCATCGCCCTTTTTGCCGATGTTATCTAAATTAAAACGGGCGTCTATCTTATAAAGTCCTGTTGAAGTATAAACCTTATCACTGCCCACAGAAGAATCCTCTTTAGCGGTTGCAATCAAAATTGTATCTTCAGCAATTTTATAATCCATTGTTTGAATATAATCAATAGTCTTTCCCTTTGGATTTGTGTTTAGAAGATTATACAGCATAATCATTACGTCCCTGCGGTTTAAGTTATCTCCAATTTTTTTATCGATATCATCACAAAGATTAATCTTTTGTGCAATGCCGATTTGTCCGTAAGGCCACGAGATGCCAAAATCATTATCTGTATAGCCTAAAACCTTTAAAAGCATTGTAACCGCTTCCTCATAAAGCACTGTGCCGTCTGGATTAAAGGTTGCATTAGGATACCCCTTGCAAATATTATTGCTAACAGCAAGCTTAATATAAGGCGCCGCCCAGTGTGTGTATAAAACATCCTTAAATGGTGAAATAGTCAGGTTTGTTGCTACGGAATCTCTGTATATCGAAGCCGCAATTGCAACCTTTGTAAATTCAGAGCGGGATACATTATCATCAAGCCTTAAATTTCCGTCAGGGTCGCCCTTCATAATGTCCAGTTCAGACAAAAGAGCGGCAATATCATTTTCATTTCTCGGCGATGCAAAGCAGGTTAGAGAACTAATCAGCAAAGCCAACAGAAGTATTGCAGATATTATCTTTTTCAATTTAATTTCCTTCCTTCTCAATGGATTAATTATTTTACGTTTATTTTTGCGTTTACATTCATACCAGGCATAAGTCCGACAGGGTCATCAACACTGATTTTTATTTCATAAAGGCTGACACCGTTAACCACGGTTCCGGAAGCACTGATAAATTCAACCTTACCTTTAAATTCCTTTTCGGAAACCGCATCGGCAGTGAATATAACTTCTTGCCCAATAACTATTTTTGAAACGTCAAGCTCGTCAACATTAATTTTAAATATTATTTTGGATAAATCCGCTATTATTGCCAATTTGCCCATATTTGCCCCACTTAAAGCATCGCCCTTTTCAACGTTCTTTTTAATTGCAACGCCGCTTATGGTTGATGCAATATTATAATCATTAAGCTGATTATTTAAGTTATCCAAGGTTAAATTTGCTTCTTTAATACTTAAGCTGTTTTGCTCCTGCTGTGCAGTTAAGGTATCATTTTTAAGGGTTGCAATAATCCCGCCCTTCAAAACATGGTCTCCTGCGCTTACATTAATGCTGTTGACCTTTCCCGAAACCTCTGCAAAAACAGTTTCATATTTGGAATAATCAAACACACCTGCATCATTACAAGCAATATTTCCTATAACAGCCGTTCCTTTATCCCCCTTAACTAAGGTTCCGGGGTTCGGTACATTTATTTCCACAATTTTAACAACACTGCCGCTGCTTGATGTCATATGCCCTGAAGTAACCTTTTTAACCGTACCGCTTACGGTGTAAAATGAGCCGACAACCGTAACCGTTGCGCTTTGTCCTTCATAAATTCCGTTTACTGTTTCATCAATAAAAGGAACCTTTAAAAGCATTATTTCATCGTTTACAACATCTGCTATCTTTCCGTTTGTCATTACCATATCGCCATTATTTATGCATAAATTGGTTATTGTTCCGTTTATTCCGGAGCGAATTGAAAGCTTGTTTATATTATCCGCATTTTGATTGTATGCAAGCCTTGCTTTTTCAATTGCAAGCTTAGTTTTATCTATACTGTTAAGCAAATTAGTCTGGTCAATTTTGTACAAAATATCTCCAACTTTAATTTGCTGACCTTCCTCAAATGGGGCGGAGATAACATCTCCCATAACGCTTGCATTAACCTCGAACTGCTGTTGTGCTTCCAAAACACCTGTTCCTGTAACAACATTCGCAGTATTTATTACAGCCTTTGCGGCAGGAGCCGCCGTTTGAGTCTTCTTACCTGCACATCCGCTAATTACAAATGCCGATAAAAGGGTTATTAGTACAATTGACATTATTTTTTTATATTTCAACATTTTCAAGACCTCCTATCTAATTCTAATTTTAATGGTTGCGTTTGTGCCGATAAGCCCATCTAAATTAACATCATCATCAATTTTTATTTTAATAGGAATAAGCTGTGTAACCTTTGTATATGTACCGCTTGTGCTAAAGCTTGTTGCACTTCCGGAAAGTGCGCTTTGAGTTGTTAAATCAATTTCCGAAACGTGCGCCTTAAAGCTTTTACTAGGGTATGCGTCCAGCTTCACCGTTACCTTCTGACCTTCTTTAATTTTAATAATATCTGTTTCTTCAATATTTGCGCCAACATATATATTATCAGTATCCGCAATTACGGCAACAACGGTTGAAGGGGCAACAATCTGGTTAAGGGTTGCATTGGATTTCACTACCTGCCCCTTGATTGGTGCCTTAATATACGAGCCGTTTTCAACCCTTCCTATAACCTCATTTTCCTTTACAGCACTACCCAAGTCAACTGTATATTTAACCAGCTTGCCTGCGGTTGTGGGCGCAACAGAATACATTTGAGCTGTTACCTTTGCATTCTCTGTTGTAAAATAATTGTTTCCTTCCCAATAAAAATAATACCAAATTCCAAGACCAACCATTATTAAAAGCGCAACGATTGTAAAGACTAAGTTATTATTTTTGCCCATATTCTTCTTTTTCGTTTCCTTGTTTTCTAATTCTTTATTTTCCAATTTCGTATTTTCCATTTAACTCATCATCCTTTCAGATTATTCCTCACCTTGCGAAAACTGCGAATTATAAAGCCCTGCATAAAACCCATTCATTTCAAGCAATTGCTTATGATTACCCTGTTCCACGATATCGCCCTCCTGCATAACCAAAATTAAATCCGCATCCTTAATTGTGGATAGCCTGTGAGCTATAACAAAGCTGGTTCTGTTTTTCATCAAATTATCCATTGCCTTTTGAATTAAAATTTCTGTTCTTGTATCAACCGAGCTTGTGGCTTCATCTAATATTAATATTTTAGGGTCTGCAAGAATAACCCTTGCAATTGTAAATAACTGCTTCTGCCCTTGAGAAATATTACTTGCTTCTTCGTTTAAGACCATATTGTACCCACCCGGAAGGGTTCTGATAAATTCATCACAGTGTGCCGCCTTTGCCGCCGCATACACTTGTTCATCCGTTGCACCAAATGTTCCGTACCTTATATTTTCCATAATAGAAGCATTATAAAGCCACGTTTCCTGAAGCACCATACCAAAAATGCTTCGTAAATCTCCTCTTTTAAAATCGAATATATTATTTCCGTCAATTTTAATATTTCCGCTGTTTATATCATAAAACCTCATCAAAAGCTTAACAACAGTGGTTTTTCCTGCACCGGTTGGTCCAACAATCGCAATCTTCTGCCCTGCCTTAATTTTTGCAGAAAAATTATTTATTATTATTTTTTCGGGATTATATCCGAAGCTTACGTTTTCAAATGTAACATTACCGTGAAATTCCTGAGTATTGTCAGCTCTGTCAAAATCGGGGCTTTCTTCTTCCTCTTCTAAAAATTCAAAAACCCTCTCTGCAGCGGCAACTGTGGATTGCAAAGTGTTGGAAATTGCCGCAAGCTGTGCGATTGGCTGTGTAAAACTCCTCATATACTGAATGAACGCTTGAATATCTCCTATTTCAACAACCTTTTTAGCGGCAAGATAACCGCCCAAAATGCTTACGATAACAAATCCTAAATTACCAACCAAGCCCATAATAGGCTGCATCATACTTGTAACAAATTGAGATTTCCATGCGGAAGTGTGCAGCTCAGCATTTACTTCTTCAAATTTTTCAAGCGCATCCTCTTCGCCGTTAAATGCCTGCACAATGTTGTGACCGCCATAAGCCTCCTCAACCTGCCCGTTTATTTCGCCGATTGATTTTTGCTGCGCTTTAAAATATCCTTGTGATTTGGCAAACACAATAAACATAATAGACATAGACATAGGAATTACTATAATTGCCGCCAGCGTCATAAGCCAGCTTATTGAAAGCATCATAACAAGAACACCGATAATACTAGTAACAGAAGTAATAATCTGGGTTAAGCTTTGATTTAAGGTTTGGCTTACCATATCGATATCATTAGTAACACGGGATAAAACCTCACCATGTGTGCGTGTGTCATAGTAGTTAAGAGGTATCCTGTTCATTTTATCAGATATATTTTTGCGAAGATTGTATGTTACCTCCATCGAAACCTTAGACATAATATGGCTCTGCACATAGCTGCAAACAGAAGAAATTATGTACAAAACAAGCAACCACGCTACAATCATTCCCATATATTTAAAATCTGTTAAAAGCCCTGTCCCTGCCGCATAGGCAAGCAATCCTTCTATCAGCTTTGTTGTAACCTTACCCAAAAGCTTTGGCCCTACAATGGAAAACACCGTTGAAAACAAAGCAAAGAATATTACCACTGTAATTTTAAATTTATATTCAGATAAATATACACCAAGCTTTGATATTGTCTTTTTAAAATCTTTAGCCTTTGCACCGCCAACCATTGGCCCGCCCATTGGGCCCATTGGACCACCGGAGGGGGAGCGTGTTTCCTTACTCATCGAAGCAACTCCTCCTCACTTAATTGCGAGCGTGCAATTTGGTCGTAAACATCACAGGTTTTAAGCAATTCCCTATGTGTGCCTATTCCTGCTATTTCCCCGTTGTCCAAAACAATAATCTGCTCTGCATTCATAATAGTGCTAACTCTTTGAGCGACCAGCAAAATAGTGCTTTTGCCTGTTTCCTTTTTAAGTGCCTCTCTAAGCTTTGAATCTGTTTTTAAATCAAGTGCGGAAAAACTGTCATCAAAAATATAAATCGGTGCATTTTTAACCAGCGCCCTTGCAATGGAAAGCCTTTGCTTTTGACCGCCGGAAACATTTGTTCCGCCTTGAGCAATGGCAGAATCATAACCATCTTCTTTTGAAGATATAAATTCTGTTGCCTGAGCAACCGACGCCGCCTTTTCTACGTTCTCCATAGTGGTATTTTTATCTGCATAAAATAAATTAGATTTAATTGTACCTGAAAACAATATGCTCTTTTGAGGAACATATCCGATTTTATCACGCAAATCCTTTTTTCTTACATTTTTAATATTTTTGCCGCCAACTAATATTTCTCCCTTTGTAACATCATAAAACCTCATAATCAGACTAACCAAGGTTGATTTTCCACTGCCTGTGGAGCCTATAATGGCAGTGGTTTGCCCTGATTTTGAAATAAAGCTAATATTATTTAAAACATCACCTTCACCACCGGGATAATGGAAACTTACATTTTTGAATTCAACAGTAGGATTAATGACACCTTCAAAATAAGAAGGCTCCTCCGGTTCAAAAACACTTTCTTCTGTATCCAAAACCTCTGCAATTCTGTTTGCGGAAACAGCAGCTCTGGGTACCATAATAAACATCATTGAAAGTATTAAAAACGACATAATAATTTGCATTGCATATTGCATATATGCCATCATTGTTCCGATATCCATTTCAAAAGACGAAACCTGTTTTGAACCAACCCACACAATAATAACCGTAGTTAAATTTAAAATAAGCATCATCGCCGGCATCATTACAGCCATTGCTCTGTTAACAAAAAGATTAACATCGGTTAAATCCTTGTTTGCTTTATCAAAACGCTTTTGTTCGAACTTTTGAGTGTTGAACGCCCTAATAACAAGCATACCGTCCAAATTTTCACGGGTTACAAGATTTAATCTGTCTATTAAATCCTGAACAATTTTAAATTTAGGCATAGCAATTGAAAATAAAACCGCTATAACACCAACAAGACAAATAACCGCAACTCCAATAACCCAAGTCATCGAGGTGCTTTCCGAAAGTGCTTTGATTATGCCACCTATACCTAAAATCGGAGCATAAAAAACCATTCTTATCAGCATAACCAAAAGAGTTTGTATTTGAGTTATATCATTTGTGGTTCTTGTAATTAATGAAGCTGTAGAGAACTTATCAAATTCTGCATTCGAAAAATTTTCGACCTTCCGAAATACATCCGAACGTAAATCTCTTGATACGCTTGCCGCTATCATTGCCGCAAAATAGCCCATTATTATTGAAGCCGCCGCACCCACAAAAGTTACAATCAGCATTTTACCGCCTGTTTTCAATATGTATGCCGTATTTCCGGTCATAACACCTGTGTTTACAAGGTCGGACATATAATCCGGCAAAGCCAAATCACACATTGCCTGAACGAATAAAAGTGCTAAAGCCAGTAAAAGCATTCCGATGTACGGCTTCATATATTCAAATAGTTTTACCATTTAAACTGTATCCCCTTTCTCATACATTATGTTTGTACTTTATTTTCATTGAGAAAGCTTACATATTTTAATAATTTAATTATTATTTTTTTGCAATTTCCTTTATAACCTCAAAGTATTTTTCCATAAGTTCTACAAAAGCCACGCTGTCTTCCTTCCCCATCTTGTCTAATATATTACTTATCTTATTTAAAAATATATTTTTATGTTCTTCTATTTTTTCGTTTCCGCATTCAGTAAGGGAAATGCTGGTTAAGCGCCTATCATTTTTGTTTATTTCCCGTTTAATATACTGTTTTTTTTCAAGCACGCTTATCATTTGGGAAACTGCAGGCTTACTTATATGTAATTGCTCACTAAGGGTTGATGTTGTTACTTGTATCAACTCATTTTCGCATAATTTTATCAGGTGCAGCATCGAAAATTCACTTTTAGATATTTCGCCCATATTATGGTTTCTAAACATAGTGTTCCTCATGTTTTCAACCAAATTGTAAAATCTGCTTACTAGTTCCTTCTCCACAATCTAACCTCCTTTATAAGTTTAAGTAAATAAATGTTTAACAAAGTTAATTAATAACTTACTTAATAATATACTGCTAATCTATCGTAATGTCAACAAAAATAATAGTAATTTTTAACTTTCATCAAAATAAACAATTGTTAAATAAAAAATAAAATTAATTTAACTAATTTCACAATATTATTTACAAAAAAAAGACATCATTAAGGTTCTAATTTCAAAATATTTAGGCTGGTTCATAGCCTTAACTGTCCAAATTTCGGCTGTCGCTTGCATTATTAATTGTGTAAGTTATGATAATAATTCCAAAGAATATAAACATGCAATAATTCTTGATAATATTAAAAAAGAATGATATAATAACCGACAGATGGATGTAATTATTTACACTTCAGAGCATATAACTTCTATCACCAAAGAGCAATGGAATACATTGCAAAGTGAAAAATAAAAATTAAAGGAGAATGACTTATTATTAAATATGGTAAAATGGATATTGTGGCAAACCGGGAGGCTTGCACACAATAGTTTTTGCAAAAGCCTCCAAAAGGATATTAATTTTAATTTAGGAGGATAAAAAAATGAATAAAACATATATAAAAAAATTAGGATTTACTGATAGGTTTGAGGCTGAGGCTAATTTATACAGTGAGCTTTATGTTGGGCGTATTTTTTCTCAAGCAAAGGATTTATACAAAGTGATGTGCGATAATGGCGAGTTAACAGCCGAGGTTTCAGGCAAATTTCGATTTGAAGCAAAAAAATCATCCGATTTCCCTGCAGTTGGCGACTTTGTTATGCTTGACCGTAACGAAAGTATAAACGGAAATGCCATTATTCATCATGTGCTTCATAGAAAAAGTGCGTTTATCAGAAAAGCGGCGGGTACATCAAATGACGAACAGGTTGTAGCAAGCAATATTGACACCGTTTTTATATGTATGTCGTTTAATAATGATTTCAATTTGCGAAGATTGGAGCGTTATTTATCCATTGCTTGGGATAGCGGTGCAATTCCCGTTGCTGTTTTAACCAAAGCTGATTTATGTGATGATATCAACGAAAAGCTTAGCGAGGTAAATAGTGTCTGCATTGGTGCTGAAGTTATTGTTACATCTGCTATGCAAGAAGATGGTTATGCAGTGGTAAAAGAGTATGTCAAAGAAAATCAAACAGTCGCTTTTATAGGCTCATCGGGTGTTGGTAAATCCACTCTTATTAATTGCTTAATCGGCGATGATAAGCTTGATACCAACGGTTTAAGAAACGATGATAAGGGTAAGCACACCACTACAAGGCGTGAGCTTATTATACTTCAAAACGGCGGAATGGTTATTGATACCCCCGGAATGAGAGAATTAGGGCTTGAGAGTGCCAATATCTCCAAAACCTTTGCGGATATTGACAATCTTGCCGCTATGTGCAAGTTTCACGATTGCATTCATACAGGTGAACCGGGATGTGCTGTGCAAAAAGCGATTTGCGATGGGATTATTTCTGCTGATAGACTTTTAAGCTACCAAAAGCTGAAAAAAGAAGCAAAATATGAGGGGCTTAATTCAAAACAAATAGAAACTGCGAAAATAAACGAGATGTTTAAGGATATGGGCGGCATCAAAAACGCACGAAAATTTGCAAAGGAAAAGAATAAAAGAAGATAGGTGGAATTATATGAGCAATATTGAAGATTATATTCAAAGTTGATTGTTTGAATTGCAGGATTTAGAAAACAAGGAATTTCATTGCAAGCTCATACCAACAGTAAATGCGTACAAATAAATTTTACCTTTTCAAATGGCAAACCTCTGATACTTCCGCCAACAAGAAAACGCAAAAAAATTGTAAATAAAAAAAGCCGATGTGTAAATAATATTACACATCGGCATGGCGGAGAAGGACAAGACCCCCACGAGGGAGCACACAACAACCCCACAATCCATTATATCGACATAAGTACCGTAATTGAAAAAACGCAGGAATACCTTGAAGAAACGGGACTTAATTGGAAAGGATATTTAAAAGTATAGCTCCAAATGGGGCTATACTTTTTATATGATTATCTTGACAATTATGAATAAAAAATATATAATTGATACATATTGATACTATAAACTATCAAAGAGGTGTATTATGGATATTAAAACTTTTACAGAAATGCTTAAATACAAATATTGTTATGATTTTCTAAGACTAAAGTATAAATATGGTGAAAATTGTTTTACTGAATATATTACGGTCTTAAAGAATGATTTTTATAAGTCATTGTCTATTTGCAATTTTAATGGTGACGCATTAGTGATTTTGCCGTCCAAAGTGCAAATTACTGCCCAAAATGCAAAAGTCCTGATGCGAAATTTTGAAAGTGAAAAATATAGTATTTCGGCAATGGAGGATGAAATCATCTCAACCTTATCAATTGAAAAAATCGAGTCTACACGTGATAGTGTAAGAAATATTTTAAATGGCGGTGCTCCGAAAAATGAAAATGAAAACAATGCATACGGTATTAAAAGAGGTCTTGATTTCATTGCAGACACCTCAAACAAAATAACGGAGGAGAATTTATATAGGCTCTATATGTTGTCGGTTGGCGAATTTTTAGACAAAAACGATAAATTGTTGCCAGATTATAAATATCGCCATGATGCTGTATATGTTGTTGGCGACGAAATAACTCACGAAGGATTAAACCATAAATTGTTACCTGAATATGTTTCTGGACTAATTGAATTTATAAATACAGAAGATGAATTTGACCATATTATAAAATCAATTGTGAGTCATTATTATCTTGCTTATTTGCACCCTTATTTTGATGGCAACGGCAGAATGGCAAGGCTTTTGCATATGTGGATTTTAGTGCAAAAGGGATACACCGCCTCTTTGTTTTTGCCTTTTTCATTTTATATTAATTATAGCAAAAGCAAGTACTACGGAGCATTTGAACAAATTAGTCAAAACTACAAGGTGTCAAAAATATTAGATATAACTCCCTTTATTGATTATTTTATAAGCAATGTTTTAATGAAATTAAATGTAACACATAACGATGATAGTATTTTAACCGAATTTAATAAACTGATCAGTAAAGGTGAAATAACCGAAAAAGAAAAGGATTTATTTTATTTTGTATTATCATATTACGGAGCTAAAACGTTTTCAACCAAACAGCTTGAAAAGGACTATCGCGATGTTGCTTATGCAACCGTCAGAACTTTTGTTTTAAAGCTTGAAAGCAAAGGACTTTTGGTATCTCATAAGTATGGGAACAGAGTTAAATATAGAATAACAGTTCAATAGTGTCTTGGTACAATAATGCATATGTGCAATAGGATTAGTTGAAAATATGAGCATAAAATTAGGGAAATATATACACTTTAAAGGCAACGAGTATGAGGCTATCGGGATTGCAAAGCATAGCGAAACATCTGAAGATATGGTTGTATATGGTTGTATATCGTGGATTATACGGTGAACACAACTTGTGGGTTCGTCCTCTTTCTATGTGGAATGAAGTTGTTGTGCATAATGGGATAAAAGTAAAACGTTTTACTCATGTTGATGATCTGAAAAATGTTGCTAATGAGGGGATAAACAAATATAGTCCTTCGCAAGAGAAAGTTGAACTTTTTATGGAGCTTTTCGGTTCTCGAAATGATGTATATGCAAAGCGTTGGGAAAGCAAAAAAGGCAATTGTGGATATTCGCCTGAATGCATTAACGAATGGAGCAGCTTGTGCCCTAAAACCACTGGTACAAAAATGAAATGTACAGATTGTGCTCATAAAAGCTTTGAGCAATTATCTCCATCTGCGATTGAAAAACACTTGAATGGTCAAATTACAATTGGTATATATCCAATGGATTCAGATGAAACCTGCAAGTTTTTAGCTATAGATTTTGATGGAGATAATTTTAAAAAAGATATTTTAGCAGTGTCCAATGTCTGTCATCAGTTTAATATTTTCCATGGAATAGAGCGTTCTCGCTCGGGAAACGGAGCACATTTATGGGTTTTCTTTCGTATATCTACACTCCCCTCGCAATGGGGTGAAAATGTTGTGCTCAGGGTACTCGATAAAGCTGCAATAAAATTTGACCTTAAGGAAATAAACTTTTCAGAAGAAAACTATAAGAAATTTCTTAAGATGATTATGAGAAAAGAAGGTATAGTTTTAATGACAGGCCCCACAGGCTCCGGCAAGTCTACGACTCTATATTGCAGTATTGTTTTTTTAAATGATGAGTCTGTTTCAATATCGACCCTTGAAAATCCTATCGAATATGATCTATACGGAATAATCCAGTCGCAAGTAAATGAAAAAACAGGCTTTACATTTAAGCACGGCTTAGAAAATATTTTGCGTCAAGACCCCGAAATTACTTTGATTGGTGAAATAAGGGATGAAAAAACTGCTGAAACTGCTATAAGTGCAAGTAATACGGGGCATTTAGTGTTATCGACAATTCATTCCATAAATGCAGTCGGTGTTGTTCTAAGATTTTTTGAATGGAACATTCCTCCGTTTATGGTTGCATCCACGCTAAGCGGTGTTGTCAGTCAAAGATTGCTCCGTAGTATTTGTCCAAAATGTAAAACATCATTTCACCTTGAAAAAGATTCGCCATACAGAAAAGTTTTAAAATCCGATGAAGATATAATGTTTTATAAAGGCATTGGGTGTAAGGAATGTTTTAACACAGGTTACAAAGGCAGAGTTGCAGTGCACGAAATTTTTGTGATTGATGAAGAAATACAAGAACTTATTATGACAAAGCCTTCTATAAGGCAATTAAGTGAGATTGCAGTAAAAAACGGTATGCAAAGTATGCTTGATGATGCATTGGAAAAGGCAAAACAGGGACTAACTACACTTGATGAGGTTCATAGGGTTATACATTTTGATTTGTAAATATACAGATTGAAAATTTGGGGTTTATATTGTATAATTAATTAGTAATATTATACAACTTTTCTGTTAGGAGTGATAACTTATGAAACAAATAAATGTGAAGCATAGTGGTACGCTTCGATTTTGGGGTAAATGGTTTGGGAGACCAATGGATAATTATCATCAAGTGGTAAATGCTTGCTTTGATGAAACTGAAAATATACTTACATTAACTTTTGATGAAGATGAAATTTGTAAAATTTTTAATCCGACGGGAATTATTTCAAATAAAAATGAGTTTTATGTTTCAAATGCGACAAAGGTTATTTGGCAATACTACAATTATGGGAAAGCGCGTAAATTAGAAGATTTGATAACTATAGAGTATGAAAAAATTGATTCTACAACAGTACTTGAAAAGACAAATGGAGGAATTGGTAAGATGAACCCAATTGGTTTTTATGCTATAGAAATATGTTAATGTATTCATATATTATTAGTCCTTAATAATTTCAAATAAATGAAACTATTTATTATAATGTGGACAAGTTACACTATGCCATAAACAACAACCAAAAAATTTCATTCAAATATTATGAATACAACATCGAAAAGAAAAAACAGCTTAGAAATGATGGAAAAGACTATATTGTTAGCCCTTACGGCTTAACAGTTTCTGATGAAAATTATTATGTTATTGCTCATTATCCCAAATATAGTGGGTTAACTCATTTTAGAGTCGACAGAATGGCTGATATTGATATTTTGGATGAAAAAATAACTGATATAAAAAGTGTCACGGATGAAAAACTTAATCTTGGGGAATATTCAAAAAAAATGTTTAACATGTTTTCAGGTGATACTGAAATTGTAAAACTTGAATGTGCCAATAAGTTAATAAATCCTATTATTGATCGTTTCGGTGAAGAAGTTAATATTCATAAGGCTGATGATGACAAATTTATAGTAACTGCCAAAGTTAATGTTAGTCCTACATTTTTTGCTTGGGTTTTTACATTTGAAGGCAAGATGAAAATTATAGAACCTGACAATGTAGTTAAACAATTTGATGATAATCTCAAAAGATTTTTTAACACCTAAATATAATACACCTTTAAAACAATGGTAATTTATTATGGATTTTACTTTAATAATAAATCGTTGCAGGCATTTGTTTATAAGTGCTTGCATTTTTTATGTATTTAAACACACAGACAAGAGCTCAACACTCTTGGACTGTGTGTTTTTTTATTATAAAATTATAAAATTGCTTTCACATTGATTTATGGGGCGAATTTATGAAGATACCCACGAAGCTATTGTTGATAAAGAAACTTGGGATGCTGTTCAGAAAAGATTTTCTGAAGGACGCAGAGCAAGACAAAACTCAACGGGAGAAATAAGTTTATTTTCAGGCATTGTAAAATGTGCTGATTGCAAATCACCATTAACCTTTACTTATAAGTGTTATTCGGGTAGAGAATATTTTCTTTATAGATGTAGCAAATACATCAATAACGGTAAAAATGTTTGTACTATCCACAGCATTTCATTAGAGCAGTTGGAGAAAATTGTTCTCGAAGACATAAAGAACAATGCAATACTTATGAAAAACGAGGACATTTATTTACTCGATAAACTTGTCAAATTAAGTAACGGAGAAACAAACAAGCTGATAGAGCAATACAATTCTACATTGTTTTCAAAACAACAAAGACTTACAGAGGTTGAAAAATTAATTCAAAACTGCTTTGAAGAAAAATCAAATGGCATTCTAAAGGAAAAAACGTTTATTAAGTTATTATCTAAATACGAGAACGAAGAAGCCGAGCTTACACTTGAGATTGAGAAAATGAAAGTTTCAATTGATTCAACCAAAATCGAGGTTGAGAATATCCAAAGTACGGTTGAAAAATTAAAAGAATATATCAACATTACTAAATTAGAAAGATATATTGTTTGTGAACTAATTGATAGCATTACAGTATCTGAACCGTATGAAATGGACGGCATAAAGAAGCAAGATGTAAAAATAAATTACAAATTCATAGGATGTTTAAAAGAATATGACTTATGTGGATAAAAAATGGTTTAGATAAAAGAAAAAGTAACAAAAACCATTACGATTTTTGTTACTTAATCTATGGCGGAGAAGGAGAGATTCGAACTCTCGCGCCAGTTTCCCGACCTACACCCTTAGCAGGGGCGCCTCTTCGACCTACTTGAGTACTTCTCCGAATGAAAAACTATAAACTTATATGAAAACTTCGAAGCGAAGCCTCGAAGTTTTCTATTGGAGGAGAGGGGCGGATTCGAACCCCCGGACGGCTCACACCGTCACTGGTTTTCAAGACCAGCTCTTTAAACCACTCAGACACCTCTCCGTTTCGTAACGAACTATATTTTAACACGTTGGAGCAAGTTTGTCAATACATATTTATATAAAATATTTAATTTTTTGAAGTGGTAATAATCGGAGTTTGCTTACCCACCTTTGTGCGGCGATTACAAGTGCAAGATATAGCATAAAAACAGCGCTTACTCTTTAATAAATGCTTGTGTCACAAAACGCCCAGCATTGCTGCCGGGCGGAAGTGTAAATCTTATTTGTGTAGTTTAGCTGCCTTATTGCGACATATTAATACTTACCATAACACTAAAGAATTTCAACAAATATTCTACATTTTTATCTTTAACACTTTTACTGCTTCAATAATAAATCATTGCATATTTTAAGCATTACACCATTTTCCATATTGCTGTCAATAAGCCTTTGTCCAAGTATAATAAGCTCGTGAATATTCTTATCTGAAGCGTTATCCATTTCATCCTTTGATAATTCTGCAAGATTAACCTGAAGCCTGTAATGTCTATTTTTCGGCATTATTTGCCGCATCTGATATTCCGCAGTATCGTTCACACCGTCCATACCTATACCAAACATCGGTTGTGCCCATTTAAGCACACCCCAGTTTTTTATCTTTTCGTAATCTATACTTCGGGTAAGCTCCCCTGTTCCAATAGAAAGCATCATTATATCCGCATTTTCTTCATATACGGATTTCATTTCCGCATAAGCGCACACAGATGGATTATTCGCATACACTCCCCCGTCTATGAGTGAATAGTAACCTTTGTTGGTATCTGATTTAAGCTTAAATGGAGCAAAATATGTAGGAGCTGCAGAGGTTGCCCTTCCTACCTGCCACATTTCAAAATCGTAGTCTTTATTTTGAGGTGCTTTTGCCAGTCTGCTTCTGAAGAAGAACGGACTTCTAAGCTCTGTTTCGTAAGCTGTTATAAAAACCTCTGTAAGAGCTTGAGAAAGCATAGTACAGCCAAAATATTCTTTAAGAACCGATTCAATTCCATCCGATTTATATTTTGAATTGGTTATTCCATAAAGCGAACAAATTTTATGAGGAAGGCAATTACCAAAGATTATTTTACCCTCTTGGGAATATAACTTAATAAAATCATTAGCTTTGAATTCCGGACTTTTTAATCTATTCGGTTTTGTAAGTCCTAATGCTAATATTCCTCCTGTGGAGGTTCCTGCAATCATATCGAATAATTTGCATATAGGTTGCTTTGTCATTTCTTCGATTTTTGCAAGTACCATTGCCGGAATAATGCCTCTTATTCCTCCGCCATCGATTGATAAAATTTTATACATATTCACACCATCTCCATAAACAAATTATTAAAAGTCCATATATTAAAAATATGCTGATAAAAGAACAAAAAACACTAAATTAAAAATTTATTTAATAAATATTATAAAACCCCCATTTTTTGATAAGCTTTCTTCGAATACTATAATATACAAAATAAAATTGGAGGCGTTAACATGAAAAAGAAAATTTTAGCAAAATTACTTATTATTGGATTATTGGTATTGCAAATCGGTGTGGCTGCAACCGAAATTACAGCAAATACCAACGATTCAGAAGCTGTAATCACTACAGAAACAACAGATGAAACAAATCTAGATGAAACAGAGCCTGCTGACGGGGATGAAACTGCAATACCTGATGAAGATATTGTAGAACCTGTTGCGAATAACAAAGACGAAACAGCGGAGCCTGCTTACGAAGTTACAAAACCTGTTAATAAAGATAATGACAAAGTAGTAGCTCCAAAAGACAACACTGAAAAAGAAACAAAGCAAAATGCAATTAAAGAAGAACTTAAAGCAAAAAAAGAACTACGAGCAGAAAAAAGACTTGATGCAAAAGATTTTATAAAGGATTTAAGAAGATTATTCAAAGATAGCGATACAAAAACAAGGCGTGAAATTCTTGCTGATATAGCAGAATTAAAAAAAGATTTAAAAGATTATTCAATCGGCGTATTTGTTAAAGGATTGCACGTTGATTTTGAAGAATACGAAAATGTTAAACCAATTATAGAAGATAACAGAACCCTCGTTCCTTTAAGAGCAATTGTAGAAAAATTAGGCACAAACGTTCAATGGATAAACGATACCCAAACAATTATTTTAACTAAAGGCGAAATTAATGTAACTTTGCAAATAGGCAGTAAAACCGCAATAGTAAATTCCAAGGAAGTTGAACTTGATGTGGCGCCTGTTATTAAAAACGACAGAACCCTTCTTCCCGTTAGATTCTTAGCAGAAACCTTCGGCTTAAATGTTGATTGGGACGAAAACAGCCAAACAGTAGTAATAGATTAAACCCCTATTGGCGGTGGGTGGCGTTTTTAGCTGCCTGCCGCTTATTATTGACTAATGCCCACTAAAATTATATAATGTATTTATCATATTAACAGGAATGAGAAATGCATATGAACTTAGAGGAACGAGTGCTTAAGGCAAAAGAATGTAATAACGAACGTAATTTGCTTATATCAGATTATAAAGCATATATTTTTTCCTGCGCCAACAAGTCCATAGGAAGGCATATCTCAGATAGCGATGACGAAATGGATATTGCACTTATTGCATTTAATGAAGCAATCGAAAAATACGATTTGCAAAAAGGGTCTTTTTTAAATTTTGCGGCAATTATCATAAAAAGCCGAATCATAGATTATATGCGAAAAGAATATAAGCATTCCAACATTGTTCCCCTAAGCTCATTATCAACAATTAACAATGACGGAGAAGAAATTGTTTACGATATACCTTCCGAAACAGATTTTGCAGATACGCTGAGGCTGGAAATTCAAGCCTTAACAGAGGAGCTTGCACAATATAATATAACATTTTTGGAATTGTCAAAGGTTACTCCTAAGGCTAAAAAGACAAAAGAAATGTGCTTTCGGATTATTAAATATATCACGCTTAATGAAGTTATGGAAAATGCTTTGATAAAAAGCGGCACTGTGCCTGCCACAGAGCTTTCAAAGGCTTTGAATGTTCACAAAAAAATAATTGAGAGGCACCGAAAATATATAATTGCGGCTATTATAATTTTAAAAGGTGAATACGAAAATATTGCGGAATATTTTGACGGAGTTAGGAGGTGTGAGATATGAAGGGTGTTATTACCGAAATAAACAAAAATTATGCTGTTATTTTAAACGAAAGCAGCGAATTTGTTAAGATAAAAAACAATAATTATCAGCTTGGCCAACAGATTCATATAAGCAAGCAAAAAGCTTCAAGCTTAGTTTATATGGCGGCAAGCTTCTTAATATTATTCGGAATAATGAGCACAGGCTATGCCGCTTATTATACACCTCAAAAATATATAGCTGTGGATATTAACCCAAGTATGCAGTTCGAGGTTAACATTTTCGAAAGAATTATAAAAGCCACAGCCTTAAACCCCGAGGCTGAAAAGGTTATCTCCGCTTCAAATATTAAAAACAGAAGCGTTGACCATGGAGTTTTACAGGTTATTGAAACCGCAAAGCAAATGGGCTATTTATCTCCTCAAAATAATAATATTATTATTGATGTGGTGGACAACAGCAACAAAACCATTAATAGTATTGATGAAAAAACCAAAAAATATCAGCAGGAAGGTATTAAAATAAACCTTGAAAAGGTAGGCAAAGATAAATTGGAATTATCAAAGGAATTAGGCCTTTCCTTAGGCAGAACTAACGCTATAACGGAATATACCGATGCCTTTGGGGGAGATGTTAAGCGAAATAAAGAAATGCTAAAAGATACTCCTGTTTATAAAATAAAAGAAAATGTTAAGGATAAGATTGAGGGAAAAATAGAGCAAAAAATTAAGGAATTTAAGGAAAACACACCTCAAAAAGCTGAAAATACAGAGGATTCCAAAAACAAAAGAGAAGAAATTAAAAATATGATAAAAGATTATAAAGAGAAAAAATCAGAAACAGATAATTCACATAAAGATATAGAAAACAAGAAAAGTACAGATGAAACAATAAGTGAAAAACAAGAAGACAAGCCGATTATATCAAACGAGAACAAACAAACAGAAGAAGGCACCAAACCAAATAATAATATTCGCAGAGCGTTAAAAAAATATGTAAAAGAAAAAAATAAGCCATAACATAAAAAGGACATTCTCTTTACAAAACAGAGAATGTCCTTCACACTTCCTCCACTGCTGCTTAGCAATGGATTATTATTTTGCTTTAAAAACATTTATTACGCTATTATGCAATCTTTTTAAGTAAAAGCCTATAACATTATTAACCGCCCCATCATAAATAAAAAATACTATGTTTGCAGCTGCCAATATTCCAAGCAAAACAAGGTAATTATCCATAAAAAACAGACTATTTTCCTGCATATTCAAAAGCCAAGCGGATAAAAAATAAGCGGCAAAAACAGCACTGTTAAAATTAATAAGCTTTAAGCCCCACATTAAAATTTTACTTTTTGATTTTTCGAAAATTGCTTTTAAAACAGGATAATACCCGAAAAAGCAAAAATATAACAAAACGGAAAACTTATCGGGTGCAAGCAAAAAAGATAGGAAAGCAACTGCAAAATAAGAAAGAAAAGCATATTTTATGCCAACTTCGATTACAACAGCCACTAACAATGCCCCCGCCAAGGCAGGCAAAGCATATGTAAAATTAGGCAAAACAGTAAGCATCATAAGCACCATGCTTAAAGCAATAATAAGCCCGCAAAAGGCAACCATCAAACTTTTGCTTTTCAAAATTATATCCAACTCCTTAAAAACAAATTAGCAGCAGGAAATAAGATCTCCTCCGCAACATTCACATAAACAATCCGCACAGATTAAGCTTGTGCAAAAATCGCAGCCCCCGAAACCTGAATTATTCCTGTAATAGTTCTGATTATTATATGGTCTGTTATATTGATTGTTATATTGGTTTCCGTATGGCGAATAATTATTGTTTTGCGAATCACTTTGCTTGCCAGAGCGCATATTTGTTATCTGCTCGTATGCTTTGTTTATTTCCTGCATTTTTTCGCTTGCAAGGTCCGCCAACGGATTGTTTGCATATCTGTCCGGATGATATTTTTTAACAAGATCCCTATAAGCGGCTTTTACTTCTTCATCTGTTGCATTCTGATTAACTCCCAAAACTTCGTATGGATTGTTCATAACATTATACTCTCTTCCTAATTATTTTATGATATGTAAAAGGATTTCCCTCAAACAATATATTTTCTAAAATGCGTTTATTATATTTAAAATCCAATAATAAAAAAGCATTTTCGTATCCGGTAATGCATTCTTCAAGCAGTGATTTTGCAAAGACCTTTACCTCTTCATATTCACTTGCACATTCCTTGCTTTTAATAAATGGATTAAAATTTTTACTTTTTAAATCCTTTTCGTAATCATCCAACGCATCTATTATGTAAACCCATCTTCCAAGATTATATCCAAGCTCATAAAGCACTCGATTTTCAACTTCATTACTACCTTTATGCGAGCATACCTCACCCAAAAGAACTGCGGAGGGTTCTGCCGCCTGCCAAATCGTTATCAAATCTGTTTTTTCTGCAATGCTCTGCTTTTCCATAGCATTTTTAACGCAGTTTTCTATATATGGCTGCTTTTTGGAGGCTTTTTTATACGCTCTGCTTGTTAAACAACAGATAAAAAGGGCAATGATTTTTTTAATAAAATTATCATCAGAAATATTATCTTTTAATTTATAATGCAAAAATATTATGGAAATATCCGCAACGAACTTAAATGTTTCATCACTATTCGTGCAAAATATGCAGTTCTTCATAAAATTAAATGTGCATTTTGCTTTTTTAAAACATACTTTATCATCTTTAAGCGAAATAAGCAAAAGCGACAAAAACGCAAAATCATAGTTTAAAAAAAATTTAGCTAAAAAGCCATATTCCCTGTCTAAGGTTTTGCAAAGGGTGCAGTAATAGCTTTTGTATTCATCAAACTCCCGAATTTTAAGCTCCGGCTTAAACGGTCTTATATACCCAAACAAATAATCCTCCACCCCTGCTTATTGATATGCTGATATGCTAATTATATTAGTATATCAATATTTTAAAAAAATTACAACTGTTTTTAATTATTTTTGCATTGCAAACCAGCCGGAAATCCAGCTTAAAAGTTTTTCCCCAAGCTTAAGGCAGATAATTGACCCATCAATTTTTATATTATTAAGAGGAGTACCCTTTTCAAGAATAATTTTGTAATATTCATCAGCCATAGCCATATATCCTAAATCTGTAGGGTGTGGGTCCGCACCGTTTAGTAAATCAAAATGAACCCATTTGCCTTTATCGGATGAATTATTAAATAATTCATATATATCAACCACATTATACTTATATTTATATATCAAATTTGGTTTTTTAATTGCATTATTTATTAAAATTACATTCCCAATAAGTTTATTTTCTATTAATTTATCAAAATCATTCAGCCCTGTAAGAGGGTTATATATTGTCTGGACATAAACCTCTGCAGTGGGGTTTAGTTCCCTTATCATTTCCATTATAATAACCCACTGGTTTTCAAAATCCTGAGCACTTTCCCCCAACTTAGTGCCTGCGCCAAGAATATCATTGTTAGTGGATATTACATTTGCCAGTGGCATCAGCAAATTATTCCCGCCAATGCTGAGAGATATTATATAAGAATCTTTTATATTTTCCTGAACTTCTTCACTTTTAAGCCTTGTTATAAGCTCTTGAGTTCTGTCTCCTCCATGAGCATTGTTAATATACACCAAGCCCTTATACTGCGCTAAAAGCTGAAGCTTTGCGTTTAACTTTCCGCCATAACCATATGGTTCCGCAGCAGTTCCATAGGTTTGCCCTGCACCTATGGAATCGCCCAAAATCAGCAGCTTGTTTTTATAATTTAAAGTATCCGCTTTGATTTTGCATAAATCAGTTCCTATTATTCCAAACAAAAAAATCATCACTGAACATATTAAAACTATCACAGTTGTTTTATTCCAAAAAATCTTCATAAAAATTCGCCCCTCTATGGAAATTTTCGTATATTACGCTAATGTATGCTTTTAAATATAAAAATACTCCTTAATTATATAATAATATTTTATATCATATTATTCAACAATTCAAGGAGTATTCACTTATTTTTTATTTATCTGCACGTTTATAAGTTATGATTTTATATAATTCAGAAGCTATTATAATTGTAAATCCATATAGCAAAATCTTAATCCACATATCAAGAGGTAATGGAACAGTTCTGAAAACCGCACCGCCAAATTGAGTTATAACAACCTGTAAAGCAAAGGTACAGAAAAAAACCAAAAGCATAAGCTTATTTTTGTGTATAGCAACCAAAATACTTTTCTTTCCAAGCTCTCTGCTGTTAAAGGCATTAAACAATTGAAACACAACAAATAGCGTAAACAAAATTGTGGGAAGCTGTTCCTTTGTTCCACCCAAAACATTCATCGTTGTTTGAAGCATAAATAAACCAGAAATTATAACGCCGTTTAAAATAATTTTATAAAGCATATTTTTAGTTACAATATTTGCATCTCTTTTTGTAGGCTTTCTGTCCATCAAATCGTTTGTAATAGGCTCCAGCCCAAGGGTTAACGCAGGGGGACCATCCATAATAATATTTATCCAAAGCAGCTGCAAGGCTGTGAAAGGCGCTTTAAAACCAAATATTATTGATAAAAACACAACAATTACCGATGATAAATTTACGGTTAATTGAAATTGTATAAACCTTTGGAAATTTTCGTATATTCCTCTTCCCCAATGCACCGCCTTAACGATGGTTGCAAAAGAATCGTCAAGCAAAACAATATCGCTTGCCTCCTTGGAAACCTCTGTTCCTGTGATACCCATAGCAACACCAACATCGGCATTTTTTATGGCAGGAGCATCGTTTATGCCGTCACCTGTAACAGCAACAACATTGCCAAGGTGTTTGAGCGCATTAACAACTCTCATTTTTATAACAGGTGTGCTTCGTGCAATAACCGAAATTTTGGGGATAATCTTTAAAAACTCATCTTCCGGCAGCTCCTCTATTTCCTTAGCCACAACCACCAAAGAATTTTCGTTTAAAATACCAAGCTCTGTTGCAATTGCACGAGCTGTAACGATATTATCACCCGTCAGCATTTTTATTGATATTCCCGCTTGCCTGCATTTCATTGCGGCATCATAAACATCGTCCCTTAAAGGGTCGTGTATTGCAATAAATCCGTCGAACACCATTTTGCTTTCCACTTTGCTTTTATCATGCTCAAATGATACCTCATCATAAAATTCCTTATGTGAAAAGCCCAAAACTCTATATGCTTTTTGCTGAAACTCCATTATTTTATCTTCAATTTGTTTGATAATTTCTTCGCTAACCTCAACCATCTGACCATTTTGATGCACCTTATCGCAAAAGCTCAAAATCTTTTCGGGACTTCCCTTTGAATATGCAACATAACCGTCATTATTAAAGGTTACTGTCGTCATACTCTTTATTTCTGATGAAAAAGGATATACAAATGCTATTTTAGCTTCTTCCCGAACCTTTTTATAGGATTTGTCCATATTATCCGATTGCTCAAAAGCTGCAATCATTGCACATTCTGTGGGGTTTCCAATAAACACCTGCTTACCGTTTTCCACTTCAACATTTGCTGTTGAATTTATACAAAAATTCTGTGTTAAAAAATCATAATGCAATTCACTTGGCTTTAGCATTTTTCCATTGGTATAAATATCAGTAACCGTCATACGATTTTTAGTTAACGTTCCTGTTTTATCTGAGCAAATAACGTTAATTGAGCCTACCGTTTCGCAAGCTACCATCTTTTTAACAAGCGCATTTTGCTTAGACATTTTTATAACGTTAATGGCAAGAGACACCGCAACAATAGTCGGCAAGCCCTCCGGCACAGAAGCAACTATAAGCACAATACTTGTTATAAACGCTTCAGAAATAGCCTCGAATGTAATTTCTCCGCTAATAAAAAAGCGTGCAAGCTGAATTAAAAACACAATTCCCGATAAAATAGCACTTAAAATCGTTATTGTTTGACCCAATTTTGCTAATTTTTCCTGAAGTGGTGTGCTGCCCTTTTCGGAATTTGCAAGCTCCCTCGCAATGTTACCGAATTCGGTGCTGTCTCCAACCTCCGTAACAACCATTGTTCCACTTCCGCCTGTTACAAAACAGCCTGAATAAAGCATATTTAAACGCTCCGCAACAGGAGTTTTATTATCCTCAAAAATAGCATCCGCATTTTTCTTAACAGCCATACTTTCACCTGTTAATGCGGATTCATCAACGTTCAGCGCCGTAGAATAAATAAGCCTGCCGTCAGCGGGAATTTTATCACCTGTTTCAAAATGAACAATATCCCCTACAACCAATTGCTGTTGAGGAACGGTTATCATCCTTCCGCCACGAGTTACTTTAACGCTGATATCATCTTTTATTTTGTTTAGCGCTTCAAATGCCTTTGCGCTTCGCCCCTCCATTACAATGGTAATGGATACCGAAATAAAAATAGCAACGAATATACCAATACATTCAATAAATTCTGCGTGTCCGCTTGAATAGTATTCCACAAGGTTTACCGCAAGAGCAATTAACCCTGCAACGATTAAAATTAAAACCATTGGTTCCCTAAGCGCTTCAATCAGCTTTATAAAAAAGGATTTTTGTTTTCCCTTTGTAAATTCGTTAGCGCCATATTCAATAAGGTTTTGCTTAATCTGCTCCTCGCTAAGCCCTGTTTTTAAATCTACCTTCAAATTTTGCAAAGTTTTTTCTGATGTTTCTTTAAATGATTTCATATTCATATCCCCTTAGTAAAAACAATTTTATCAAAAGAAGCACCATATTGTCAAGTAATTCTTTCCAATATGCTGTTAATTTCTGCACCGATAAGCAGAACCACCCCTACAAGATACATCCATATCATCAATATAAACAGTGCGCCAAGCGAGCCGTATAGAAGTGAATAGTTTGTAAAATTATTTAAATAAAAAGAAAATGCCAATGTAAGCACAATCCAGCCTGTAACAGAAAATATTGTACCCCATATAACATTTTTAAATTTAACCTTTTTATTTGGCGTAACAAAATAAAGCAGTGCAATAACAAAAAACAGAGTTATTATAACTACAACCCACCTTGAAATATCGAACCATACATTTAATTTTATTAATACATTAAAATGCCCGGCAATTTTAAAAATAAATGTGCTGCTGATTGTTATTAAAACAATTGTAACTAAAATTGTTATTCCTATTCCAAAGGTGAACATAACGGACAAAAGTGTTGATTTTAAAAAACCGCGGCGTTTTTTAATTCCATAAGCATTATTTATTGCGAAAATAAGTGACATTACAGCCTTTGAAGAGGAATAAACAGAAATTAAAAGTCCTGCGGACAAAAGGCTGACGCTTTGATAAACTGTAACATGATCTATATAATTTTCTATTATTTCAACAATTTCGTATGGCAAAAATGGCATTAAAGATGCCATTACAACACCGCTTTCTATGTTGGAAAAACCCACTAATGCGTTTAGGAAGATAACAAATGGAGAGAATGATAATATAAAAAAGTACGCAAGCTGCCCTCCGATTTGCATTATATTATGCTCGGCAATGCTTTTGATAACACTTTTTATAAATAATATAATTTTTTTGTCATTTTTATTTATTTCAAGCAAATTATATATGTTCATATTTATTCTCTCTTTCGTGTTTATTATTACCGTATTAACACAAAAGTATATCTTTTTAAAACTGCAATTTTTTATAACTATTTTATTTCTTCAAACTGAAATTTTCTGAAACAATCGTTTTTTTCTTTATCTCTGTAAACGGTAGACTGATTTTTCTGCAAAAGCTTCACAATATCGTAAGTATCTATCCAAATTTGATTTATGCCGTCCTTTTGAACCTCGTCAAAAATAAGCTGCATTCCAAAATGCAAATGAGGTGTTTGAATATTATTAACATTTTCCTTTGCACTGTAGCCGGTCATACCAAGATAGCCGATAACATCTCCTGCCTTAACCTCATCACCCTGCTTTAATTCTTTGTTGTATGGGTGGTCCTTCTTTAAATGAGCATAATAATAATATCGCTTTTTATCGTAGCTTCTTATTCCAACTCTCCAGCCACCGTATTGATTCCAGCCAAGGCTCTCTATAATTCCGCTTTCAACCGCTATAATCGGAGTGCCAACACTGCCCATTAAATCGTGTCCCAAATGCTTTCTTGCATATCCATAGGAACGCTGGTTTCCAAAATCATCGCAGTGGCTGAAGCTGTAACCCTTTGCGATAGGAGAAAAATTTTTAAGACCATATGCTTCCTTCCAAATTTTTTCCTGTGGATTTTCCTTGCTTACAGTTTCTATCTTATACTTACCTAAAAATCCTCCCAGAACTGATGAATATGCCTCTTTATAATAGCTGTAAAGCTTCATATCCTTTGTTAATTCGTCTATTGAGGCACCGCTATTTAGCTTATTTGTTAAGGCAATTAAATCCTTTTCCTTGTATCTGGAAAATTCTCCACCATATTTTGCGGCAAGATAAGAAAGCATTTCAATCCAGCTGAGCTTAACCTCTTTATCCTGAGATTTTATATCCAAATTCATTGTTTTTTCCAATATTCCGTATTTAACATTAAAGTCCACCCATTTGATATATTTTTTGGGGGCTTCCTCCTGCTGTTGATACTGACCCATTTGCTCCACATTAGGGAGCAAATTTTCCTCCGCCTTAATTTCCTCCCTAATTATTTTTTGAGGAAGGAGCTTAACTGCAAATACGGCTGCGGCACTTAAAACAGCTATAATAATAACAACGAATATAATAATTTTTTTGTATGTCAACAAAATCACCTCTTGTAATTATATTGAATTTTTTATATGAATATTACTTTAAAAGAAGTTGAAATCTTAAAGCTTTTTAATAAATAATGCAATATAACTAAAAACACATAATTATATTACTAATTTAAAGGCACATTATGTTAAATAAAGGATTGATTTTTTACCAATTTTAATATATAATTTAAGCATTATTTAAATTTAACCCGAAAGGCTGATGAAAACTTGCTATGAATGAGAATCAATTTCAAAATCCTGAATTACTAAGCATTTTAAGAGCGGAGGAGCGCGCCTATTACATTCCATATCACAGCGAACAGGCATCACTGCTTTTTAACAAAGGAATTTCAAACTACTATAAGCTTTTAAATGGTACCTGGAATTTTAAATATTTCGAAAAATTTTATGATGTTACACAAGACATATTCAAAAACGAATTTGATACATCAAATTTTGACAATATACCCGTGCCTTCCAACTGGCAAATGTTCGGATACGATATTCCTTACTACACAAACATAAATTATCCGATACCTGTAAACCCGCCTTATGTTCCCACCGAAAACCCTGTTGGAATATATTCCACAGAATTTAAGCTTTCAAAGCAGTTTGCTGAAAAGGATAGCTTTATGGTGTTCGAAGGGGTTAATTCCGCATTTTATTTATATGTAAACGGCGAATTTGCGGGCTACAGTCAAGGCTCGCACCTGCAATCGGAATTTTGCGTGACTTCCTTTGTTAAAGAGGGCGTTAACAATGTTAAGGTTGCGGTTTTAAAATGGTGCGACGGCAGTTATTTAGAGGATCAGGATTTCTTCCGTTTATCCGGAATATTCAGAGATGTATATATGCTATCACGAGATAAAAAAAGAGTTGATGATATATTCATAAAAACAGATTTGCAAACGGTGAGTGTTGAATTAAAACTAAACGAAGAAATTGACGTAACCTGCAAATTATATTATAACAGCAAGCTTATTGCACAGGGAAAGGCTTCTGAAGGCAAAGCCTCCTTTACTCTTGAAAATCCACTGCTATGGTCAGCTGAAAAGCCTAATTTATACACAATGCTGTTATGCGCAGGCAGTGAATATATCCCTGTTAAATTCGGTTTCAGAACTGTTGGAATTTCAGAGGAAGGCGCACTTTTAATAAATGGTAAAGAGGTTAAGCTAAAGGGCGTAAATAGACACGATACTCACCCTCAGCTTGGGCATTACACACCAATTTCTGCTGTTGAAAAAGATTTATTAACCATTAAAAGCTTGAATATTAATACGATAAGAACATCTCACTATCCAAACACACCCGAATTTTATAATCTATGCAATAAATTAGGCTTTTATCTTGTTGACGAGTGCGATATTGAGCTTCACGGCTTTTGCTTTCGCTTACCTGATAACGGATATAAACCCTATAATAAGGAATGGATAACTGATATGCCCCAGTGGCAGGAAGCATTTGTGGAGCGTGCACGCAGAATGGTGGAGCGTGATAAAAACCACCCTTGCGTTATTATGTGGTCACTTGGTAACGAAAGCGGTTACGGTGCAAATCATGATGCTATGAGCAACTGGATAAAATCCCGAGATACCTCTCGGTTAGTTCACTTTGAGGGAGCAAATCTCGTTGGTGATCCCCCTACTGTAGATGTTGTCAGCCGTATGTACAGCTCAATTGAGGATATGCTAAAAAAATCTTCAGAGGATAAAACTCGCCCCTTCTTCCTTTGTGAATACAGCCATGCAATGGGCAATGGTCCCGGTGATGTTTACGATTACTGGGAGGAGATTTATAAACATAAAAATTTAATTGGGGGATGTATATGGGAATGGGCAGACCATGCCGTTATTTTAAAGGATAAAAACGGAAACGATTATTACGGCTACGGCGGAGACAGCGGAGAAGTTACTCATGACGGGAATTTCTGCTCTGACGGCTTGGTTTTCCCGGACAGAACCTTGTCAACAGGTGCAAAAGATGTTAAATATGCATATCAATATGTTAGATTTAGCGAGGTTGATTTGCAGAACGGCATTATAAATATTAAAAACCTTTATGATTTTACCAACCTTAATGAATTTGAAATTTGCTGGGAACTGATGTGCGATGATAAAAAAGTTTGCGCAGGCAGAGCAAATATAAATTTAGAGCCACAGCTGGCAACAAATGTTCAATTTAAATACACCCTGCCTTCAAGCTGTGCATTGGGCTGCTATTTAAACATACAGGTGCTTGATAACACAGGCTATGAGGTTGCAATAAAGCAATTTGAAGTTGCCGTTAAAATATCAAAAATACCTTTGGAAGCTGTTTGCATTCCTTTATCTTTAAATGAAACTTCAAACACCATAGCAATTTCGGGTGAGGATTTTGAATATGTGGTAAGCAAACGAAACGGTCAATTTGATTCCATCATAAAAAGTGGTGTAGAAATGCTTGCAAAGCCAACAGAGCTTACCGTTTGGCGTGCACCTACTGATAATGACCGCAGAATAAAATTCAAGTGGGGCTTGTTTGAGGACAACCAGTCCGCACAAAACTTTAACGCCCTGTTCAACAAGGCATACAGCGTTAATGCTTCACAAAACGGTGAGGACATCGCTATTTCGGTTACAGGCTGCCTTGCAGGAATTGCCAGAGCGCCATTTTTGCAATATAAAATTATATATACAATTTCACCTAATGGTGAAATTAATTTTGATTTTAGTGCAACAAGAAGGGAAGACACCGTGTTTCTTCCTCGTTTGGGTATTGAATATACCTTGGTTAAGGGCAATGAATTTATAGAATATTTCGGCGCAGGTGCGGACGAAACATATATTGATATGTGCCATCACTCAAAGGTTGGGCATTATAAAAGCACCGTTTTGGAGCAATATATTCCCTATATTATGCCTCAAGAACACGGAAACCACAACAAAACAAAGCTTTTAGCGGTTAATGATATAATGGGCAGAGGCTTAATGTTCAAAAGCGATAATTCATTTGAATTTAGTGCATCACACTATACTTCGGAAGATCTTACAAAAGCAACACACACAAGCGAGCTTAAAGGGCGTGATGAAACTATAGTGAGAATTGATTACAAGGTAAGCGGAATAGGCTCTAACAGCTGCGGACCTGAAATACTGGAAAAATATCAACTCAATGATATTGAAATAAAATACAACTATACAATTCTGCCTGCACTTTTGGAAAACACACCTCCTCTTTTATGGGCAAAATCAAGTTTTAGTTGCGTTATTGATTAAAATATAGTATAGTATTATGGGGTGAAGATAAATGAAAATACGTAAATGGAGCGAAACGGACAAGGCAGAAAAGGATATTGTTATGCGCAGAGCAGAATTTGACATTTCCGAATACATCGAAATTGCACAGCAGGTTTCTTCAGATGTTAGGCAAAATGGTGATGATGCCCTTGTTTCATATACAGAAAAATTTGATAAGGTTAAACTAGATAAAGCAAATATTAAAGTTACACCTCAAGAAATTGAGGATGGATATAATAGGCTGGACGAGAGCGTGCGAACCGCACTTTTATATGCCGCTAAAAACATTCGTTCCTTCCACGAAAAACAAATGCCGGAGGAAATGTGGTTTACAGAAGTGGACAAGGGGCTTATGGTTGGCGAAAAGACAACACCTATTGTTGACGTTTGCCTTTATGTTCCACGCGGCAAGGGAAGCTTCCCTTCCGTTCTTTTAATGCTTGGAATTCCTTCTGTTGTTGCAGGTGTTCCGAAAATTATTGTTACAACTCCGCCTAACGAGCAAGGTAATGTTGATGATGCAATTTTAGCAGCCGCAAAAATTATCGGCATAACAGAAATATACAAGGTTGGTGGAATACAAGCGGTTTCCGCTGTTGCTTTTGGAACCGAAACCGTTCCTAAATGCCATAAAATTATAGGGCCGGGCAATGCTTATGTTACAGCTGCAAAAAGGGTTCTTTCCAATTACATAGATACAGGTCTGCCGGCAGGTCCTTCCGAGGCTATTATTCTTTGCGACGAATTTGCGGACCCACACAAGGCTGCACTTGATTTTATGATAGAAGCAGAGCATGGACCGGATTCCGCTTCCTTATTGGTTACCCATTCGGCAGAGCTTGTGGAAAAGGTTATGCCGATTGTAGCACAGCAGCTTAAGAAAATATCGCCAAAGCGCAAGGAATTTATTGAAACTAATTTTAATAAATACGGTGGGGTTATATTAACCGACAGCTTGGAGCATTCCATTGAATTCGTAAATGAATATGCTCCCGAGCATATGGAGGTTATGACGAAGATGCCCTTTGATTTGCTTCCTAAAATTAAAAATGCGGGAGAGATTTTATTAGGAGAACACACACCTGTAACACTTTGCAATTTCCTTTTAGGCCCTAACGCCATATTACCAACGGGAGGCTTTGCAAAAACATATTCAAGTGTTTCGGTTTTTGATTTTTTAAAGCGCTCATCAATAGGATATGCAAGCAAGGAAGGCTTTGAAATGGTACGAAAAAACGCAGAAATACTTGCAACCGTCGAAGGCTTCGACACACATGCACTTGCTGTGAAGGAGAGATGAAAATGATTAATGTTAAACGCACAACAACCGAATCTGAAATAACCGTTAACTTGGATTTTTCGCCGATAAAGGCAGATTACAGAAGCAGGATTAACACTCCTATGCCATTTTTAAATCATATGATAGAGCATATCGTATGGCGTTCACTTTTTAACATAGAGGTTGATGTTAAGCTGGATAAATTCGAATTAACTCACCTTATATGCGAGGACGTGGGCATGACACTTGGTAAAGCAGTTGCAAAATATGTTGAAAGCAACAGGCAAAATGGAGTATTCGGCTTTGGCGATGGTGTTGGTATGATTGACGAAGCAAGGGCAACCTGTGCAATCAGCTTCGAAAGCAGAACGTTTTTTGATTTCGACAGCAAAATAACTATCCCCACCGAAACAGAAAACACATATAGCGAGGATTTGCTCACATTCTTAGAAGCATTTGCACAAGGTGCAAACTGCACAATTCAAATAGAAGTTATAAAAGGAATAAACGGACATCATATTTGGGAAGCAGTTTACCGTGCCTTAGGAATTGCACTTGGCAGAGCGCTTTACATTGATAAATCTAGAGCTGATATGACATCCGGTGTTGCGGGCAAAATTACATACACTGTGGAGGAAATTTAGTTGAAGAAATTAGCGCCATTCTTAGATAAATACGATATTATTCTGTTTGATATGGACGGTGTAATCACAAGCGAGCAAAGATATTGGGATGCCGCCGCACTGGCAGTTTACGAATTTTTAAACGACGATTACGAGATTGATACCACCTCTTTGATGAAAAATGTTGCGGAAATACGCAAAAAAATATTTTGTGGTGACAAAACAATATCACTGGTTAAAGAGCGTGGAGTTAATTCAAACTGGGATTTGGTTTATCTTGTAATCGCCGCCGCAAAAATCTTAAACACCATAGAGGATTTCGAAAAAATTCATGATTATATTTCAAACTTAAACAGAAACGCATTTGAAATGTACGATTATTTTGGAGCGAACAGCCCCATAGGCAAGCGAGGGGACGAGCTTTATAAATTATCAATTCAATATTTTCAAGAATGGTATTTGGGCGATAAAATATATAAAGAAATATATAAAAACGAACCCAAAAGAAGTGGCAAAACAGGCTTAGTGCAAGGCGAACAGCCTATTCTTCCTCTTTCGCAGACAAAAGAAATAATCAAGCTGATTCATGATGCAGGCAAAAAAATTGGCATTGGTACCGGCAGAGTTAAATACGAAATTGTTACCCCTCTTGAGCACTGGGGATTATCCGAATTTTTAGACAGCAACAGGCTTATAACCTATTCTGATGTTGAATTTGCAGAGGCAGAACTTAAAAACGTTACATTAACAAAACCACATCCTTTTATGTTTTTAAAAGGAATGCTGGGCAAGGATTATTCAAATGAGAAGCTGATAAATAGTGATTATGATAAATCCCTAGCAGAAACCACATTGGTAGTAGGCGATGCAGGTGCGGATATGCTTTCCGCACAGTCTGCAAACATACCATTTGCAGCAGTTTTAACTGGCATTTCCGGCTTGAATGCAAAAGGATATTTTGAGCAAAACAGAGCAGACTATATATTAGGCAGTATCGCCGATTTTTTAGTGGAGGTTTAAAAAACTTATGTCACTTAAAATGCAAATTAAATTATCAACACCGCTGACAAAAGAAAAAGTTACCGCTTTAAAAGCTGGAGACAGCGTCTTACTGTCAGGAACCATATATACCGCCAGAGATGCCGCACACAAAAGAATGGTGGAGGCAGATTCACTGCCATTCGATGTGAAAAATCAAATAATATATTATGCCGGCCCGGCTCCTGCAAAAGAGGGTGCTGTTATCGGCTCATGCGGGCCTACCACAAGCGGACGAATGGATGCATACGCACCCACAATAATCGCCAAGGGCTTAACAGGTATGATTGGCAAGGGTGAAAGAAATGATGCTGTTATAAACGCAATGAAGGAACACGGCTGTGTTTATTTCGGCGCAATAGGCGGAGCAGGCGCACTTATTTCCAAATGCGTTAAAAGTGCAGAGGTTATCGCTTATGATGATTTAGGTACAGAAGCAATTCGCAAATTAGATGTTGTTGATTTACCCGTTGTTGTTGTTATCGACTGCAACGGAAACAAAATATAGGGAGGAAAAGGAAATGAAGCAGGTTACAAAAGACACAATAATAATGGATGCACTTAATTTAGACCGCGGAACAGCAAAATATTTTATGGAGATTGGTATGCACTGCCTTGGCTGCCCTTCTGCAAGCGGTGAAACAATAGAACAGGCTTGTGCCGCTCACGGTGCAGATGCAGATGAGCTTATTGCTAAAATAAACGAATATCTTGCTACAAAATAGATAGGGGCATGCTTGACAATTAAGTATGGCGCAAAATTCGGCAAAATTACGGGCGTAGGGAATTGTCAAACACGCCCTAATACTAATTGGGGGAATGGAAAATGTCAACAAAAGTGCTAATCGGCGCTCAGTGGGGCGATGAAGGAAAGGGCAAAATAACCGATATTTTGGCTCAGCAATCAGAGGTTGTTGTTCGTTCGCAGGGTGGTAATAACGCAGGTCATACCGTTGAGGTTGATGGTGTTGTCTATAAGCTTCATCTTCTTCCATCAGGAATATTAAACAAGGATACCTTATGCATAGTCGGAAACGGCGTTGTTATTGACCCAAAGGTTATACTTCAAGAAATTAGTCAAATGCACGAAAAGGGAATTTCAACCGATAATCTTAAAATTGATGCGCGCGCACACGTTATCATGCCATATCATATCGAGCTTGACGGTCTTTCCGAGGTTGCTCGTGGCAAAAGCGATATCGGAACTACAAAACGTGGAATAGGGCCTTGCTATATGGATAAAGCAGAACGCTGCGGTATTCGTATGTGGGATTTAATTAACCCTGAAGTTTTCGAGCAAAAGGTTAGGGATAATCTTGTTATAAAAAACAAAATTATTGAATTGGTTTATGGCGGAAAAGCCTTAAATGCCGATGAAATTATTGCAGAATACAATTCCTATGCACAGCAGCTCAAAAAATATGTGGACGACACAACAATTCTTTTATACAATGCAATTAAAAGCAATAAAAAAGTTTTATTCGAGGGTGCGCAAGGCACACTTTTAGATTTGGATTTGGGAACATATCCTTATGTTACATCAAGCCATCCCACAACAGGCGGTGCCTGCACAGGCTCTGGCATTGGACCTACGTTGGTTGACGAATGCTTGGGCGTTGCAAAATCCTATACAACTCGTGTTGGAAAAGGTCCTTTCCCCACCGAGCTTGATAATGAAATTGGTGAGGCTATACGTCAAAAGGGTAACGAATTTGGTACAACAACAGGCAGACCAAGACGTTGTGGCTGGTTTGATGCTGTAATCTTAAAATATTCCGTTAGAACAAGCGGTTTAACATCCGTTGTAATTAACAAGTTAGACACACTATCTGGCATTAATGAACTAAAAATTTGCACAGGCTACAAAAAAGGAAACGAAATAATAACAGAATTCCCAGCGGATTTATCCGAGCTTGCACTTTGCGAGCCTGTATATGAAAATATGGAGGGCTGGCAAGAGGACATAACAGCAGTTAGGAGCTTTGACGACCTTCCCACAGCTGCAAAAAACTATATCTATAAAATAGAAGAAATTTGTGATGTTAAGGTTAGTATGATCGGTGTAGGTCCGGGAAGAGAACAAAACATTATTAAGGAGATATAAAATTATGCCAACAGAAAAAAATGAAGGCTTGCAATATAAAGGTAAGCCATTACTTAGACGAGGCAATTTAATTTATTACGGAAATGCAAATGATGACTATATTATCACTCTTGTAATTCAGGAAACCACAAAGCTTATAGACCTCGACATTGCAACTAATGTATTGGTTCAGCTTCAAACAAACGACATTCCAGGTAGGGAAAGAATTATAAAAAAGGCAGAGAGAGATGGTTTATATCAGGCTCTTGATTTAGGGATGTTTTGGCTTGAAGAAGCATTATCAGGCGAATAGATATTGTATTAAAAATAACCTGTGCTACAACATATTGTGGCGCAGGTTATTCCTTTTATATACATTGTTACAATAATATTACAGAAATATTACAAAAACTATTGACTTTTAACAAAAAACAGTATATAATAGGCAAGTAATGCATCATAGCTTTAACATTATACAAAAGAAAAAAATAATAAAGGAGTGGTTCGGTGAACTCGAGCAAGAGTTTATTGCGATTTGCAATTATGATTGCAATATGTATCGCAAGTATGTTAGTTGTAGTTAGTGCTGATTCCGGATATATTACGGGAAATGGTGTTAATTTCAGAAAGGGGCCGGGAACTAATTTCGGCATAATAACAGTTTTGCCAAAGGGCACTATTGTTATTGCAAATGGCTCAGAAAATGGTTGGGTTAAGGTTTCATATAATGGAAACAACGGATTTGTTAGCGGAAATTACATAACTGTAAAGGCAGACTCAGTCAGCCGTTCAGGAACTTCAATAGATAGAGAAGCAAGTTCAAAAGGTCAACAAGTTGTTGAATTTGCAAAAAAATTCTTAGGCACACGATATGTTTATGGTGGTAGCACTCCAAGTGGATTTGATTGTTCAGGATTTACATCATATGTTTATAAACAGTTTGGTTATACTATAAACCGCACCGCAGCAGGGCAAGCAAGTAATGGTGTTGCAGTCAGCAAGGCAGATTTGCAGGCAGGCGATATTGTTTTATTTAAAAACGGCGGCTCCGGAATTGGTCATGCAGGTATATATATCGGAAACGGTCAATTTATACATGCGGTTAAACCAGGCAAACCACTAGGATACAGCACTTTAAACAGTGGTTATTATTCAACAAACTACGTTTGCGCAAGAAGAATTCTAAAGTAAAATTCAATAAATGAGCAAATTATTATCCCCGCTGTCTAAGCGGGGTTTTATTTGTTTAAAATATAAAATTAGGGAATGTCCCGAATTTCGTGTAAATGATAACATTCCGTACAGGAATAAAAAAATATGTTCTTCAACTTTTCAAATTTATTTAAATGTTTCGGAATTAACACATACCGTACTTTAAAGCTTTAATAACTTTAAAGCATTTTTGTACATTATATAATCAAGTTCATCCGGTTTAAGCGGCAGTGACATCATTCTTTTTATATCATCACTTTGATTACCCCAAGGTAAATCTGTGGCGAATAAAATTTTATCTATACCATGATTTTTAACAATCCGTAAAAATTGTTTTTCTTCTATTGCATTTAATGTATAACTTGTATCGAAGTAAACATTTTCACCAACCAAATATTCCTCAACATCATCCCAACACCTATAACCGCCTGTATGCGCAATAACAAGCTTAGCTCCATTAATTGACTTTAACAATTTTCTCACACGCTTTGGTGTGCAATGAATTTCACCATCGAAACCAAGGTCAACTCCACCATGAAAAACAATTATTAAACCAAGCTGTGCGACATAGTCAAGCATAGGAATAATTGCCTCATCATCAACGAAAAAATTTTGATATTCGGGATGAAGCTTAATTCCAATCAATCCCAGTTCCTTTATTCTGTCAAGCTCTCCTTTCCAATTTTCCATAAACGGGTGAATACTACCTAAGGATATTATCCCATCCCTACCGGTAATTTGTGCAGAGAAGTTATTAATTGATATGGCCTGCTGCGGCTTTGTTGCAATAGGAAGAATAACAGAATAATCTATACCTGCACTTTTCATCGAACTTTTTAAACCGTTAAGGGTTCCGTCTGAATTTGCTTTAATACTTGCTTTTTCACTCAAATACTCGATTGCAGAACTTGCAATTTTATCAGGGAATATGTGAGCATGAAAATCTATAATCATAAGTATATCCTCTCTTTATAAACAAACACATTTATAATAAAACCAATTTTTTTACTGATAATATTTTATACCAAAATATCATACATTGCAACATTTTTGTTTTAATATATAAATAAAATATAAAGCTATAGGCAATAATTACCATTAAAGGAGTTGTTGCATATGGCGTTTTTTATATTATTCCCATTTATGTTTTTATTTGATTATGTGCTGACTTATATAGGTGTTAATAATAGTATTATTATTGAAGCGAACCCATTGATGATATGGCTTTTTGAATTACCATTTTCATACGGGTTAATTGTAAGAATTTTAATCGGAGCAGTTTTAACAAGTATGCTGTGGCTTGGAAGAAGCGCAAAAATATTTAATGTTGGGTGCAAGGTTATTCTTACGGCTAATTCCATTGTTTTTACGTTACATTTTATATGGATACTAAAATACATCTTGTATAGATGATAGTTTGCACTTTTTTCGCCCTACTTCCGCCCTTTACAATTAATACATTTAGATGTATAATCAGAAAAAAGTTAACATATCGTTAACATAATTTGAAAGGGGTAATATAATTGGTAAAAATAATAGGTCGTGAAATGAACATACCTAAAAATGAGGAAAATGTAGGTTTTGTCGGAGATCACAATATGGAAGCCCGCGAATTTGAAATAGCAGACAGCGCAATGTTTGATTTCAACTTCAAGCTTGATTTAAAAGTGAATGACCACACAGATATTGCGGATTTGGAAAAGCGCTTAGAAGAAGGCAAGCTAATTTTAAAATGGACGATAACAAAAAACACCCTACAAAAAAACGGAATATTATTTGCACAAATACGAGCATTTAAGGAAACGGGAGAATCATGGCATAGCGAAAAAGGTCAGTTCTGGATAGGCGAAGGAACAACTACCGAATATGCGCGAGACCCAATTCCCAGTGAATTTATACAAATCGAACAGCAGGTAACACAAGTAAGAAACGAAACTATTAGTGCAAAAGATGTCGTTTTATTGAAGTCTAATGATGTGATGACGAATACACAAATTATAGCACAAAACACCGCAACGGTTATTCAAAAAGCCGTAGAGGTTGCGCAGGACGCATTGGAGGCAGCAACCAATACAGAAACATCTTTGTTAAGCGCACAACAGTCAACACAGGCACTATCTGATTTGTTAACTATGCTTGGCTCTGATGTTGCAACCTTAACAGGTGGTAAGCTGACACCATCACAAATTCCTGCTATTGCTGTTACAGATACCTTTGTTGTTAATTCGCAATTTGCTATGCTTGCGTTGACCGCCGAAACGGGAGATGTATGCATACGCACAGACGAAAGCAAGACGTATATTTTGCAAGGCTCTAACCCTACCATATTAGAAAACTGGCAACATTTGAAAACACCCACAAATTATGCCGATACGGCAGGACACGCTACAACAGCGGACGAGGCTACAAACGCAACTATGATAAATGGACACAGGGTTGTATATATGACACAGGCGCAATATGATGTTGCTGTTAAAGACCCTGAAACAGTTTATATGGTGGGGGTGTAGTAATTGCCTATATATAAGAATAACACTGTAATAAAAGCTTTTAAAGGTAATTATGCCCCCGTCAATATTTACAAAGGCATAACAAAGGTTGCAGGGTGGGAATTTGCAAATGTGAGTGGTGAGAGCATATCGGTTGCAAATACATATAATAGTGATTGTTTTATTACTATAAATGGGAAAACCGTTGAAACAGGCACAGGAATAAAAAGCCCTACTAACCCTTATGCTTTAAACAGCACGGCAAATTTTAATTTAGTGAGTTATGTTGAAAATTTGTTTGACCAAAATACAATTTTACCGCAAAATGGTTGGGTTAAACAATCAGATGGCAGTTTTTATGTTGATGTTTGTGGTGCTGTAAATCAAAAAATATTATGGTCTAATGTCGGCAATTACACAGGTAAATTGTCCGTCAGTTATAAAGTTAAATATAAGTATGATAAAACGGAAAGCGCTTCAAGAGGAGTAATATTAAGCATAGTATATTCTGACGGAACAACTTCATATTGGGAATTGGCTCCGAATTGGGCAACTTGGAGCAAAGAGTATGAGGAGTACAAGATGGTTACTTACGCAAAACCAGTTTCACAAATTATATGGACTTATGGAACGGGTTCAAACTCCACATGGGTTAAAGATATTATGATTAAAAAATCCGAAACTTTAGCGCCATATAAGGCGTTTATTGGTAACACAATCAATTTTCCTTACACCCTCCGCTCATTGCCTAATGGCACTTGCGATTATATCGAAATTGATGATGTTACAAAAACGTTGAAATTAGTACAAAACACAAAGTTAACCACTCTATCAAGCGGTATATCTTGGACTATTACAGATGCAAAATTAAATAGTGCTATAAGAGCAACACATTTAACTAATACATCATTAGTTGGCAGCGCATTAACAAGTGAAATTCCAGTAAATAGTAATCATGATGTTATTTATGAGCTTGCAACACCAATTATAACAAATTTAAATTATGCGGCAATAAAACAATATTATCCGCACACAAACATTTATACGGAATCTGCCTTTTTGCCGATTATTGCTCCAAAATTAAAAATATTTGAATAACTCAATAATAAGATGCGCCCTTAGCTTACATATGAACAACATTCCCCTCTGTGGTTTTAATGTATCTTTGCTTTTCCCATACGTCATAAGGCACATGGTCACGATTTGTACAATAGCCGAATCAGCAACACCATTATTAAAATGTGTCAAAGTGCTAAAAGGAGCAGTAAAACTCTGAAGGATTTGTCTATATCTTAACTACGTAAGGCTTCAATGAAACTACAGCCGAGGGCGCATTATATATTTCAGCGAATTTCCGATTTATAAATATCGCAAAATTCCATATTAATTATTTCAGTATTACAAACAGTTCTGTTGCTTTCGTATTCGGCAGCATCTTTATCACATTCAACGGTTAAATCGGGTAATTCTATTATAAACTCACTTCCCTTACCCGATTCACTGTTAACACTAATTCTTCCGTTATGCATTTTAACAAGGGATTTCACTAATGAAAGACCAATTCCACTACCTTCATTTTCACGAGTTGTAGATTTATCAGCCTGAACAAATCTGTCAAAAATAACTTTTTGCATTTCTTTGGTTATACCAATTCCGTCATCCTTAACCATTATAGAAACATAATCATTGCTTTTATAAACATTTACATATATTTTACCCTTTGGCGAAGAAAATTTAATTGCATTTGATAAAAGATTAATAATAATTCTTTCGATTTGGTCGCAATCAAAAGCAATAAACTTTTCCTTCAATTCAGATGTAAACTCAACTGTACATTGATTGCAAATAGCATAAGGTGCAATGGAATTTGTTATATCCTTAATAATTTTAACAATATCATTATTTGTTAAATTTATATTAAGATAACCAGAATCTATTTTAGTTATATCGATAATATTATTTATAAGCCTCATCAGCCTATAACAATTTTGCCGTATAAACTTTATATGCTTTTTCATTTTATTTTTATCAATTTCGGTTTTATCATTATAAATATGAACGTCAATCAACTGAATAGCGGAAAAAATGATGTTTAAAGGTGTTCTTAATTCGTGAGAAATGTTTGCGAAGAATTCTCCTCTAAGCCTGTCATATTCCATTGCCTTATTTAAAGCCGAAAGATTTTTCTGATATTCCAAATCCCCCCTCAGCACTTGTATCTCCATAGCATGACGCGCGTTAATTTCTTTAAGCAGCATTTCATTTGCACTATCTAACTGCTCATCACGAATTAGCAAAGCCTTTTCCAGCTTACTCTTGGTATCTTCAAGCTCTGCGGTTTTTTCCTGAATTGTTTTTCTTTTTAAAAAATTATCAATATTAAGATTATAACTAACCTTGGAGATAACTATTCCCGAAGCGGCTATAATAAAACCGTTAAAAATTGAGCTTTCAATCATTATAGGGCTATTCTGAGTTAAAATTGTTCCTATAACTAAAAAAATATATGTAGATAAAAAAATTAACATACTTGCCTTAGGGATTAAAATCAAGCTAAACGAAGTAACAATTACTATCAATGAATATATAACAAATTGCCTATTTATGATGAGATCAATAATAGTTAATGCGACTGCCCAATCAAGAATAAAAGCCACAAATGCAATACTTAATAAACATCTAAAAACACTGTCGCTTTCCTTTTGGATATTGCTTTTTATAAAAAATAACCACAAAAATAAAGATGAAAATCCAAATCCAATTATATGTATATAAAATTGAAATTTATATATGGGGATTAATTTCCATGTATTGTTAAATGCTCCGAAACTGGTATATGCAATCATCAGTCCATTCCATGCAATAAGAACAACAGAAAAAATTTTTTGCCTAATAAAATTAATTCTGATGTTTATTTCAAAAAATTCCCGTCTGTAACAGTGGGGGATTTTGTTATTATTATAGTTTAATAGTTTGTTTAAATACTGCTTCATAGATATAATGCTCCAAACAATGCAATTTATGTATTTTTATTGATTCTCTTTGTATAAATTAAATTCTTTTGATTTTACAATAAGACGAATTTTATCAGCAACAACTGCTAAAAATTCAGAATTTGTAGGCCTTGCCTTTCTGCTGAGCTGTGTTAATCCATAGATATTTCTTACAAAATTATCATAATCACATTTCCACGCCTTTTCAATAGCGCTGCGTATTGCACGTTCTACCATTTCGGGCGTGGTTTTATGCTGTTTTGCTATATAAGGATAAATATCCTTTGTAACAGAAAGATTAAGTGAAAAATCCTCTGTTAAAAGCTGCACCGCTTTTCTGATATAATGATATCCGTTTAAATTTGCGTAAATACCTATATTTATTAAAATTTTTGTTATTATTTCTTCAACATACTCTTTTTTATCCTGCTTAGATTTAATACTGAAGTTTTTATTTATATCAGGATATTTTTTAAATTTATTTTGCATTAAATCTCGTACTCTTTCAGTAAGATTGTTTAAATTAACAGGCTTAATAAAATAATATTCAGCACCAAGCGACATTGCGCTTTGTGTTATATTATCCTGAGAAAGTGCAGAAACCACAATAACTATTGGATTTTTATCAGCTTCAAAGTTTTTTAAATAGTTCAAAACCGTAAAGCCATCTGATTTAGGCATAATAATATCAAGCAATACCACATCAGGACAAGTTTGACTTAATAACTCTAACGCTGAATCTCCATCATGCGCTATTCCTACAACCTTCATATCATGCTGTAAATTAATAAATTCCTTCAGCACTTCACAATAATCATGACTGTCTTCAACTATTAAAATGTTGCATTTCATCTGCTTCATTTTTGCCTCCCATGATGTAATTATTATAAAGTAAGATGCAACCATACTAAATAATATTTAACAAAAAACGCACATTATTACAAAAAATGTCTTATAAACATATTATCATGTTCCAAAAGGCTTTCAATTGTATCAAAGCCAAGCCTTTGCAGAAGCTCTATTACATAAGGATTATCTGCCGGCGTACCATATGCTGCCTCCATTCCGTATTTGTTAACATGAATGGTTCCTTCTTCCTTATTAATTAATGCCTTAGGACCACCTACACAGCCGCCAACACAGCCCATACCCTCTAAAAAATTTGCGCTTATTGCTCCATTTTTTATATCATTTAGTAATGACTTGCACTCCACCGCTCCATTTGCTTGTTTTGCCCTTATAGGAATATATCTGTTTGGCTTTAATCGGTTAAGTGTGCTTTGAACCGCCTCACTTACCCCTCCCGTTCTTGCATATATTCTTCCTGCGGTTGAAGAATGATCACGCAAATCCTCCTCCAAATTAACAGGATTTATCTTAGCAATATCAAATATTTCCTGAATTTCTTTAAAGGTTAAAACAAAATCAACTGCATCGGAAATATCCTTTTCTTTTACCTCTGCCTTTTTCGCAACACACGGACCTATAAAAACAGTCTTTGCATTGGGATATAATTTTTTAACCGACCTTCCACAGGCAACCATGGGGGAAACAGAAGGCGGAAGGTGCGGAACAAGCAGATTGTATATCTTTCTTATCATTGCAATCCAAATTGGACAGCAGCAACTTGTAAGCATAAAATCATTGTCATTTTGAATTACACGGTCAAATTCAAGAGCTTCCTTTAATGTTAGTATATCAGCAAAAAGAGCAACCTCCAACATACCAGCAAAGCCTAACTCTTTAAATGCGCTTCTAAGTTTGCCGGGTGTAACCTCCTCATTAAACTGGCTTATAAACGCCGGTGCAATCATTGCATAAACAGGGTCTTCACTTTTATTCAGCATTTCAAACAAAGGAACAATATCTTTTTTATCCGTCAAATTCCCTGCCTTGCAATTTTCAATACAGGCAGAGCAACCTGTGCATTTATCTGACGAAATATTCATATTGCCATCCTTATCCTTACATATTGCATCAAATAAGCAGACGTTTTTGCATTCGTTTTTTTGTTCATCGGAACAGTTACATTCCGAAAGCCTCAAAACAGGAGCCTGTTTGTCCGGGTGCAGCAGGCATTCCAAATGATGCTCGTCAAAATCAGAAATTTTATTAATACTGCTTATTTCTTCATCCAATTTATTCATAACAGAGGCATTTGCCAACTTATTATACAAAGAATAAAAAGATTTCATAGTATTTAACACCACCCCTCCAAAGTGCAAAGTTTTACAAAAAAAGTACCATTTTTTACATTATATCAAAAAATTACAAATAATACAAGAAAAAGTAATATTTTCCAATTAATTTTTTAAAGTGTGAACTTTTCCAGTAAAATAGCCACTTGATGACAATCTCAATAAAAAAAATCGAGCATAAAGATATATGAAAAAAAGTGTCATAAATTTCGACAAAATGCCGAAATTTATGACACTTTTTTTAAATTACGAACAGACCTTCTTAAATTATAGCATTGTCGAATATTTTTGCTTTGCTTGATTTATATCGTTTTGGTCCGCAGCCTTAGTTTGATACCAACCGCGTTTTTGCATTTCTGTAAATAAATCCGCCTGTATGTCGTGCTCTTCTTTTAAAATATTTAAAAAATCGGTACGAAGGGTAGGATTAACGCATTCGTTTGCAAAGGTGCTATAATTTGTTTCTATAAGCTTTTGGCTAGAAATTGAATCATCAATCAATTCCTTATCACCCATTGTTTGATTATGCATATTCTTTTTCTCCTCTCTACTGTAAATAGTTCATAAGTGTATTAAAATGATTAAGGTGCCTGTCCGCAATTTGCGTACATTTTGCTTTAAGCTGTTGGTCGCTGCATTGATTTGCAAATGTGCGGTATTTCTTAACCAGCATTTGCTCTGAATTTAATTGATCCTCTAATGCAGATAATTCCTTTGATGTTATGTTTGCCATTTGTGAATCACTCCTTTCTTTTATAACTACAAAAGATATTATCTGCTATTATTTTCTAAATATGCAAAAAATTAATTTTTTTTTACTTTTTTAAGTGTTCAATCAAAAAAAGCAAAGCATTTTTAACTGCTAAATCCTTTATTTTATCAATGTTCCCCAAAAAATTAAATTCTTTTGTAAATGTTTTATTGTTTATTGATAATCCAACATATATAAGCTTTTCAAAGCCATTCTCTCCACTTCCTATTATCGAAATTCCAACATCTGTTTTAGCTGTTTTTTTCACATCATTTGCAATATTTGCAGCGGCTTCAGCGTTAGCCACTTCCTCTGCCCAACCTACAATTCCATAGCTATACACATTTTTAGAATTTGGAGCTGAATTAATTGATGAAGCTAAAAGCCCACCCGTAAAAAATTCTGCGGTTGATATTTTAAATTCTTTTTCCCCTAAAAGCCTTACCGCAGTTTTCTCTAAGCCATCCTTATTTTCTGCGTAAATATTGTCACCTATAATCGAATATATCTTTACCTTAAGTTCATCTGCAATTTCCTTTGCTTCATCATAACTACTCGCCCTTGCTGTGATTTTGAGATGCACCTCTCCCGTTTTTGCATAAGGTGCAAGAAGTGGATTTTGCCCCTCCTTCATATATTCAGAAAGCATTATTTCAAGTATGGCTTCGCCAATTCCCATAACTCGAAGGGTATTTTCATAAATCACTTCTGTTTGATTTTTAGTCAAAAAATCCTTCATGGTTACAGAATTGAGCATTGGTAATGCTTCGATAGGAGGTCCCGGAAGCATTATAACGGTTTTACCGTTTTTTTCGGTGATGCAACCCGGTGCAGTGCCGTTATTATTTTTAATTATAGTTGAACCCATCGGAAAATAAGCCTGCTTAATGTTGTTATCCGTCATTTTTCTGCCTAATTTCTTGAAAAAGTCTTCTATTTTTTTCAAGCTTTCCTCGTCCTTTTCCATTGGTAAGCCAAAAACCTCTGCCACGCTTTCCTTTGATATATCATCATAGGTTGGCCCTAAACCGCCTGTTGTTATCACTAATTCAGCTCTGCCAAAAGCTTCATTTATAGCCTTAACGATTGTGCTTTTATCATCAAGCACCGCTGTATGCCTTATTGTCTGCACGCCGTAGTTTTTTAAAAAATTCGCAATATCCGCAGCATTTGTATTTATTATATCGCCTGCCACCACTTCTGAACCTATTGCAATTATTTCACATTTCATATAATATCCCCTTTTATTTTTTTTGTTTTAAATATATACAAATCAACTTAAAATGTCAATACATTTTATTTTCAAAATCAATATAATGTGCATTTCTTGATTTTAAAGCAGATATATGGTATAGTAGATTATATAATAAATAATATAGTTTATATTATTTTTAAAAAGGAAGTGAGCTTTATTTGAATGTATTGATGGGAAAATTTAAAGAAGTTTTATTTGCGGTGCTTCCAATTACCATAATTGTTCTGCTACTTAATTTCACAATCACACCTCTGGATACACCGCTGTTGCTTCGGTTCATATTAGGAGCAATACTGATTATTTTCGGGCTTTCGATTTTCTTATTAGGCGTGGATGTGGGTATAACTCCAATTGGCAATTTAATGGGTTCTTCTCTTACTAAACCCAACAAAATGTGGATACTTATAATCGGTGCTTTGATTCTTGGTTTTATTATTTCTGTTGCAGAGCCTGATTTACATATACTTGCGCAGCAGGTAGCTTCTGTTACGTCTAATATGCTATCCAAGCTTAGTATTGTTATTGTGGTGTCTGTGGGAATAGCGGTAATGATGACGATTGGACTTATACGAATTGTTTACAGCATACCGCTGTACAGAATTTTAACAATACTTTATTCAATAATTTTCATATTAGCTCTGTTTACTTCATCTGAATTTTTAGCAATATCCTTTGATGCCTCCGGCGCCACCACAGGCGCACTTACTGTGCCGTTTATGCTGGCTCTTGCAATCGGTGTTTCCAAATTAAAAAAGGATAGTAAGGCATCTGAAAAGGACAGCTTTGGTCTTGTTGCAATCACGTCCACCGGCGCCATAATTTCGGTTATGATTATGAGCCTGCTTTTAAAAACAAATAAAATCACAGCCAATCTTGAATACGATATAACAAGCGTCGCCTCTGTTTTAAAACCATTTACACAAAAATTACCTGCCATATCAATTGAATCCTTTTTTGCTCTGTCGCCTCTGCTGATATTATTTATAATTTTTCAGAAAACATCGTTTAAATTGAATAAAAAAGCCTTTTACAGAATTGTAATAGGTATTTTATACACATTTATCGGTCTTGTATTGTTTTTAGTAGGTGTAAATGCAGGCTTTATGGATGTAGGACGAGTCGTTGGACATAATCTAGCATCATTACCTAATAAATCCATAGTTGTTATTGTAGGATTCGTTTTAGGCTTGGTAACAATCTTGGCAGAGCCTGCCGTTTATGTTTTAACACATCAAATTGAGAATGTAACCAGCGGATATGTTAAAAGAAAAATTGTGCTTTTTGCACTTTCTATCGGAGTTGGTGTTGCGGTGGCATTATCCATGATAAGAATTATCGTTCCGCAAGTTCAATTATGGCATTATCTTTTGCCGGGATACTTGATTTCGATTATACTTTCTTATTTAGCACCTAAACTTTTTGTGGGTATCGCATTTGATGCAGGCGGAGTTGCCTCCGGCCCTATGACTGCAACCTTCATATTAGCCTTTTCCCAAGGTACGGCGGATTCAATAGTAAGCGCAAATGTTTTAATTGACGGCTTCGGAATAATCGCAATGGTTGCACTAACACCGCTTATTGCACTGCAAATTTTAGGGCTAATATTCAAATTAAAATCCGATAAGGGAGGATTAAATAAAGATGCAAAATGATTGTGATACAAAAGAATTTGAACTGCTTTGTGTAATCGTAGACTTTGATTTGGGAAGCAAGGTTATTAAAATAGCAAAACGAAACGGCGTTTCCGGCGGAACAGTATTTTTAGGATACGGTACTATCAAAAACAAAATATTGGAGGCGTTGGCTTTAACGGATATACGCAAAGAAATTGTTATAATCATAGACCAAAAAAACACGGCATATCAGGCTCTTGAAGAGATCAACAAAAAATTCACATTCAATAAACCCAATCACGGGATAGCTTTCAGTGCGTCTGTTTCTGCTATTTTAGGCTCAAAAAGCTGTCAAAAAAATTATATTAATAAAGAGAGAGGTGTAACAAATACAATGTATAATGCTATTTTTTCAATAGTGGATAAAGGAAACGCAGAAGCCGTTATAGAAGCAGCAACAAAAGCAGGCGCAAGGGGCGGAACTATTATAAATGCAAGAGGTTCAGGCATCCACGAAACCAGCAAGCTGTTTTCGATGGATATTGAGCCTGAAAAAGAAATTGTTTTGATATTATCAGAAAATAATCTTACAGATAAAATCACCACTTTCATTAAAGAACAATTAGATATGGATAAACCCGGCAACGGTATAATTTTTGTTCTGGATGCAAGCAAAACCTATGGACTTTATTAGAATTAAAAATTTTAGAATTGACATACTCGCAAAAGTATGATATTCTATAAAAAATTAAATTTTCGGGAGCTTGTGTTAACGGGCTGAGAGGAAACAAAAGTTTCGACCGTACCTGATTTGGATAATGCCAACGTAGGGAATAACATTTATGAAAATTTATGGGATGTCCTACTTTTTAGGTCATCCCATTTTTGTATTTATTTTTCAATCTTATGAAGGAAGTGTAAAAAACAATGTCAAATGTTAAAAAACTAACTATTGCAGGAATACTTGTCGCAATGGGTGTGGTATGCTCAGCTTTTTACATACCAATAGGGGTGGCTAAGTGCTTTCCAATTCAAAGCTTAATCAACGTGTTGGCAGGAATAATTTTAGGACCGATTTATGCTGTCAGCATGGCCTTTGTTACATCTCTAATCAGATTACTGATTGGAACGGGCAGTTTACTTGCATTTCCGGGTAGTATGTTCGGTGCGTTGCTGTGCGGCATCGCATATAAATACACAAAAAACACAATAATGGCGTTCATCGGTGAAGTAATCGGAACAGGAATTATCGGTGCAATTTTTGCCTATCCTGTTGCAATATTATTTCTATCAAAAAAAGTTGTATTGTTCGGATTTGTTATTCCATTCGGATTGAGCTCATTAGGCGGCGCAGCAATTTCGCTTGTATTTATTGAAGCTATCAGAAAAACAGGAGTATTAGAGCAATTAAATTTAATATGGCAGGAAAAAAAGTAAAATAAATAGCTATATTAGCATAAAAGCTTAGGGACGCTAAAAACCCGCCCCTAAGCTTCCTTTAGTTATACTTTATTTAATGTTATTTAAAATATCCTCTGCAATTTTATCAAGGGGCAAAACGCTGCTTGCTCCGCCCATATTTATAGCTTCCTTTGACATTCCAAAAACTACGCAAGTTTTTTCGTCCTGTGCTATGGTATATGCTCCGCTTTTTTTCATTTCAAAAAGCCCCTCGGCACCGTCCTTACCCATTCCTGTCAACAAAACGCCTATTGCGTTATTTCCTACTTCCTTTGCCACAGTTTTAAACAAAACATCAACCGAAGGTGAATGTCCGTTAACCTTTTCACCTTCATAGCAACGTACAATAAAGCCCTCGTCCTTTTTCACAAGCTTCATATGCATACCACCCGGTGCTATCAACGCCCTGCCCGGCAAAACCAAATCTCCATCCTCCGCCTCTTTTACTTTTAAACTGCATATGGAGTTTAATCGCTTTGCGTAAAGACCGGTAAAAACAGGGGGCATATGCTGAACAACAACAATTCCCGGCACTTCTTCCTCAAAGGAGCATAAAATCTGAGAAATAGCCTCCGTACCGCCGGTAGATGCACCGATTGCAATTACTTTAACATTATTTTTTTTTGTCAATCTATCAGAAACATCATTACTTTTTTTAATGGGTATAATATTTTCCAATTTTGCTATGGAGGCAATTTTAATCTTTGTTATAAGCTCAGCAGAAAAAGCTCCGATATTTTCTTTATCCAAACCCGAAGGCTTAGCAACAAAATCCACCGCACCTGCATTTATGGCATCAAAAACGCTGCTGCTGACAGAGCTTACCATAACCACAGGTATTGGAAATCTGGGCAATAAAAACCTTAAAAAATCTATCCCGCTCATTTTAGGCATTTCTACATCAAGAGTTACAACATCCGGCTTTAATTTAACTATTTTATCCCATGCCTGGAAAGCATCTCTCGCAACGCCTATAACCTCAATATCCTTCTCGGCTAAAACGTCTTCAATCAATTTAATAAATATATCAGAATCATCAACTATTAAAACCTTAATTTTATTCTTTATCATATAAATCATTTTCCTTTTTATATACCGATGGTATAACATATTTGAATTTGGAATCGCTTCTTCCTATTATTTCCGAATGACCAATAAAAAGGTATCCGCCCGGCTCTAATGCACGATAAAGCTTATCAATTAGTTTTTTGCGTGTTTCATAATCAAAATAAATCATTACATTTCTGCAAAAAATAATATGAAATTTCTTTTTGAATGGAAACATTGAATCCATAAGGTTAAAAACCCTGAAAATAACCTCACTTTTCAAAGATTTTACCACCTCAAAATCTCCCTTTGCATTTTTACTAAAATATTTTAAAATCCACGAGCTTGGAAGCTCATTAACCGCATCTGCGGGATAAATTCCCTTTTCCGCTATATTAAGCGCTTTAACAGATATATCGGTTGCAAGAACCTTTGTATTCCAAAGATTTATGCGCGGTCCAAAATATTCGGCAAGAATCATTGCAAGGGTATATGGCTCCTCACCCGTGGAACAACCTGCGCTCCACACCCGAAGGTCATTATCAAAAATATTATGCTCAATATAAGGAAGCGCCTTCATAATCAGAAAACGAAAATGTTTTTCTTCCCTCATGAAAAAAGTATAATTGGTTGTAATTTTATTGATAACCTCGGTTATTTCTGTTTTTGTAACGTCATTAAGCGCAAAATTTAAATATTCAGAAAAATTTTCATATCCCTTAATTGCAAGCATTGTGCCAAGCCTGCCTTGAACAAGGCTTTTTTTCTTGAAAAGGTTTATGCCGTAATTTGATTTTATAAAAGCCGCAAACCGAAAAAACTCTTCGTCGTTTATCGTTATCATTCTATCCCCACAACCTATAATTTAACTGTTTTTTTATATCCTAATATTTTCCGAATTCACGGTCGCTAATTGCTTTTTTATCAGCCATATTCTCTTTATCAGCTTTTGATTTATCAAAATTAAGGCTGTTTAATATGCTTAAATTATAAAAATCCTGATTTTCGCTTGTTATATATTCCCTCAATTGGAATTTTTCAACCATCTTCTTCATAAGGTCTGCCTGACCTGACAATTCTTCACTTGCAGCGGCGCCCTCCTCCGCTGTTGCGGAATTGCTTTGAACAACTAATGATAACTGTTCTATGCCTTGATTTATCTGAACAATTGCAGAAGCCTGCTCACTGGAAGCCATTGAAATATCACCCACAAAGCTTGTAACCTTGCTTGTACCTTCAAATATTTCATTTAATGCACCTGCGGTTTCACCTGCTATTATCATACCATTGTTAACCTTTTCTATGGAATCCTCAATCATCATTGATGTTTCCTTCGCAGCCTCCGCACTTCTCGAAGCCAAGTTTCTTACCTCATCTGCAACAACAGCAAAGCCTTTACCGTGCTGACCTGCTCTTGCCGCTTCTACCGCAGCATTAAGGGACAAAATATTTGTTTGAAATGCAATTTCATCAATAACCTTAATAACCTTAGAAATGTTAGCAGACGCTTTGTCTATCTCCTTCATTGATTTTAACATTTCTTCCATATATAAATTGCCTTTTTCTGCATTCTGCTGAACCTTAAGCCCCATATCATTTGCTCTTGATGCACTTGCTGCATTTTCCTTTGTTTGATTTGCTATGTGCGCAATAGATGATGTTAATTCTTCAATTGCGCTTGCTTGCTCCGTTGCACCCTGTGACATAGACTGGCTGCCGTCAGAAACGTGATTTGCACTGATTAAAAGCTGTTCGGATGCATTATTAATTTCGCTTATGTAAATCGAAAGTGCATCCAAGGTTTTGTTAAGCGCATATTTTATTTCTGCATGGTCGCCTTTATAATCACCCTGCAAACGAAGTGTTAAATTACCTGTTGACATCTCCTTCAGCACTATTTCAGCCTCTTTTACAGGCTCTATAACAGCATCTAAAGTTTTGTTTATTCCATCTATAATCTTTTTGAATTCACCGCTGTGCTTTGAAGAATCCGCCCTTACACTGAGCATACCTTCAATGGCAGATTGAGCCAATAAATCCGTATCATACGTCAGATGCTTGAGTGATTCAATAATCCTTCTAAAGGAATCTGCCAAAATTCCAACTTCATCCTTTATGTTAACGTCCAAATCAACGTCTATATCCCCATTAGAAACCTTATTTGCGGCATTAACCATTTTGTTTAACGGAATAGATATACTTCTCGACATCAACCAACCCAAAACGATAACCATTAAAATTCCTATCACCACAATTACAAACATAATATTCGACTTTTCGCTTGATGAATTTTTGTTATGTTCAATCAAATCCTCCGCCTGCGCAACCTTTTGGTCAATCAAATTATAAACCTCGATATTTAAAGCCTGCCCAATAGTGCCAACATCTGTGCTTAAATTTCCAATTTGATCTTTTCTGTTTGAATTTACAAGATCTATTGCATGCTTTATAGTAGAACTATATTTATTAAACAATTCTTTTATCTTTGTTATATCTGTATTGCCATTATCTGTTGCTTCGTATTTTTTTAAATAAGAATCAATTTTGTTAAGGTTATCCTCCAAACCTTTTGTATAACTCGCACCATTTGTGCCGGAGGCTTTTTCTAAATTCTCAACACCTATTTGAAGCTCCAAAAAAGTGCCGTGAATGTAAGTTAGATAGCTTAGCGGTATCGTACTTTCGTTATAAAGCCTATCATCATTGAAAACAAGCTGATTACGAATTATTTTGCCAACTATGCCGCCTGTCGCTCCTATCATACCGATTAGAATAAAGCAAATTGCCAATTTTACCGGAATTTTTAAATTGTTTATTTTTTTAAACATTTTACACTTCTCCTGACAAATTTAGATTTATTTAACTCTGCGCTTTCTATTGTTCTTTTGCCTGATTTATTACTTCAATTTCTTCATAGCTTACTAACTTTTCACAATCAATCAATAATCGTATTTTATCTTTGTTTTCTGCAACCCCGCTCACAAAACGATTATGATAACCTGCCGCAATTTCCGGAGGAGGCAATATTTCCTCCTGCATTATTATTCCAACCTCTATTGCTTTATCCACAATAAGACCAAGAATTACATCACCGAATGAAATAATAATTATAGAGGTTCTTCCTGTATAATCCATCATTTCCTTTTTAAACCGTATCCTCAAATCTGCAACAGGAATGATGCTACCCCTTAAATTTATGATTCCTTTAATAAATTCAGGCATTTGAGGAACGTGAGTAATATCCTGCATTCCTATAATTTCTGTTACATATTTAATTTCGATACCATATACCTCTTTGTCCACAGAAAAGAAAAGATATTTATTTGCCAAGGTATCCTCTTCTTCTAAGCTGTTATCATTCAAAAAATATTCCATAAAAGCTCTACTTGCCTTTCCGGCTCACAAATTTTTATTAAGGTCAAAACCCCCACCTACCGCGAGCCTGATAAGTGTTTAATCAAAAAATCGACCGCATAACACAACTGTATTTATTAAATCTATGCGCTGCCATCCCTGTTTAAAATTTCATTAATATCCAAAATCAGGCTTAATCTACCGTCATTTTGTATGGAACAGCCCAATATACCATTTGCGTTTTTAATATACTTGGGAAGGGGCTTAACGACTACCTGACGTTCACCCTCTATTTTATCTGCAAAAATACAGGCAGTGGCATAGTCACCCTCAACAATAAGCAAAACGCCGTCCTCAATGGAGGTAACCTCCGTATCAATATCAAACAATCTGCTTAAACGTATAACAGGATAGCACACACCTCTGATAACTGTCATTTCATTTCCGTCCTGGTCAGAAACAATTTCTTCTTTTTTGACCCTTTTAATTTCAAGAACGTTTCTTAAAGGCACTGCCATACTCATATTACCGATTTTCAAATTCATAGTGTTTACAATGAGTAGTGTGAGAGGTATCCTTAAGGTTATGGTTGTTCCCTTTCCTATTTCACTTTCAATGCTGATTGAACCGCTGACTAAATCGATATTCTTTTTAACAACATCCATACCAACACCACGTCCCGAAAATTCCGTTACATCTTTTTTTGTGGAAAAACCGGCAGATAAAATAAATGCAAATATTTCTTTATCCATTAATTCTTCGTAGCTTTTTGTAATAAGTCCCCGTTCTTTTGCCTTTTTGTATATTTCTTTTTTATCAATACCCCTGCCATCGTCCGAAATTTGAATAATGGCATAGTTGTTGTTTTGCCATGCCTTTAAAGAAATTCGACCGGCAAATGGTTTATTTGCTTTTTTCCTTTCCTCTGCTCCTTCAATTCCGTGGTCCACCGCATTTCGGATTAAATGCATAATAGGCTCAGATAAAATGTCTATTACACTTTTATCCACATGAGTATCCTCGCCCGATACAACAAATTCAATTTCCTTCTTCATTTTGATGCTCATATCTCTTATAATTCTGTTCATCTTATGAAAAACAACCGATATTGGTAGCATTCTTATATCAACCACAACATCACGAAGCTCGTTTATCAGTTTCCGAAGCTGATGAGCAGATTTATTGAAATTATCTAATTTAAGCCCGTATAAATCAGGATTATTGGTTACCATTGCTTCTGATATAACAAGCTCGCCAACCAAATCCATCAGAATATTAAGCTTGTCCGAATGTACGCTTATGTAATTTTGCTGTCTTTGCAGATTAAGCTTATTATCTATATTTGAATTGTTCTTTAACTTTGATTTTGAATCAAAGATGCTTTTCAAATCATTTGGTGGCTGTTTTGCATTGATAATTTTAAAGCTATCCACCGATAATGTGGACGAAATAATTTTTTCGATTTCTTCTTGAGATGCAAACGAAGATAGACAAATGAAAAAACCTTCAATCTTTATTTCGCTTGCACTTTCTTCTATATCAAGATTTTGAGGAATAGTTTTAATAATCTCTTGCGTTATTACCTTAAGGCTGTATAAAAGAAGGTGTCCTCTTACATTTTCCATTTCCGAGCCAGATTCAAAAACAACCTTAATGCAATAATAATTCTCCTGCGAGTTTGATTTTTCAGTGCTTTTTGATTTTAAAGCTTCATTCTCAATTTTATTAAAAGAATCTGCTTCAGTATTTTTAATTTGCTTTAACAAAGCCTTGGATTTATCCATTAAAGCTTGACAGTCCGTATCAGGCTGCCCGCCCTTTTCAAGCTTTATTATTTCGTCTTTAATATAATCAATAAATTCAAGAACTATCTTATAGATTTTATTAAAATCAAAATATAAATCCTTATGCTCTCGAATATAGAAGAACAAATCTTCTATTGAATGGGAAAGCTCAGAAATATTATTAAATGCCATCATAGCAGAAGAGCCTTTAATGGTGTGCATAATTCTGAAAATACTGTTAATATCCTCTGAACCTATATTCGATTCTTTTTCGCATTGAATTATTATAGCTTCCAGCTGCTCTACCAGCTGGTTAGTTTCCAAAATAAATAATTCAACCATAGTCATATTTTCGGTATAATCTTGCATAATAACCTCCGATTGCCAAAGCAGGCAATTAACTTTTAAAATAAATATAATGTGCAAAGGAGGGTGCTATTTTCAAATATTGTCCAGCCATGAACTGCCAAATAACCGAACTGTGTTTTTACCGCTTTTTTTGGATAAATACATAGCTTTATCCGCTCTGTCAATAAGCTCACCTAAAACTTGTGAATGATCCGGGAATATGCTTATTCCAATGCTTGCCGAAACACTGATTGCCTTGCCGTCGATGTAATAAGGCTTTCTTAATATATCAAGCAGCTTCTCCGCCAATTTCAAGGCATACTCATTAAAAACAACGTTTTTTTGCGCAATTATAAATTCATCTCCGCCCATTCGCATAACAAAATCAGAGCTTTTTGTGTTATTTTTAAGCCTTGCAGCAATCATTTGCAAAAGCACATCACCAATCATATGACCGTAAGTATCGTTCACTTGTTTAAAACCGTCTATATCAATAAATAAAATAGCAAATTTTTCTGAATTTCGAATTGCTTCCTCAGCAAGCTCATTAAACTTCATTTCAAAATAAAATCTGTTTAAAAGACCTGTTAAAACATCATATTTTGCTAATTTTTCTGTAGCTTCCTTAGTGAAATTCAAATCATCATAGCCCTTTTTAAGCTGAGCTATGTTATTTATAAGCTTAACCTCGTTTTTAAAATTTTCTGATATATCAATTATTTGCAGTATAATATAATTCTTTTTTTCTGATTCAACAAATTCAAGCCTCATATTTTGCCTGCGCGAATCTCTGCTTTCACCCTGTGGGAAAACAAAAGATTTATGAAGCGCACTGGAACAAAACCTGCTTTGTCCGGTTGAAAGCACAGTGTCTATCATTTTAATATACTGCTCCCCTGCAAATACGGGCAGAATATCTTCTATTTTCTTTCCGATTACTTTTTTCTCGGGAATATTGCATAATTTTTCAATTGCGCTGTTAAAAAAAACAATATTATGTTTTTCATCAAGTATTATAACACCTACGTGTATCATCCTAAGTGTTTTATAAAACAATTCATTCATTTTGACCACCTAAAAGCTCATCAATTTTATTTATAATCATTTTTACGGAAGTATCGTTTAGTGATATTAAAATTACTCCCTTTATGCTGATATCTTCGATAAAAAACGATGTGGATAAAATAAGTATATAATTATTTTCTCCTTTTATGCTTTCGGGTGTTATAGAGGACACAAGGGAGAATTCAACCTCAGGAGTCATAAAATCAATCTTAATATTAATTAAATTTCCAAATTCACCGACTATCGAATTTAATGTTACATTGCATATTTCTTTTATAACATCAATTTCATCCGTGGAAAGATTTTCATCACCCAAATCATCCTCTGTTATCTCTTCGCCCAAGCATGCGCTTACAAGTCGTTTAACCTTTTGGGTTGGAAACAAAATAAAAGCGGCACCTTTAAACTCGCCATCAAACTTTATGTTAGAAAGCACTGCTTCACCGGAATCAAAAATTCCCATTTGTTCAAAAGTAAATAAGTTTATATCCGAGCCTGAAATAAGTTCAATTTCGGGAATAGATAATATAATCTTTCTGCTGACCATAGTTGATAAAAGGCTGGCGGACGCACCAACGTGAATGTTGAAAAGTTCAACCAAAACGTCCTTCTGCATTGGACTTAGCAATTTAATTAACCCCCTTTAAAACATTTAATAACAAGCCTTGTTTTTCTTGGTCCAAAGGCTTGTTTAAAAATAATGTTATACCATTTTCTTCAACCTCAAGCTTTACTGCTTTTTGAACATCTGCTGATATTACAACAATTTTAACATTTTTATCCGAATGTCTTATAAGCTTTATAAGCATCTTTCCGTCAATACCGGGCATAAGCAAATCGGTTATTATAAAATCAGGATTAAAGGAATGATATAATTCAAACCCTTCCTCACCCGTGCTTGCAAATTCAAATTCCGCCTCCTGCAAGTGTTCACTTAAAAGCTTACCTATGAATTTTCTGGCAAATTGTGAATCATCAACAACCAATATTTTCATTGTTATCACATTCCTTCTTAAATAATTTTTAACTTTTAATTTTATGTACAAGTTTTTTATGTTCAAATTTCTAAAAATTTCGATAGCTTCATATATAATGTAACAAAATTATACCATATTGTTTATAATATTTCAATACCCAATAATCAACCATACTAAGTTAAGTTTTTCTTGACTAAAAAGCCCAACTATTATATAATATTAACTGTGTTTATCGTATATACAATTTTTTTAATATACACATAATAATAAATTATGTCAAATTTTTAAGGAGCAACCTTATGGCATCGAAAAAAATTTTTATTGTTGATGATGAACCGCATATTATAGAGCTTATCAAATACAATTTAGAAAATTCTGGTTATGAAATACAAACCTTCAATTGTGCGGAGGATATGCTGAGCATCATTTCGGTTCAAACACCCGATATGATTATTTTAGACATTATGCTTCCCGGTATTGACGGGCTTGCAACTGCTCAAAAATTGCGTGCCAATCCGCAAACGGCAAGCATCCCCATAATTATGCTTACTGCCGCAAGTGAAGAGATTGACCGTATTTTAGGGCTTGAAATCGGTGCAGATGATTATATAACAAAACCCTTTAGCGTGCGAGAGCTTATCGCACGAATTAAAGTTATATTCAGAAGGATAGAACCTTCATCAAAAACAAATTCTGATGTTATTAAGGTTAAGGATTTAATTATAGATATTGCAAAGCATCAAATATCACGTAATGCTCAAATATTTAAGCTGACCCTTAAAGAATTTGATTTAATAAAAGAGCTTGCACAAAACAGAGGGCGCGTTTTATCCAGAGATATTTTGTTAGACCGTGTTTGGGGATATGATTATTGCGGAGAAACCCGCACTGTTGATGTACATATCCGCCATATCCGTAAAATTTTAGATGATGAAAACGAAAACTATATCGAAACAATACGTGGAGTCGGCTACAAGTTCAAGGAGTGATAGCATGAAGATAAAATTCGTTGCCAGTTACATATGTATAGCAGTTGCAGGAGCCCTTATCACAGGGCTTTTATTCTTTTTTGTGCAGCAATACGAAAACGAAAAAAGCATAGACAACCAGCTTAAAACCATTGCAAATATGATTAATATAAACATAGATATTTCTGATAAGAACATAACATCTGAAATAAAAAAATATTCCCAAATAACAGGGCTTCGCATTTCTGTTATCAATATAGACGGAGAGGTAATTGCGGATTCCTCGGATTCCTATTTTAATCATTCCGACCGCCCCGAATTTATTTCCGCTGTTCAAGATGGCTTCGGCACATCAAAAAGAATGAGCGAATCAACCTCTCTTATTTACAAGTATTATGCACAAAAGGTTCAGAAAAACGGAATGTATTTTATAATAAGAATTGCAAAGGAAATGTTCACCACCGACCAAATTCACGCCCGAACCAAGCTTATAACAGTTATAATTACCATTGCTGTTTTGCTCGTTATCGGCTCATATCTTATCATAAGAAACATTTCTAACATAAACAAATTAGAGCAGCTTCGAAGTGAATTTGCCTCTAACGTTACCCATGAATTAAAAACTCCGTTAACCTCAATCAGAGGCTTTGTCGACACCTTAAAAGACGGTGCAATTTATGACACAAAGGTTGCCGAACGTTTTTTGGATATTATATCAATCGAGGCGGACAGGCTTTCTGCACTGATTACCGATACTCTTGAGTTATCAGAAATACAAACCTTAAAGAACGACAGCGGAATTTCCGACTATATGCTAAAGGACGTTGTTGATGAGGTTTCAAATATTATCACCCCTTCCGCTAAAAAAAAGAATATAAAATATAAAACATATATCAGCCCCACAATTTCTGTTGTAAGGGTTAATTTCGACAGATTAAAACAGCTTTTGCTGAACGTTTTGGATAATGCGGTGAAATATACTAATTCTGGAGGAATAGTTTCGCTAGAATGCAATTTGGAAGGCAATTCTATTATATTCACCATTAAAGACAACGGAATAGGCATACCCGAAGATGAGCTGCCACGCCTTTTCGAGCGATTTTACAGGGTTGATAAGGGCAGAACAAGAACACAAGGCGGCACAGGGCTTGGGCTTTCCATTGTCAAGCACATTGTTAAGCTCTATAAGGGTGATATAGATATAAAAAGCAGCTTAGGGCAAGGAAGCACCTTTACAATTCGGCTGCCTATTGCAATCTTATAACAGGGTAGACATCTGAGCGAAGTTATAAATCTTTATGCAATTTTAATATAAAACATCATAAATTTTGTTTAATATTTTTGCGATTTACATAGGAATTTAGAAATTTTCGTAGAATATATAAAGTTAAGCAATACAAATTTATATATCAATAGGGGGTTCGATTTTTTATGGCGCAATACGGAATTGACAAAATCAGAAATGTTTGTATGTTATCCCATGGCGGAGCAGGAAAAACAAGTCTTGTAGAAGCAATGCTTAATTTCGCTGGTGCTTCAGAGCGTTTTGGCAAAGTTGCAGATGGTACTACCGTTACAGATTTTGACCCCGAGGAAATCAGACGCAAAATTTCTATTAACTCCGCAATTGCAACCTTTGAGTGGCATAGCTGCAAATACAATATATTAGACACTCCCGGGTATTTTGACTTTTTGGGGGAGGTTGCACAAAGCGTCAGAGTTTCCGACGCTGCGGTTATTGTTGTAAGCGGAAAGTCCGGCGTTGCAGTTGGAACTGAAAAATCTTGGGATTATTGCGAAAAACGAAAGCTCGCACGAATTGTATATATAAATAAAATTGATGATGAAAGGGCTAATTTTCAATTGGTTCTTGAACAATTGCGTGATAAATTCGGCAAAGCTCTTGCACCCTTCCAAATGCCGATAATTGAAAACGATAAAATAGTGGGATTTGTAGATATTATTGAAATGCGTGCAAAATATTTTCAAGACGGCCCACTTTTGGATAAAGACATTCCCGAAAATTTATTAGGTGAAGTGGAACCGATAAGGAACATGATTATAGAATCCGTTGCAGAAACAGACGAAGAACTTATGGAACGTTATTTTAACGGTGATACATTTACTATTGACGAAATTCATCATGCGCTTAGAATTGGTGTTGAAAACAGAAACATCGTGCCTGTGCTTTGCGGCTCGGCACTTACCAATAAAGGTGTTGGAGTTTTATTAGATGCAATATATGATTATTTTCCCTCTCCAAATGAAGTTGAAAACGAGGTTGCAAAAAATGGTAATGCAATTGCCCCTGATACCAATGCTCCTCTTTGTGCTTTGGTATTTAAAACAGTTGCAGACCCATTTATTGGCAAATTATCATATTTCCGTGTATATTCCGGCGAATTAAAGTCGGAAAACACAGTTACAAACGCAAGAACCGGTGATGTTGAAAAAATAGGAAGATTATATTTTGTTTGCGGCAAAAAGCAAACTGAAACAAATTGCGTGTCAACAGGAGATATTGGCGTTGTGGCAAAGCTTTCAAACGTGGTTACGGGTGATACGCTGTGCAAACAAGGCACACGAACAGAGCTTGAAGGAATAGATTTCCCAAAGCCAAATTTATCTCTTGCTATTGTTCCGAAGGCAAAAGGTGATGAAGAAAAGATAAGCGCAGGACTTCATAGATTAATCGAAGAAGATCAAACCTTCAGCGTTTCCAACAACACAGAAACACATCAAATGATTATAAGCGGCTTGGGTGAGCTTCACCTTGATGTTATTATAAGCAAGCTCAAAGCTAAATTCGGCGCACAAGTGGATTTGATAGAACCAAAGGTTCCGTACAGAGAAACCATCAGAAAAAAGGTTAAGGTTGAAGGCAAGCATAAAAAGCAATCTGGCGGGCATGGTCAATATGGTCACGTTTGGATTGAATTTGAACCCGGAGAAGCTGAAGGGCTTACATTTATGGAAAAGGTTTTCGGCGGCGCTGTTCCCAGAAATTTCTTCCCTGCTGTTGAAAAAGGCTTGCAAGAAAGCATAAACCACGGTGTTCTTGCCGGCTTCCCTGTTGTTAATTTAAAGGCAACCTTGGTAGATGGCTCATACCACCCTGTTGATTCCTCCGAAATGGCATTTAAGGTTGCGGCATCAGCTGCTTATAAAGCAGGTATGGAAGGCGCATCTCCGGTGCTGTTAGAGCCTATCGGTCATTTGGAGGTTACAGTTCCTTCTTCGTATATGGGCGATGTTATCGGCGATATTAACAAACGCAGAGGACGCGTTTTGGGAATGGGTCAGGCAGGTAACGGGCTTGAACTTATAACTGCCGAAGTTCCATTATCCGAGATGCACAAATATGCAACTGATATACGCTCCATAACCCAATCCCGCGGCAGCTTCACAATTGATTTTGCAAGATACGAGGAAGCTCCACCGATTGTTGCGCAGAAGGTGATTGAGCAATACAAAAAAGCCGAAGCATAAAATTGATTAAAGCTTAATTTTTATTATAAAAATCATTAAAAGACAAACGATAAAAAATGCGTTTGTCTTTTAATTTATATTTGCATTTAATTACTATATATGTTATAATATTCTAAAAATATAAAAGAGAGTGTGATTAACTGTGAACATTTTAATCGAAAGAACAAACCAACCAAAACCAAAACCCGAACAAAGCAATCTAGGCTTCGGTAAAATATTTACGGACCATATGTTTGTTATGGATTATAAAACAGACATTGGCTGGCATAATGCAAAGATTGTTCCTTACGGGCCTTTGGAATTCGACCCTTCTACAATGGTTTTGCATTACGGACAGGCAATATTCGAAGGCTTAAAGGCTTACAAAACTGAAGATGGCAAAATTTTGCTGTTCAGACCTGAAAAAAACATGGAACGTATAAACAAAAGCAACGAGCGTATGTGCATACCGCAAATTGATATTGATTTTTGCGTAAATGCAATTAAAACACTTGTTGATGTTGACAGTGATTGGGTTCCAACCGCAGAAGGAACTTCTTTATATATCAGACCTTTTATTATAGCAACAGACCCATACCTTGGCGTTCGTCCTTCCGACACTTACAAATTTATTATTATTTGCTCTCCAAGCGGCGCATACTATCCCGAAGGCTTAGACCCTGTTAAAATTTGGGTTGAAAGCAATTATGTTCGTGCCGTAAAAGGCGGTGTTGGCTCTGCTAAAACTCTTGCAAATTATTCTTCAAGCTTAAAAGCACAGCAGGAGGCAAAATCAAAACATTATACGCAAGTTTTATGGCTTGACGGCATTGAGAAAAAGTATATTGAAGAAGTTGGAACTATGAATATATTCTTTGTTATAGACGGCGAGGTTATAACTCCTGCATTAGAGGGCAGTATTTTGCCGGGCATCACTCGTATGAGCTGTATTGAACTTCTAAAAAACAAAGGCTATAAGGTTACGGAGCGCAAAATTTCCATACAAGAGGTTTATGACGCTCATAAAAACGGCAAATTGGATGAAGCCTTCGGAACAGGCACTGCCGCTGTAATCAGCCCTATCGGCGAATTAAATTGGAATGAAAACAAAATAATTATCAATAATAATGCTATCGGTGAAATTTCTGGTTATTTATATGACACCATAACAGGCATACAAAGCGGCAAAATTGAAGATACATTAGGATGGACAAAATTAGTTAAATAGAGGATTAGCGTGAAAAATCACACTAAACCTTAAGCGGATGCACACAAAACGCACGCGGCAGAATGGAGGTTTTAATGAAGAAGTTAATGATTTTAGACGGAAACAGCATTGTAAATAGGGCATTTTACGGAATTCGGCTGCTTACAAACAGTGAAGGGACTTACACAAATGCAGTTTATGGATTCATCAACATATTATTAAAATATCTTGATGAAGAAAAGCCGGACTTTCTTTGTGTTGCCTTTGACGAATCCGCTCCAACCTTTAGGCATCTGCAATTTGAAAATTACAAGGCTGGGCGCAAAGGAATGCCCGATGAATTAAGGCAGCAAATGCCTATTTTAAAAGATGTTTTATCTGCAATGAATATTTCGATGATATCTGCCGAAGGCTATGAAGCAGATGATATTATCGGCACTGTTTCTGCTTATTGCCTTAACGCTTCAACCGAATGTGTTATTTTAACAGGTGATAAAGATAATTTGCAGCTTGCAACCGATTCTACAAAAATCAAGCTGGTTACAACACGAATGGGTAGCACCGAAACAGTTGATTATACTCAAAACACTGTTTTTGAAAAATACGGTGTTTCTCCAACTGAATTTATTGATGTTAAGGCACTTATGGGAGATAGCTCCGACAATATTCCAGGTGTTTTGGGAATTGGAGAAAAAACCGCTTTAGATTTGATAAAAAGGTTTAAAAGCATTGAACATATTTATGAGAACATAGACGAAATAGACGTTAAGGAAAGCGTGCGAAGCAAGCTTATTGCAGGCAGAGATAACGCATTTATGAGCAAACAGCTTGCAACAATAGATTTAAACATTCCTGTTGGAATTAAAATTGAAGATTATGCTATCAAGCAATATGATAACGAAAAATTAACGGAAATTTTCAAAAAGCTTAATTTTTCGAATTTGTTAAAGCGATTAAAATTAGAAGCAAAGCCGGATTTACAGCAGGCTGAATTTATTGAAACAAGTGATTTAGAAAGCATAAAAAACAGCATTACAAGCAAAAATATTATGTATTATTATTCAAAAGATGGCTATATTGCACTTGCAACTGATGAAACAAATATTACTGTTGCAGAAATAGCATTTGAAGAATTATCAGATTTATTTTCAAACAGTTCCATTAAAAAAATAGGGCATAATCTAAAAGACGATATTGTTAAACTAAAAGCTTATGACAACGCATATTTTGACACGATGATTGCGGCTTATATAATTGACCCATCCAGAAGCACCTATAATATTTCGGATTTATCCGAAACATATTTGGGGTATTCCTCCTCCACTATTGCGCAAACTCTGCTTTCAATCATAAAATTAACCGAATTTTTCAATGATAAAATGAAGCAGAATAATCAGCAGGATTTATTTTATAATATAGAAATGCCTCTTGTTTCAGTTCTTGCGGATATGCAAACAATCGGGTTTTCAATTGACAAGCAAAAATTAATTGAATTTCGAGACGATTTGGACGTTAAAATTAAAGAGCTTACTCTTAACATTCACAAATTTTCCGAAAATGAATTCAATATAAATTCCACAAAACAATTAGGAGAGCTTCTTTTTGAAAAACTAAGGCTTCCTGTTATCAAAAAAACAAAAACAGGTTATTCCACCGATGTTGAGGTTTTGGAAAAATTAAAGGGTACTCACGAAATAATTGATTATATTTTGGAATACAGAAAGCTTACAAAATTAAAAAGCACCTATGCAGACGGTTTGCTTAATGTTATAGATAAAAAAACGGGCAAAATACATTCCAATTTCAACCAAACCATTGCGGTTACAGGCAGGATAAGCAGCACAGAGCCGAACATTCAAAACATTCCTATTCGTGATGAATTTGGCAGAGGAATTCGCAAGGTGTTCAAAACAAGTAGCGAAGATTATTGCCTTGTATCTGCGGATTATTCCCAAATAGAGCTTAGAGTTCTTGCGCATATTGCAAATGACGCAAATATGATTGATGCCTTTAAAAATAATATAGATATACACACAAAAACCGCATCTCAGGTTTTCGGCATCAGCGAAGGCGAGGTTACTTCCCTAATGCGTTCCCGTGCTAAGGCGGTTAATTTCGGTATTGTATATGGAATTGGAGATTTCAGCCTTTCTCAGGATTTAGGCATTAAACGCTCCGAAGCAAAGGAATACATTGAAAATTATTTAGCCAATTTTGTTGGTGTTAAAAATTATATGAAAAACATTATAGCTGAAGGCAAGGAAGCAGGCTTTGTTACAACACTTTTCGGCAGAAGAAGATATTTACCCGAGCTTCAGGCGAGCAATTTCATTACTCGTTCCTTTGGTGAACGAATAGCGCTGAACACGCCTATTCAAGGCAGTGCGGCAGATATTATAAAAATTGCAATGGTTAGAGTTTTCAAAAGCCTTAAAGAAAAAAACATGAAATCACGCCTTATATTGCAGGTTCATGACGAACTTATTATTGAAACACACAAAACAGAAATTGACGAAGTTAAAGAAATATTAAAAAACGAAATGGAAAATGCAGCGGCTCTGATTGTGCCTCTTAGCGTTAATATTAGTGTTGGTCAAACGTGGTTTGATGCAAAGTGAAGGGTTTGAATTTTTATGATTATTGGCTTAACAGGAGGCACGGGCAGCGGCAAAAGCATAGTTTGCGCCGCCGCAAAAGAAAATGGATACGAGGTTATTGATGCGGACAAAATCGGGCATAATATTATTTTAAAAGATAGCAGTGCATATAATGAAATTATCAGTTATTTTGGTGCTGATATCCTTCTTCCCTCCGGCGAGATTGACAGGCAAAAGCTTGGGGCAATCGTTTTTTCCGATACGCAAAAGCTTGAAATGTTAAATAAAATTACTCACACTAAAATTTCGGAGGAAATAAGGAAGATTATTGCAAAGCACAAAAATGTTTTAATTGATGCGGCTGTTATTTACAAAAGCGATTTAATAAATATTTGCGATAAAATTATTGTCGTTACCTCCCCTATGGATATGAGAATACAAAACATTACAAAACGTGATAGTATAACAAAAACTTCTGCTGTTTCCAGAATAAACAGCCAGATAACAGACGAAGAATATATCAAATTTGCAGATATTGTGATTGAAAACAACGGAACTATGGAAAACTTATATCAAAAAGCACATAAAATCTTTAAGGAGGTGCGTGCTTGATAAAATCGCTTAAATTTATTATTTACATATTTATAGCGGTATCTTTAATTATTGGCGGAAAATTTTTAATTTTGAACATGTATCCTTTAAATTATTTTGATATTGTAAAGGAAAACTGTGATAAATATGATATCGACCCACTTTTGGTTATGTCGATAATTCGTGCGGAAAGCGGCTTTAACGAAAATGCCGTATCCACAAAAAAAGCAAAGGGCTTAATGCAATTAACAGACGAAACCGCAATTTGGTGCTCCGAAGAAATGAAGCTTAATAATTTCAAAACAGAATTTCTATTTAACCCTGAAACCAACATCATTATGGGCACTCATTACTGTGATTATCTGCTTGAGCATTTTGGCAATACTAAGGTTGCACTGGCAGCATATAACGCAGGAATGGGAAATGTTCAGAAATGGTTAAAAAGTGATAAATATACAAAAGATGGTATAACCTTAGATGAAATACCCTTCCCCGAAACAAAAAAATATGTAAATAAAATTATGAACAACTATAAAATATATAAATTATTATACGGAGGAAAACGATGAACTTACAATTTAAAACAAAAAACTGTTGGGAAGTTATTGAAGATAGCGAAAAAAATCAAGTTGACGCATTTTGTCAGGCTTATAAAATATTTTTAGATAATGGCAAAACAGAACGTGAATGTGCTGTGGAATCGATTAAAATTGCAGAAAAATTTGGTTTTAAGCCTCTAAGCAGTTACGAAAGCTTGCAGGCAGGGGATAAGATATATGTAAGCAACAGAAATAAAGCTGTAATGCTTGCTGTTATCGGCAGTGAGGATATCACAAACGGCACAAATATTATTGCGGCGCATATAGATTCTCCGAGAATTGATTTAAAACAAAATCCTCTTTACGAGGATTTGGAAATGGCATTTTTAAAAACCCATTATTACGGCGGCATTAAGAAATATCAATGGATAACCATTCCTCTTGCTATGCACGGCATAATTGTTAAGGGCGACGGAAGCATCGTTGATGTTAAAATCGGCGAAGACGATAGCGACCCTGTTTTTTGCATAACAGATTTGCTCCCTCATTTAGCACAGGACCAAATGTCCAAAACCTTAAAGGATGCAATACCGGGTGAGGGGCTTAATATTTTAATAGGTAGCAAGCCAAATAAAGACGAAAAAGATAAGGTTAAAAACGCTGTGCTTGAAATACTTAATCAAAAATACGGTATCTGTGAAGAGGATTTTATAAGTGCCGAAATTGAGGTTGTACCAAGCGGAAAGGCAAGAGATTTAGGCTTCGACAGAAGTATGATTGGCGCATACGGACAGGATGACAGAGTCTGCGCATACAGTGCCTTGATGGGCATTGCAGAAACAACCACTCCTAAAAAAACCGCTATCTGCATATTAGCTGATAAAGAAGAAGTCGGAAGCATGGGAAACACCGGTATGAAATCCCGATTTTTTGAAGATAATCTGGCAAAGATAATTGCCTTGCTAAAAAATAATTATAACGGGTTGATGCTTCGTGAAACTCTTGGAAATTCACAGTGCTTATCTGCCGATGTTGGCGCCGCAATTGATGCCCACTATAAAGAGGTTCAAGAGCTTGCCAACGCTCCTCAGCTTAACCACGGAGTTTTAATTACAAAATACACCGGCTCTCGTGGGAAATCTGATTCCAGCGATGCCAGTGCGGAATTTGTAGGAAAAATCCGCAAAATGTGCAACGACAACAAAATACCATGGCAAATCGGCGAATTAGGCAAGGTTGACCAAGGCGGCGGCGGAACTGTTGCCCAATATATAGCTAACTTAAATATTGATACGCTGGACTGCGGAGTTCCTTTGCTTTCTATGCATTCACCCTTTGAGGTTGCCGGAAAAATTGATATTTATATGGCGTTTAGAACATACAAAAGCTTTTATAGCTTAGAGGTATAAAAATTTATGAAAAAAATATTCAGAGACAGCGTCAGCGGATTTACTCATATGGGAGGGGCAATTGCCTCAATAATCGGAACTGTATTTTTAGGAATCGCCTCAAAAGGTGATGTTATGGCACTTTCAACATCACTTATTTTCGGCATTAGCATGACCTTGCTTTTTTCTGCAAGTGCAACATATCATTTGGTTACCGGCCCCGAAAAGTTAATTTGGGTATGCAAAATAATTGACCATTGCATGATTTATGTACTGATAGCAGGCACATACACACCTATTGTTACACTTTCCCTTACAGGCGCAGTTAGATTAACCTATATAATCGGAATTTGGGTTTGCGCACTGGTTGGAATTATTATTAAAATGTTTTTAACAGGCAGATTCAGGACAACCTCCACAATTTTATATATGGCTATGGGTTCAACAATAATGTTTGCAATCAAGCCACTTATGGCAAGCATTGGGTTTAACGGCTTGATGTTCCTTGTAGTCGGAGGTATTTTTTACATAGCAGGCGGTGTTTTTTATGCCGCTAAAAAACCACTTATTTCAAATGAATTTGGCTTTCACGAAATATTTCATATTTTTGTTTTGCTTGGAGCATTTTCGCATTTTGCTTTAATTTACTGGTTTATATTATAATATAAATGCAAGACGCCAATCGTCTTGCTACACACCATTTCATTAAATACATCCAAAATAAAACCGTTAAGGCTTTATAACAACTATTGCATTTATTATAATATATATACACATAATAAAGGAGAGGTGATTTGGAGTGGATAAAGATACTGAAAAATCAAAGGCACAGCAAAAAGGAATGGAAGTTGCGAATGCTTTTACAAATGCAAGCTCACAAAACATTGACCCATTAGGCAGTTATACAGGTAAATCATATTGCGATGATGATGAGCGCTGCATTCCCGAGCAAGACGCAGACGATTTATAAGCAGACAGACTGCGTGTTTTCAAAACACGCAGTTTAAATTTTTTTGAGGTGATATATATGATTAACAATGATTGGGACGAAATTTTAAGCGATGAATTTAAAAAAGAATATTTCATAAATTTAATGAATTTTGTTAAAAACGAATACGAAACAAAAACTATCTTCCCTGCATATGAAGATATTTTCAGCAGCTTAAAATACACCTCTTATAAAGATGTTAAGGTTGTAATTTTAGGGCAGGACCCGTATCACAACGATTTCCAAGCGCACGGACTGGCATTTTCCGTTAAGCCTTATGTTAAAATCCCCCCCTCCCTTGCCAATATATATAAAGAGCTTTCCGAAGATGTGGGCTTTAAAAAAACGAACAGCGGATATCTTGTGAATTGGGCAAAGCAGGGTGTTCTTTTGCTAAACACTGTTTTAACCGTTGAAAAGGGCTTGGCAAATTCCCACAAAAACATTGGCTGGAGAATATTCACTGATGCAATCATCTCTCAACTTAATGAGAGAGAAAACCCAATAATATTTTTGCTTTGGGGTAATCCTGCAAAAGAGAAAATAAAGCTTATAACAAACAAACAGCACTACATATTAACAGCGGCGCATCCCAGCCCATTATCTGCCTTCCACGGCTTTTTAGGTTGCAGGCATTTTTCCAAAACAAACGAAATTTTATCATCCATAGGGCAATCTCCCATTGATTGGCAAATAGAACAAAGCGCCGCTGGCGCTTTAGGTGCGAAGCCGTAAGCATTTGCCAAGGAATAATTCAATGTTTTTTATTGCATAGAAATTTAGCAATTTCCTATGCAATGAAAAAAGTAGGCAAAGCCTACTTCAGACTGTCGAAAAAGCCAAGATTTTGCTTGGCTTTTTCTGCGTTTTATAGTAAAATAGTAGTGGGTGATTGAGATGATAAACAAAGGTGAAAATTTAAGAAACAACATACAAATAGTAGATTTAGAGGGATTAGTACCGCAAGACCATTTGCTACGAAAGATAGACACCGTCGTAGATTTTACGCACATATACGATTTGGTTGAGGACTTGTATTGCACTGATAATGGTAGACCGTCTGTTGACCCTGTTGTGCTTGTAAAAATGGTGATTATACAACATCTATACGGTATAAAATCACTCCGCCAAACAGCCAAAGATATTGATATGAATATTGCTTATCGTTGGTTTTTAGGTTATGATTTAGGCGTTAAAATACCACATTTTTCTACCATTAGCTATAATTTTTCCAAAAGATTTACCAGTGAAATATTTGAAGAAATATTTACTTGGATTTTAGATAATGCAATATCAATAGGCTATATAAAAACTGAAACGATTTTCATAGATAGCACTCGCATCAAAGCGAATGCGAACAAGAAAAAGAACACAAAAATCATAGCCAAAAAAGCCGCCCGTAGCTTTGAAGAGCAATTAAGAGAAGAAATAAATGCCGATAGAGTAGCGAATGACAAAAAGCCATTAAAAGATGATGATGACGAACCACCGACAAGGCAAATAACCGTTTCAACCGTAGACCCAGAGTGTGGATTATTCCACAAAGGTGAGCATAAAAAGGAAATGGCGTATTCAACCCATACAGCTTGTGACAAGAACAATTTCATATTAGATTTTGAGGTTACAGCAGGAAATATTCATGATAGCATAGTGTTTTGACAAGGTTTATGATAAAGTTACAAGCAGGTTTGATGATGTAAAAATCGTAGCAGTAGACGCAGGATACAAGACACCTTGGATATGCAAGAAAATATTTGATGATGGCAAATTGCCATCAATGCCATACAAACGCTCGATGAGCAAACGAGGATTTTTCTACTCGTATGAATATGTGTATGATGAATATTACAATTGTGTTGTTTGCCCTAATGACAAAGTTTTACCATATTCAAGAACAACCAAAGAAGGATATAGAGAATTCAAAAGCAACCCAAACGAGTGCAAAGTGTGTCAATATTTGTATAAATGCACAGAAAGTAAAAACCATCAAAAGGTAGTAACGAAGCATATTTGGGAACATTACATAGACGAGGCGGAACACGTAAGACACTCGCCAATTGGTAAGGAAAGCTATGCTCTGCGAAGTCAGACAATCGAAAGAGTGTTTGCAGATGCCAAGGAAAAGTATGGCATGCGTTACACATTATACAGAGGCTTAACCAAGGTAACAAATTGGGTGAGGCTCAAATTTGCGTGTATGAACTTAAAAAAACTGGCAATGTGGGCATGGAACAGTCTGCATTTTAAGCAATTTTTGAATTATTTAATGCAATTTTCTTTCAACACACATCAAAAGCCGTGCCTCATCAGTTGAGAAGCACGGCTTTTTCGACAGTCTGAAGTAGGCAAAGCCTACTTTTTTTAGATTATATAAACAACGACATATCGGATTCCTCTGCATTTGCAAGCATTGCCGCCGCACCTGCAAGCTTCACTCCATCAATAAGCTCCTCCTGCTTTATTCCCATAACGTCCATACTCATGGAACAGGCAATTATTTCAACACCGTTAGACATGGCAAGCTTAATTAAATCCTCAAGGCTATCTACATTTTTATTTTTCATAACACCACGAATCATTTTCGCACCCATTCCGCCCATATTCATCTTAGAAAGTCCAAGCCTCTTGGAGCCTCTCGGCATCATTATTCCAAACATTTTGGACATAAAATCTTTTTTTGTGCTTACCTTTTCCTCTTTTCTTAGAATATTTAAACCCCAAAAGGTGAAGAACATACTAACCTTTCTGCCCAATGCGGCGGCAGAATTTGCAATAATAAACGAAGCTATTGCCTTATCCAAATCCCCAGAAAAAACTATGATATTCTTATTATCCTTTGCAGATAGTCCGCATGGCTCCGCAATCTTATCAGCCTTTTGAATTTTTGCAATGCTTATTCCCTTACTGCTTTCCATACCCAAAAATTTATTGCCCGTCCTTCTGCAATAGCCCTGAATATCGCTTGCAAAAGCTGGGTCTGTTGTGGAAATTTTTACTATATCTCCAACACCTGCTTCCCTAAGTGCGGCTGATAATTTTACAATAGGCCCGGGGCATTGAAGTCCGCAAGCATCCAAGTTAACCGTTTTGCTTTCCGAAGAAATATTTTCTGTATCCTCCGGCAGTTGAGTTTCCTGATTAAGTGAAACATTCATTTTATTAACGCCTCGTGTGCCGAAAATCGAATTATATAATCTGTAACCTCCGCTTAAGTTATATGTTTCAAAGCCGTTCTGGCACAAAATTCTTGTGGCAACGTAGCCTCGAAGCCCAATTTGGCAAGTTACATAAATCTTTTTCGACTTATCAAGCTCGGTTAATTTATCTCTCAACGAATCCAAAGGAATGTTAATAAATCCATCAATGTGTCCGTTTTCGTATTCTATTGCTGTGCGAGTGTCAATTAAAAGCACACTTCCATCCCTCGGAAGCTTTTCAACATCATGCCAGTGAATGATTTTAACCTTATCGGTCAGCATATTTTCAATCACAAAGCCAGCCATATTAACAGGGTCCTTCGCAGAGCCAAATGGCGGTGCATAGCAAAGCTCAAGCCGAGTTAAATCATAAGCCGTCATTCCTGCACGGATTGCAGTTGCAAAAACGTCGCACCTTTTATCCGTACCTTCATAACCGACTATTTGAGCACCGAGGATTTTGCCTGTTCCCTTTTCAAATATAGTTTTGACGGACATATTCACAGCACCGGGATAATAGCTTGCGTGATTTGCGGAATAGGTGAAGGATTTTTCATAATTAAGCCCTAGACGCTTTGCAGTTTTTTCGTTAATTCCCGTTGATGCAACTGTTAAATCGAATACCTTTAAAACTGAAGAGCCTTGCGTTCCCGTATATTCACTATTTAATCCGCAAATGTTATCCGCCGCAATTCTTCCCTGCTTATTTGCAGGCCCCGCAAGAGGCACAAAACCCTTTTTACCCGTAACAAAATCTGTAATTTCGACGGCATCTCCAACAGCATAAATATCAGAGTTTGAGGTTTGCATTTTTTCGTTAACAATAATTAATCCACGTTCGTTAACCTCAATTCCCGCCGCCTTTGCAATTTGTGTTTCCGGCTTTACACCGATTGACATAATAAGCATATCTGCATTTAATTCACCGCTGTTTAGGGCAATTTTAAGTGAAACCCCATTATCCAAAACAGAACGAATTCCATTACCAAGTGATAAATTAACTCCCTTGCTTTCCAAATATCTGTGAACATCGCTTGCCATATCATAATCAATAGGCGGAATAATTTGGTCTGATAATTCTACTAAAGTAACACAAAGCCCTGCGTTGTAAAGGTTTTCAGCCATTTCCACACCGATAAAGCCGCCACCGACTACAACTGCGCTTTTAGGCTTTTTGTTTTCAATATATTCTTTTATTTTATAAGTATCGGGAATGTTTCTTAAAGTAAAAACTTTATCCGAACCGATGCCTTCAATATTTGGTCGTATAGGCTCCGCACCCATTGAAAGAATAAGCTTATCGTAGCCTTCCGTATAGCTTTCACCGCTCTGCTTATCTAAAACAGTAACGGTTTTCGCATTTTTATCAATCTCCACAACCTCTGAAAGTACCCTAACGTCAACACTAAACCTTGCATTAAAGCTTTTAGGCGTTTGCAATGTTAAAGCTGATTTTTCTTTAATTTCACCGCCGATATAATATGGAAGTCCGCAGTTTGCAAATGAGATATACTCTCCACGCTCGAACATAATAATTTCTGTATTTTCATCAAGACGTCGAAGTCTTGCCGCCGCAGTAGCTCCTCCGGCTACACCGCCAATTATTACTGTTTTCATAAAATCACTCCTCTTGAACTTTTTGCTTAAATAATATATAATTAAAAGTACATTAATACATTTTTCTGTAAAGGTGGCATATAATATGTCTTACGAATCAATATATAAAGAACATTTTCCCTTTTGGAACAATATTTCCCAAAGCGAGCAGCAATACATATTGCAAAGCTCCTCTGAAATAAGCTATAAAAAAGGGGGCAACGTTCATAGCGGTGAAAACGACTGTGTTGGCATTTTGCTTGTTAAAAGCGGTATGCTTCGCACATATCTGCTTTCCGAGGAAGGCAAGGAAATAACACTTTACAGGCTTTACCCCGGTGATGTTTGCGTGCTTTCCGCCTCTTGCATTTTAAAAACAATCACCTTTGATGTTTTTATCGATGCTGAAGAAGACAGCCACATTTTGCTTGTTTCCTCCCCCGACCTTTTAAAAATCACCGAGGAAAATCCGTATGTTCAAAACTACTTTTTAAAAACTGCCACCGAACGTTTTTCAGATGTAATGTGGGCAATGCAGCAGATACTTTTTATGAGTTTTGACAAACGCCTTGCCATATTTTTACTTGACGAGCTTTCCAAAACAGGAGAAAGCACCATACGCCTGACTCACGAGCAAATTGCAAAATATATTGGAAGCGCCAGAGAGGTTGTAAGCCGTATGCTCAAATACTTCGAAAACGAAGGCATTGTTAAGCTTTCCCGCGGAGGTATTGAAATAGTTGATAAAAAATATCTTTTAAGACTGACATAGAATCAGCGGCGGTGTGTTACACCGTCGCTTTTAACATATCCAAAATAGCTGCCTTTGGCTTTGAACCAACAGAAGTGTTTACCACCTTGCCGTCTTTCATTATAACTAATGTTGGGATGCTCATTACATTAAAAGAGCCTGCAAGGGATCTTTCTTCATCCACATTAATTTTGCAAACCTTTGCATAAGGTGCCTCAGCTGCAACCTCCTCAATAATCGGTGCAATCATCTGGCAAGGACCGCACCAGCTTGCCCAAAAATCTAAAAGCACAGGCTTTTCTGATTTTAAAACCTCTTTTTCAAAATTATCACTTGTTATTTTAATTGCTGACATAATAAATATCCTCCTTTATAATTGCTTATGTGTTAATTATACCCACATTTTTCTATTCTATCTGTAACTTTATCACATAAGAACAAAGTGTTTGGGCGCGGAGCGCTTTCCCGAACACTGCCGCTCTCCGCGCGGGCGTAAGTGCAGGCGGATTCATTCCGCCGAAGCGTGAAATTACGCGGTTTTTTTTGCGGAATTTTATATGAATGAACAAAGCGCCGCTGGCGCTTTAGGTGCGAAGCCGTAAGCATTTGCCAAGGAATAATTCAATATTTTTTGTTTCATAGAAAATTTAGCAATTTTATATGAAACAAAAAGACCGATTTTATAATTTACATAAAATCGGTCTTTTTGTATAAACAACTTAATATTAAAATATAACCTTATTTATTTTGAAATGCTTTAAGATTGTTGTTTAAGCAATGTGTATCGTATTTCAGCGCAACATGAATTCCAAACCACATTGCGGCAAGAACAAGCTCGAATACACAAATCAAAACAGGAACCGTCCATAGCTCGCCACCTGAAAAAAGCTTAAACATTATTGCAAGCGGCATAACGATAGCGTTTGCGGCTATCACCCACCAAACAGTGCGAACTGACAAATCTTTGCTTGAAAGCTCTTTGTTTTTAGGGAAAAAACCATGCTGTAGAAGGCTTAAAATAAAGCCCAGCAAAACAATTTCAACTATATGAAGCATATCCACACTTGTTTTGCCGAGAATAAAATCATAAAAGCCTTTAAAAATCAAAATTCCCAGCGAATAAAGTGCCATATCCAATTTAATATCCATAGCCCACGCATAAAGTTTCCAAAATTTTTCCATCAATACTTCCTCCTTTATCCGATTAATTTCTCACGAATTATTTGCCCATAACGACGAGATATAATCAAACGCTCATCGTTCTTCATGGTTGCCTCTATACGGCTTCCCATAAGGCTTTTGAGGCTTTTAACCCCATGCAAATTAACAACTGTGCTTTTGCTTATGCGTGCAAAGCCCATATCCTCGTATTTTGTGTCTAAAAGAGCAAGGGTAACCCCCGATTCAAACACATCATTTTCAAGATAAACAAAGGTTTTGTTATCCACACTTTCACAATAAAGCACATCCTCCGGCTGAATAAAAACCTGCTCATCAACATTCTTCCATGCGACAATCTTCTTTTTCCTTAAATTTAGCATTGAAAGAATTTGCATACATTCTTCGTCCAATTTGTTACAGCGAAGGATTATTTCGCTTTCTTTTTCTTCGGAGTGTTCAACGGTTATTTTCACTGCATCATCTCCTTTAATCAGCTGACAATTATATTATATTATATTTAAAATTAATGTCAACCACTTGCAGAGTATGTTGCATTGAAGGAAGTGTAAGTTGCATTATAAATTAAATTGCTTTTGTATCTCTGTTAATTGTAGCTAAATACGAACCGCACAGAACCAAAATAAGAGCGATAAAAACCTTTCCTCCCGGAACAATTCCGTTTATAAAAAAGGTTGCAACAGGCGTTAAAATAGGCTTTATGAAAAACACTAACGATGCCGCCATAGCAGAGGTTTTTTCCATAGCACGAAAATACGACCAATATCCAACCCCTGTTACACCAATTCCAAGATATACAAGGCCCCAAATATTATATGCATTTATACCGCCGATAACCTCCACCCTCATAACAATAAGGGCAATAAGCAAAACAATGCTTCCGATAAAAAAGGAAAATCCTGTTTGAATTATTCCGCTAACCTTTTTCATATATTTTTTACTCAAAACAGTGTATAAGCTAAAAGTGAGGGCTGAAAGCACAGCCAGCACAACAGAAAGCAAATTGCTTCCCAAGGAAAAATCTGCACACACAACCACCCCAGCCGAACAAAGCACAATTGCAAGTAATTTTAAAGAAGTTATTTTATCCTTCAAAATCAGTGATGCAAATAAAATGGTAAAAACCGAATTTGATGAAAAAACAATGGCAATCAAAGCAGGGGAATCTGCCTTTAAAACTGCATATTGCAAAAGCACCATACTAATGCAGATGCACAAAACACCAAGCAAAATCATGCTGATATAATCCCATTTTTCAAGTTTTAAGTTGTTTTTTCTAATCTTTAATAAAGAAAACGGCAGCAGCATTGCTCCGCCGATAAAAAACCTTATAAAGGTTATGGCAAGGGGGTTTATTTCCGATGCAATCAGCTTACCTACTGGCTCAAGCGTGGTGAAAACCAAAGCCGTTAATAATATGTATATCAATTCTTTTTTCATGTTTATCTCCTTTATTTATATTCACTTACCGCTTTGTGAGCAAAGATTTTTACTAATTGCATCAATTGCGTATCTACAAGCTCGTCCAAATCGCAAAATTTATTATGTTCTATACTATTTCCCGTCAGCGCTTCATACCAAACTGCACCTAAAATATATCTTCCAATTCCTAAATTTGCATGAAATGTATCACGATGCAAATTAGATATTCCGCTTTTAATAGCATTTTGAAATGCCTCTCCGCAAGGTATAATCCTAAGACCGCCTAAATCCTCTGCCGCCTGATAGTATGCAGATTTTAAATCTAAAAACATATCAAATTGGTCACCATAGCCAAGCTCAACCATTAATCTTTGGCTTCCCTGCTCGTATGCCCACGTTTGATGAATCAACTGCTCCGCCTGTGGTGCGTATTGCCTTACATATTCAGATAAACTTTTTAAATAAGGCTGATAGGTTGCATAATTAATGCTTAGATTGCTAACCTGTTGCATTGTAACAACATCCCAAAAATCACCTTTAAGAGCATCCTTAATTGAAACAACTTCGTCTGTGCTGCTTCCGTTTAGCTCAAGTAAATAGGCTTTTTTATCCTCCTTTAAATTATTATAGTGAGTTTCCAAGGAACAACCGCCTATATATAAATTCACAATCTTCAAATCCATATTATCCGCCAACCCAATTTGATGCAAGTATCTTGTTGCATCCTGCGAAAAGCTGTTGCCTATTGCTAGAATTTTCATTTGTTATACCTCCAATATTGACTTTAAATGGTAATACGTATATAATATATTATATATTGATTTAAAAATAAAATAAAGACAAAGTTTTTAAGCAAACATCCTAAAATTTTCAACCCATTTTGGCAGGAGTAAAATATGAATTATTATATGTTGGTAGAGCCTCTTATTGAAAATGCCTACTGGTGCAACCTTTATATTGAAGGAATTAAAGAGGAAATCAAAAAAAATAAGGGTACCTTAACAAAGGTTACCTTCGAGGATTTATCTTGCCTTACCAATTATGCAGATAATAATGGTATGCGCCCCGTTCTTATTATTAACTGTATTTCCCGTCAATGGATATACGATTGCATAACACGCTTAAAGCAACTTAAGATACACCCTCTGCTGCTTGCTCCTTATTCCTTTGTACCGTCCATACCTGTCAGCACCGTTTCTTTCGATTTTGTTAACGTATTCTATACCCTGTGTCAGTATTTATACGAATCTAAGCATCAAAACATCGCACTTTTCGGTGTTAACCCTGCATCTTCAAACGATGCAACAAAAAACAATGCTTTTTTAATGTTCGCAAATAATTACGGGATTAAAAATGCAAGAAATAAGGTTTTTTGGAACAAAGGCTTTCTTGAAAAATGCTGTTTGGAGCTTTACAGCCGAATTGATGAATTCAACGCTGTTATTTGCAGTAACGACGTTGTTGCCGTTAAGCTTATCAGCTTTTTAAAAGAGCGAAAAATTAACATTCCGGATGATATATACATTGCAACCATGGGAAACACTGTTTTAAGCAGAAGCATTACGCCTGATATAACTGTTTCGGAATTCAACTGTGAGGAAATAGGGCGTCAGGCAGTTAAGCTAACTTCACTTCTTGCTAAAAATACGGAGATATGCTCTCTTTCCGCAACAGTTTCAGGCGAAATCAAGCCTCGCAAAAGCACAAATTTTCATCCGTTTTCTGATGTACTAAGTCCTCAAGGCAACAAAAATTTTGCAGAAAATATAGATTTTTATTCTGATGAGGATGTTAACAGAATATTTTGTATGGAAAGGCTTATTTCCAATTGTGATGAACTGGATATCCACATTCTTTACGGGCTTATTTGCAACAAACGCATAAGTGAGCTTTCTGAAGAAATATTTGCCACAGAAAACACAGTAAAATACCGCATACGCAAGATGCAAAAGCTTGCAAAAGCCACTTCACGCAAGGAATTAGCAGAGCTATTCGCAGGATTTTTATATTAAAATGAATAATTACAAGCACTTTTGCAAATAATTTGTTTTGAGTTCATTTTTTAAGCGGAGGTGCACCGTGAATTTTAACGCAATATATTACGAACCTGCTTCACTTGATTACATTCTTGGCATGGAGCTTAAACAAAAATATGCAAATCTTCCATGGATACCAATCGAAAGCCATAACAGAATAGAAGAAATGACCAGCAAGCCAAATAGTGAATTTAATAAAATGAAAAAGAACCTTATTATCGGTGTGAGGAAAACACATAAATATGTGGACAATCAAAAAATTTCGGATTTTCTTGTGCCATATACCTCCTCCGGTTGCAGCGCCTCATGCCTTTATTGCTATTTGGTTTGCAATTATAATAAATGCTCATATTTAAGATTATTTGTTAACAGGGAAAAGATGCTGGGCAAAATAATTAAAACAGCAAATACAAGCGACAACCCTTTAACCTTTGAAATCGGCAGCAACAGCGATTTAATACTTGAAAACACCATTACGAAAAATTTGGAATGGACAATCGAAAATTTCAAAAATACCAAAAACGGTTTTTTAACCTTCCCCACAAAATTTGATATGGTGGAACCATTGCTAAAGCTTGACCATAAAGGCAAGGTGATATTCCGCATGAGCGTTAACCCGGATTATATAATTAAAAAAACTGAATTCGGAACATCTTCCCTTCAAAACAGAATTGAAGCGGCGAACAAAATGTGCGAGGCAGGTTATAAAACAGGAATACTAATTGCCCCCATTATTCAGGTTGAGGGCTGGGAAAAAATGTACAGCGAGCTTATCACTATTTTAGCTGAAGGCCTTTCGGAAAAGGTTAAAAAACAGCTTGTTATTGAATGTATTTTTATGACATACAGCTTTGTTCATCGTGCTATAAATGAAGAAGCATTTCCAAACGCTATAGATTTATACAGTAAAGATAAAATGACGGGCGGCGGTAGAGGCAAATATTATTATAAGCAGGAATTAAAGCTATCTGGCGAAGAATTTTTAAGAAAAGAGCTTCAGCAAAAATTAGGTGAAGCGGAAATATTATACTTTTGCTAAAAATAATATCACACTGTATGCACAGGCAAAAACGCATCTTAAATTCTTATTATTTGTGCATTAAAAAATTAATATAAGGGGGAAAATAAAATGGAAGTAAAAAAAGGTAATCTGGCTTTAAAGGTTCTTTGCGTAATTTCTTATGTAGTAATGATTATTGTTAATGTTATGGCTGTTGTTCTTCCAATCAACGGCGTAACTCCGGGGCAGGTTTCAGATTCTTATCCTAACCTTTTTGCACCGGCAGGCATCACCTTTTCAATTTGGAGCGTTATCTACATACTCTTGCTTTGCTTCACTATTTATCAGCTTGGCAATTTCCCTGGCACTAACAGCCAAATCAGCATCAATTCAGCAAATAAAATAAGGCTTTACTTCGTAATTTCATCAATTGCAAATGCTGCTTGGATTTTCTCTTGGCATTATAAACTAATCCCACTTTCAATGCTGCTTATGATTATCATTTTAATCAGCTTAATTAAAATTACTAATGAATTAAGTGGAAAACAGCTTTCATTTAAAGAAAACCTTTTTGTAAGGCTTCCATTCAGCATTTATTTCGGCTGGATTACCGTTGCTACAATTGCAAATGTCACCACACTGCTTGTAAGCTTAGGGTGGGACGGCTTCGGAATACCACAGGAAATATGGGCGGTTATTGTTATGATAATCGGCGCAGCTATCGGACTTACCGCAATGCTTAAAAATAAAGATATTGCCTATGGACTTGTAATTATTTGGGCTTATATCGGAATTTGGTTAAAGCATATGTCACCCGCCGGCTTTAACGGACAATATACCAAAATAATTACTACTGTTATTATTTGCATTATCATATTATTGGTTGGAGAAATATATCTTTCTGTTTCTAAAAAAAATAAATAACAAACCAGCCCAAATGTTGTTTGTGCAGTGAAGGATATAGATATTTCCCAATTATTATCACATACACCTAAACTTAATTTAATTGAAATAGTATGGTAATAGATTGAGATTGGATATTATTTGATATTTTAAAAATTAATTAGTATAAATTAAAAAACCCTATACATAGACCAAATCGGTTCTATGTATGGGGTTTTTGTAAAAGCTGCAAATATTTGACGCTTACGTTTCATATTAACATAGGCTTAACGCTAATTATCACAGCGTTTATTAAATAGCAGGTGATTATGATTACTATGTTTTTAATTGTCTATTGATTAAAATGCGAAGCCGTATGCGACACAGCTGCTTCTATTATTTCGTAATATGCCCAATGTGTAGTTGATACATCATTTATCGAAACAGTGTATTTCGAGATATTTTGTTGCACTTTTTCTATGTTCGGTGTTCTATCCAGTGCAGCATTTATAACCTTTACAGCTTCAGCTCTTGTTATGTTTGCATCTGGTTTAAAGGTATTGTCTTCATAACCGTTTATTATTCCTTTTTCCACAAGTGCCGAAATATATCCTTCTGCCCAATGGTTTTGACTATCGGTAAAGGTTGAATCTGCCTTCACTCCAAGCCCTAGGAATTTTGCTACGACTGTTGCGAATTCCGCTCTTGTCATGTTTGCATCGGGCTTAAATGTTCCATCCTCATAGCCGTTAACAAAACCTTTTTGGTTTGCAAATCCAACATAATTACTGCTCCAACCGCTTACATCACTAAAACCGCTTGCATAGTTTTCGCCGCTGTAATCTGCTGACAATCTTGCGAGGATAGCGGTTACTTCAGCCCTTGTTATCGTATTATCTGCCCTGAATGAGCCGTCTTCATAGCCGTTTATGTATGCTATATGCTGTTGAGAAGCTAAAATTTTAACAATACTGCTTGAAGAGCCGCTTGTTTTTGGTGTGGAGCCACCATTGTCGTCATCTTCTACAGGAGGATTATAGCTTATTGCATACTGGCTGAATCGGTCGGTTGTGAACATAAGATCATTTCCGTCAACTTTTGTATCCAACACTTCTACTACTCCGCTGTGCATTCTAACTACTTTGTAATTGCTTCCGCCCCTTATGTTTGAAGGCATTTCTATTCTAATAGTCAACGGATTCTGAGTATGTGTAACAGATGATGTTGTGTCATCCACCACAAGGCTTAGGCTTATATCAACAAATAAAGGTAGAGTACTGTTACCAACAGCCTCTTGAATTTTATACTTCATATCATTGGTTACTTGGTTTGCGTTATTTTCAACGTTAAGAACAAGTTCAACCTGTTTTCCCGCCTGCACGTATTGTGTTATATCAACCGCACCTATAAGGTTGACTGAATCAACGGTTATATTTAGGTCTTTTGTTGTTATCTTGGCATCAACAGTACCTCTCTGAATGGTAATCGTATAAGTTTTTGAATTATCAACCGTTCCATCAGGCTTTTTAACTTTAATAGTCAGTGGAATAGTATTTAGTGCAATATCTGTAACTCTTATCGTCTTTCCGTTAATTTCAACCCCTGCTTCCGTGGTTGAAATTTGTATATCAGCCAACGCATTTGTAAGTTTCGGAACGATTGTAAAGTAGATAGTACCGTCGTTATTCGGCTTTGCTACCGAGGTATATTTGGTTTCATCATTTTCGTCCGCAATTACAGGGTACTGCTTATCACCAACAATAACATCCAAACCAAGAATACCTACAATTTCGCTTACTGATTTAGTTATGAAATCCCACGCTGTTTTGCTTGTAATTCCGTCAAATGTATTTCCAGCAATATCCGCAATAATATTACCTTCAACAAGAACGTAATATCCTTTGTTTGTGATTAATGCTTTGCTTAGGTAAACTGTCATTGTTTTGTCGGTTATTTTAACTCTGTTATTTAAAACATCAGTTCTTTCAAAAACTGTTCCATCGGCTGTATAAATCACTATATCGCCATTTATACCAGTTTTTTTAATATTTTCGCTAAATGCAATGCTTATTTGCTGTGTGTCAACATCTGTTTTGCCGTCGTGTGGTGCAAGTGTGCTTATTGTCGGCTTATCAAAGTCAATGAGCGTAACGTCAACCGCCATATCTTCTGAAAGGTTTCCTACATTATCCGATATATTAATCAGATATTGTCCGTTGCCCTGTGTCACAAAGCTATAAACATCTTCGTTTTTTGTTACCTCAACATTCGTTTCGTCCTTTTTAACGGTAACTGTTTGAGCATTTATTCCGCTATGAATGTCACTTGCGCTAAAAGTAATCGTTTGATTTGTGCTTTTAGGCGTTGTTGGGTTGCCTGCAATATTTTCAATTATTGGCTTTGTTTTATCAACCTTAACTGTAATTCCATCACTTGTAATACTTGCCACATTACCGTTGCTAACCGCTCTGAATTTATAAACTGCATCTGCTTGAGCATTTATCGAGAAAGTACTTGAACCTATTGTTTCCCAGCTTACTTCGTCGTTTGTTGTGTATTGATATTCCTTAATTCCCGACGTTGCGGTTGCGTTTAGGGTTATTGTAACATCTTCCTTTGTCCAGCTTCCGTTGTATCCATTGGTGTTTACGGAAAGTGTGATATCCGCAACGCTTTCAGTTTCAATTGTACCTCTTACTCCTGTGGGGTGTGTCAAAGAATAATTATCTACCTTTGCGCCTGTAATTTCATATCCTGTAATTATTACACCATGCTCACCTATTGCAGAATCCGCAAATGTCGCAGTCATATTTGTTGAAACAAGGCTAACATCATCATCGTTTATAACTCCGCTTAATGTTGCGCCTGTCACAAATGCCGTTGCAGCTGTAGTTCTGTCGTAGGTTTTTGTAACGGTTATGTTTTCGATTGTCAGAGGTTTTTTCGTGATTTCAAAATTAGTGGCAGTAACCGTTATGGCATAATTCGAATTATTAAGGGTGCCTTGATTAATAGGGTAGCTTCTAACGCCCTCGCCACTTTCTCTTGACAATGCTCCAGTTAAGATATCACCTGCAACAAGGTCGCTCGTTGTATAAGTTAATGTTGGTTCTGCACTTCCGTAAACCTTGCTTTGGTTGCTGTCGGGCGTAATAGTTGCCGCTTTTACATTTATGTTTGAAGTCGTTGTTGTTGTCGTTTCATTCAAACTGTAATTCCCCGCTTTTTCACCGCTTAGTGTTATGCCTGTTACGTTCACGGTTTTACCTGTTCCGGTATTCTCGTTTTCAAACGCAAAGCTTCCGCTTGCGGTAACGTCGTCACTGCCTACCTTGCCGTCAAGGCTTATTGTTCCTATGGCATTAGCGGTTCCGTCATAGGTTTTGTTATTCGCCGTTGCTGTTACAGTTAAGTTTTTTTTGTTTATTGTAAGTGTGCCTGTGTCTGCTACATCAAAGGTATAGTTATCTGCACTGCCACCGCTGATTGTTATGCTTGCTGTTCCTGCACCCGTTTTAGCCGTTGCACTGCTGCTCGATGTGGGAGCAGTATAATCCATTGCGTTTGCCGCTGTTTCTCCGTTGACAAAGCCTGTTACCGTAACCTCAAAAACAGGGTTTTCCTCTCCGTAAGTCTTACTGTAATCACCGACCTTTGCAGTAAGTGTGGCTTTATTGATGGTTAGCGTTGCATTCAAAACCGTTCCGTTGTAGTTTGTGCCACCAGTGATTGTTGCTGTGGCGTTATACGTTCCCGCATTCGTGCCTTTGTTGCTTGTATATTCTACGTTTGCACCATCAGGCAAGGTTCCTGAAATTACAATCGATTTTTCCGTTCCATCATAGGTTACGGTTGAATTTGAGAAGGTAATTCCGTCAATGCCAGCCTTGTAAATGGTTGCCGTTGCCGTTGCTGTTACATTGACAGTGTAATTATCCTTTTTTGTACCTAAAAGGGTAATATCCGTTACATTTACTGTCTTATTTGCCCCTGCTTCCGAACTTTCAAAAGCGAATGTTCCATCAGCGGTAATAACATCTCCGTCCACAATACCGCCAAGGCTTATCGTGCCTGTCGCTGACGTATTGCCGTCATAGGTTTTGTTATTTGCTGTTGCTGTCGCTGTCAATGCCTTCTTATTTATTGTCAGTGTTGCGGTATCGGTTGTGTTAAAGGTGTAATTGTCCGCACTTCCGCCACTTATGGTTATGCTTGCTGTGCCTACATCCGTTGTTGCTGTCGCAGTACTGCTTGCAATTGGCGAAACATATCCCGTAGCTGTTGCGGTTGTTTCATCGTTTACAAAGCCTGTTACAGTAACTTCAAACGAAGGGTTTTCCTCGCCGTAGGTCTTACTGTAATCACCGACCTTTGCAGTAAG
>Ga0209373_10000128_pt1 | contig 163148 bp, 122 predicted proteins | sample Higcelweek5metaG_FD_187173 | JGI IMG/M metagenome (GOLD analysis project Ga0209373, IMG submission 187173) | Freshwater pond sediment microbial communities from the University of Edinburgh, under environmental carbon perturbations - High... | ecosystem: Environmental > Aquatic > Freshwater >... | reverse complement strand
TAGCCCTGTCTATTGTCGTACTGAACCTACGTAAGGTTCTTTGCGCCATTTTTCAATTTTTGTGGGGTTGGTGTGCTGATTTGAGGAAATATGAAAAATGGGCATTTATTCAGTAGGCATTAATTATAAAAACAAACAGGTATGAAGACAAAAATGTTGGACTTGTTGCCGCAAGCGTTAGCTCAAATATGTTTAAGCAGGAGATGAAAAAAATGAAAGATGAAATCAATACGTTTTATCAACAGAACTCTGGTTCCATTTCGGGCAGTTTTTGAAAAGTTTAATGCGAAGGTCTTATGGAATCTTGACTTAAATAAGGTTGTTGCCGTAAGAAGATGCGATGGTCTGGATATCAACTTGAAGCCGAAGTAAATAACGGAGGGTTTGACCAGTTTTTCTTCAATGTGTATAATATCAATTTTTTCGACGGTTAAGCGGAATATACTTATCGGCTATTGGAATTGCAAGGTAATGGAAATATAAATATTTAACAATTACTTTTTAGGAAGTCAACCATTGCTATCTCTTCATAGTCTGAAATCAGTTGGTGTGTGACCTGTTTTCTTTTTAAAATATTTGGAGAAATGGGTAAAATCTTTAAAACCTGCAAGATAACATATTTCCGAAACAGAAAGGTCAGTATCCTGAAGCATATGAATTGCTTGCAGAATGCGTAAGTTTTGCAGATATTTATGCAGTGATACGCCGGTATGTTTTATAAACAGACGGTTAACATAATTGGGATGATAGCCAAAAATTTTGCCGATAGATTCATTGGAAAGGTCGTGCTGATAATTTTTACTTAAATATTCAATGATTTTATTCACGGTGTTGGTTGTTTTGCCGCCTTGATTCAATGCATCCCCATACATCAAAACGGTTGCCAAAATATTCAAAAGAAGGCCGCTGCATCTGTCTGTATAATAATTTTTCTTTTGTGTATATTCGTGATTGATTTCATAAAATTTATCATATAAAACCTGCATATTTTCTATCACTAATGGCAAATTTAACACTGTTGTATCAGAAAATGTGACATCCTCAATTATTTTTTTTGCGTCGAAAAGTTCGGTGCGTTCGGGTGGCACAGGTACGGCTAAATCAGAAAAAGTTTTTGTATAGTCAAAATTCAGCCCAAAAAACTGCATTGGTTTCTTTTCTAAAGGATAATACTGATAGGGGACGCCAGGCCTCCAAAGTAACAGTGTCCCTGGATTAATCTGATACCTTATATTTTGTATATCCATTTCACCAAAACCATCTGTGCAATAGAACAGACGGCAGTCATAAGCTGATATAGAAAAATTGAATTTTTTCATATCCGTGTCAATAAATCTTGAATATCTTACATAGGGCTTTACATCATTAAAAAGCATATCTTTCATATTTATTCGTACAATTAAACGCAATTATCAGTTGCGTTAATTTTTTGTACGCTCCTATTTAAATTATAAAGGTTTATTTTAGACTAACAAAAGTTTGATTATGACATTGATTATATCACAGATATCTGATAAAATCAAGATATAATAATAAATACGGAGGATTCGCTATGATAGAAAGAAATAATGCAAGAACGTCTAAAATAGGAATATTTGCGGTTGCGCATGCAACCTACTGGGCACAGTTTGAAGGGCTTTTAGATAATATTATGGGATATCATCGTGATTTTTGTCATATGGTTGCAAATAATGAAGTTGAAATTGTTGATTTCGGCATGATTGATTCAAGTGAAAAGGCTTTTGAAATCATTCCTAATATGCAGGCGGCGGGTATTGATATGCTGTTTTGCAATATGGTTACATATGCAACTTCCTCTGTTTTTGCGCCGATTGTCCGCGAGATGAATGTGCCGATGGTTCTTGTTGCTCTCCAGCCCCTTAAAGCGATGGATTACACAAAGGCTTGCACCTTTATGCAGCTTGAAAATGATAATATCTGTTCCGTCCCTGAATTTACAGGCGTTGCAATCCGCATGGGTAAACAAGTGCAGGATGTTATTGTAGGTACGTTGTATGATGATGAAGAAGCGGAAAAGGAGGTTTCCCGCTGGTGCGATATTGCAAAGGTTCTGCATGATTTAAAGGGAGCAAGAATGGGGCTGATGGGTCATGTTCTTGAGGCGATGTATGATATGCACGCTGATCCTACTGCTATTTCATCAGCTTTCGGCGTTCATGTTCCTTTACTGGAAATTGACGATGCGGTTGTATTATATCATACCGTTACTGAGGATGAAATACAAAATAAAATAAAAATAATTAAAGCGGAATTTGATATGCCAAACCCAGTTTCCGACCCCGTTACAACCAAACTTACACAGGAGGATTTATATCAGGCGGCTAAAACGGCAGTAGCATTGGACAAAATGATTGAAAAATACAAATTAGCAGGGTTGGCATACTATTATGAAGGCATGGAAGGTTCCATTCAAAGAAAGATAGCAACCACTTTCATTGTAGGAAATTCAATTTTGAATGCGCAGGGAATACCAATGTGCGGTGAGTTTGATATAAAAACCTGCATTGCAATGCTTATTATGGATCGCTTGGATATCGGCGGCAGCTTTGCCGAATTCCATCCGTTTGATTTTAAAGAGGACTTCATTCTGGTTGGACATGATGGCCCGCACCATTTGCGAATTGCCGAGGGCAAGCCGGTTCTCAGAAGTTTAACGAAATATCATGGCAAGCCCGGAAGCGGCGCTTCGGTGGAATTTAAATTAAAAGAAGGACCGATCACTATGCTTGGTATTACGCAAACAGCAAACGGAAAATTTAAGTTTGTAATTGGCGAGGGAGTTTCGCAAAAAGGCCCGATACCACCAACTGGGAATACCAACACAAGAGGCGTTTTTGAACCTACTACTAAAGAATTTATTAAAAAGTGGGTAATGGAAGGCCCTACTCATCACTATGCTTTAGGAATCGGGCATCATGCGGATACGATTAAGAAAATTGCGGATATTTTAGGAATTGAGAGTGTGATTGTAAGATGAAAATTACAGAAAAGCTGTCGCAGGATTATAAAGAATCAGGTGCTGTTACACTTGCATTTTTTGGTGACAGCGTAACACAGGGATGCTTTGAATCAGGAAACGGTATGCATGGCGTTTTTGATTATAATGCTGTATATCACAATGTTTTAAAAAATAAAATCAATGAAATTTACCCGTCTAAACCGGTCAATATTATTAATGCGGGTATCGGGGGCACTTGCGCCTCAAATTCTTTAAATAGGATTGATCGCGATGTGCTTTCACATAATCCTGATTTGGTTGTGGTATGTTTCGGACTTAATGATGTAAACGGCGAGATAAGTGAATATATAAATGCGTTAAATGAAATTTTTGATAAAATAAAACAAACAGAAACGATCTTTATGACGCCGAATATGCTAAATACATCTGTTCATCCGTATGTGCAAGGTGATTTGCGTGATTATGCGCAAAAAACAGCGGAATACCAAAACGGCGGCAAGATGGATGAATTCATGGAATGCGCTGTTGATACAGCAAATAAACATGGGATAACAGTGTGTGACTGCTATCGTAAATGGAAGTCAATGCATAATGCAGGGGTTGATATCACAGAACTTTTGGATAATAAAATTAATCATCCTACAAGAAAAATGCATGAATTATTTGCGGCTTCCTTATTGGAAATGATCATTGGATAGGAGAATCAGCATGTTTGAATCAATTACATTGGAAATGAGTTTAAAGCCTTTTAAGCAAACAAATGACGAATATATCGAAAAGGTATGCAGAACAGTATTTGAGCAGTGGAAACCTTTGGTCTGTGACGCAAAGGTTGTATCTATTTTGCTTTGGACGGCGGATGGCAGTGAAATACTTGATTATAAGGCCAGGCTTGAGGATGAATTTGAATGGTGCAAATTTGTGGGAACAGCAAACCCTCCCGAAAGCCTTGAATGGGATCCGCAGGGCATATCGCTTCATGCAAAGGGACGTTTATATATTGAAAATCCGCCCGTAATGACATATGGTATTCTTAAAAATATAATTTCAACAATCAAACGGGCAGGGAAAGAAATTTTAGGGGAAGAAAAGCTCATAAGAGTCGGAGAAACCTTCGATATAGGACCCGAATTTGCAAAATCAAGCTTTAAATATGAACGTCATAATGAGATTTGTAAAGGGTTTGCTATGGGTTCAAAATGTTTTATTGACAGCAACGGTATTCTAAAGGGGGACAACTATCCCTATGCGGGATATCCGAAAGGTGTTCCGGACGGTACGCCCTTTGGCGCTTTTTTAGGCAGGCAGTCAAATGTTTTTTTAAAGGATATGGGGTTTGATTATTTATGGCTGTCAAACGGCGTAGGCTTTTCAGCTGAACCGTGGAATTCTAAAGGCGCTGTTTTTGATGGGAAAGAGTTTCATATAAATAAGCTGGATGAAATACGCAAACAGGTTTTAGATTTCTGGAATTTATTCAGAGCCGAATGTCCTAATTATCCTGTTGAAACTAGAGGTACAAATTTTTCTGTGGGAATTGACTATGCAACTGATGCTGTTCCGCTTTATGATATTTACAAAGCAAACTTAAATATACTTCCTCCGCCGAATTCACCATGGGCGGCGCTGGACGGTAATTTCGGGCTGGAGCTGATGGGGCATATGTCAAGAATCGCCGAAATTCCTGATAATAAATATCTGTTCAGATATTATATTCATGACCCTTGGTGGATAAACAGCCCGTGGTATGACCGTTACGAAGGGCAGCCGCATGATATTTACCTACCCATGGCTGTTGCCAGAATTGATGAAAACGGAAAAACGCAAAAACCAACGAATTTGAATATTTTATCCATCGATAACAGCTGGGGCAACCTGCCGAAGGCTTGCGTAAATGAGCCTGTTCCGCATATTCAAAAGGCGTATAAAGACGCTCCAGACGCTCCCGCGCCCCTAACTTGGGTATATCCATTTAGAGAATATACATCAGCGGATGACGAGGTGACGCTTCGAGAAATGTTCTCAAATGACTGGTTTATATGCGGAGCGATTAATAACACATTTCCACTTAGCGCGGTTGTGACAACCGATAATTTTATAAAAACAGACAAAAGCATATATTCTGAAAGCATACTTGTATCCCCGGTGCCGATATCCGGCAGCGAATATGAAAGGGTGATATTGCATTATGCTCAAAACGGCGGCAGAGTGTTATTTTACGGCGGAGTTGACCGCGCGGGCGAAAGTTTTAAAAAGCTTATAAATGTAAAAATAACGGACGGCATCAGAGGAGCTGTTAAAGTACAAGCCCTTGAATTTGCGGACTTCTACGAGGATGGTAAATATCCCGATGAAATAAATTTAAAAGAGTTTATAAGTGCGGGGAAACTTAACACAGTGAATGCTGATGACAAGTCGGATGTTAAAGCCGTTTGCAATGCGGGCGGCAGGGTTCTCGCTACCTTTGGTGGTAATTTTGCTTGGTACAGAGCTCCTTTGGGAAGTGAATATAAAGAAGGAAACTCTCACCTTGTACCTGATGATGCAAATAAATTTATGTACGGCGAGGTGATTTTGCGCAGCGTGCTTGCAAGGTTTGGTTTTGAAATTAAGCTTAAAAAACCGTCCGCCGACATACAATCTCCTGTTGTTATGATAAACAGAAGTGATAACGCATATATGTTTTCAGCCTATACGCCTTCCACAACAGTTGAGTTAAACCTGAAAATGCCACAGGGCGCGCCATTGCTTATGGGGTATGAAACTGTATTAAAGGACGGATATGCAAGCTATCGCCTGCCGAGAGCCGAACACAGAGAATGCAGAATTTTTGTAAAACAGGAGGAAAGCTCAGTTGTTTCCTGCAAGGAAATTACTCCGGTTGAATACGAAACCCGTAGAAGGCTTGAAGTAACAGGATTAAAAAATGCAACCGTATGTTTTTATCCGGAAACATATGCGATAGGCAACTGCCAGATTACATTGAATGCGCCCGGAGTATACTATATTTCAGATGAATTTGAAATGGAATGGAAGGGCAACTATTGTGAAATAAGAAATGTAACCGGAATGCTGACTTTTGCAATGTATCGCTACGATAAGTAGCACCTCGACATATTAAATATTTTTATTATATACAAATTTTGAGTTTTAGCAAAATTCGCGGGGAAATTGGTTAAGCCATAAATCTGCGCGCAAAATATATTGAAAAATTGCTTCAGGTATCTCTCATTAATTTACGAAACTGCAATGGTGAAGAATAAGCATATTGCTTAAAGGTATTTGAAAAATAATATTCATTCTCAAAACCTACATTCTCAGCAATCTGATAAATGGGCGCATTGCTGCCGATTAATAATTTTTTCGCATGATTAACTCTTATTTCATTTAGTTTTTCAATGATGGTTATGCCTGTTTCCTTTTTGAAAATTCTCGATAAATTTCTGTAACTGATATTAAGAGCGTTGGAGATTTCTCTGACGCTTATTTTTTTATTATAATATTCAGATAAATAAAGTATAACCTGATAAGAAATATTATTTTCGCCCGCGTTTTCGGGCAAATACGTGTTTTCGGCCAGGTCCGCGTATAAATTTATAATCCATGTCAGAAATGCCGTCTGATTACACAGATAATTATCATTCAAAGTAACTTTCTCAATATTTGAAACAAAGGGATGCTTATGCGGCATGTTAAAAGCGCCGGTTACTTCTTTAAAATAGATATTAGTATCGCATGCCTTTTGAAATTGCCAGCGGATGCAAACTCCGTCATCGCCCGCAAATTGATTGTGTCTGTGAGAATGGGTAAAACCGGGCGAAATTAAATACGACATGCCGCTTTCCACAAGAAATTCTGTATCTTCTATCGTAGTATATAATGAACCGCTGTTTACATAATTAAATTCAAACCAAGGGTGATGGTGGGAAGAAGTTACCCAGTCGTTGGAATGATTCGCACGCAGTACGTCCAAAATCTCAATAGAAATATCATGGAATATGATAGGCTTCATAATAAGAGGTTTCATTTTTTCTGTAAAATTCTTCATTACTTCCACACCCTTTCACCTTAATTATATCATATTGTTGTACTGAAGTAAATATTTTGGCATAATTTTATAAAAAAATGGCTTTTATCTGTATTCACTCTCCTAATGAAAAAGGATATAATCGATTATAGGAGGTGGTATTATGAAGTATATTGGCATTGATATAGGCGGCACAAAGTGCGCCGTTATACTGGGAGATGAAAACGGTGAAATATTAGATAAGATAAGATTTGAAACTGTAAATGTGTATGAAACGCTTGAAAATATATTCAAAGCAGTTGAAAAAATAGGCAATGGCGCTGCAATCGGCGTAAGCTGCGGCGGGCCGCTGAATTCACAAAAAGGAATTATACAGTCGCCGCCTAACTTAATCGGTTGGGATGATGTACATATTACGGATATGCTGACGGAAAAATTCCATATTCCTGCTTATCTGTGCAACGACGCAAATGCCTGCGCACTGGCGGAATGGAAATTCGGCGCGGGGCAGGGGTGCAGAAATATGATTTTTCTCACCTTTGGAACAGGGCTTGGCGCGGGGCTGATTTTAGACGACAGGCTCTATTGCGGAACAAACGACATGGCAGGAGAGGTGGGGCATATTAGGCTTAGCGAATTCGGCGGCGTGGGTTATGGAAAGTCCGGCTCGTTTGAAGGTTTTTGCAGCGGCGGAGGAATCGCTCAGCTTGGCAGAATGAAAGCGCTGGAGCTTTTACAGCAAGGGCAAGCGGCGAGATTTTGCAAAAGCTATGAGGAGCTTGATAAAATCAACGCAAAAATGCTGGGCGACCTTGCAGACGAGGGCGACGAAACTGCGCTTGATATATATAGAATTTGCGGCGAAAAGCTGGGGTATGGTCTGTCAATTCTAATAGATATTCTAAATCCCGAAAAAATCGTCATTGGAAGCATTTTTGCCCGAAGCAGTAACCTGCTGTGGGACAGCGCAAACACTGTTATGAAAAAAGAGTGTCTGTCCCATTCTTATAAGGCTTGTAAAGTCGTTCCTGCAAAATTGGGAGAAGCAATAGGAGATATAGCGGCTTTGACTGTCGCTATGAGGGGGGAATTTATATGAAGGAATTATTAATACGTTATCCTCAGCTTGAGGTATGCAAAAATGATATTATCACAGGGCTGGAGCTGATGAAGCAAACCTACAATGACGGAGGTAAGATTTTGCTTTGCGGAAACGGTGGGAGCTGTGCGGATTGTGAGCATATTGTAGGGGAGCTTATGAAAGGATTTATGTCAAAACGTATAATAATAGGAGATTTAGCGGATAAAATAAAAAATGAATATCCCGGTGAGGGAGAATATATTGTCTCCCATTTGCAGGGAGCGCTGCCTGCAATATCGCTGCCAAGTCAAACGGCGGTTATATCCGCTTTTGCCAATGATGTTGCGTCGGATATGGTATATGCGCAATTGGTTTTCGGATACGGTAAAAAGGAAGATTTGCTTATCGGAATAACCACTTCAGGAAATTCTAAAAATGTAATCAACGCATTAAAGGTTGCAAAATCACTGGGAATGAAAACCTTGGCGATGACAGGCGAAACAAAAGGTATGGCGGATGAAATCTGCGATGTTGTAATCAAGGCGCCGGCATCGGAAACCTACCTTGTGCAAGAGTATCATCTGCCTATTTACCACTGGCTTTGCGCGAAATTGGAAAAATTATTTTTTGAGGAGAACAAACAATGAAATTATTTATTGATACAGCCAATGTTGAGGATATTAAAAAAGCAAATGATTTAGGCGTAATTTACGGCGTGACTACTAACCCGTCACTAATCGCAAGAGAGGGTAAAGATTTTGGCGATGTTATAAAAGAAATTACAACAATAGTTGACGGGCCTATCAGCGCCGAGGTAATTTCCCTTGAAAGTGAGGGAATGTTAAAGGAAGCCTTGGAGCTCACTAAAATACATGAAAATATTGTGATAAAAATACCGATGACTTTGGAAGGATTAAAGGCAGTCAAGGTTTTAAGCGCAAAGGGAATTCATACCAATGTAACGTTAATTTTCTCCGCCGCGCAGGCGTTGCTTGCCGCAAGGGCGGGAGCGTCCTATGTCAGCCCGTTTCTTGGAAGATTGGACGATATCGGGTTTGAAAGCTTTGATTTGATTCAGGATATTGCGGAAATTTTTGATAAAAGCGGCATCAAAACAGAAATTATCGCGGCGAGTGTGCGAAATCCGATGCATGTTATTAACACGGCAAAGCTGGGGGCGCATATTGCCACTGTTCCGTATTCGGTAATAGAGCAAATGGCAAAGCATCCGCTGACCGACGCGGGGATTGAAAAGTTTATGAAGGATTGGGAGGGTATGCGATGAAAAAAATACATTTAATCGGCAATGCCCATTTAGACCCTGTATGGCTGTGGCGATGGCAGGAAGGGTTCGCGGAAATAAAAGCAACCTTTAAAAGCGCGCTGGACAGGATGAAGGAATTTGATGATTTTAAATTTACAAGCGCCTGCGCGGTATATTATGAATGGATTGAAAAAAATGAACCGGATATGTTCGAGGAGATAAAGCAACGGGTGAAAGAGGGCAGATGGAACATTGTCGGCGGCTGGTTTTTACAGCCTGACTGCAATATTCCCTGCGGTGAAGCCTTTGCTCGCCACGGGCTGATAAGCCAGAGATATTTTTTGGAAAAATTCGGGGTTATGGCAAAAACGGGATATAATGTCGATTCTTTTGGGCATAACGGAAATCTGCCGCAAATTCTTAAAAAGAGCGGAATGGATAATTATGTATTTATGCGCCCTGGCGAACATGAAAAAGATATTACGCAAAACCTTTTTAAGTGGCAGAGTATGGACGGCAGCAGTGTTAATACATTCAGAATACCACTTGTTTATAATATAACAAAATTAGAATTGTTTGATGAAATTAACGAAATGGCGGAAAAAGACAATTTGGATTATATGGCATTTTACGGCGTGGGCAATCATGGGGGAGGCGCCACAATAAAGTTATTGAATGAAATCCATGCGCTTGAAAGGGAGAATTTTATTTTTTCCACCTGTGATGAATATTTTAAGCAGGTCAATGATTTGGATTTACCCGTTGTTGATGAGGATTTACAATATCATGCAAAGGGGTGCTACAGTGCATATTCTAAAATTAAACGTGATAACAGGTTGTGTGAAAATAATGCATTGACGGCGGAGAAATTCAGTGTTATTGCGGAAAAACTGTGCGGCGCAACATATCCTTCAAATAAATTAACTAAAGCATGGAAAAATATTTTATTTAACCAGTTTCATGATATCTTAGGCGGGTGCAGCATTAAAGAGGCTTATACCGATGCCGGTTATCTCCACGGGGAAACAATGAGTATAACGGAGCAGGCAATTAATTTTGCTCTTCAAAAAATTTCATGGAATATTGATACTTTGGGAGAAACGGATATTCAGGGAACAAAAGAGGATTGGAAAATATGGGAACATGAAAGCCTAGGAACGCCTGTTGTTGTGTTTAATCCATTGCCGTGGGAAGTAAAAGCCGCTATTCAGTTGAATGCCGTCCCCAAAATGATAACGGACGAGAATAACACGGCTGTACCTATTCAGACTGTACGCGGAAAACAAACAAATTCCAATGAAAAATATGATACATTATTTCAAACGGAAATTCCTGCGTTTGGCTATAAAACCTATCGAATGTTTTTAAGAAAGGAAGCCCCCACGGATATAAAAAATCCATTTTCAAACACAGCACTTGGTATGGAGAATGATTTTGTAAAGTTGAGGTTTAGTGAAAATTCAGGCGCGCTTGAAAGCTATTATGATAAGGTAAAAGGGTGTGAGCTTTTATGCGGCGAAACATCAGCGGTGTTAATAGATGAAACCGACTGCGACACATGGGCGCATGGTGTTAAAGCATTCAAAAATCAAATCGGAAAATTCCGCGGCGCAAGCGTTAAACTGATTGAAAACGGATGTGTTCGTTCTGTTATGAGAGTTATAACACATTATGGGCAATCAACATTGTGTCAGGATTATATTTTATCCGCAAACAGCGCAAGAGTAGAAGTTCGGGCAAAAGTGGATTTTCATGAAAAACATACAATGCTGAAACTAAGGTTTCCTGTTAATGTCCACAATCCAAAAGCAATGTGTGAAATTCCGTACGGCTTTATCGAAAGAGCAGTAAACGGTGACGAGCAAACCTGCGGTCAGTGGTTTTGTGTAACGGATAACGGCAGCGGCGGCCTTGGGATTGCGAATGACTCAAAATATAGTTTTGATGTTAATGGGAATGTCGCGTCGCTTACGGTACTGCGAAGCGCGATTTATGCGGACCATTTCGGTAACAGAGATGAATTCTGCGAGTTTATGGAACAGGGGATAAATGAGTTTGGTTATTCGATTTTCCCGTATTGCTCCATCGCCGATACGGCAAGAAAGGCATACGAGCTGAATGTAAAGCCGAGGCATATCATCGAAACCTTCCATAAGGGTGCGCTAAAGACCGAATTTTGTGGCATAAAAGTTTCTGAAGAAAACATAATCGTAACCGCATTGAAGCAATCCGAGGATAAAAATGGCATCATTCTGCGTTGCTATGAAACAGAGAATAAAGATACAAGCGCTACAATTGAATTGCCGTTTTTGAATATACAATTTGGCGCAAGTTTCTCTCATAATGAAATAAAGACCTTTTATATTCAGGAAAACGGCGAGGTGAAAGAAACAAATTTGATAGAGATAGTCATGACCACCCCTTAATGGACACAAATTCCGCTGTCCAGATATTACGATCTTTTGTACTCAATGCTTTAGGGTTTGAAAAGATTATCCAGATTTCCTGCCGTAAACTCCGACCAGCTGTATTGCAGCATATATTCACCAATATATAAATTAATGTTATGATTAAGATATTGATAATAATCGCAATCCACCATTTCGGTATTAATGGCATAGCTGTTCCGGTTTATCTTCAGCAAAACCTGATCTTCCCCCAGCTTTTTCAAGACATTGGATAAATCCGCAATAGAATTTCTTAATTGACTGCGAAGAGAGTCGGTAACAGCCATGTCCTCCCACAGAATGTTAAGCAGCTCGTCGGTTGTAATGGCGGCTCCTTTGCGGTCAATCAGATATGCGAATAATTCCTTTGTCTTGCTTCGTGAGAATTTTACCGGCACATTGTCTGCAAAAACCTCAAAATTTCCGAAACAGCGAACACGGATTTTTTTGCTGCTCTTTTTAGGAATATTTTCAAAGGCATTTTCTATTTCAGCCTTCACTTTCTCAGCCGTAGGCGGTTTCATTAAATATCCCCGGGCGTGTATGTTATAAGCTTCAATTGCATATTGGGAAAACCCGGTCACAAAAACAATTTTTGTGTTTTTACAGCTTTCGTGGATTCGTTTTGCCATTTCAATCCCTGTGATACGCGGCATCTCAATATCCAGAAAAGCAATGTCGGGCATAAAGCCCTTTTCTATAATTTCCTCCAATGCGTCCTCCGGCTCGTCATAGCATTTGATAACGCAATCCGTAACCGCTTCCATGATTGATTTTTTGATTTCGTCCAGTGCAATCGGTTCATCATCCAACGCAAGTATCTGAAGCCCCATTTGTTTTTTCCTCCTTTGGCACAGTGATGATTGCTGTCGTCCCGTGGTTGACTATACTTTCTATCTCAAGAGTGCCATTGATCATTACTTTCAAGCGGTCGCGCACATTTGAAATTCCTATATGTGTACGGCCATCTTCTTTTGTCATCATAGGATCAAACCCTAAACCATTGTCCCTGACCACAATAATGTATGCGTTTTCTGTATCTTTCGTTGTTATACTTACAGTGCCGCCGCCTCGTTTTTTTGTAACGCCATATCTAACGGCGTTTTCCACAATCGGCTGCAGGGTCAACGCAGGCAGGCTGAAATCCGTAACAGGCATATCGTATTCAACTCTTAACTTATGCTGAAACCGCATTTGTTCAATTCTTAAATAATTTCTGGTGTGCGTCAGCTCCTGACTGAATGGTATCGGCTCTTTTGCTGTCAGGGAATCCATATTCCATCTGAGAAAATCAGAAAAGCTGACAATTGTTTCCTCTGCTCTTTTGGAGTCAGATACACAAATTCCTTTTATTGCCGTAAGCGCGTTATATAAAAAATGCGGCTGTATCTGAGAAAGCATAATAGAAATACGGCTTTGCGCCAGTTCTCTCTCCATGTCAGCCGCCCGTTGAAGCCTCATCACGGCGTTATGCAAAATGTTTATAGCAATAAACACCTGCATAATAAGGAAAATCACCCCGCCGCCATAGAGCACACGATTTGTAGGGAAAAACTCCAACGGCACATTAATGATTTCCGTCAAGGATGCCGAGCAGAAGAAAATCAAATAATAAAAAGACCATTTTTCAATTTTATCGGCAGTGGTCCGTAATTCCGCCCCAAGCATGATAGTACCTGTAATCAAAAAAGGAGCCAGTAAGCCTCCGCCTAAGTTCCTGATATAATAAGGCTCAATCCATCCCGCGAGCTGTGATAAGCAAAACAAAATCATTACGCATAAAGAACTGCTTTGCATTATTTTTGCGATTTGCCGCCTCCGCTTGTTTTTCAGCCTGCTGACCCAATACGAGGCAAGGCAGAGCATCATCAGTATCAGCAAAACTGTGGGAAAGTAGTTGAGGAAAACCCCGTTGTTGACTTTGGCAATAATATATTCATCATTGCAGAGAATCCAAAGGCTGCCGGAAATAATTAATCCCGAGGCAGGAAAAAGAGAAACGTGAACATTGGCCCGCCAGCTTAACAAAAAAAGATAGGCAAGCAATAGTATTATTCCGAACAACAGAAGAAGGAAAGCACCGATAATAAAGAATACGCTTTTGTGAAACAGCATAGACATAACATCATCATGCGCCCCTTTATAAAGTTCAAAAAAATCACTATATGCCGATTTATAGTTATACGAATAACATGAAGTCAACTTAATCGTAATCTCGTCGTTCCTGCTTATATTTTCCGCAGCGCGACAGCGTCCCCACACCTTGCCGGCCGAATAATAAAAATACGGATAGGTTCCCTTCTGGCCATAGGTATAAATAACCTTCCCGTTTTTTTGTATGACAACGTCAAGATAATTAATCTTGAAGAACAGCGTTTCATTAAATTCGATATTCTGGTCAAAATGTCCGGTAAAAATGATTGAGTTTGTTTTCCTGGTATTAGGTATGGTTTTAATGTCCAAAGGCCTTGGGGTGTCGGCTTCGGTAATCCGGTATGTTCCGACAAAACCAAGACGGGTCACTTGAGACTTATTTTCTTGATATGCTATGCTTGAAATCAATTGAAAAACAGTTACCATAAACACAAACAGCGCAAAGACAAACAATATTATTTTTCTTACCGTTTTTTTCATATCTGCTTTTCCTTCCAAAAACGCAGCCAATATTCATGGCCGCTCCTAAAAATATCATTAAACAGATATATCTTAACATATATATTTAAAAAAATCAATAATTTTACAAAAAAATAGCGAAATTCGTCATTTTTGTTGCGTTCGTGTTGCGTTATGTTGGTATAATTAAATTAAGTGAGTTCGAAATCGAAAGCTTTGGCTCTGTGGTTGATTGGGACGATTAAACTCAAACCATTACTATTACAAAATAAATTTAAAATATATCATAGGAGGGTAATTATGAAAGATATGCAAAAAACCGAGGCAAACTGTGAAAAAGCAAGAACAAGCTATGAAAAGCCGGAGGTTACGATACTCGAATTTGAATCTGAGGATATTATAACCACATCGGGCGGAGCTTTGGATTCGGCCGACATTACGGGCGGTTCAAAAGGCTTTATCGGCAGCTGGTTCGGGCAATAATGACAAGAAGCAATAATTCTCTAATGTTCGCATAAATTCAAATAGATTAACGAGGGGGAAAATTTTTATGAGGAAGATACTATCAGTTATTTTAAGCTTTTGCATACTTTCAATTATATTTTTTGCGGCATCCTTGACCGCAAGCGCTGCAACCGGCGATTGGAGCAGTAATACAACTGCCGTTACGGTGGGAAACATAACGATTAACACACCGGGGGAATTGGCAGGGTTCGCGGCTAAAGTCAATGAGGGAAACCCCTATAGCGGGTACACGGTTACGTTGGGCGGAAATATAGATTTATCTGCCCACTATTGGACGGCAATCGGATCGTCAAGTCATCCTTTTTTCGGTACGTTTAACGGAGCGGGATATACAATCAGCGGATTGAACTATTCCGGCACAAGCATGTTTGATTATGGCCTTTTTGGCTATATTAACGGCGCAACCGTAAAAAATGTTTCTGTCAGCGGCACCGTTAATATTAACGATACAGGCATCTATTCATATGAAAGCGGCGTCGCAATTATTGTGGGGTATATGAAAAATTCTTCTGTTATTGATAATTGCAGCTCCGGCGGTACGGTTACCGTTTCATATACGTCGTCAGATTACGTTATATATCCGAATGTTGCCGGAATTGCAGGCAGTAATTATACGAACGGAACAATAAAAAACTCAAAAAACACTGCAAATATTACCGTTACTGTGCAATATAAAGGCGATAGTGATAATGCGGGATCGCAAATAAGAGCTGGCGGTATTGCCGGCAGGAATAACGCTTCAACCATAATCAACTGTTACAACTCCGGCAGTATAAGCGGCACTGCTACGAACACAATTGCGGGTTCCGCATCGGTTTACAATGGCGGCATTGTCGGCTTTTTTGATTCTGGTTCACCTGCTGTATCGAACTGCTATAATACCGGAAACATAACTGCAAATACTTCCGCGCCAAAGACAAAAAACTCTTATAAGGGTGGAATTGTAGGTATCGGTTCCTCAACTGCGGCGCAGTACTGTTACTGGCTTTCCAGTACAGCGACCTATGCATACGGCTATCCTTCGGCAACAGTGGCTAATACATCTGCATTCACAGGAACGGGAACTCTTTCAACATCCACAACCAGTTTGCTTACTGCGCTGAACAACTGGGTTACAGCAAACAGCGGCCGCGGCGGCTTGTTCTGGGAGCAAGACAGTTCCTATCCGGTGCTGGATGATACCTATACGATTACTTATAACCTCAACGAAGGAACGATTAATGATTCTTCATACCCAACAGCTTATATATATGGCGCGGGGGCAGCATTGCCAACTGATATAACGCAAATCGGCTACACATTTGCAGGCTGGTATGATAATGCAGGATTTAACGGAACCGCAATAACTCAAGTATCCTCAACCGCTATCGGCAATAAAACGTATTATGCAAAGTGGACGATACCCTATTTCACAGTCAGCGGTACTGTCAGCGGACTTATAACTAACAGCGGCGTTGAGGTGAGCTATTCGGGGAGTGTAAGCGGCAGCGTTACAACAGACATCGGCGGTAACTATATAATAAGCAATATTCCGTATGGCGGCAGCGTTAACATAAGCGTCGTAGATGTGCAGTACTTTAGCAAGCCTATTGAAATTGATCTAAGCAGCATAACGGCTAATGCTACAGGACAAAATCTAGCGTATACCAAAAACTATAACGTAATGCTGTCCTTTGTATCAGCTTCTGCGATAAAAGATGCGACCGGTACGGGAACATTAAGATACATAACAAAAATGAGTATAACCGGTGACGCTCCGGATGCTGCGGGCTTTGGCACATACATTGTTCCTTTAAGCTTGTTTACGGCCGGACAATACAGCAACACCGCAGATGTTTACTATGACAACGGCGACGGTTCATATGCAAGCAGTATTAAAGACGGAGTGACATATTCGGCTGACCTTACAGATATACCGTCCTTATACAGCGGCACTACTATTATGGCTATTTCGTATGTCACACTTTCCAACGGCGATACGGTTATAACCGAAATTAACACAACATCGGTGGACGAAAGCCTGAAACAATAAATAATATGCTTGAAAGGGGGCTGGATTCTATGGATTCGGTCTCCTTTGAATTTAGGGGATTTTATGATTTATAATATTGCTGACATAAATGTTTATATGGAACCGGTTTATGATACACTGAAAAGGCAGTCTTTACCTTATTTAATAAATGATAGAGAGTTTCAATTTTCAACTTTCCCGTCAAAAAAATTTTTAATTAAAAAGCAAAGCGAAAATCCTCATTTATCTTTAGAAGAATGCGAGTATATCTGGACAGGCTCAATGTTTTATGACAGCCTGATTGATTTCAACGGGCTTTTGCTGCACGCGTCGGCTGTTGCTTATGAAAATAAGGCGTATTTATTTTCAGCGTCTTGCGGCGTCGGAAAGTCGACGCATGCCCGGTTGTGGCGGAAATATTTTGGAGAAGAAAATATAAAAATAATTAATGACGATAAGCCGGCCATTCGTTTGATTGACAATCAATTCTATGTTTTTGGAACGCCTTGGTCGGGGAAAACCGACAATAATCTTAATATAAAGGTTCCGCTTTGCGCTATTTACATATTAAGCCGAAGCGAAGATAATAAAATAAAAAAAGCCAATACGCCCGCTGCGCTGTATTCCATTTTAAATCAAACAATAAGAACGCGTGAACATGAAAAGCTAAATAGATTACTAACGCTTTTGGATAAGCTGATTCAGGAAATTCCGGTTTTCGAGTTTGGGTGCAATATGAGCTTTGACGCCGTAAAATTATCTTATGAAACGATGGAAAAGGGAGTATCGAATGAATAGGGTTACAAAAACAATAAATGAATTAATCCCAATAATGGAGCAACATTTTGAAGCAGGTCAGCCATTTAAGCTTTTTCCAAAAGGCACAAGTATGCTTCCCACTCTAAAACAAGGTATTGATTCGGTTTTGCTAATCAGAAGTGAAAATATAAAAAAGTATGATATTGTTTTATATAAACGGAAAAGCGGTCAAATTGTACTTCACAGGGTTGTCGGAAAAAATAAAGCCGGTTATATTATTTGCGGAGATAATCAGATGATGTTTGAGTATGGGATTGATGCGAATCAGATTCTTGCAAAAGCCTTAGGTTATTATAAAGATTTCACTTATATATCCGCAGACTCGCGGGAATTTGTCAAAAATGCAAGGAAAATTTCGTCAAAAAGGAATATCAAACATATTTTAAAACTATTTGGGAAAATCAGAGTGTGAGAATACTTAAATATTCAATATTGAGGTTTTTGTAGTCCGTTTAAGTTCGACCTATAAGGTTTCTCCATTCACTACATGAACATTAAGCGCAGGGGGCGTATATTCAATGCCTTCGATAAACGATACGACTGCATTCGCCAGTTCTCTCCCAATTTCATGCACGGGGAAGGAAACGGTATCCAGCTTTGGGGTGATATATGACAGCGTGTCAATGCAGTCAAATCCCATCAGCCCTATGTCACAGCCGGGAATAATGCCGTTTTCTTTGCAATAGGATAATGCTTTTAGCGCGTTTATGTCCGTTGGAAAAAATATTGCGGTTTTTTCTTTTTGATGAATTAGCGAAGGAAAATCAAGCCGCGTCACAAGCTTAGCGTTTGTCACGGATAAAAAACCTTCATAACGCCGCTGCTGCGCCCAGATATTGCTTTCATTTCCAAAGGCAAGCGCGGGAGCGGCATAGATGACACGCTGGTACCCTTTGGAAAGAATGTGTCTGGCGGCTGCCTCGCCTGCCGCGTATTCATCCACGCCAACATAACTAAGATCATTCAGCTGATTTCCGAAGCATACCGTCGGTGTTTTCCCAAGAGCGGCGGCTGTTGATTCTTTGCCGCATGGGATAATAATTATGCCGTCCGTATTCCGTGTGATCAGCTTTTCAATGCAATCCGCTTCCGTTTGGGGGTCTTTGCGCGTGAGCGAGATATATGCGAAATAGCCAAGCTCGCGCAGGCGGGTTTCCGCCGCGTCCACGATCTGCGAGAAAAAGCGGTTGTTCAGGTCAAACACCATAATGCCGACAGTATTCGTGCGCTGTCTGGACAAACAGCTGGCAATATAATTGGGTTTATACCCAAGCTGCTTGGCTGTATTTAAAATCAGTTCCCGTTTCTTCGGGTTTACACCGGGGCGGTTGTTCATCACCCTGTCTACAGTCCCGCGTGATACGCCGCAAAGCTCGGCCAGTTCTTTTGAAGTAATCATTTCAGTTTTCCTTTCACAGTCAATGTGTTTCCGGCAGTGACTGTTTGTATTTTTTCCAAAATCACTTCACCGGTAAATTCAATAAATTTGCTGTTAATATCGATAGCATCGGGTGTTAAAAATGGCAGATGAAGTTCTTTGACATTCAGGCTGCCGTAAAGCACCTGAATTCTCGCAAGCCCTTCTTTATTTTCCAAAACACCCCATCCCGAATCAAGTGACCAAAAACACCGAAAATCACCCTCTTGCACAGGATTAAATCCGAATTTTTGACGGGACATATCATATTCAAACCCCGAAAAGGCAATAAGAGAGGAATAGCTTGCCATGGAGCGGGCGTAGTTGCTGCCGTATTCAATTTCGTTCCATGGATTGCGGCGCGCGCCGTCATAGCGATTGCGAACAGCAGCGATCAGCTCGCACCCTTCTTCCACCATGCCCTCCTGAATCATATGCACTGCCGCCTGATACTCAAAGCCGTGCATTGCCTCCTCCGCATAAGGGATGGGAATGGTAGGCTTTTTGCCATCCTCCCAGTCGCAGATCACCGTGCCGCTTTCATCATTCAGACAGTACAGACGGCAGGGATTGAAGTAATTCCGCATACCGCGCTTGAAATGATGAGTATAGATATGCCGCAGAGCCTGTCTTACTTTTTTCTCATCAAAAATTTCGCCCAGCCCGCATAAATTTGCGTGCCACTGCGCGAGCACCTGGTCGATAATGGAGCCTTCGCCGATTTGGTATTTAATTTCACCCGTTTCTACATTCCAGTAATTTTGCGCGTCCGCATAGCGGTTGAGGAGGGTTTTATCTGTTAATCCAATTTTTTGATAGAAATAACGGCCGTTGAATAAATTTTCCTCCACGTATTTTTTTCCTTTTTGAAACATTAAGGTGTATTCCTCCGCAAGTGTGGTTTCACCAAGATAATCGGCTATTTCGGCGGCTGCCTTGAGTGCCGCGAGATAAAATCCGGTCAGCCATGAGTTTGGGCCGAACAGCTCCATATCCAGCGTGTGGTGCTGCCGCCCTGTTAAAACCCCGGTTTTGTCCGGATCCCATAGGTCGGGATTATGCTCCGACCAGGCATATTCAAGGTTCTTTTTTACCGACGGCCACAGCTTTTTCAGCCAGTCGTCGTCGCCGTTGATTTTCCAGTCACGATACACTTTGATGATTCCGCCGAACTGCCCGTCTGCGCAGGGACGAAAATCCGACCGTTGACTGCCCAGCGGTAATTGAAGCCGAAAGGACATGCCGCCCCATTCGTTCATGTTATACTGAAAATCCAACTCGCGCATGGAACGCTCCAGCGACGGAAACAGAAAGGGCAGAGCGTAAGCGTAATTCCAAACGTGCGTGCAGGAGCCCTCGCAGCAGCCCTCGTTATAGTGGCAACCCTCGAAACCGTAAAATTCTCCGTTTTCCAGACGCAGGCAGGTGGGCGACTTCAAAATGGATATGTTGGCGGATACGGCGTCTAAAACGCTGTCCGGCAGAGTGCTTGAAAAAAGCGCGTTATGAAATAATTGTGTTTTTTCTTTCAGTTCATCAAAATGCTCCCAACCGTACAATGCGCATTCGGAAGCGCTGACGAACAATGAAGCATAATAGTTTTTCCATATTTTTATCGGAAGCTCCTTTTCGGGGTTCCAGTAGTTATAACAGTTGGGATAATACCAGCCGAGGACGAACCGGAGGGTTCCGCTTTCGCCGGGATTCAGCCGGATTGTGTCGTAAATGGTGGCGGTATCCTGAAAATTCTCCAGAGTATCCGTATATGTACGGTCTTTCATACTGCCGAAGGAGGAAAAATCCTGCCAGAACATGGTTGCGTTGTCAAACCATGAGCCGCGAAACCAGTATTGCTGTATTTTGGCATTTTTCCCTGCCGCAACCGAAACATTGCCGTATTCAGGCATATCGGCATTATGCACACCGTTTTCCAGAAGCATACAGGCAGCATTGCCAGTATGTAGGATGTTATGAATGCCTCTTGAGGGGTTGGCAAGGCTCAGCGCCGCTGTATAAGTCAAGGTCTGCGCGGTTGTATTGTGAAACTGAATTTCAAAAAATGCCGCCGGCAGGCTGGAGTTTTTGTCATCTGTCGGTATGAAAGGGTTAAAGGCAGACAGGCGAACACCGGCGGGGAAATCCCTGTCCGAAAAATCAATGTGTGCAAACGGGAATCCGCCTGTGAATACAAAATTTTCAAAATGGGGAAATCCTGCCATGGTATGGCGCGACGGTCCGAAACCGAACCCGGAAAACCGGTCTGCGTTTGATTCACCGGCATAAGGTGTGGGCAGGTCGCCGCTTAGTACCTTTGAACACAAAACCTCGCTGTCGTTTTCAGCCTTGACTGCGAAATGGGTAAATCCGTTTGTACTGTTTTTATTAGGCCGATCCATAATTTCAAAATCAATCAGCCGCCCATTGCCGGATAAACCGACGCTTCCGGTGCCGATACCGCCCAGCGGAAAGGAAATTTCCTTTGTATACTGACCTCGATAAACAAAACCGTCTTTATTTCTTTCCATATAATCATCCCTTCATCAAAACTGTTCACGTGAACATTATACTAAATGCTGGCTCATTTGTCAACAGTTTTTTGAAATTAATGTGATCATAAATGTCTTGCAATAATCACTCAAATATGATATAATACAGAATATTACTAATATACAAAAGAGGAATGAGCATGAAAAAAGCTGTGACCTTATCCGATATTGCAAAAAAGACAGGGTATTCGGTAAATACTGTTTCCCATGCGCTCAAGGATAAAAAGGATATCTCGGAACAGACCAAGGCATATATCCTTCAGACGGCGGAGGAAATGGGTTATATAGGCAATGCATCGGCTAGTTTCATGCGGTCGGGTGTGAGCCGGAGCATAGCAATCATTCTGGGGGATATTTCAAATCCTCATTTTTCTATTATGGTCAAGGAAATTGAAAGCTATATCAAATCGTTGGGGTACACATCCTTTATCCTGAATACGGATGAGGATGAACAACTGGAAAGACAGGCCATTGTGTCCAGTCTAGGGAAAAACGTGGACGGCATCATTCTTTGCCCGGTGCAGAAATCTGACGAAAACGTCCGGTTTCTGATAGAGTCGGGTGTGCCGTTTACACTGATCGGAAGATATTTCAAGTCGCTTGATACAAGTTATGTCGTTTGTAATGATGAACAGGGAGGGTATCTGGCGGCGGAGCATTTAATCAAAAACGGACACAGAAAGATATTGTTTTTAAACGGGCCTTCCTATATTTCCAGCGCCTGGCAGCGTATGGTAGGAGTAAAAAAAGCATTGGAAGCGTATAAAATTCCATTTGGCAAATCAATGATATACCATATTCCGGTCAAAGTGGGGGAAAGTGAAAAGCAGATTCAGAAAATTATCAATAATAATATAGGTTGTACAGCTCTTATCTGTTTTTCGGATATGATTGCCTGGGAAACGGCGTATGTGCTTAAAACAATGGGCATAAAGGTGCCGGAGGATATTTCGCTTGTGGGGTTCGACAATATTCAGTCTCGGTTTCTGTTCCCCATGATGCTGACGACCATTTCCAGTTCAAAACTGAAGATGTCTCAAAAAGCGGCGGATTTGCTGTTTAAAACCATACAAAGCGGTGAAAAAGGAAAAATTGTGCTTGAAACCAAATTAATTGTGCGCGAAAGCACAAGAAATATAGAATCGGAGCTTGCTTGAATTTTGGCAGGCTCTTTTTTGATTAAAATATTGACAATTATAAAAAGAGGTGGTATAATAACATTAACGTTAATGTTAGGGGGAGCGAAAAAATGTCAAAACAATTACTGCGATACATACTTGAAAAGGAACATCACTCATTTCGAAAAGAAATTACGGAAAACTGGGCGGCTGAATATTGCACCAAAGGGTTATCGCCCGAGCAGAGGATGGCGGACCGGTTCGAGCGGCTCACAAATATGGAAACGCCCCATATACTGCCGGATGAAAATATTGTGTTTATGCGGACAATTAAGAATATCCCGGATATTTTCACGCCGGAGGAATGGGAGCAAATTAAGGAAAAGCGATTTATTCATGAGCTTGGCTACATGTCCAATCTGTCACCGAACTATGAGGATACAATAGCAATGGGTTTGCTGGAAAAAAGAAAAACTGCGGACGAATACGGCAGACACGCCATTGATAATATCATTGCGCTTGCCGATCGCTACAAAGAGGAAGCGGAAAAGCAGGGAAGGCAAGACGTTGCCAATGTACTGGAGCGGGTACCCCGCTATAGCGCGAGAAATTTTAGGGAAGCGTTGCAGTTTTTCCGGATTCTGCACTATTCCCTTTGGCTGGAGGGCAATTATCATAATACCGTCGGCCGCTTTGACCAATATATGTACCCCTATTATAAAGAGGACATCGAAAAAGGAGTATACACTAAGGAAAGCGCGCTGGAATTACTGGAGGATTTCTTTTTGTCCTTTAACAAGGACAGCGACCTATATGTGGGTGTTCAGCAGGGGGACAACGGACAAAGTATGGTATTGGGCGGCTGTAATGAGGACGGCGCGGAGGTATTCAATGAGTTATCCGAATTGTGCCTGATTGCCAGCAGAAATTTAAAGCTGATTGACCCTAAAATCAATCTGAGGGTGAGTAAGAACACGCCTATTCAGGTTTTTGAACTGGGCAGTGAGCTGACAAAGGCAGGACTTGGGTTTCCGCAGTATTCCAATGACGATGTGGTGATTGACGGATTGGTAAAGCTGGGATATGACCGAATGGACGCAAGAAATTATGTTGTGGCGGCCTGCTGGGAATTTATTATACCCAAATGCGGCGGAGATGTGGCTAACATCGGGGCGCTGTCTTTCCCAAAAATTGTAGATACTGTACTGCACAGGTCACTTACAGAGGTGCAGTCCTTTGAAGATTTTATGGAAAAGGTAAAGCAGGAAATTAATGCGGAATGTGACCGGATTACCGGAAAAATAAAGGATTTATGGTTTGTTCCGTCGCCCTTTCTTTCCATATTGATGAATGAAATCAAATATAATAATTTCGGAATTCATGGCACAGGAATTTCCACGGCAGCAGATTCGCTGGCGGCAATCAAGCAATATGTATATGATGAAAAAACAGTTTCGCCTGCGGAACTGACAGAGGCGGTGGATTCCGATTTTGCGGAGCATAGCGAGCTTTTACCGCTCCTTCGGTACCACGCGCTGAAAATGGGAGCCGGCGGCGACATAGCGGATGATATTTCCGTTCAACTGCTGGACTGGTTCGCGGACAGCCTTATGGGCAGGAAAAACTGCCGGGGCGGAATATACCGCCCGGGGACAGGGTCGGCAATGTATTATCTGTGGCATGCGGACGAAATCGGTGCGTCGCCGGATGGGCGCAGAAAAGGTGAACCGTTCGGAGCCAATTTTTCGCCGAGCCTGTTCGCAAAAGTAAACGGGCCGGTTTCGGTGATTCAATCCTTCACCAAGCAGCATTTTGAGCGAGTAATCAACGGTGGGCCGCTGACATTGGAATTCCACAGCAGTATGTTTTCGGATGAGGACAGCGTGAAAAAGGTGGCGTTGTTTGTGAAAACATATATCCGGATGGGAGGACATCAGCTTCAGCTTAACGCCGTGAATGCTGAAACGCTTAAGGATGCGCAGAAACGCCCCGAAAATTATCCGCAGCTGGTGGTGCGCATATGGGGTTGGAGCGCATATTTTGTGGAGCTTGATAAGGAATATCAGGATCATGTGCTGGCAAGACAGGAATATTCACTATGACAGGAATTATTTTTGATATAAAAGAAATGTCGCTGCATGACGGACCGGGAACAAGGGTTACCGTATTTTTCAAGGGTTGCCCCCTGAGATGTGTATGGTGTCACAACCCCGAGGGCTTGAAAAAAGAGACGGAGCTAATGGTGAAGGTGGCGCAGTGCGAGCATTGCGGCAGGTGCATGAAGCCCTGCGCGCATTTGGAATGTATGCCGTTTGAACGCTGCCTGCTTGCCTGCCCAAAGGGGCTGGTCGGCGTGGCGGGAAAGTTGGTAGAGACAAAGACGCTTTCACAGCAGTTACGGAAATATAAGGATTTTTTGAATATGAACGGGGGAGGTATCACCCTGTCGGGCGGGGAGCCTCTCATGCAGCCGGAGTTCGCCGTAGAGCTGCTGCAAAATCTAAGAGGATTCCACCGTGCAATTCAAACGTCGGGGTATGCGGAAAGTGAAGTATTCAAAAAAGTAATTGAGAATCTGGATTATGTAATGATGGATATAAAGCTGGCCGACCCGGTTTTGCATAAAAAATATACCGGCGTGGACAATGTGAAAATCTTGAAAAATTATCAGATACTTAAATCAAGCGGAATTCCTTATGTCATAAGGATTCCGCTTATACCGGGAATTACAGACACAAGTGAAAATTTGAAAGCGATATCGAAAATTGCGCAGGATTCGCCCATAGAGCTGTTAAGGTACAATACCTTTGCGGGCGCAAAATATCCTATGGTCAATAAAAAATACACTGTAAAAGAAACAAAGAACAATGAAGTAGATATAACAATATTTCAAAACGGAAAAATGCTATAAGAGGTGAAGCTGAATTTCAGCGCCTCTTATAGCATTTTTCCGTTTGGGTTGATATATAAACCTATTTTATGCTTTTAAAACAGAATTTCTACCTTTACATTTTCGGAATATTCTCCGCAATCTATCGTAATAAATCCCGTATTTACGGATAACGGGAATTCATTATCATTGACAAGTATTTTACTTATTATATTTTCACAATAGATTAACAGTTTACCGCCTTCATATAGGGTAAAAGAATTGCCGGCGGAATTTATAACCGCGATCGGTGACATAAATTTATTTATAAGTCCTATTAAAGCAATACCATTTTTTACGGGAGTCATTACAGCAAGGCGGTAATCATCTTCATTTGCAAGAGTAAAGTTAAGCTCTTCGCCTTCCTCAAGCAAATATGTTTTCTTTGTGAAATGCTCATAAACCGCATATTTTCCTGCGGTCAGATATAGCTTTTCGGGGCTTATACTGCCCGTTATATTTTCAGCCTCGCTGTTTAAGCAAAATGACGCCGCAACGCCGCTGCCGGCGCAATGATTCCATACAGTAAAGGCTTTATCTGATACACGCGGGTCGCTTGTGATACATTCCGCCAAAGGCATAGCGGGAGCATTACAGCGGAGTATTCTTCCGTCATTGAAAATAAGCGGCATAATTACATCACGGTTGCTTTTTCCTATTTCATCGCTTAAATATATAGGCCCGCCGCTTATAGAACGCAGCACAGAATTTTTAATGCCCTGTCCGTCATACGACCACCACATATCCCAGTCGCCCCAATTGAACTGACCCTGAACAAGGCTGTTATATGAACACTGCATAATATGCTTTGTAAACCACGGCTTATCATCCGGCTGAAAATCATCGCTACACCTTGAAATTGCCGAATATGGACGGTTCCACATATTTTCACTTGCAAGACCCATACAGTTAATAAGAATACCGTCAAAATGCTCTTTTACAGATCGTTCAATAGCTGTGTGCAGATTGCGAGCGACTTCACCGACAGGAGCAACGCCCTTATAATATAATTCTATAGAGCTTTGGTTATCTATTTTAAGAAAATCACTGCCGCATTCTTTCAGATATTTATGGAAGCTGCTGAAATATTTATACGCCTTATCAGCATGATAATCCGCTACAAGCCTGTCTTCACAAGGTGAAGCCGTAAGACAATCGGAAAGCTCTGCCGCAATCTCGCCCTGCGGGTCAATACCTGTCCAGTATCCTGTTGTAGGATGCCACATACCTACATATGGAATATATTTTTTCATTTCAGTTATACAATGCTTAAGCCCGTCGGGAAAGCGAAGAGAATCAGCCTTAAAGGAATAAAGTGAGCTGCGGTGCATAATCTGAAACATTTCCGTACGAGAATTAAAAACCGGATTGCGAAGATTTTTAACATCAGCCCACATATCATCGATTATTGCCCATTTTACAGGTATATTTTTATCCTTAAACTCTTTGCACTTTTCAACAAGTCCTTCTTCGTTAACCTTTATCATAAGAGCATCCCAGCTGCACCAGCCTAAATATTCAAACATCTCGGGATAACTGCGCTTTTCGCGCGGCATTGTAAAGTTTCCAAGAAGCGAAATCGCATATTCAGCGCAATTTTTCATAAGCTCAAAAGGATTACTGCCTTCGGCATGGATAAAGGCAAGCGCATCACAATTGATAAGACTGTCGCTCCAGCTATATAAAGCAGCCTGAATACCTTCCTCGCTCCCGATAAGCGTGCATTTATACTTTTCAGATACTACAGGAAGAATTACGCCGAAAGTATCGTTATCCTTTTTATATATCAGAGCCTGTGTGTTTTGAGGCACATCCGCAGGAGCTGTTCCGAAGAAAGGAGAGCACCAGAAAGGACTGTGGCGGTAGTTTGCCATATATTGTTTAAATTCAAGATTCTTTAATGTAATTTTAACCCCGCAGCCGCCGTCAAGAAACATATCCCCTGCATTCGATTTGGCATATACTGCAAAGAGACCTTCGTTTTCTTTGATTTCAATCCGACAGTCTTTAACTATTTCGTTATTGTTCGAAAATGCTTTAATATCGTAATTCATATGTATATCTCCTTTGTTGATAAATGATAATTATATTTATTATTATAATATTTGTATACCGCTTTGTCAAGATACAAAAAGCAATATACGGGACAAATTGTAAACATTATGAAAGAATAAAAAATCTTAAAACAATGTTACAATTTGAACGAATTATTACAATCTGTTTCTTGACACAGAAAATAAACAAGACTATAATTTAGATAAAATTAAATTTAAAAGGAGGATGGATATGATAAAAAGACTTTTATGCCTTGTGCTAATTCTTACTATATTGCATAGCATAACATCTTTGGCAAGCGTTACATATTTAATGTCAGCGGATTTTAATTTGGATTCGGTCGGCGCAACAGCGGTCAGCGGAATTTCAGGCAGTATAATTAATGTAGACAATGGTTTTGGCGCAAAGGAAAGTTCAAATCATATTTTAAAGGTTGAAGGTGTGTCCGGCAACAGCGTGAATTTTACTCCTACAGCAACAACGGGAAATTTTACAATAGAATTTTCAGTATTCATAGATGATTATACAGGTTCAAAAGTTTTTGAGACAGTAGAAGCCACAAAAGGTATATTTGCAAATATAGTTACTTTTTCTTCGGATGGGAAAATATATACCGGATATTCGGACGCAAACGGAAGAAACAATTATGCGGGTGCATATGAGCTTGGAAAGTGGTACCGCGTAGGTTATACGGTATACTCGGGAACACAAAGCTTTGATTTATATATTAACGGGACAAAAATTGATACAAGCGGGCTTATTGCCGCAAACGAGAAAACAACGGGAACTTTTGATAAAACGAGCAGAATCAAGTTTTCATATTCAGGAAACAGCGAAAAAAGCCTGTTGTATATTGATGATATATACTGTTATAACGATATATACAGTAATACAGCAGCGGTATCAACCCTCAATTCTTCAGTCTATGATATAGCTGATGGAGCAATATCTATGAATTCGTTTCCTACGGTAGCTGAATTTGCGCAGAATATAAACTGCAGCGGTAGTGTTGCAGTTTATAAAAATAGGGCTTGCAGCGCAAAGCTGAATTCTTCAGAAAGCTTAACAGATATATCTTATGTTATTGAAACAGCGGCAGACGGTGTAACCTATCATACATATGAAGTATCAAAAAAAGAGCTTTCGGCTTATTGGAATTTTGATGAATTAACAAATGGAGTGGCGGAGGATAAAACAGGAAACGGATATAACGGAATTTTAGTTAATACTCCTACTCTTGCAGCCGGGAAAAGCGGCAATGCAATCAGCTTTTCAGCAGACGGTCAGGCTGTAAGAGTAAATAATTCTGCAAATAATTTTGTATATAACACAAATGATGAATATTCAATATCAATGTGGGTTAAGCCGGCAACGCTTGACTCATCATGGCGCGGTATTCTTGTAAAGGGACGTGCGCAGGCATCTTCGCCAACGGCTACTAAGAATAATTATTATGGCATATGGACGACAGACGCAAATAAAATAGGTTACTCCGGCAATAGCAACGGAACGGGAATTAATGTTTTCGCCGCCGCCGCGTCAAGTATAAATACATGGTATTATATTACAAGCGTACAACGAGGCGGTATGGTATACCTGTATATTAACGGTGCGCTTCAAAGCAGCGCTGCCGCAAAGGATATTATTAACACAGGGGATGAAATGTTTATAGGAGCCGTACACAGCGGATTTGGAAGACAGTTTTTCAAGGGCATGGTTGACGACGCCGCAATATTTAACTACGCGCTTTCGGCAGATGAAATATCATCAATTTACAGCGGAACAAGCCCTATGGAAATTAGTCCTTCGGCAGTCACAATTTATTCGGAGCTTACGTCATTATTACAGGAGCTTAATACAATTAACATAAACGACTACACCATTATTTCATATAATAACCTTAAAGCTGTTATGGAAGAAGCAGAAAATGTTTTCTTTCTTGAAAGTGATCCTTACCATACCGCAATAGCTGTAGAGAATATTATAGCTAAATTATATGAAGCAAAAAATGCGCTTATTATTCAACCAAAAGCGGTTGCTTATTGGAATTTTGATGAATTAACAAATGGAGTGGCGGAGGATAAAACAGGAAACGGATATAACGGAATTTTAGTTAATACTCCTGCTCTTGCAGCCGGGAAAAGCGGTAATGCGATCAGCTTTTCAGCAGACGGTCAGGCTGTAAGAGTAAATAATTCTGCAAATAATTTTGTATATAACACAAACGATGAATATTCAATATCAATGTGGGTTAAGCCGGCAACGCTTGACTCATCATGGCGCGGTATTCTTATAAAGGGACGTGCGCAGGCAACTACGCCAACGGCTACTAAGAATAATTATTATGGCATATGGACGACAGACGCGAATAAAATAGGTTACTCCGGCAATAGCAACGGAACGGGAATTAATGTTTTTGCAGCCGCCGCGTCAAGTATAAATACATGGTATTATATTTCAAGCGTACAACGAGGCGGTATGGTATACTTTTATATTAACGGTGCGCTTCAAAGCAGCGCTTCCGCAAAGGATATTAATAACACAGGGGATGAAATGTTTATAGGAGCCGTACACAGCGGATTCGGAAGACAGTTTTTTAAGGGCATGGTTGACGACGCCGCAATATTTAACTATGCGCTTTCGGCAGATGAAATATCATCAATTTACAGCGGAACAAGCCTGGTTGATATAAGCGCCGCGAAGGTAACGCAAAGTATGGCGGAATATCTATCTGAAATAATTACTAAGGCACAGGGGATAGAAAATAACAACTATACGACAAAAAGCTGGAGTACATTACAATCGGCTATTACTGAGGCCGTGCTTGCTGCGGATAATCCGCAAAGTCTTGAACAGGTGGAAAACCTGATAGCTGAGCTTGAAACAGCAATGGAAACATTAGAAGAAAAAACAATGGTAACCCAAATAGGCTTCAGCGATAATTCGCTCAAATGGGAGCTTGCAGACGACAGCGGCAACGGACATACAGGAGCAGTCTTTGGAAATCCCGAATTTGTAGCAGGTAAAAACGGTCAGGCAATATGCTTCAATACGGACGGTCAGGCAGTTGAAATTGCAGATTCGGATGAATTTAATTTCAAAGCTACAGATTCTTATTCGATTTCAATGTGGGTAAGTCCGCAGACATTAACGTCATTATGGCAGGGTATTCTTGTAAAAGGACGCGCGGTAGGTACCACAGCATACGATAATTATTATGGCTTATGGCTTACGGGCGGTAACGCGTTTTCATATTCCGCGGCGGGGAATGTAATACCTAGCATAACAAGCAGTATAGTTCCGGAAGTAAACAGCTGGTATAATCTTGTGCTAAAACAGGATGGCGCAACGCAGACAGTATATTTTTATATAAATGGAATGCTTATCGGTGTAAAAACAAGCGCAACCTTTGATACTGCGGGTCGAAATATGTATATCGGCGCTGTGAACAGCGGATTTGGTAGGCAGTTTTTTAAAGGTATTATTGACGACGTATGTATTTATAACGAAGCGATATCAGACAGCGCGATTTTATCGTTATACAGCGGAGCGGTACCGGACAGCGTAAGCAGTGATATTATAGCTTACTGGAGCTTTGACAGTGCTGCAAATTATGTAGTTGATGATGTGGCTGTTATTGGCGAGGCGGCTTTTGCGCAAGGATTAAAGAATAATGCGCTTGTTACGGGCAATTCAAATAAACTTACAATTTCAAGTTCAAATGCAATTGACTTATACAACAGTGATTATTCAGCGGCGTTGCTTATTAAAGCTGATAATATCAGTAATATAATAATATCAGAGGAAAGCCTGTTTAAAATTTATACTGATGAAAACGGGGTTCTTAAGGTTAATGATAATACAACAGGAGTAACGCTTAACAGCGATACATGGTATCATATAGCATTTGTGAATGATGTAACAGAAAACAGCTTTAAATTATACCTTAATAATGTAAAGGCGGCAGAGTTTGCCGCGATAAACTGCGCAAGTGATAAGCTTGAAGTAGCTTACGCAGGCTTACTTGAGAGTATTACAATTTATAATTACGCTTTAAACAGTGAGGAACTGGAAAAAGTATATAAGGATGACTGCTATAGCGTGGATACTAATACATGGTATGTGCCGTCACAGGAGCCGGTAAAGCTTATTTATGATACTGATTTCGGCGGAGATATCGACGATGCGGGGGCTATTGCGATTATAAATGATTATATACAGCAGGGCAGAGCACAGCTGCTTGCGGTGATTGTAGTGCGCGACCTATTTACAGCAGCCTCCGGCATTGACGCATTAAACACTTATTATGGCAATCCGGATGTGCCGATTGGCGTGGCAAACGGAAAAACATCAACAGGCGCCGGTAATTACGCAAAGTATCTGACACAGAATTATGAAAACGATATGTATCACGCTGTAAATGCATGGGACGGAACAAAGCTTTACAGGAAAACCCTTGCAGAGGCAGAGGATAACAGCGTAGTTGTAGTTATTACGGGTGAAGCTACAAACTTTTACAGACTTCTTACATCTCAGGCGGATGAATACAGTAATCTTTCAGGTATTGACCTTGTAGCGAAAAAGGTAAGGCTTGTGTCGTTTATGGCGGGGCAGTTCCCTCAGGCAACTCTGCTTGAAAGAAACTTTACTTATGATCTTAAAGGCACTCAGTATATGGTAGAAAACTGTCCCGTAAAAATATTATTCAGCGGATTTGAGGTAGGAAATGTATACTGGACGGGGGGGAAGCTGCCGCAGCTCGGCGGTCAGCATCCTCTTAAAAAAGCTTATGATGAATATTTCGCCGGAAATAATTCAACAGCTACAACAAGAGCAAGCTATGACCAGACGTCTGTTGTGGCGGCAGTTGAGGGTATATCCGATTACTGGGATATAAAGCTCGGAAAATGTATAGCTCCGGACAGCGGTTACAGCAGTTTTGAGGAAAACGGATACGGAGACCATGCTTATCTTGTGGTCAAAAAGGATATAAATCAAATGACAAGTTATCTGGATGAGCTTATGATGAACGCAAAGCATGATAATCCTGATGAGAAAAAGGCCGAAAATATTGATGATGCGTTGCTTACGCTTTCGGGTACATTTACGCAGAATACAAGCACATCGGCAATGTATAACAATACATACGCCTCGTCCGGTAACGCAGGCGATTATATGCAGTATACATTTAACGGAACCGGAGTTGCAGTCTACGGGCAGATGGCAGCGGATTGCGGAATAGCGCAGATATATATTGACGGTGAATTATACGGTAACGCAGATTTATATTATGAAAGTAAGCTTATGACTACAAGAGTATTTGAAGCAATGAACCTTGAAGAAGGAGAGCATACAATCAAAATAGTTGTAAAAGACGAAAAAAACAGCAGCTCTGCCGGTAAAAACGTTACAATAGATTATCTGAGAGTTTACAGCGACTATACAATAGATATTGAAGAAAGTGAAGGTACGCTTACCGCTACAGCTTTTTCAGTAGCAAGAAATTCAAATATTTATCTGGCGCAGTATGATGACGGCGGAAGACTGCTTAAAGTAGACATGAGTGGCGATATTTCATATGGTGACCTTGTGCTTAATACAGAAAAGAACGGAAATACCAAAATTGTAAAAGCATTTTATTTTAATAATAATTTAAGTCCGCATACAAAATCAGCAACAAGATAATTTAAGTCGCCCGTACAAAAAAATGCGGGCGGCTTTTAGGATTATTGTATTTTTGGAATGATAATATATTGACTGTAGCTTTTTTATATGATAAAATTTAATTAGTTAAATAAAAAATAAGAAGGAAGAGCTAAATATGAAAAATAACGTAAGCCTGTTCAAAAGATTTTTATATTCATATTTGTATATACTTGCTCTGCCTCTATCCGCGTGTTTTTTGCTTTATGTATTAATCAGTTCAAATTTAAGCGCGCAGATGGAAAAAAGATATACCAACGAAATTGAAAAGGCTGCCATTGAGCTTAAAGAGAAATTTTTATCAATAGACGCATATTCAAGTCAGCTTGGAGCAAATCCTACCGTAAACAGTTATATAAATGAAAGAGTTAAAATAAAAATACTGGATACACAGCGGCTTTTTAATATCTACCCTTCAATTGATAATTGGATTTACAATGTTTTTTTATATACGCCCGATGATGATTCAATAATATCAAAAAATACGAAAATAGGGGTAAAAAACTCTTACGGCAATATGATAGCCTGCGGTGATTATACATATGAGAAATTTAAAAGCGAAATGCTTTTAAGGCGGGAATACAAGAAACTCAGAAGCGAGGACGGATTTAAATTTATATCTGAAAAAGGCGATTATATTATGTATATTAACTCATTGCCAATTGAGGACAATATTGTTAGAGGGCAGCTTATAATCGCTATAAATAAATGCAGTATCAGTGAAATGTTTGCGGCGAAAGTTGATGTGCCTCTTAATATAAGCATAGAAACAAGGGACGGCAATGTTATTTACAGGCAGGAAAGTTTTAAAGAGAAGGAAAACGACCTGGAATTTAAAACAAATTTAGAAAGTATTGTGCTTAACGTAAGAGCAGCGCGGCAAAGCCTTACCGATGACAACGCGGGCTTTAAAACATGGCTTTTAATTATATTGATGCTGCTTATGGCGATAAGCGCATGGATTGCGTATAAATCTACTAAAAAAAATGTTTCACCTGTAGATAAGCTTTTAAATTCCTTGAGCCGTGATAAGGGAAGACAGGTAACTATGGAGAATTTAGGCGAGCTTTTTGATGAAATTATGGAAAAGGAAATAAAGCTTTCATATGAATTTTCTGCAAACAGAGAAATTCTTATGAGAAATGTTCTCGGACTCTTGTATAAGGGCGAAATTGAAAATGAAGAGGAATTTAACGCAAAACTAAGGTTTATGCAGAGTGAGTTTAATGGAAATAAATATGTAACTGCCGCGATAGAAATTATTGCGGAGGAAAATGCAACTTACAGGCAACTCAGCGCAATCCGGTTGATATTTAATCATATTATTGAAGAAAAATTAAAATTTATAACTATGAATATAAATGATAATACTGAGATTTATGTATTTGCATTTACTGAAAAAAATATAGAAATAAACCTTACGGCGCTTGAGGCTGCGCTTACTGAGGCAGCAAGAATGCTTGAAGAAAGAGCTAATATAAGCTTTAAAATTGCGGTAAGTAATTTCTATAATACTTTGACTCAGGCGGCGGAGGCGATTGAAAAAACAAGAAATACCCTTGTAATAGGCGTTCATACCTATATGGATAATATAGCGTGGTGCTGTAATCCCGAAGGGCTTAAAAGGGAGCCTTACTTTTTCCCCGCAAAATTAAAACAAAAAATAAAAATGGCATTTTTAAGCGGTGAGTTAAATAAAGTCAGAGAAGGTTTTTCTGTAATATATGAGGAAAACAATAAAAAGCCGGTGGTACACAGCGATGAAATTGAAAGTCTGATTTTTGAGCTTAAAATACTCATAAAAAGCGTACTTACTGACGGCAGTATAAGCGAAAACGGTAAAGAGCAAGCGAAGGAAATACTTAAATCCATAAGGAATGACTCTATACAGAAATCAAATTTCGATAAGTTTAATGAAGTAATAGAGATAATTGAGAATAACGCAAAAAGCTGGGAGGAACCTCAAGGCGGTTTGGAACAAGAAATGATAAAGTATATCAATGAAAATTATTTTGAGCAGGATCTTTGCAGACAAAAGCTTGCAGACCACTTTAATATAACTCCCCAATACGCGTCAAGATGGTTTAAAGCCAATATCGGTGAAAATTTCCTGGATTATCTTGAAAAGGTCAGAATTACAGCCGCCTGTAAATTGCTTTCGGAAAAGAAAAGCGTCGAACAGGTTGCGAAAGAGGTAGGCTATATTTCGGTAGTAAGCTTTCGCCGTGTATTTAAAAAGAATATGGGGATAACGCCAACTCAATTTGTTGAAAAATAATAATTAACGTATGCAGAGTGGTTTATTTAATAAAATAAACCACTCTGCAGTTACAAAAAAGCATGGGAGCCTTAGTTTTTATATAATTATATTTTTATATCATAATGCTTTTGCAGAATAGCCGCGGCAGTATCTGCAAAGGTATCGGATACCAGAATTGATATATCTGTTTCTGATGTTGTAATAAGTTTAAGTTCTATTCCGCTTTCAACCAAAACCTTAAATAAATCCGACGCAACCCCGCAGATTGACGCCATAAGCTCGCCGTAAATGCAAAACTTTGTATTATCTGAATTGATTTCTGCAACAAGCTTTGGATATTCCTGCTTATAACAGCCTAAAACATTCATAGCCTTCGCTAAATCACTTGAAGATATAGTAAAAGAAAAGGAAACATTATCGCTTTTGGTAAGGGAACAATGATTAATCATATCGATAATAATTCCCGCATTTGCTACAGCATCAAGAATACTTGCCATAACCTTCATATCATTTGGAATATTAGCAATAGTTATAAGACACACGCCGTCTGTAACCGAAAGCTTAGTTATCGTTTTCATATTTGATCTCCATTCTAAAAAATTAATGTTTAAAGTTTCACTTCGGACTGAACTAAATTTTTCATATTATATAGTCCGGCAGGTTTGCCCTTCATAAACATTGCGGCGCGCACTGCGCCTGCGGCAAATACCTCTTTGCTTGACGCATGATGGTTTATTTCGATAACTTCATCTTTTCCGGCAAAAATTACACTATGGTCGCCTACAATTGTGCCGCCGCGTACAGCGTGAATACCGATTTCGCTTTTGCCGCGCTTTTTTCTTTGCGCATGGCGGTCATAAACATATTCAGCCTCAAACGGAATACTTTCGTTTATTGCGTCCGCAATCGCGAGTGCTGTGCCGCTTGGAGCGTCAATTTTCTGGTTATGATGTTTCTCAATAATCTCTATATCAAAATTTCCATATAAAATTTTAGCCGCATTTTGAACAAGCTCTATCATTAAATTTACGCCAATTGACATATTAGCCGAAAAGAAAACCGGAATTTTATGTGACAGTTCCTTTAAAGTATCGGTTTGCGCGGAGCTTAGCCCGGTTGTACACATGATTAAAGGAATATTTCGCCTTAGCGCATATTTCGTAAGCTTATCAAACGCGCTGGGATGAGAAAAATCAATTATAGCGTCTGCGTCGCCCGAAAACTCATCAGGTGAAGAATAGACCGGATATTCGCTTCCCTCTGTATTAATATCAAATCCGCAAACGATTTCAGCATTTTCCGTATCATTTACAATGCCGCCAATAACCTGACCCATTTTACCTTTGCATCCGCTTAAAATAATTTTTATCATTCGAAATATACTCCTTTTCGATAATTGCATAAATCTGTTTCACTATATAAGTCCAGCCTTTTGCATTTCTGATTTTAATACCTCTGAATTTTTCGCCGACATTTCCGCAAGAGGAAGCCTAAGACCTCCTGTATTATAGCCCATCAGCCTAACTGCCGTTTTTGCGGGGATAGGGTTTACCTCAATAAATAACGCGGAAATCAAATCCATTAATTTTATTTGAAGCTCGGCGCTCTTTTTAACATCTCCGTTAAAATAAAGATGGCACATATCATGAGTTTCTTTCGGACATATATTGGCAAGAACTGAAATAACGCCCTTTCCGCCTATTGACAAAATCGGAACTATCATATCGTCGTTGCCTGAATATATGTATAAATCATCTCCGCAGGCAGCCGCGATTTTCGCCGCAAAAGCAATGTCGCCGCTTGCTTCCTTGATTGCTACTATATTCGGAATTTTAGATAGCTCCTTGCAGGTATCCAGTGAAATTCCCAGCCCGGTTCTGCTTGGAACATTGTATAAAATAATCGGGATATTTACTGAATCCGAAATAGCTTTAAAATGCTGCACGAGCCCTGCCTGTGTGGTTTTGTTATAATAAGGCGTTACAAGCAGCAGTGCGTCCGCGCCAAGCTTTTCAGCATGTGTGCTGAGCTTAATTCCGTGAACAGTATCATTGCTGCCGGTTCCCGCGATAACGGGAACACGTCCGGCAACTTTTTTAACAGTGTATTCAATAGCGCTCAAATGCTCTTCATCGGGCATACAGGAAACCTCGCCTGTAGTGCCGCAAATAATAATAGCGTCTGTTTTATTCTTAATTTGAAATTCTATAAGCTCTCCTAAAACTTCAAAATTTACTCCGTTTTCGTTAAAGGGGGTGATAATAGCAACACCTGAGCCTGTAAATGGTATCTTTTTCATCAAAACATCCTCCACTTATTTTAAATAAATCCTTTAGCGCAAAGAAGCTCTGCAAGCAGCACTGCTCCTCCTGCGGCTCCTCTTAAAGTGTTGTGTGATAAACCTACAAATTTTATCGTGTACTGGTTATCTTCCCTTAATCTGCCTATTGACACAGCCATGCCTTTTTCTAGGTTTCTGTCCAAACCGGTCTGCGGCCTGTTAGGTTCTTCAAAATAGTGCAGGAACTGCTTGGGAGCCGAAGGAAGATTAAGCTTCTGAGGCTCACCCTTATAGTTATTCCATCTTTCGATTATTTCTTCATGTGAAACCTTTTTATCAAATGAAACAAACACAGCCGCCATATGACCATCGCTTACAGGAACTCTCAAGCATTGTGCCGTAAGCAGCGGAGCTTTTGCGGGAACAATTTTTCCATCCTCAAGGCTGCCCCAAATTTTTAGAGGCTCCTGTTCGGATTTTTCTTCCTCGCCGCCGATATAAGGAATAACGTTGTCAATCATTTCAGGCCATGTGTTAAACGTTTTGCCGGCGCCTGAAATTGCCTGATAGGTGCAGCAAACAACCTTTGTAACGTTCAAATCCATTAACGGATGAATTGCCGGAACATAGCTTTGAAGCGAGCAATTTGATTTAACCGCAATAAAGCCTTTTTTTGTTCCGAGCCTTTCTCTCTGGAATGGTATAACGTCTAAATGTGCATCGTTAATCTCCGGTATAATCATAGGAACGTCGGGTGTGAATCTGTGCGCGCTGTTATTAGAAATAACAGCGCATTCCGCCTTCGCGTACGCTTCCTCTAATTTTTTAATCTCGTCCTTTGGCATATCAACCGCGCAGAATATAAAATCAACCATTGACGCTATTTTTTCTATATCTTCTGTCGCGTCCATTATAATCATATTTTTAACGGCTTCGGGAATAGGTGCGGACATAGCCCATCTGCCGGCTGTTGCCTCTTCATACGTTTTACCTTTAGAACGGGAGCTGGCTGCAAGTGCAACTAAATTAAACCATGGATGATTTTCCATTAAAGTTACAAAACGCTGACCTACCATTCCCGTTGCGCCTACAATACCAACATTATATTTTTCCATATAAAAAACATCCTTTCAAATAATTTCTTCAGTAATTAAAAATAAAGCCGGTTCAATGTGAACCGACCGTGAATGCATAAACATATACTTATACTTATTGCAATAACACGGATAGCTCTCCACCAAAACCTTTGATGACAATTACATAACTATTAATTATGCAACCAATCATAGTATGCGGCCATACTACAATTTCGGCAATTTCTCCTTTGGTATACCCATAAAACCGGCCACCGCTGCCGTAGGATATACTACTAATAAAAACTGCGCCTCTATCTCGCAATACCTTTATATATATTTTATCACTAATATACCAAATTGTCAAATGTTTTTTGTAAAATAATTTTAACATAATTTATAAAGGATTTCAGCATTGTTTTGTCGAAAATATTTAAATAGTGGAAGGTGATACAAATGAAAATCAGAAAAACGGCTTTGTTTTTAATTGTTTTAACATTAATTGGTTTAAATTCCTATGCTGCGGCTAATAATGTTAAAGTAGGTCTTTATTTCGGCAGTACATCCTTATTAAATGCGGCGATTTCATCAGAAGGAAAGCTTGTAAGCTTACCAGCGATGAATCTTAATTCAAGTATCGTTGCTGTTTATAAGGATAATAATTCAATAGCAATATATGATGAAACGCAGCAAAATATGTTAGGTCAGGGCGAATCGGGCGAAATTATTACGATTACGTCTGAAAACAATATTATTAATATTGAAGAAAAACGTTATAGAGGAAGCCTGCTTTTAAAACCGGCTGATGAAGGAATCACAATAATTAATGATGTGGGTTTAGAGGAATATTTATTTGGTGTTGTTCCTAAAGAGGCTGTAAGCAGCTGGCCTGCCGAAGCTTTAAAGGCGCAGGCGGTTGCGGCAAGAAGCCTTGTTTTCTCAAGCCTAAAGGGCAAGCACAGCAAGCAGGGGTTTGATTTGTGCGCTACTACAAATTGTCAGGTTTACGGCGGCTATGACGCCGAGGTTGCCGCGACTAACGATGCTGTAAATGAAACGGCCGGAATGGTTGCCGTTTATAACGGAAAGGCAGCTGAAACATTATATTCCGCTTCAAACGGAGGTTACACCGAATCCTCCGCAAATGTATGGGGCGGAGATATAGCTTATCTAAAGAGCTTTGAAGATATTTACGACGAAGCGGATAAGGTTAAAGGGATGGTTTGGTCAGTTAATGTTACTGCAAAGGAAATTGAGAACGGCGCAGCCAAATACGGCGGCAATATAGGAAATTTAACAGGAATTAAAATTATTGAAACCGCTCCGTCGGGAAGAGTTATAAAACTGGAGGTTACAGGCACTGACGGAAGTTTTATTTTAGATAAAGATAAAACCCGTTCATTTCTAAATTTAAAAAGTCAAATGTATACTATAACGTCACCCGGCGGAGGGCTATTTGCTTTAGACGAGGGTGGTATCCGGCAAATTTCACTGCCGGCCGTGGCTGTTACTGATGAAGGTGCTGGGAGCGTCGCTGAGAGTCCTAAGATTCTAACCGCGGAAGGAGCGGCGCAGTATACCTCGGGAGGCGATTATGTTTTCAGCGGACGGGGTTACGGACACGGAGTGGGCATGAGCCAGTGGGGAGCAAAAACAATGGCCGAAAAAGGATTTACATATAAAGAAATTATAGAGTATTATTTCCCCAGTGTAAAAGTAGATAGTTTAGAGAGCATTGCTCAATAAATGATAATAAAATAATTAAAGGAGTTTTAAAAAATGATTAAAGGTATTGAACACATAGCCGTATGCTCTAAAGACACGGCTGCGCTTAAAGACTGGTATGTAAAGATGTTTGATTTTAAGGTGGTTTATGATAACGGAAAAGGAACATATTTTGTTGCAGCTTCCGATGGATCTATGCTTAAAATTATGTCCGCGAAAGAAGAAATAGGCTTAAGCAATACCATGGACAGCGGAATCAGGCATTTTGCTTTATCCATAGATGAAAAGGATTTTGACGCTATGGTTCAAAAAATTAAGGCAGAGAAAGCCCAAATAGTCGCAGATACTGTTCAGTCCGCAAACGGAGTTAAAACCTTTTTCTTCCGTGATATTGACGGAAACATTTTTCACCTTATCTACAGGCCGAACCCGCTTATATAATATGGCATTTTTGGGTATATTAAATAAAAAATTCAAAAACGAAAAAAAACTATTGCAATTTCCAAAATATTATGATATAATTTATATTTGTATTACGGATGGTCCGCTATTGGCGTAATGACCGGTATGAACATCTATGTTGAAGGAGAGAAAAAATGTTAGAAATCGTAAAAACCATTGGCAGAGAGCAAATGAAGGAAGAAATTCCGCAGTTCAATATCGGTGATACCGTAAAAGTGCACAACCTTATTAAAGAGGGAGCCCGTGAAAGAATTCAGGTTTTCGAAGGTATTGTAATCAGAAAGAAAAACGGCGGTATATCTGAAACATTTACAGTAAGACGTATTTCTTACGGTGTAGGTGTTGAGAAAACTTTCCCGATTCATTCTCCGCATGTTGTAAAAGTAGAGATTGTAAGAAAAGGTAAAGTTCGCCGCGCTCGCCTTTACTATCTGCGTGACAGAGTAGGTAAAGCTGCAAAGGTAAAACAAAGATTAGACTAAAATGTCGGGCTTGCCCGTCGGAAAAAAGCCGCTGAGTGGGCGGCTTTTTTAACTTTATTTAAAGAACCGAAATTCTCATAAAAAGGAGTGTTCTGCTTGGAAAATAATGAAAATAATTTTGAACCGATAGAAAAAACTGATTCTGAAATTAAAGCTGAGGAAAAAACTGAAAATCAAACTGAAGAAAAAGTTGATTCTGAAAATAAGGCTGAGGAAATAGCTGTATCAGATAATAGAATTGAAGAATCGAAAGAAAAAGAGGGTAAAAGCTTGTGGGCTGAAGTGTTTGAATGGATACAGGCAATTGTAGTCGCTGTTGTTATAGCGATGTTTCTTCGTACCTTTGTTTTTACTTTGGTTAATGTAAGCGGAGCGTCAATGGTGCCAACACTTCATGATTCCGATAAACTTGTAGTATGGAGAATGGGATATACTCCAAAGATTGGTGATGTTATTATATTCCGTCCGAGAGGGCATGAGAATACCCCTTATGTAAAAAGGGTAATCGCGACATCGGGGCAGACGGTTGATATTAAATATAATGAGCAAAATAAATACTGCGACGTATATGTAGATAATGTTAAATTGGAAGAAAAATATATACAGGATAAAATTGAAAAAGGTCATATGGGAAATATAAAATATCCTGTTGTTGTGCCTGAAAACAGCGTTTTCGCAATGGGCGACAACAGAAATAACAGTATGGACAGCCGTTTTTCAAATGTTGGAATGGTTTCAGATGAATCTATTATAGGTCATGCGGTTACAAGGCTGTGGCCACTAAATAATTTCGGAGGACTAAAGTAACATATGAATTTACAATGGTTTCCAGGGCATATGGCTAAAACACGCCGGTTAATGTCAGAAAGCTTAAAGATTATTGACATTGCGGCGGAGCTTTTGGATGCGAGGTTGCCTTTATCATCAAGAAATCCTGAAATTGACAAAATTTTAGGGAACAAGCCCCGAATTATAATTTTAAATAAATCCGATATGGCTGATCCTGCCGCAAATAAAATGTGGATAGACTATTTCAGAAGACAGGGTTTCGAAACAATTGAGGTTAGCTGTGCTACCGGAAAGGGAATAAATCAGCTTTCGACCTACGCGACAAGGGTTTTAAATGATAAAATTGAACGTGATAAATTACGCGGTATCAACAGAAGTGTTAAAATCATGATTTGCGGAATACCTAATGTGGGAAAATCCTCATTTATAAACCGTGTTGCCGGGCGTTCTGTTACAAAAACGGGCGATCGTCCGGGAGTTACAAAGGGCAAGCAGTGGCTGAGGCTTCAAAACGGTGTGGAATTACTCGATATGCCGGGTATTCTATGGCCTAAATTTGACAGTGAGGATGTTGCGCTTAAGCTTGCTTTTACAGGAGCTATCAAGGATGAGATTATGGATGTTGAGGAGCTTGCCTGTCGTTTAATTGATATTTTAAAGAAAAGCTATGCTGATAATCTTATAGAAAGATACAAGCTTGATGATATAACAAATCTTGAAAATTATGAAATACTTGAAATGATTGCGAAAAAAAGAGGCTTTTTGATTTCTAAGGGAGCGTTTGACACCTTGCGTGCCTCGAATATTTTACTTGATGAATTCAGAAGCTGCAAGCTCGGCAATATTACATTGGAATTGCCGTCAAAATAATTATTTGGCAGGCAATTAGCCTGCCTTTTAAATTATAAGAAATTTAGCAGCACTACGCGGCCGCGACGTAAGTACTTTTGCGGTGTTGGTACGCGATTTGGGTGCAGGCCCCGCCTGTGCTGGGGAGGTTTTGACTTTGATATTACTTGATGAGCCCATAACGAAACTTAAGGGAATAGGCGATAATCGTGCAAAGCTGCTTGGAAAGCTTGGAATTAACTCAATTGAGGATCTTTTATATTATTTCCCCAGAGCAATGGAGGATAGGAGCGGATTTACACCCATATATGAGCTTGAGGACGGCGAAAACGCGTGCATAATAGCAGAGGTGTTTACAAAAGTACAGGAAATGCGCGTTCGTAAAAATCTTATCATATATACTATGCTTGTAAAGGATAACAGCGGGTCTGCTAATATTGTCTGGTATAATAACAGGTTTGTTAAGGATATTTTTAAAATCGGGGATATATATAAATTTTACGGCAAGGTGACTATAAAACACGGAAAAAGGGAAATTTCAAGCCCCACATATGAAACGCAGGACAGCAACCTGCACACAGGCCGTGTCGTGCCGGTTTATCCGCTGACGGAAAATCTTTATCAGAAAAATATACGCTCGATTATGAAGCAGTGTATCGAAAGCGTCGCGGGAAATATAAATGAATATATTCCTCAGAATATTCGGGAGAAATATAACCTTTGTGAAATTAATTTCGCACTCGCGCAGGTGCATTTTCCCGATTCCGGAGAAAACTATGAAATAGCTAGGAAAAGGCTGGTTTTTGAAGAACTTTTGATGATGCAGCTCGGGCTTTTGCATATGCGTTCCGCCGGAAACGACAAAGAGGGGATACCTCTTGAAATATCTCCCTACGAAGAGGAATTTTATAATCTGCTTCCTTTTAAGCTTACAGGCGCGCAAATGAGAGTTATTAAAGAAATATGCAGTGATATGTCCGGAATGAAGCCAATGAGCAGGCTGGTGCAGGGCGATGTTGGGTCGGGTAAAACCGTAGTTGCGTTCGCCGCAATGTATATCGGCGTAAAAAACGGTATGCAAACGGCTCTCATGGCGCCTACGGAGGTGCTTGCCTTTCAGCATTATACAACTGCGCAGGCATATTTTGAATCAGAAGAAATCGCTCTTTTAACAGGCAGCGTTACCGGCAAGGAACGAATAAAAGCGCTGGAAGATATTAAAAGCGGAAAAGCAAAGGTGATAATAGGGACTCACGCTGTAATTGAAAATAATGTGGAGTTTAAAAATTTATGCCTAGCGATTACGGACGAACAGCACAGGTTTGGAGTTCGTCAGCGTGCAATGCTCACAGGGAAAGGTGAAAGCCCGCATGTGCTTATAATGTCGGCGACGCCTATTCCGCGTACTCTGGCGCTTATATTATACGGCGATTTGGATATTTCCGCGGTAGATGAAATGCCGCCGGGCAGAATGCCTGTCGAAACCTTTGTCGTAGACGAGGATATGCGGGGCAGAATTAATAATTTTATAAAGAAAAACATAGACGAAGGCAGGCAGGTTTTTATTATATGTCCGCTTGTTGAGGAATCTGAAAAGCTTGACCTTAAAGCGGCAACAGAGCTTGCCGAGCATTTGAAAAGCAATGTTTTAACAGAATATAAAACCGAGCTTTTACATGGCAAAATGAAACCAAAACAGAAAAATGATATTATGGACAGGTTCTCTAAAGGAGAAATTAATGTTTTGGTATCAACTACGGTAATTGAGGTTGGCGTAAATGTTCCAAATGCCACGATTATGATAGTTGAGAATGCCGAACGCTTCGGGCTTGCGCAGCTTCACCAAATTCGCGGCAGAGTGGGCAGAGGAAATGAAAAATCCTATTGTATTCTCTTTTCAGGAAACAGTTCCAAGCAGACCAAGGAAAGGCTTTCGGCGCTTGCAAATACAAACGACGGCTTTGAAATCTCCCGAAAGGATTTGGAGTTGCGGGGCCCTGGCGATTTTTTGGGCGTCAGGCAGCATGGGCTTCCCGATTTGAAAATAGCGAATCTGTTAACGGACGTTAATATTTTAAAATTATCCCAAACAGCGGCTAGAGAAATTTTGAAGGAAGACAGGAATCTGCAAAAGCCCGAACATAAATTATTAAAAAATAAACTTAACAGAATGTTCAAAGGAATTATTGAAGGAAATGTAATAGGTTAAATTGCATAAATAAGTTTTCATGATAATTTTTGAAAAAATAACAAATAATAAGAAAACTGCATAATTTTTTAATCATAAAATCGTTATTATTACTATTGATGAAATATTAATATGGTTATATAATAATTATGTATAATATTTATCAGATTTATACATAATTTATTTATCTAAGAAAGTGAGCTGATAAAAATGAGCAAAAAATTAATTGGTAGCTATCCTAAAATAGGTATAAGACCAACAATTGACGGTAGAAGGCAAGGCGTTAGAGAATCTCTTGAAGAAAAAACTATGGCTATAGCAAACGCTGTCGCTAATCTTATAAGCAGTAACTTGAAATATCCTGACGGCAGCCCTGTTAAATGCGTAATTGCCGATACAACAATCGGCGGTGTTGCGGAAGCCGCAATGTGTGCTGAAAAATTTAAAAATGAGGGAGTTGGCGTTTCAATAACTGTTACATCCTCATGGTGTTACGGTACTGAAACTTTAGATTTCAATCCAAATACTCCTAAAGCTGTTTTTGGCTTTAACGGAACTGAAAGACCGGGCGCTGTTTATCTTGCGGCGGCACTTGCGGGTTATTCGCAAAAAGGGCTTCCCGCGTTTTCAATTTACGGCAACGATGTTCAGGATATTCCTGACAACAGCATTCCTGAGGATGTTGTAGAAAAGATTTTAAGATTCGCAAGAGCAGGGCTTGCTGTAAGCCTGATGAAAGATAAATCTTATCTTTCAATCGGTAATGTGGCAATGGGTATTGCCGGCTCTAAGGTTGATGACGATTTCTTTTATGATTATCTCGGTATGAGAAACGAAAGCGTTGATATGGTTGAGTTAATGCGCCGTATGGATTTGGGAATTTACGATAAAGAAGAATTTGAAAAGGCTCTTGCATGGGTTAAAGTTCATTGCAAGGAAGGCAGAGATAATAACGCCGATAATAAAAAACGCGGCGCTCAGGCGAAAGCCAAGGAATGGGAAACCGTTGTTAAAATGACTATGATTGCCCGCGATTTGATGCTGGGTAATGAAAAGCTCGCCGAAATGGGCTTTGTTGAGGAAAGCATGGGTCATAACGCTATTTTAGGCGGATTCCAGGGTCAGCGTCAATGGACGGATTATATGCCTAACGGCGACTTTATGGAGGCTATGCTGAACTCATCCTTTGACTGGAACGGCATAAGAGAGCCTATAGCTCTCGCAACCGAAAACGACAGCTTGAACGGCGTTGCAATGCTGTTCGGAAAGCTGCTTACAAACACAGCTCAGGTGTTCTGTGACGTTCGTACCTACTGGAGCCCGGATTCTATAAAACGTGTAAGCGGAAGTTTGCCTAATTCTGCTGAAAACGGCTTGATTCACCTTTGCAACTCCGGCGCTGCCGCTCTTGACGGAACAGGCGAGCAGATGGCGGACGGCAAGCCCGCAATGAAGCCGTTCTGGGAAATTTCGCAGGAAGAAGCGGATAAATGCCTTGCGGCTACAAAGTGGAGCCCTGCTAACTATGATTATTTCAGAGGGGGCGGATTCTCTTCCAACTTCTTTACAAAAGGCGGTATGCCTATGACTATGGTAAGAGTAAATCTTATCAAAGGTTTGGGTCCTGTGCTTCAGATTGCGGAAGGCTACAGCATTGACCTTCCTGACGATGTAAAGGCAGCTTTGGATGACAGAACAGACCCGACATGGCCTACAACATGGTTCGTTCCGAAATTAAACGAAACCAACACATTTAAAGATGTTTACAGCGTAATGGCAAATTGGGGAGCTAACCACTGCTCACTTTCCTATGGACATATCGGAGCAGACCTTATAACACTCGCTTCTATGCTAAGAATTCCGGTATCAATGCACAATGTTAATGACGAGGATATTTTCCGTCCTTCAACATGGAGCGCATTCGGCACACAATGCAAGGAAAGCGCGGATTATATGGCTTGCAAAAACTTCGGGCCGATTTATATGAAATAATATATTGACAAACTTTAAAAGGCGCCGTTTTAAACGGCGCCTTTTAAATAAATTACGGTGTTATTCGTTGATTACAAGTGACATTGTCCTGAATATCGGATTCCAGATTAAATCACTGTCTAAACCGTTGGAAACATTTAAGCTGCCCAGGAAAATAATAGTTTTCCCGTTAATATTAAAGCTTTCGACAACGTAACCGTTAATATAAGTATTAATATCAGTGCTTAAAATTGGCACAGCTTTCGCTCCGGGATTTGGAACTGAATTATTTTTTACTATAGTGCCGACAGGAATTTCCTTGTCTGCGTCATAGTATATATTAAGTGTCCTGTTATAATCATCCCAATTTGTTTCAAATCCATAGTATTGCAAATCTTCAACAGCAACTGCCGTAAACCCTTTGATATTGTATGATGGTATACCATAGCCGTTCACATATGCCTGTATGTCGGTAGGTACAGTATAGTCTACAATATCTCCCACTGCCGCAAAGGCGCTTAGGCTGCTGATAAGCAATGCAAATAAAACCATCAAACCAAGTGCTAACCATTTCTTTTTCATTTTTACATCTCCCTTAAATAATATTTTGGCGTTTTTAATCAATACTATAATATTCATAAAAATGTTTTATGTTCGTATTGAACCGCAACACCTCTACTGTTATTATAATACAATTACCCTATATTTATACATCAAAATATATTTTTTCCAATTTAAAAAAATAATTGACAAATTTATAATAATAGTGTATAATATAAATGCTATACCTATTAGAAGAGTATAGATCAGATGAGAGGAGAATTTAAGATGAGAGAAGAAAAAACGAAAATTATACTGCCGGAGAGTGAAATTCCCCGCCAGTGGTACAATGTTCATGCGGATATGCCCAAGAAACTTGACCCGTATTATAATCCGCTGACATTCGATTTATTACAGCCGGTTGACTTGGCTAGCATTTTTCCGCCTGCGATTATGGAGCAGGAAATGACTCTTGAACGGTTTATTGATATTCCTGACGAGATTCGCGAAATGTACAAAAAATTCAGGCCTTCTCCGCTTTACAGAGCGAGAGAGCTTGAAAAAAAGCTTGATACACCTGCTAAAATTTATTACAAATATGAAGGTGAAAATGCCACAGGCAGTCACAAGCTTAACACCGCGCTTGCTCAGGTTTATTATAATAAACAAGCCGGAATTAAGAGAATTGCTACAGAAACAGGCGCGGGGCAGTGGGGCAGCGCTTTAAGCATGGCATGTTCCATGTTTGGTCTTGAAAGTACTGTTTATATGGTAAAGGTTAGTTATAATCAAAAGCCTTTCCGCCGCACTTTTATGAATCTTTATGGTTCAAATGTCATCGCAAGTCCGAGTATGCTTACCGAATGCGGAAGAAAAATATTAGAAAAAGACCCGGATTGCACCGGCAGTTTAGGTATGGCAATTTCGGAAGCTGTTGAGGACGCTTTGAGCCGCGATGATACAAATTACGCGCTTGGCAGCGTTTTAAACCACGTTGGAATGCATCAGACAGTTATTGGTCTTGAAGCGAAAAAACAACTTGAAATGGTTGATGAATATCCTGATGTTGTTGTCGCATGCTGCGGCGGCGGAAGTAATTTCTCAGGTATTGCGTTTCCGTTTCTTATGGATAAATTTGATGGTAAAAAAGTTCGGGCTCTTGCAGTTGAGCCTACAGCTTGCCCGACACTCACAAAGGGTGTATATAAATTTGATTATTGCGACAGTGCCGGAGTAGTTCCTATCGCTAAAATGTACACTCTTGGCAGTAACTTTATTCCCGCATCCGACCATGCGGGCGGACTAAGATATCACGGTGATTCGCCTATTGTCAGTGCGCTGTATAATCAGGGAATTATCGAAGCTGCCGCTTACGGTCAGAAAGATGTGTTTGAGGCTGCCGCGTTATTTGCAAAATCAGAAGGAATTGTTCCCGCGCCGGAATCATCACATGCTATAAAAGGCGCAATAGAAGAAGCCTTAAAAGCTAAAGAGGAAGGCACGGAAAAAACTATTTTATTCTGTCTCAGCGGTCATGGATATTTTGATATGTACGCTTATGATGATTATTTAAACGGAAAAATGGAAAATCATTCAATGTCCGATGAAGAGCTTTCTGCAAGCATTAAATCACTTCCTGATATGAAGTAATACTCCGCCTTATAAATAAAAAGCAACAAACTCACTGAAAAAAACAGTGGGTTTGTTGTTTTTAAACGCCTGCTATTCATTAAAAATAGGAAGATTCGGATGTTTAAATGTAAATAAAATAAATAGAAATATTATAATTATAAAAATTAAAAAAACTAAGGATGCCGAAATTCCTTTTCCTCTGTTATAATAGTAAAGTCCAAGCATTTGTCCGAAAAACAGAGCTATAAGAAATATTATTATATCCACCCACAACAAGTGAACGCCGAATGCGCCGGTATAGAAATAATATAAAAGAGGTATAGATATTAATGTAATTAAAAGAGAAATCAGCGCTCCGCCGAACCATTTATTTTTATCAATGCCGTATTCCTTTCCTTTTGCGAAATAATAGACTGTCCACCACAAAATTATGGGCAGAACCACCATTTTAAGATGCTCCCATACGCTTTCCGAAACAGGCGCAAACATTCCTATTATAAAATTTTCTCCTGTGAATTTATAAAGTGAGTGAATAAGCGAGCTTATAATGAACAACACAGGGATTCCTAGGATAATCCATTTTTGGGGTTTAGATAATTTTTTATTCTCCATAATACACCTCCGATTTATTTAATATAATATATGCTAAAAAGATATGCTAAATACTATATACTTAAATATTACAAAAAACAATATAGTTTTACATATTTATATTGACAATTATTTAAAATTATTATATACTATAACAAGTTGAAAATTAAATATAAACAGAGGAGGAATTTTAGTGACAACACAAACTAAGGTATCCGGTTACTTACCGGACGAACGACCACCGATTTTTAAACTCATAATTTTTGCTCTTCAACAGATCATTGTTATGTTCCCAGCAACCGTATTAGTAGCATTAATTACAGGATTTCATGTTTCCACCACTATTTTTGCAAGCGGTCTTGCAACTCTCGGGTTTATACTTGTAACAGGAAAACAAATTCCATTATTTTATGGTTCAAGCTTTTCTTACATAACCGCTATAGCTTCGATTATGAGCGCGGAGGCTTTAAAGGGCACACCGATTGACGGGCAAATCGCGATTGCTCAATTCGGTATCGTAATGTCCGGTTTTGTTTCAATTGCTGCCGGTCTTATTATCAGAAAATGCGGACAGGAAACCATTGAAAAGGTTCTTCCTCCTACAGTAACCGGTAGTATCGCAATGATTATCGGGCTGTCGCTTGCTTCAAACGCAATGCAGAATGCTTGCGCTATCCCTGCAAATTTAGCTGAAAGTATTATTCCTACAGCAAGTTCACTTGCTTGGATTATTGCTATTGTAACATTGTTAAGCACAATAATGTTATCAGTTTATTTGAAAGGTACATGGAGTCAGGTACCAATTCTTATTGGTCTTTTAATCGGATATGTTGTAGCCTTAATATTAGGTTATGTTTATAAGATACCATTTGTAGATTTTAATAAATTGGCTGCAGATAGCATTTTTAAACTTCCGCAGTTTACACTTCCAATCCCTTCATGGGCTGCTGTTGCGGCAATTATGCCGATCGCTATAGCAACTATTCCTGAATCAACTGCTCACCTGTATCAGTTAGACATTTATGTAAATGACCTTGCTGCTAAAAAGGGCGGCAAAGCTTACAAAATTGCAGATAAGCTGGGCTTAAACCTTATTGGTGACGGTTTGGGAGATATTATTGCCGGTTTCATCGGAGGCCCTGCGGGAACAAACTATGGTGAAAATCTTTCAACAATGGCTATTACAAAAAACTTTTCTGTGCCTATGCTTATAGCGGCTGCTATTATAACAATGATTATAGCTTGCTTTACTCCTCTTACAGCGGCTGTTTATTCTATACCTACTGCTGTTATCGGCGGTATTTCAATTTATCTGTTCGGTGTTATAGCCGCACAGGGCATTACAATTATGATAAATAAAAAGGTTGATATGTTTGATTCCAGAAACCTTGCGGTTATCGCTACAATCCTTATAATCGGTCTTGGCGGTTCCTTTGGTTTCACAGGGGGAATGATTCCTTTGTTCGGCGTTAAATTCCCTGCAATCGCAACAGCCGCGGTTGTCGGAATAGTATTAAACCTAATCTTAAATATAGGTAAATCAAAATTGGAAGCTTAAGTTAAATTTTTATATGTGTTTAGGCTTTAAAGACGGCTGCAAATAGTGAAAATTATAAGCTATTATTAAGACAAAAAAATCTCATTTTATGAAATATAAAGTTTCATAAATGAGATTTTTTTATTTAATTTATATTTAGCTTACTCTATCCAACATATTTGCTAATGCTTGTGATTGCGATACATGGGAAATTGCAATTACTTCATCATTCGCGAGCAATATTGTTTCCCCATGCGGAATTATAAGAGTACCGTCACGAATTACAGCAACAAGCACGCATTCCTGCGGTAGGTTTAAATCTTTTAATTCCTTTTCTATTACAAACGAATCGGGATGAACCTTTTCCTGAACAAGCGCGTAGTTACCATGGTTAAGTTTAAGAAGCGTCATCATATCGCCCAATGACATTTCCTCCGCTACTACATGAGCCATTAGATCAGCTTCGGTTAATCCAACATCCACGCCCATTTCAGGCGTAAACAGCCAACTGTTTTTAGGGTTATTTGCGCGGGCTATAACTCTCTTTACGCCGAATTCGTATTTTGCCAGTGTAGCTACTACCAGATTTCCTTCATCTGTAGGAGTTACAGCGACAACAACGTCAGCCTGATGTATTCCGGCATTTTCCAAAACTATAGGATCTGTATAATTACCCGAAATTATTGTTTCCGGCGGTAAATCACGATGAAGATTACGCAGCTGCTTTTCGCGTATTTCCACAACCTTTACTCTATGTCCTTCTTTTATTAATAACGAAGCTAAATAAGCGCCAACCTGACCTGCGCCAACTATTATAACATTCATATGCTCACAACCTTTCTTATGACAGTCCAAGCAAAACTTTTATTCGTTCGCTTGTAGAGTCGGCTACTGCCAAATGTATTAAATCTCTGTCTTGAAATTCCGTACCTAATGTTGGCAGAAAGGTTTTATTTCCGCGGCTGATAGCTGTTACCATAATTTCACCGGGAATTGTAAGCTCTTGTACTCTTCGCCCGACAAGCAATGCTGGAACCTCAACATCTACCATATCTACATCTCCGCTGCCTATGCTGAGTACAGTATTAAGCGGGGAATAGCATAATAAATCTATAACTCTGTTAATACCCCATGATGTAGGGTCAATGGTCTGCAAACCTAAACGCTTGTATATTTCGGCTTTACGGCCGTCATACAATCTTGCTACTACTTTCGGAACGCGAAAATACTGTCTTGCCAAACGAGCTATAACCGCATTTGCTTCATCACTTGAAGTTACAGCTGCCAAAGCGTCTGTGTGCTCAATTTCAGCCTGTATAAGAACATCCCGGTCAAAGCCTATTCCTGCAATAGTTCGGCCTTTAAATGACGAACCAAGCAGCGCAAAGGTTGCCGAATCCATATCAACAACGGTTACGGAATGCCCTCTGCGGCTGAGATTTTGCGCTAACCCTGCACCAATACGTCCGCAGCCTACAATAATAATTTTCATTTCAAAACCTCCCTGCTTTTTATCCTGTCTCTTTTTCGTAAAATCATTTTACGCACCTCGTCTATAAGGAACATTATAGGCGCCCATAATATTAAAAATCCCCATTCCCGCAAACCAATCGGGGCTGTGTTAAACAGATTATGCAGAAACGGAGCATAAATCAGTAAACATAGCAGTGATAACTCGACAGCGATACCAACAAGCACCATTTTATTCTTTGTAAATCCAATTTTAAAAATTGAAGCACGTTCCGTCCGGCAGTTAAAAACAACACCAATTTGCGCAAATACTATAGCGCCTAAAGCCATTGCGGTAGCCATTCGGTATATAACAGTTCCTTCTGCCGCAAGAGGAATATTCGGCCAGCCATGCTCCCAATTTAGGAAGAAATATGATGCAATTGCGGCAAATGACCCGATTAAGCCATAGAAGAAAAACGCGCGAATTACAACATTTCGATTTAACAGAGATTCCTTTTGAGAACGAGGCGGGCGATCCATAATTCCCTCTTCAGGGAGCTCTGTGCCAAGCCCTATAGCGGGAACCATATCCGTACCTAAATCAATCGATAAAACCTGCATAATGGTAAGCGGCAAAGGAATTGTACCTCTTGAGAAAAGATATAAAATAAACGGCACAGCTTCCGGCATATTACTGTTGAAAATATAAATTGCGAATTTACGGATATTATTGTATACAGCTCTGCCTTCTTCCACAGCATTAACTATAGAAGCAAAATTATCATCAGTTAAAATCATATCGGCGGCTTCTTTTGCAACATCTGTTCCGGCAATGCCCATTGCAACACCTATATCCGCTTTTTTTAGAGCAGGAGAGTCATTAACACCATCTCCGGTAACTGCGACTACATGGCCCATTTCCTGAAGCGAGCTTACTACTCTCAGCTTTTGTTCGGGAGCTACACGAGCAAATATTACTTCGCCGCTGAGAGCTTTTTTAAGTTCCTCGTCATCAATCTGTTCAAGCTCAACTCCTGTAAGAATACGCGGATGTTCTCCCCGAACAATTCCAATACGGCGAGCTATGCTTTCGGCTGTTAAACCATAATCTCCGGTAATCATAATTATACGGATTCCGGAATGGTGGCATTCTTCAACTGCTTTTACAACCTCGGGACGAGGTGGGTCGGCCATTGCAACAAGTCCGATAAAAGTTAAATCCTGCTCAATTATTTCGGGTGTATAAGCGCCCAGGCTAGGCGGCAGATTATCAGACTTTTTAAGAATCCTTAATGCTACTGCAAGAACGCGCAAGCCGTTGCGGGCATAACTGTCGTTTGCTTTTATAATCTTTTTATATAATTCATCGTTTACAGAAACATCCTGTCCGCCTATGCGAATATATTTACATAAATCCAAAACCTCTTTTGGCGCTCCTTTTACATATGCAATCATGGAAGCGTCATTTTTTAAATCTGACGCCTGATGTATAGTACTCATACGTTTCCTGTATGATTCAAAAGGAAGCTCCCTAAGCCTGATGTTTTTACGGTTTTCATCATCTAAATTTAAACCGCCTTTTTGAGCGGCAACGCACATTGCAGCTTCAGTAGGGTCGCCTAAAACCGTCCAACGAACAGATTCATCGTTCGGGGGTATCAGCCTTGAGTTATTACATAAAGAAGATGCTAAAAGCAAATCGCGCAAATCTTTATCATCTTTATGCGATACTGTTTTTTTGCCGTTTAATATCTGACCTTCGGGAGCATATCCCACGCCTGTTACCTTATATTGATTATCTATTGTCCATAAATCATTGACTGTCATTTCGTTTTGCGTGAGCGTACCGGTTTTATCAGTACAGATTACCGTTGTACATCCAAGCGTTTCAACTGCGGACAAACGTTTAATTAAAGCGTTGCGTTTTGCCATGCGCTGCACGCCCATTGCAAGCGATAAGGTTACTGTAGGAAGCAAACCTTCGGGAACAAAAGCAACAATCATACCCATTGCGAAAATAAAACTTTCGGCTACATCAGCTCCCGCAAACATAACAGCTGCAATAAAGAAAAATATACCTATACTCACAGCCATGATGCTTATCTTTTTAGTTAATCTTGTAAGTTCTTTCTGGAGCGGACTTGTTTCTTCTTTCTGGCTTTGTGTAAGACCCGCGATTTTTCCGAACTGAGTATCCATTCCGGTTGAAAAAATAACTGCTTTTCCTGCCCCTGACGCTACATTGGTACCGGCAAAAACCAGATTTGGAAGCTCAACATGGGATAAATCCGTGCGAAGAACCGCATCCTTAGTTTTACGTACCGAATGTGACTCGCCTGTAAGCGTGGATTGATCACATCTCAAATCACTTTCGTCTATTAGTCTTGCGTCAGCTGATATTTTGTCACCTTCAGATAAAAGTATTATATCTCCCGGAATCAATTCCTCGGCTAAAATTCGCTGCTCTTCACCATCTCTTAGCACGCGCGCGTACGAGGGAAGCAGCTTGCTTAGTGCTTCGGTAGCTCTTTCCGCTCTGAATTCCTGCATAAAACTAAATACACCGTTAATTATATTAACCAACCAGATTGCGATTCCAAGCTGCGGCATCTGAGCAATGAAGCCTACCAGACCACCAAACCACAGCAAAATTGCCATTAAGTGCGTGAAATTCGATAAAAACTTTATAATCAGAGGTTTGCCTTTAATCTCCTGAATTGTGTTTTTACCATACTTTTTCAATCTTTTTTCCACTTCTGATTTACTAAGCCCTTTACTGCTTGTCCCTAAAGCGTCAAAAACTTCAGAAATCGGAAGTGTATGAACAGATTTTTCAACTAAATCTTTGTCCATATTATTTACCAACTCTCTTCGTAAATAAATAATTCCATCAATAACCAGTACGTTATTATTATGGTATTTATAACAAATTATATGAGTATTTTTTGTATTTGTCAAGATATATTTAAAATTTTTAGATAAAAAGTTTTTATGATGTAAAAATTTATGTAGAACGTCGGCTAAAAAACCGACGTTTATTTAATTTATTTTCTGCATAACAGCGGAAAATTAAATCAAATTAATCCCAACGATGAAACATTCTATCGTTATAATCGAGTTCTTTGCAGCCACAGCCTTTTTCTTCGTATCTTTCTTTTTTACCGTAATCTTTTTCTTCATATTCGTAATCATTTTCATAATCATATTCTTCATAATCTTTACCATAAAAACGCTCTTTTTCACGGCAGATAAATTCCTTACCGCGTTTTTCATGACATTCGCAATCTTTTTCATCATATTCTTTACGATTTTCACGGCAGTCTTTATCTTTTTCTTTCTTTTCACGGCAAATAAACTCTTTACCGCGTTTTTCATGACATTCGCAATCTTTTTTAAAATCATCATATTCTTTACGATCTTCACGGCAGTCTTTATCTTTTTCTTTCTTTTCACGACAGATAAACTCTTTTCCGCATTCTGTCTTCTTTTCGAAACAAATAAATTCTTTGCCGCAATCACATTTTTCAAATTCCTTACCCACATTCAACCCCCCTTTCGGTGTTCAGTATATATTATTCATTAAAATACAAACTTGTTCCAATTATTTAAGTTTACATAATATTTTTTTTTTGCTACACCGCTTAAAGGGAAAAAGATAAAAGAAACCCCAAATGTAAGCCTACTTACATTTGGGGCGTTGCTGCCTGCTATTTCATTATTTGCATGATATAATAAATAATTCCGACAATAATAGATGAAATTGTACCGTAAACAAGCACAGGGCCGGCAATTACAAACATTTTTGCCGAAACGCCCATTACTATTCCTTCACTTTTAAATTCAATTGCCGGAGATACAATAGAATTTGCGAATCCTGTTATTGGTACAGCTGTACCTGCGCCTCCGTGTTTTGCAAAATTATCATAAATCCCCAGTCCGGTAAAAAGAGCGCTTAAAAATATTAAAATAATTGATGTAGCCAGAGAGGACTGCTGATTTGAGAAATTATAAAACAGAAAAAACTGCCTTATAACCTCTCCGAATGTGCAAATCGCGCCGCCGATAACGAAAGCTTTAGGAAACGTTATATAAAATTTTGTTCCCGGGGATTTTTTTTCAACAATTTTTTTATATTCTTTTTTATCCATAGTATATTTCTCCTGAAAAATAAGCAAAACTATCTTGAGGCATAATTTGCTTTTTATTTTTTGCGTTTTCGTATTCGCCGTAAACCATATATGTGCCCAAAATAATCAGGCTTGTTAAAATTGCAATTATACTTATTCTGTATATCAGTCGTATTGACATAAAATTCCTCCCGAAATTTAATTATTTAAAAGTAGTATTTTCAAAAATGAAAAAAATAAACTAAAAATTTGTCCAATAATATTGATTTTTATTTTGCAAAGGTATATAATAATTTATGTACGTTTATTGGCAACAGGAGGCTAGTATGAAAGAATTATTAAATGAATTATGTAATATAAATGCTATTTCCGGCTTTGAACATATGGGAAACAAATGTTTGGCTGAGATTTTTGAGAGGGAGCTTACGGATGTTCAGATTGATTGTAACGGTAATGTATCAGGATATTTAAGATGCGGAAAGAAAAATGCGCCGCTTGTTTTGTTTGAAGCTCATTTTGACGTAATAGGGCTTATGGTAAAAACTATAGAAGAGGGCGGGTTTGTAACCGTAATATCAATCGGCGGGGTTGACCCTCGTATCCTGCCCGGGATAGAGGTTGTTATTCACGGGAAACAGGATGTTTACGGGGTTATGGGTATTAAACCGCCGCATATTCAGTCCGCTGAGGAAATGAGCAAGGGTATAGAGCTTGAGGATATTGCGATAGATACGGGTTATACAAAGCAGGAGCTTGAAAAGCTTATTGATGTAGGCTCAATTATAAGTATTAAAACAAAGCATTTTAAGTTCGGACAGGATAAATTCTGTGGAGGCGGGCTTGACGACAGGGCAGGAGTCGCGGCAATTTTTTCAGCCGCGAAAATGTTGAAAAACGCGAATATTAATGCAGATATATGCGTGCTTGCCGCTACAACCGAGGAAACAAAACGTCACGGAGCAAGAGCCGGAGCATATTCGCATAACCCTGATTTAGCGGTTGTCGTGGATGTGACTCACGGAGAAACTCCGGACGGAATAAAGGAACGTACGAGTAAGCTGGGAGAAGGCCCAGTTATATGTTTTGGACCTAATTTGGATAGAAAGTATACGAAAAAACTAATTGAAATTTTAGAGAAAAACAATATTCCGTATCAAACTGAGGTTGAGTCCGGTGACACAGGAACTGACGCATGGGTAATTCAGATTGTAAATGAAGGCGTACCATGCGTGCTTTTATCAATACCGCTAAGATATATGCACACAAATGTTGAAACTATAGCCTTGAAGGACCTTGAAAACACCTCGAGGGCGATGGCTGAATTTATAAAATACGCGGAGGTGGAAGGATGCTTGAAAAATTAACTTCTTTAAACGGAGTATCCGGCTGCGAGGACGAAGTAAGAAATTTTATTATTAATGAAATAAAGGATTTCTGCGACTCGGTCGAGGTTGATAAAATAGGAAATATCATTGCTTTTAAAAGGGGTAAAAGCTCTGCTAAAAAGATGTTTTTAGCGGCGCATATGGATGAAGTTGGTTTTATAGTAAAAAATATTACCGACGACGGATATATTAAATTTGCGGAAGTCGGCGGAATTGACGGCAGGGTTCTGCTGGGGAAAAGAGTGGTTGTGGGTAATAAAAAATTACCGGGCGTAATCGGCATAAAAGCCGTCCATATGGTTACGGGGGAGGAAAGAAAAAAAGCGGTCGATAAAAAAGATATGTATATTGACATAGGTATGAATGACAGAGAGAATGCCGAAAAAGCAGTGTCAAAGGGTGATTATATCACGTTTGACAGTGAATACATTGAATTTGGAAACGGCAGAATAAAAGCCAAAGCTTTAGATGACAGAGCGGGCTGTGGTATTATAATCAATCTTATAAAAAATGCTAAATTCGCTTTTGACACATGGTGCTGCTTTACGGTTCAGGAAGAGGTTGGGCTTCGGGGAGCCGATGTTGCTGCAAGAAAACTTAAGCCCGATATTGCTTTGATTGTAGAAGGCACAGTATGCGCTGATACCTACGATTCGCCAAAGCATAAGCATGTCAGCACAATGGGCGGCGGCGGTGTTATTTCTGTTTTGGAGCGCACATCAAGGTCGGACTGGGATTTTGTTCAGTATATCGCAAAGCTTGCAGAGGAAAACAATATACCATACCAGTATAAACGCACGGGAAGCGGAGGAAATGACGCCGGAGCGGTTCAAACCGCTGGAGCGGGAGTTAAAACCGCTGTTATCTCAATTCCATGCAGATATATCCATTCAGCGGTATCTGTTCTGGATAAAAAGGATTTTGAAAACGCGTACAAGCTGATAACTAAAGTTGTTGAAAATATAGGAGGTAACCTATGGAATTATTAAAAAAACTTACTCAGGCAGGCGGAGCCTCTGGAATTGAAAATCAGGTGAGAGATATTTTAACAGAAGAATTAAAAGGGCTCGGAGAGCTAAGCGTATCACCGATGGGCAACCTTACTCTTCATATAAAGGGAGCGGGAGAAAAAATACTTTTTGCGGCACATATGGATGAAATCGGCGTTATGATAACGTATATCGAGGAAGAAGGATTTTTGCGGTTCACACAGGTCGGCGGACTAAGAATTAAAAATATAATTCATAGCAGAGTAATGTTTCCGAGCGGCGTAACAGGCGTGGTTGCTTTAGGAGATAAAAAAGAACTCAAGGATTTAAAAATGGAGGATTTGTTTATAGATATCGGAGCTGCTGATGCGAAGGAAGCCGAAAAGCTGGTTTCAATCGGCACATCAGGCGTTTTTTGCGGTGATTTTATACAGAGAGGTAATTATATTACATCAAAGGCGCTGGATAACCGTGTAGGATGCTATATTCTGGCTGAGGCCGCTAAAAATATAAAAAATAATAAAAATGATATATACTTTGTTTTTACAGTTCAGGAGGAATTAGGTTTAAGGGGCGCAAAAACAGCGGCTTACGATATCCGGCCGGATTATGCTGTGGCAGTTGACGTAACAGCCTGTGGAGGGGTTCCAGACGGGTATAAAATGGCTGTAAAGCCGGGGGATGGAGTTGCTGTAAAAGTTCGCGACAGCCATCTTATTGCACACCCTGCGGTCAAAGAAATGATAGTAGCTGCGGCAGAAAAGGCGGGGGTTAAATATCAATATGAGGTTTTAGAATCCGGCGGCACTGACGCGGGCGCGCTTCAAAGCAGCGGCGGAGGTATTCCTTCGGGCGCAATCTCAATTCCGATACGCTATGTGCATAGCGTAAATGAAACCGCAAATTTATCAGATATTGAAAATGCTGTAAAAATTATAACAATAATGTGCGTATAAAATTATGTAAATTATATAAAAGTGAGTAACAAACGGAAAAAATTATTGACAAATTAGGCATATGAGTTTATAATATTTAATTGTCAGGGTATTTTACTCTGATTTTAAAGTGAGGTGTAGATTTTGAAAATAGCGTTTATCGGAGCCGGAAATATGGCAACCGCTATGATTAAAGGAATTATAAATAACGGTTTTGTAAACCAAAAAGATATTTTTGTGAGCGATAAGGACAGCGAAAAGCTTAAAAATATATCGGCATTTGGGGTGAATACAGCTAATGACAATAAAAAAGCGGCTGAAATCGGAGATATTATTGTACTTGCCGTAAAACCCAATATTATAAAATATGTGCTTGATGAAATAAAGCACATAGAAAATTTAGATAAAAAAATTGTGGTTACTATAGCAGCGGGTATTTCATTTTCTTTTGTTTCACATGGGCTTAACGACAATGCAAAGGTTGTAAGGATTATGCCTAACACTCCCGCAATGGTGTCATCGGGAATGACAGCGGTTTGCAGAAATCCGGAGCTTTCAGACAGTGAAATTAACACTGTCGCGGAAATGTGCAAAACCTTTGGCGAGGTTGTAATTGTTGATGAAAAGCAGATTGACGCGGTAACAGCGGTTTCGGGTTCAGGCCCCGCCTATATATATATGATTATTGAAGCAATGGCGGACGGCGGCGTTTTATGCGGTTTGCCGCGTGATGTAGCATATACGCTTGCGGCTCAGACAGTTTTTGGGTCGGCAAAAATGGTAATGGATACAGGGCTTCATCCGGGAGCTTTGAAAGATATGGTTTGCTCACCCGGAGGGACTACGATAGACGCTGTGTATTCGCTTGAAAAATCGGGCATTAGGGGCGCTATGATTGAAGCGGTTAAAAAATGTGCTGAAAAATCTGAACGACTAAAGTAATAAACCTGTCCATAACAGAATATAATTAACTATACTGTTATGGGAGGAAAAATTATGAGATCGCGTAGTAATTTAAATAAATTTGCCGAGCAGAATATAAATATTTATATTTTATTTATGATTTTATTTTTAACCGGTCTAAGTATCGGGGCGGCGATTGTAAATGTTGTATCGATAGAATCATGCAATTTGATTGTCAAGCCTTTAAAAAACGTTACGGGGGATATTACTTCAGATAAAGCGGTAGATATAATTATAAAAACTTTTATATCTTCAATGAAACCTGTTATTTTTATGTGGATAGCCGGATTTACGAATTTTTCAGTTTATTGTATAATTATTTGCCTTGTTTATAAGGGCGGGCTTTTAGGCTTTATTATTGGGGTTATATTTAGAATATACGGTCTTGAAAGCGGGCTTGCAATATCACTTTCAAGCATTTTACCGCAGTATCTGATTTACATACCGATACTTTTTTTAATGGCAGGATATTCATATAAATATACATTTGATAGGAAAAAAAGTATCGGCGCGCGAAATATGATTCGGTATTTTTTAAAATTACTTATGTGTAGCTTAGGATGTATACTAGTAGCTGTAACGGATGCTTATATCACATCATTTTTAATAAAAACGTTTGTAAATGGGGGTTGAATATGTTATATATTGAGGAATATTCAAAATATCTGAAAAATAGTAAACGTTCGGCTGCTAGTACAATTCAGTCGTATTTACGTGACATTAAAAAATTTGAAGAATACATAAAAAAAATAAAAGTTGACTGCCTCAAGGTAACTAAGCAAATAATTGTAACTTTTCTGATACATATGCAAAAGAACGGACAAGCAACCTCCTCAATTTTAAGAATGGCGGCTTCCCTGCGTTCTTACTATGGATTTTTGTGCGAAAAATGTATTATTATAGAAGATCCTGCGCTTAATATAGAAGCGCCGAAGCTGCCGAAAAGAGATTTTCAGGTGCTAACGGCAAAGGAAACTGAAACCTTGTTAATGCAGCCGGAATGTGTTAATTTCAAGGGTTACAGGGATAAAGCCATGCTTGAGCTTTTATATGCTACAGGAATTAAAGTCAGCGAAATTATTGAACTTACGATAGATGATGTTAAGCTGGAAGAAGGCTATATAACCTGCGGAAGCGCTAATAAAGCAAGAATGGTGCCTATAGGTATGATAGCGGCAAAGGCGCTTGGCGAATACCTGAATAATGCGAGATTTAAAAACTTGGATGGTTTTGAAGGCAATTCCTACCTGTTTATTAATTTGAACGGAGGAAAGCTGTCACGTCAGGGCTTTTGGAAAATAGTAAAATACTATAAGCAAAAGGCTAAAATAAATAAAGAGATTACGCCTAATACGCTAAGACATTCTTTTGCCGTTCACCTTATGGAAAACGGAGCGGACGTTGTTTCGGTTAAGGAAATGCTTGGACACACTGCATTGAGTTCCACTAAGGTTTATTCAAATATGGTTAATAAAAGAATCAATGATGTTTATAAAAAGGCTCATCCAAGAGCATGATAATAGGGACAGGTTATACTGTCCCTAAAATTTAATTATTTTTAAATTTACTCTTGATTTTTATGATAAAATAGTGTATAATAATTTGGTAGCAATAAATAAATGTGTCTATTATATTAATATCTGGGTGTAGCGCAGTTTGGTAGCGTGCCAGAATGGGGTTCTGGAGGCCGGGAGTTCAAGTCTCCCCACTCAGACCAGAAATAAGCAGAGGGAAGGCTCCTTCTGCTTATTTTTTAACGTAATAAAAAATTGCGCAGAACTACGCGGCTGCGATGTAAGCATTTCGCAGCGTTGGTGCGCGATACGGGTGCAGGCCCTGCCTGCTTTGAGAGGACAGCTTATGAAAATAAAAAACCTGCAAAAGATAATGACAGAGAAAAATATAGACGGAGCGCTTATTGCTTCAAACGCGAACCTTTTATATTTTACAGGGACGGTACCGTCCGGCTATTTATATATCCCGAGCGTTGGCGAAAGTGTGCTCTTTTTAAAAAGACCGACCGCAGAGCTGTCGGGAGTAAGTATATATAAACCTGAACAGATTCCTGAAATAATAAAAAACAAGGGCGTTAAAATGCCGGGAACTTTACTTCTTGAGGAGGACAGCATTTCCGCCGGCGAATATATGAGGCTCTCGGGTGTATTTGAAAATGCAAAGATTATAAACGGAGGCAATATTCTGCGCGAACTTCGCGCTGTAAAAACTGATGATGAAGTGGAAAAGCTTATAAAAACAGCTGAAATTCAAGCCGAAATTTATAAAACCATTCCTGATATATTCAGGATCGGTATGACGGACCTTGCGCTTTCCATTGAGCTTGAAAGGCAGGCAAGGTTATGCGGGCATTTGGGTATATTCCGTATTTACGGGCTTAAAATGGAAGCCTTTATGGGAAGTATTTTAGCGGGAAATAACGCAGTCGGCATATCACCCTATGATTTCGCATTGGGAGGGCGGGGGCAGCATCCGTCGCTGCCGTTCGGCGCGAATGGTACAAAAATTGAGGGTAATATGACGGTTATGGTGGATATGTCCTGCAACCTGTTCGGGTATGTAACCGATATGACAAGAACATACTGCGTTGGCGTTTTACCGGATTATATATATAAGGCTCACAATGTGTCAATTGAAATTCAAAATGAAATATCAAACGCGGCGAAACCGGGGGTAACAGGCGAGGAGCTTTATAATAAAGCCTTGGAAATTGTGAATAAAAATAATCTTCAGGAGCATTTTATGGGTTTAAAATACCAGTCCAAATTTGTTGGGCATGGATTGGGAATAGAAATAAATGAGCTTCCGGTGCTAGCGCCCCGAAGTAAAATGGAACTTAAAGAAAACATGGCAATTGCGCTTGAACCGAAATTTGTATTTGAGGAGTATGGCGCGGCAGGAACTGAAAATACGTATATAGTCCGTAAAAACGGACTTGAGAAAATTACGCTGTTTGAAGAAAATATTATAAAATTAGATTAGGGTGACGAAAATGTATATTATAGCTGGGCTTGGAAACCCCGGGAATAAATACGACTGTACAAGGCATAATATAGGTTTTGAAACCTTGGATTATATATCCTCGGCATATCAGATACCTATAAACAGACTGGGTTTTAAATCCCTGTACGGGCAGGGGACAATTGAGGGCGAAAAGGTTATACTTATAAAACCTCAAACCTTTATGAATTTAAGCGGACAGGCAATAAAGGCGGCAAAAGACTTTTATAAAGTGGAAAACGATCATATAATTATAATACATGACGACGTCAGCCTTGATTTGGGGAAGCTAAGGGTGCGCCCAAAGGGCAGCGACGGAGGTCATAACGGAATTAAAAATATAATATATATGTTATATTCGGATGAATTTCCGAGAATAAAAATAGGCGTTGGCAAACCGCCCCATCCTAATATGGATTTGGCGGATTTCGTCTTGGGCAGACTTACAAACGATGAAATAAAGGTTTTATCCGAATCGGTCGAAAAAGCCAAAAATGCGGTTTCTATTATTATAGACAAAGGCGTTCCAGCCGCGATGAATGAGTGCAACGGATAGGAGGTATTTCATGCACCACCTAAACGAATTACAGGAATATTTACAAATAATTAAAAATATTGATAATGGTGCGGTTTCAGTTACGGGGATTACGGAATCGGCAAGAGCGGATTTTATTTTCGCGGTGCTTCAAAGCACCAATAAAAGCGGATTTATCGTAGTGGAAAATGTGCTGGACGCAAGGGTTTTAAAAGAGGATCTGGAATTTTATCTGGGTGAGGATAAGGTTGAGATTTTTCCGTCGAAAGACTATATTTTTCATAATATCGAAACTGCGGCAATGCAGCTGTATAATAAAAGAATTGAGATTATTGAAAAAATGGTTTCCGGCAGAGAAATGACGGTCATCGCTCCGATTGACGCGGTAATGCAGTATACTCTACCGCCCGAAATTCTGCAACTGTATTCAATTGAACTAAAAGCCGGCGTAAGAATTGATTTTAAAACAATGCTGCAAAAGCTGATTATTATGGGTTATAAACGCGCGGATGTTGTTGAAGGTATAGGGCAGATGAATTTGCGCGGCGGAATTTTGGATATTTTCCCGCCGTCCTATGACATGCCTGTCAGAATTGAGTTTTTCGACGATGAAGTTGATACCATCCGCTTTTTCTCTCCCGAATCGCAGCTTTCTCTTGAACATGCGGACAGCTGCACAATTGTGTGTAACCGTGAGCTTATTTTTGATGATGTAGACAAAATCAAAAGCAAAATTTTAAAATATCCGCAAACTGAATGGACAAAGCACGATATTACACAATTTGAGGAGGAGCATTATTTTCCGGCGGTTGACAGGTATCTGCCTTTAATTTACCCTAAACTTAATTCCGTTCTTTCATATCTGGATGAACGGTTTGTTCTGTTTCTGGATTATCCGTCAAAGCTGCAGGACAGAGCCGAAAATTACGCGAAAGAAATGGAAACCACAATAACGCAGTTTGTGGAAAACGGCGCGCTTCCGATGTACGGCGGAAATTATATTATAAATATTCACGACCTTATGCGGGGAATTAAAGCTTCGGTAATTACGGTCAGCAATATTGCCGCGAACGCGGGATTTATAAAAACTAAAACGAATTTTAATATACAATCGCGCAGCCTGCAATCCTATCAGGGCAGGATTGACATGATTTTAGGCGATATTAAATACTGGAGCGGCAAAAAATATGCCGTAACTGTGCTTGCGGGCAGCAAAAGCAAGGCGGAGGCTTTCCATAAAACGTTAATTGAGCAAAATTTTCCGGCAAGGCTTTGCGAAACGCCGGAGTTCGCGGGAAAAGGCGAAATCACAGTTTCAACAGGCAGCATCAGCCGCGGATTTGAATATCCTATATTATCTGTTGCGGTAATCAGCTCAAGAGAGCTTTTCGGCACCGGCAGACATAGAAAAAAGGCTTCCACAATGCCGGGGATTAAGCTGAAATCCTATGCTGACTTGGATGTGGGCGACTATGTTGTGCATCAGGTGCACGGTATCGGGAGATATTTGGGTCTGCACCGGATTGAGATTGACAATATAACAAGGGATTATCTTAAAATTCAGTATAAGGATTCGGACGTTTTATATGTGCCGGCAACTGCGCTTGACACTATAAATAAATATATCAGCAACGAGGGCAGAGAGCTAAAGCTCAATAAAATGGGCGGCGTGGATTTTAACAAGGTTAAAACAAAAGTAAAAAAATCTCTGGAGGATATTGCCGACCAGCTTGTGGCTTTGTATGCCACGAGAAACGCGCAGAAAGGCTATGCTTTTGCATCTGATAACGACTGGCAGAAAAATTTTGAGGATCAGTTCCCTTATGAGGAAACTCCCGACCAGCTTAATTGTATAGAAGAAATGAAAACCGACATGGAAAATGAGAGACCCATGGACAGGCTGCTATGCGGTGATGTGGGTTTTGGTAAAACAGAGGTTGCGCTTAGAGGCGCGTTCAAAGCAGTTATGGACAGTAAGCAGGTGGCTTATCTGGTGCCCACTACAATTCTGGCGCAGCAGCATTACAATACATTTCTGCAAAGAATGAAAGACTTTCCTATAAATGTGGAAATGCTTTCACGCTTCCGCACGCCCAAACAGCAGAAAGAGATTATAAAGCGAATTAGCAGCGGTGAGATAGATATTGTTATCGGTACGCACCGATTACTGCAAAAGGATATAAAATTCAAGGATTTAGGCTTTTTAATTATAGATGAGGAGCAGCGGTTCGGAGTTAAGCATAAGGAATCAATCAAGGAATTAAAAAAGGATGTTGACGTGCTGACGCTTTCCGCCACACCTATTCCAAGAACACTTCATATGTCGCTTATCGGCGTTCGTGATATGAGCGTTATTGCGCAGCCTCCGGAGGACAGATACCCTGTTCAGACCTTTATTGCGGAATACGATAAGGAGGTTATCCGTGACGCTATTTTAAAGGAACTCGGTAGAAACGGGCAGGTTTATTATGTATATAACAGGGTCGAAGGCATCTATAAGGTTGCGAATATGCTTCAGGAAATGGCGCCCTCCGCGCGTATTGCTGTAGGTCACGGAAAAATGAGCGAGCGCGAGCTTGAAAACGTAATGATGGACACCCTAAGCGGCGAGGTTGATATTCTGGTTTGCACCACAATCATAGAAACAGGGCTTGACATTCCTAATATTAATACAATAGTTATAGAAAACTCGGATTGCATGGGCCTTTCACAGCTTTATCAGCTTAGGGGACGGGTAGGCCGCTCAAACCGCCTTGCGTACGCTTATCTTACTTATCGCAAGGATAAGGCTCTAACCGAAACGGCGCTTAAAAGGCTTACCGCAATTCGTGAATTTACGGAATTTGGTTCCGGCTTTAAAATTGCAATGCGTGATCTTGAAATCCGCGGAGCGGGAAATATGTTAGGCGCGCAGCAGCACGGCGAAATGGACGCTGTAGGGTATGATATGTACTGCAAGCTTTTGGAGGAAGCGGTGCAAAGCGCAAAGGGAGAGGTTAAAAAGTCAGAAATCCTCACCAGCGTTGATATAAAAATCAATACCTATATTCCGGAAAAATATATACCGTCGCATAATATCAGAATTGAGGTATATAAACGCATAGCGGCAACAACAAATGAAGAGGATAAGGAAAATATCATAGATGAGCTGATTGACCGTTTCGGTCAGCCGCCCGAAAGCGTTATGAATCTTATAGAAATATCCTTAATCAGAGTATACGCCAATAATGCCGGCATATCCGACGTGGTGGAAAAGAATAAAAAAATACTGATGTATTTTGATAAAACCACATACCCCGATACTCAAAAAATAGCTTCTCTTGCCGCTAAATACAGAGGGCAGATTCTCTATAACGGCGGCGCGAAACCGTATATAACCTATGTCGATTTCGGGGGCAGCACCTCAAAAATGCTGGGAAATGTTAAAACTGTGCTTTCAGAATACGGAACGATGAGTTAAACCGCCGAGAGGCGGTTTTTTGAAGCTATTATTGGTTTGACACATTTTCTTTATTATGATACAATGTTGAAATAATAAATTCAATAATGGAAAGGATTGATTTTATGAACAAAATCGCTGTACAAACGTCAAACTACATTTTTGAGGACAATCTTGATGAAAACTATAAAAATCTTGCTGAGGCGGGGTTTGGCGGTGTTGATTTAAATCTTGACAATAAGCTTACTCCGAGGATGATTGAGAATTGCGAGAAGAACGATTTTTTTCAACAATCAATTGAGGAAATATGCGAGGATTACAAGAAACACAAGGAAGCTGCCGAAAAATACGGCGTTGAGTTTTCGCAGATGCACGCACCGTTCCCGCTTTATATAATTAATAATGATGATTATAATGATTATCTGATTATGGCGGTAGAAAAATGTATAGCGCTGTGCGACTATCTTAAATGCAAATATATTATTGTTCATCCGGTAAATGTTATGTATAAACTGGGTTATGAAGAGGAACAGAAAATTAACCTTGAATTTTACCGCAGACTTATTCCGCAAGCAAAAAAATATGGTGTGGTAATCTGCCTTGAAAATATGTTTTCTGTTATAAACGGGCATGTTTACGAGGCGGTTTGCTCTGATATCAAGGACGCGGTTTACTATATTGACAAGCTTAATGAAGAGGCAGGGAAGGAATTGTTTGGATTCTGTTTTGATGTTGGTCACTCAACTCTTCTTGGTAAACCTATGTATCAGTCAATTATAACGCTTGGACATCGTTTAAAAGCTCTTCACATTCACGATAATGACGGAATTTATGACAATCATCAGTTTCCGTATACATATTGCCGTAATTGGGGAAGCGCTCCGGTAACGGATTGGGATGGATTTTTAAAAGGATTACGGGATATAAACTATAAAGGTGTTCTGGATTTTGAAACCTTTAACGGAATAGCCGCGTATCCTAAGCCATTATTTAAATCAGCTTTAAAATTACTCGGTGACATAGGAAAATATATGTCTGACGAGATTAATAAGTAATATATATAATTTTATCTCCTCCTATGCTGGAGAAAATTGCTGTTTAAAAAAAGCAGGCGGGGCCCTGCACCCAAATCGCGCACCATCGTTGCGAAATACTTACATCGCAGCCGCGTAGTTCTGCGCAATTTCTTATAATATAAAATAAGGGCGAACACTGTTCGCCCAGTCTATATCAATCAGTCAAGCTCGCTGATATATCTTTTTAAATTTTCAAGTCCTGTTTCGATTGACGTAATCGTGTCTTCCAAACCTTCAAATTCAATTGCTACATATCCGTCGTAGCCTGCTCTTTTTAATGCTGTCAAACAGTGCTTTACAGGGACAACTCCATGACCTACAATTGTGCCTCTTAAATAATTTCCGCTTCTTGAACAGAAAAATCCACGTCCGGGCGACGGCTCCATTGCTGATTTTAAAATAAAATCTTTAGCATGAGCGTAAATAGCGTAAGGCGCAACTCTGCTGAATGCGCGCGCAGGGTCTTCATCCGCGCACAGAAAGTTTCCCATATCAGTCAAAAGCCCGAAATTAGGATGATTTACCGCATTGAATAATTTTTCAACTCTTTCGCTGTCCTGACAGAAATAACCGTGATTTTCAACCGCTGTTTTAATGCCTTTCTGCGCGGCATATTCAGTAACCTCACGGCATGCGTCCGCAATAGTTTTTAATGCGGCGTCAAATGAACGATAGTTTGGATTTCCCGTAGTTGCGTCATGACGTACGCTTTTAGCTCCGATGACTGCGGCTAAATCTATCATTTTTTTAACACGTTCGATTTCAGCCGTGGTATCGCCGTTCATACCGTTTAAAAAATCCGCACCGAAAGTAAAGTTAGAAACAGCTATATTAAGTCTTTCAGTTTCTTTTCTTAATTTTTCGGCATATTCCTCCGCGCCCAGACCGTCATGCGGAATTACTTCCACAAATTCAATCGCGTCAAACCCCATTTCCTTTGCTTTTGCGATACAATCAAACTGTGTCATTTCGCCGCTGTTTATCAGCTTATGAAAGCTGTATGTGCTTACTGCTGTCTTCATAAATATTCCTCCAAAAATCTTGATTTATTTTTTGTTTTATTGTATAATAGAATATATTAAATGTAAAGGCAGTATTTTGCTTAAAATTAACATTATATTGCTTTTTTGAGGTACTTATATGATTAATTTGGTTTATGAACCGCAAACCCATGCCGACCCAAAATCACCGATAATATTTCACTATGATGTAGAAAGCCAGATAATGCCGCATCTGCATGAAGGAATAGAGATATTATGCTTTACTCACGGAAGTGCCAGAGTATGCGCCGGAGAAACTCAGGTAATGGCAAAGAAAAATGATATTGTCATTATAAATTCGAGTGATATACACAGTATATCCGCTGAGAGTGGCAAGGCTAAATATTACTGTTTAATAGTTGATAAAGATTTTTGCGAATATTTTGATATATATATTGATAAAATTATTTTTAAAAATCATATTTCAGATGAGGAAATAAATAAAAAATTCTTTAAGATAAAAAATGAGATTGAAATTAAGAATATTTATTTTAAAACTGCTGTTAAAGCCGAGGTTTTATCGCTTTTAACCTATCTTTGCAGAAATTATGCCTTAACCTCGTTTAAAGTAAATATGCAGAGCAATAAAATTGAAATGGTTAAAAAAACAATTAAATATATTCAGTTAAACTACAATAAAAATATTATGGTTAATGATATAGCGCGTGAAGTAGGCTTTAGTAAATACTATTTCTGCCATGTATTTAAGGAGGTTACGGGTTTTACCGTTGTATCCTATATTAATTTTTTGCGTTGTAGAAATGCGGAAAGTCTGCTAAGATGCGGAATTTATAACGTCAGCGAGGTTGCGCAGATGTGCGGCTTTGAAAACTTATCATATTTTACAAAAACTTATAAAAAATATATTGGAATTACGCCGTCAAGCCAAAAATAAAAATATTATTTTTAAAATCAGAAAGAATTTTAATCTTTTCTGATTTTTTTATTGACAAAACTCAAATTTAGTAGTATACTAAATTAGTAAATTAGTAAACTATTAAATGGAGGCGTGAAAAATGAAATTACCTACAACACTTAAACATAAACCCGTTATTGTTTCTGAAAATTATGAAAATGTAGACGGAAGAAATGCTTACAATTCCGACGCGAAAGGGCTTTCACTGGGGCTTGCTCAGTGGAATGACAGAGGAAAGGTGGACATTTCCGCAAAGGTATGGAGATATACGGGAGAAAAATGGTCGCGTCAATCCGAAGAACTGCCTTTGCATAGAGTGCTTGACCTTGCTATATTGATTTGCCGCAGTCAGCTTTATTTTAAAGAAGCGTATCGCTTTGATAAACTTTATGACGAAAAGAATACGTTGATTGACCGCATAGGTATGCAGGGTGACGCCATGTCCGTTGAGGTATGTGTGGATAATTCAATGATTGATGAGGATATAAAGCTTTACAGTCAGGCGCTTAGCAATGATGATGAGCTGATTGGTGAAAGACTAGGAATTATATCAAGTCTTTTAAAGAAAATGGGATATTAAAGAGGGTTTAAGTCTGAATAAATTCAGACTTAATATAACAAATCGCCTGCCATATGTTTGCAAAACCGTATATTGCAAACAGGCAGATGCGAAAATTATTCTCTCATCCCTCTGCCAGCCGGCGGGGGAAGATAGAAATAATTAATTTAAGTTTTGTGCCGCCGACTTTGTCGGAGGAATGGAGATTAATTATGAATGATAGAAAAGAGCTTAAACAGGCATATAAAGAACGCAAAATTACAGGCGGTGTATTTATAATTAAAAATAATATAAACGGCAGAATTTTGCTTGATTCCGCGATAAATATAATCGGTTCTAAAAATCGTTTTGATTTTTCTAAGGCTACAGGTTCATGCGTAAATTTGAAGCTCGCTTCTGATTGGAAGGAATTTGGCAAAGATGCCTTTACGTTTGAGATTTTGGAGGAAATCGAAAAAAAAGAAGATCAGACTGAAAAGGATTTTGGTGAGGATGTAAAGCTGCTTGAGGAAATTTGGATGGAAAAATTAGAAGGCAGAGAGTTTTATTAAATCCGGGATAATAATGAGGGAACCACCTAAGGCGACTTAATTAGGTCACCCTAGGTGGTTTATACAAAATTTGAAGTTGGTTGGTTTATATTATAGAATTTCAATTATCGTGATTATACCATTTTCAATTGTAAATTTGCAATTCTGGTTTATTGTCAAATCTTCTATATCTTTTTTGGTTGTATCGGATGATATGATTTCTACTTCTTCGGAAACTGATAAATCCGTTTCGTCATTATCTTTTAAAATTGTAAATACATATCCGTCTTTGCTTTGCTTTATAGCAATGATTCTGCTTTTCACAATTTCAATTTCTGAATCAGCTTTGATTTCATATGCTTTATTGTTTTTAACTTTCACCCGTGCCTGCATTCCGGCTTCAAGGTCTTCATATTCACTGTCGTCATCGCCGATTGTTATATCAACGTTATCATCCAATGTTAATTTAATATTTTTGTTATCAACAGTTAAAGTAATATAACTTGAGTTAAGGCTGTAGATTTCGCCTTCGTATTCAGCACTTTCTAGTTCACGGTCAACAGAAATTTCCCTTGCCCGATTTCTGGAATCTACAATAACCGTCACTACGTCGCCTTTTGCAATATCTTCAAAACTTCCTTCTTCATCATTGAAATATACTTTCAATTCACTCGAACCCTCGAAAATTATGCTCATTTTATCTATTTGAACGGTTATTTTGTTATCATCAATATCTGTTACAGCACCGCTGTATTTTGAAATGATATTTTCATCGTCATCGGCATTTTCATCTTCCACTGAAATATAAATTACTTCACTATTATCCAGCTGAATGTTTACATAATCATTAATTTTGAGTGCTGAAATATTAATTCTTTTATTGTTGCTATAAACAGAAACATCTTCGGAAATATCAAAGGTCGTATAATCTCCGTCTATATTAAGTGTGATGGTATCTTTACTGATTTTATGTATTTTACCTTTGTACTCATCTTCATCTATGTCATTGTCTACTTTATCGTCAAGCCTTTGAAATAAAACAGCCATTTCCGCTCTTGTAAATGTACCCATAGGATTAAACTTGTTATTATCGCCAAGCATAAGCCCAAGTTTATTTGCCATATAAACATAACCAACCGAGCCTTGCGGAATTGCAGACGCGTCGTCAAAGGATAAATCATCATCCATATGGTCTTTTGCTTCATCTTCATAGCCTATAGCGCGGATTATATATTTTGCAACCTCGTGTCTTTTTGCCGGTTCGTTTGGATTGAAATATAACTTATCCACTTCATCCAGAATTCCTTTTTCAAATGCCAGCGCCACATATCCTGTTGCCCAACTGTCGATACTTTTTCCTTGATATTCTTTTGGCAGTTTGGTATATGATTGACTATCGTCTTCCCAGCCCATTACTCTGAACGCCATAATAATGGTTTCTAGTTGAGTTACTGTTCCGGCAGGTGAATATTTGCCGTCTTCTCTTCCTTTAAGCAGTCCCTTTAATCTCATTTTTTCGATTGCTTGTTCTGCCCATGGAAACTTTTCCAAATCATTAAACTTTTTTGCGATACCATAAGGTATTCCACCATTAGTTTTGCGTGAATTATTATTATCTTGTTTAGCAAGAGCTGTCGTTGAAGCAACAGAAAACAATAAAGTTACGGAAAGCAATGTTGATAAAACTCTTCTTAATTTCATAATTAAGACCTCCTTAAACTATTTATGCTATAGTATTCGGACATTATGTAATGAATTTCGGGGTAGTAATTTATTCGTAATATAATTGTAATTGTTTTGAGATAACTATATATAATTTTGAAACCGCAGAGCATATTTTTTAATTTATTAAAAAAACTATTGACAAAACTTATTTTGAGTGTTATACTATTTATGTTAAACAAGCAGAAGGTTCTTCTCGCCATGTATCATAGACATATATGGCAAATATTAAGCAGCCTGGTATAGTTGTGCCCGGTTGCGCAGTATTGAGGCGGCGCATGTTTGTTCCGGCTCTTTTTTTTGTTAAATTTTATATGGAGGTGTACGACCATTAGTAAGGAATTAATGATCAACGAGGAAATTAAAGAAAAGGAAGTAAGAATGATAGACGAGGATGGCGGGCAGCTTGGCGTTATGAGCATTGGCGACGCAATGGCTGCTGCAGCAAGCAAAAACCTTGATTTAGTTAAAATTGCTCCTCAGGCTGTTCCGCCTGTATGCAAGATTATGGATTATGGCAAGTATAAATTTGATCTTGCTAAAAAAGAAAAGGAAGCGAGAAAAAAACAAAAGGTTATAAGCATAAAAGAAATTCGTGTTTCGCCTACAATTGATAAAAATGATTTAAACACAAAAGTAAATCAGGCTTCTAAATTTTTAAAATCCGGTGATAAAGTAAAAGTTTCAATGCGTTTTCGCGGCAGAGAACTAAGCCATATGGATAATGGCGTAATTTTACTTAATGAATTTGCTTCGAAATTTGATGACCTTGCGGTAGTTGAAAAGGCTCCCGCTAAAGAAGGAAGAAGCATGATTATGTTCCTTGCTCCTAAAAGTTAAAGTATATTTTGTTCCATTATTTTGGGGCTAATAATATAATGCCCGTTTTAGGGTAAACAATATTGAGAGGAGAGATATTTATGCCTAAAATAAAAACTCATAGAGGTGCAGCTAAGAGATTTAAACTTACCAAAAATGGTAAAGTTAAAATGTCACACGCTAACAGAAGACACATTCTTACAAAGAAAAGCACAAAAAGAAAAAGAGGTTTAAGAAAAGGTGTTTACGCTTCTGACGCTAACGCACCGATAATTAAAAAGCTTATTCCGTATAAATAATTGGATTGAGGGAGGACAAATCAGATGGCTAGAGTTACAGGTGGCATGACCACCAGAAGAAGACATAAAAAGATACTGAAACTTGCTAAAGGTTACCGCGGAGGTAAATCAAAATTATTCAGAGTTGCTAATCAAGCCGTTATGAAATCCTTGGTTTATGCATATAAAGGCAGAAGACTTAAAAAGAGAGATTTCAGAAGACTTTGGATTACTCGTATTAGCGCTGCCGCTAAAATGAATGGTATGAACTATTCAACTTTAATGCACGGATTGAAGCTTTCAGGTATTACAATGAACAGAAAAATGCTTTCTGAAATCGCTGTTTACGATGCTGCCGCTTTTGCAATGCTCACAGAAAAAGCTAAGGCTGCAATAAAATAAAGCCAGCTGATGCTCAGAAGGCTTAAAATAAACATATCAGACCCGTCTTGTTCGGGTCTTTTAGTTTTATACAAAGATGGTGATTGTATTGATTATTAATATTCAAGAGGATGAAAACCGATCTAAAAACTTTATATATTCACTAAAACCTACGCAAATAATAGCTATCGGTTTTTTTCTTATTATTTTGGCTGGCGCGATATTGCTTACACTGCCGATTGCCAGCAAAAGCGGCAATCCTACTCCGTTTGTTGACGCACTGTTTACTGCAACCTCGGCAACCTGTATAACAGGTCTTGTAGTTTATGATACGGCTACTCACTGGACATTGTTCGGTCAGCTTGTTATTATCGCTCTTATTCAAACAGGTGGGCTTGGATTTATGACAATGGCAACTTTGATGTCATTTTTAATCAGACGTAAAATATCTTTAAGGGAAAGGCTTTTGATGGTAGAATCCTTGAATCACGAACATGTTCAGGGAATTGTAGGCACAGTAAAGCGCGTGCTTCTGGTGACATGTGCGATTGAGCTTATAGGCGGGCTTCTGCTTTCAATAAGGTTTTTTCCCAGGTTTGGGCCGAGAGGCATATATATGGGCATATGGATGTCAATTTCAGCTTTCTGCAATGCCGGTTTTGACCTGCTCGGTACGCCGGGCAGGCAATTTATAAGCATAACCGAATATGTACATGACCCTATTGTGAATTTTACTATTATGTCGCTTATTGTTATAGGCGGATTGGGATTTATGGTGTGGTCAAACCTGTATAATGCAAGGCGCATTTCGGATTTGATGGTGCACACAAAGCTGGTACTTATAATTACGGCAATTTTAATATTCGGCGGAGCAGCTTTATATTTATTTTTTGAATATAATAATTCAAATACTATACAAAGCTTTAATCTGCCCGAAAAAATTCTTGCTTCGTTATTTCAATCGGTCACACCGCGTACAGCGGGGTTTAATACCATTGACCAGGACGGCATGACGGAAATGTCAAAGTTTATAACAATTTTTCTTATGTTTATCGGCGGCTCGCCAGGGTCAACGGCAGGCGGTGTGAAAACTGTAACCGTAGGTGTGTTTATACTTGCGGTAATAAGTGTAATTCGCGGTAAAAAGGATACTGAAGTATTTTACAACAGAATACCAAACGAAGTTGTTATGCGCTCAATTGCGATAATCGCAATATCATTCAGCGCTGCGCTTATTGTGTTTAATATACTGATGATATTTGAAAGGCAACCGCTGATTAATTGTATGTTTGAAACAATGTCGGCGTTCGGCACGGTAGGGCTTTCCGCTAATCTTACGCCTAAGCTGCACACGATAAGCAAACTTGCACTTTCCGCTCTGATGTATACAGGAAGAGTCGGCGGATTGACTTTATTTATGGCGATGTCGTTAAGGCATAATGAAGATAAAGGAAAAATAAGGTATCCTGAAGCAAAAATAATGATTGGATAGCTTTAATATTCTATATATTTTGGAGGTTGACATGAAATCTTATATTGTTCTTGGGTTAGGCAGATTCGGGCAGGCTATTGCAATGGCGTTGTATAAGCATGGCAATGAAGTTCTGGCGGTTGATAAGAATGAGGATATTGTAACAGAAATACAGGGGTATGTTACTCACGCTATAATCGGTGACTGTGCCGATGAATCTGTGTTAAAATCTCTTGGGGTACGTAATTTTGATGTCGCTATTGTAGCGGTTGGCGGTGATATTCAGACAAGTACGCTTGCTACTGTAATACTTCGCGAGTTGGGAGCAGACTATATTGTAGCAAGGGCGGCGGACGAGCTTCACGGGCGGATACTGAAAAAGGTAGGAGCGGACAGAGTTATACTTCCTGAACGTGATATGGGAATTAAACTTGCTCAATCGCTGTCTTCGTCTAATATTCTGGACATGATAGACCTATCTGATAATTATAGTATAGTTGAGATTAAAGCGCTTAATTCATGGGTAAGTAAATCATTAAGCGAGCTTGATCTGCGTTCTGTTTACGGGATTACTGTGCTTGCAGTTAAATCCGATAACAGAGTTTCAATTATTCCGCCCGCGGATTATATTATTAATGATGGTGACATTTTAATTGTAATCGGGCATAATAAAAACATAGATAAAATTAAAGATTAAATCATTTAAGCCTACAGGAAATTTTCCTGTAGGTTTAACATATATTAAGGGAGGGAGCATGTGATTACCAGCAGTTCTAATGATTATATTAAACATTTAAAAAAGTTGCAGACTAAAAAAAGCTACCGCTTAGAAAACGGGCAGTTTATAATAGAAGGCATAAAAATGGTTAAGGACGGGTTTAGCTATATCGATACAATTATAGTATCGGAAAGCTTTGATATGGATTTAATTCCCGATATTAATAAAAAAAATATTGTTGAGGTTTCAGATAAGCTGTTTCGCGAGATAAGCGAAACTTTGACCCCGCAGGGCGTTATGGCAGTTGCTAACATGAAATTATGGGGGCCTTGCGACCTGCTTAACGAAAGCCCCTTTTTGCTTTTCTGCGACGGTGTGGCAGACCCCGGCAACCTAGGCACAATCATCCGCACGGCAGACGCAGGCGGTATGACAGGCGTAATTTTAAGCGGAAACTGTGTTGATTTATATAATCCAAAAACAATCCGTGCAACAATGTCGTCTTTGTTTAATGTTAAAATATGCATTGCTGACGATAGTATAAAAACAATAAATTTTTTCAAGAATAAAAATGTCACTGTTATTGGAAGCGCACTCACATCTTCCGAAAGCATATACGAAACAAATTTAAAGCCTCCTGTCCTTATTGTGGTAGGAAATGAAGCGAATGGGATATCTGACTTGGTATTGACAACGTGTGATAAATATGTTAAAATTCCTATGATAGGCAAAGCCGAATCCTTAAATGTGGGAGTTGCCGCATCTTTGCTTATATATGAATCAGTAAGGCAGTCATCAGTTAAATAAAAATAATGTACAAATGTACGCATGGAGGTTAACATATGTCAAAAAATCTGGTTATAGTTGAGTCACCCGCTAAAGCCAAAACTATCCAGAAATATTTGGGTAAAGGTTATAGCGTGGAAGCTTCTATGGGTCATATACGCGATCTACCGAAAAGTAAATTAGGGATCGATGTAGAACATGATTTTAAACCTCAGTACCTGACCATCCGCGGAAAAGCGGATTTGATAAAGAAAATTAAAAAAGAAGTTCGCTCAAGTGATAAAATAATTCTCGCAACCGACCCGGACCGCGAAGGTGAAGCTATTTCATGGCATTTGATTGAAGCTCTGGACATACCGAAGGAAAAGGCAAGCCGTGTTGTATTCAACGAAATTACAAAGGATGCTGTTAAAGCAGCAATTAAAAACCCCCGTGATATAGATTATGATTTGGTAGACGCACAGCAGGCAAGGCGTGTGTTGGACAGAATTGTGGGTTATTCCATAAGCCCGCTGTTATGGCGCAAGGTTAAAAAAGGGCTTAGCGCGGGCCGTGTTCAGTCTGTAACGTTAAAGCTTATCTGTGACAGAGAAGATGAGGTTTCTAAGTTCGTTCCGAAGGAATATTGGAGCATTATGGCAAGCCTTGTTCATACGAATTCAAATAAAGCTTTTAAAGCTAAATTTCACGGAAACAAAAAAGGTAAAATTGAACTCGCAAATGAACAGGAAACAGAGGTAATTTTAGAAAAAGTTAAAAATGCCGAGTATTCTGTAAATTCCATTAAAAAGAGTAATAAAAAAAGATATCCGACGCCGCCTTTTATAACAAGCACTCTGCAGCAGGAAGCGGCGAGAAAGCTTGGGTTTACTTCGTCGCGCACTATGATGATTGCTCAGCAGCTTTATGAGGGCATAGAATTAAAAGGCGAGGGCGGGGTAGGGCTTATAACATATATGCGTACCGACTCTACACGTATCGCCAAAGAAGCGCAGGACGCAGCCCGCGGATTTATTTTTGAAAAATGGGGAAAACAGTATGTTCCGTACCCTCCGCGCGAATATAAGAATAAGAAAAATGCGCAGGACGCCCATGAAGCGATTCGTCCGTCCGTAGTGAGTTATATACCTGATAAAATTAAAGCTTCGCTTTCAAATGATCAGTATAAGCTTTATAAGCTTATCTGGGAGCGGTTTATCGCAAGCCAGATGAAGGAAGCCGAGCTTGAAAATATGGTTATTGATATTTCTGCTGATGATTATATATTTAAGGCTTATGGTTCAAGCGTTTTATTTGACGGATTCACAGCTTTATACACCGAGGGCGTTGACAGCGGAAATGATGATGATGATATTAAAGAACAAACCCTGCCTAAAATGAACGAGGGTGATGATTTAAAGAAAAAGCAGCTTACACCCAAACAGCATTTTACACGTCCTCCGGCGCGCTATACCGAGGCGACACTTATCCGAGAGCTTGAAGAGCTTGGAATAGGGCGTCCTTCCACATACGCGCCGACTATTACAACAATCTTAAACCGCCGGTATGTTGAAAAGGATAAAAAGCAGCTTTTTCCGACGGAGTTAGGGCAGATTGTTAATAAATTAATGACGGATAATTTTAAGAATATAGTTGATGTAACGTTTACCGCCAATATGGAGCAGAATCTTGATAAGGTTGAAGAAGGGCAGCAGAACTGGGTGGAGGTTATCCGAGAGTTTTACAGTCCTTTTGCCGACGTATTGGCGCAGGCTGATAAAAATATAGAGCATGTAAAAATTGAACCCGAGGTAACTGATGTTTTATGCGAGAAATGCGGGAGAAACATGGTTATCCGCGAAGGCAGATACGGAAGATTTCTCGCGTGCCCGGGCTACCCCGAGTGTAAGAATACAAAGCCTATAGTAAATCAAATAGGTGTAAAATGCCCTAAATGCGACGGCGAAGTTTTAGAAAAGAAATCTCAAAAAGGAGTAAAATATTTCGGCTGCTCCAATCATCCGAATTGTGATTTTATGTCATGGGATAAGCCAACAGATGAAAAATGCCCTGTATGCGGCAATATGATTATGTTTAAAAACATTAAGAAAAGAATTACGAAAATTAAAGTTTGCTCAAACAGCGAATGTGAATATAATAAACAAAAGAAGAAAAAAGAGGGATGATTTTGCAGGCGATAGTTATAGGCGCAGGGCTTGCCGGCTGTGAAGCGGCATGGCAGCTTGCAAGTAGTGATATACAGGTGACATTATATGAAATGAAGCCTGAAAAATACACTCCGGCTCACCATTACAGCGGCTTTGGGGAGCTTGTATGCAGCAACTCCCTGCGGTCCGACAGGCTCGAAAATGCCGTAGGGCTGCTTAAGGAGGAGCTTAGAAGGCTGGGCAGCCTTATTATGGAATGTGCAGACGCAACTAAAGTTCCGGCAGGCGGGGCGCTTGCAGTTGACAGAACATTATTTTCTAATCTGATTACTGAAAAAATTAAAAACCACCCAAATATTAAAATCATAAATGAGGAAATCACAAAAATACCTGAGGGGAATGTTATAATCGCCTCAGGCCCACTTACTACGGATAAGCTTTTTGGGGATATATTGAGGCTTACCGGAGAGGAAAATTTATACTTTTATGACGCTGCGGCGCCGATAGTTGAACTAAGTTCGATTGATTTTTCAAACGCTTACCGTGCCTCGAGGTACGGCAGGGGCGAGGATGATTATATAAACTGCCCTATGAATGAAGCTGAATACAAAGCTTTTTGGCAGGAGCTTGTGAATGCTGAATGCACTGAAATTAAAGAAGTTGATAAGGAAGTCGTGTTTGAAGGCTGTATGCCTGTTGAAACCATGGCTAAAAGGGGAGAGGACACTCTGCTGTTCGGGCCGCTCAAGCCTGTCGGCTTGCCGCATCCCGATACGGGCAAGGACCCTTACGCGGTTGTTCAGCTTCGTCAGGATAATAAAGAGGGCACGTTATACAATATAGTGGGTTTTCAGACTCATCTGAAATGGGGAGAGCAAAAAAGAGTATTCGGAATGATTCCGGCTCTTAAAAATGCTAATTTTGTAAGGTATGGCGTAATGCACAGAAATACCTTTATCAATTCACCTAAGTTATTGACTAATACTTATAAGTTTAAAGATTCAAGTATTTATTTCGCGGGTCAGATAACCGGAGTGGAAGGCTATGTTGAGTCAACCTCATCAGGTTTTGTTGCCGGGATTAATTTGGCGAATGCCATTATGGGGAAACCGCCTGTTATTTTTCCGGATACTACTGCGATAGGAGCGCTTGCTAGTTATGTTTCCTCAGGAAGCGTGTCAAAATTTCAGCCTATGAATGTGAACTTTGGTATAATGCAGCCGCTCGGGATTAGAATACGCAATAAACAGGAAAAGAATTTAGCAATAGCAAATCGTGCTTTAAACATAATAGAGGAGGCAAAAGAAAATGAAATTCATGGATGAAAATTTTATGCTTAATTCTGAAACAGCAAAACAATTGTATTTTGACTATGCTAAGGATATGCCTATTTTTGACTATCACTGTCATTTGAATCCGAAAGAGGTTGCTGAGAACAAGAGATTTAAAAATATCACCGAAGTTTGGCTTGGAGGCGACCATTACAAATGGCGTGCCATGCGCAGCTGCGGTATTGACGAAGAGTTAATTACAGGCAACGCTGATGATTATGATAAATTTATGGCTTGGGCTAATACTATTCCTTATCTTATCGGAAACCCTTTATATCACTGGACGCATCTGGAGCTTCAAAGAGTTTTCGGCATAAATGAAGCCTTAAACGCTGATACTGCTGAATATATTTGGGATAAGGCAAATGAACAGATTGCAGATAAAGATTTCTGCGTATATAATTTATTCAAAAAATTTAATGTAAAAATGGTAGGAACAACGGACAGTCCGCTGGATAGCCTTGAATATCACAAGACCTATAAAAGCGGCGGCTGTGATACAATAATGGCTCCGTCGTTCCGCCCGGATCCTTGTATAAATATAAAGGCAAAGGGCTTTAAAGCATGGATAAAATCATTGGCGGAATCAGCGGGCATAGAAATTGTTGTTTATGATGATTTGCTTAGCGCACTGTCAAGCCGTATGGATTATTTCCATGAAAACGGATGCCGCATTTCAGATTTAGGTCTGGAATATCCGCCTTATGAGCAGTGCAGCGACGAGCAGGCGTTTGAAATATTCCATAAAGTTATGAGCGGAAGCAAAATTTCTGATACAGAAGAGCAAATGTACAAAACAAATATAATAGTTTTCCTTGGCTGCGAATTTGCGAAACGCGGCTGGGTTATGCAGCTGCATATGAACGCAATCCGTAACAATAATTCGAAAATGTTTGCGAAATTAGGCGCTGATACTGGCTTTGACAGTATTAATGACGGATTTATGGCGGCAAACCTTTCAAAGCTTTTAAATGAGATGAATAAGCAGGATTTACTGCCGAAAACTATTTTATATTCGCTCAATCCCAAGGATAATTACGTTCTCGGCACAATGCTCGGCAATTTCCAGGGCGTCGATGCAAAAAGCAAAATTCAGCTAGGGTCGGGCTGGTGGTTTAATGATAACCGCGACGGCATGGAGGAGCAAATGAAGGCTCTCGCGAATCTTGGGGTGCTATCATATTTTGTTGGAATGCTTACGGATTCCCGCAGCTTTTTATCCTATCCGCGCCATGAATATTTCAGAAGAATAATGTGCAATTTAATCGGCGGCTGGGTTGAAAAAGGCGAGTATCCATATGATAAGAAAATGCTTGAAATAATTATAAAAGGCATTTGCTATAATAACGCAAAAGAATACTTCGAAATTTAAAGGGAGGTTTTTATATGGAAATGACATTCAGATGGTATGGGGACAGCGACCCTGTAACTCTTGATCATATCCGCCAAATTCCCGGCGTTACGGGAATTGTTTCGGCTATTTACGATATTCCGGTGGGACAAGCGTGGCCTATGGAAAAGATTTTGGAGCTTAAAGGCAAAGTAGAGGCAAAAGGGCTTAAATTATCCGTTATTGAAAGCGTGCCGGTACATGAAGATATTAAGCTTGGAAAACCATCGCGCGATGAGCTTATAGCTAATTACTGCGCAACGCTTCGCAATCTCGGAAAAGCGGGAATAGATGTTGTGTGTTATAATTTTATGCCTGTTTTTGACTGGACACGCTCCGAGCTTGATCATGAGCTAAAGGATGGGTCTAACGCGCTTATTTACGTTAAAGAGCAGATAGACCAAATGGATCCGATAAACGGAGAGCTGTCTTTGCCGGGTTGGGATTCCAGCTATACTAAAGAAAGCCTTAAAGCCGTTTTTGATGAATACGCAAATATTACGGAAGAGGATTTGTGGAATAATTTAAAATATTTCCTTGAAAGAGTAATCAAGGCTGCCGAAGAAGCAAGGGTTAAAATGGCTATTCATCCTGATGATCCGCCGTGGCCGATTTTCGGTTTGCCGAGAATTATAACCAGTAAAGAAAACCTGGAACGGTTTGTAAAGCTTGTTGACAGCCCGTATAACGGACTTACGCTTTGCAGCGGCTCTCTCGGGGTTACGAGCAAAAATGATATTCCTGATATGATAAGATATTTCGGCAAAATGGGCAGAATTCATTTTGGACATTGCCGCAACATACTTATAACCGAGGAGGGTTCATTTGAGGAATCCTCGCACTTGTCAAGCGCCGGCTCGCTTGATATGGGAGAAATAATGAAGGCTTATTATGACATAGGCTTTGACGGCCCCATTCGCCCTGACCACGGACGAATGATTTGGGGAGAAAAAGGGCGGCCGGGTTATGGATTGTATGACAGGGCGCTCGGAGCAACATATTTAAACGGACTATGGGAAGGCATAGAAAAAGCAAGTAAAGAGAAATAGGAGGTCATAAAAATGAAAGTACCATTTAATATTGATTTGAAAGATAAGGTTGCTATAGTAACAGGCGGAGGCGGAATTTTATGCGGAATGTTCGCTCACGCGCTTGCTGCATGCGGAGCAAAAACCGCAATTCTTGATTTGCGCAAGGAAAGCGCGGATTCAGTTGCAGACGCTATTATAAAAGAGGGCGGAACAGCAAAAGGTTATATGGCTAACGTGCTTGATATAAATAGTATAAACGCTGCCTATGAGGAAATAAAAAAGGATTTCGGCACCTGTGATATATTAATAAACGGCGCGGGCGGAAATAATCCGAAAGGAACAACAACAAAGGATTATTTGTTCCCTGAAGATTTAAACCAAAAAATAGAGGGGGTAAAAACCTTTTTTGATTTAGACCCCGAAGGAGTGGGGTTTGTATTTAATCTAAACTTTTTAGGTACACTCATGCCTACGCAGGTATTCGCTAAGGATATGGCGGCAAAGAAAAAAGGAATTATAATCAACATTTCTTCCATGAACGCATTTACTCCTCTTACGAGAATTCCTGCTTACAGCGGAGCAAAAGCGGCTGTGTCCAACTTTACTGAGTGGCTCGCTGTGCATTTTTCAAAGGTTGGTATTCGTGTAAACGCAATTGCCCCCGGATTTTTTATCACCGACCAGAACAGAGGCTTAATGCTAAACAGCGACGGAACATATTCTGAAAGAGCGCAGAAAATTTTAACTAATACTCCTATGGACAGATTCGGCGAACCCGAAGAGCTTATCGGAACGCTCCTTTGGCTTGCCGACGACGGAGCGTCGGGCTTTGTAAACGGCGTTGTAGTTCCTGTAGACGGCGGATTTGCGGCGTACAGCGGAGTGTAATTACAAGCTTTAATCGGAGGTGAAAATATGGAAATTGAAATAACAAAGGATAATTTTGAGGAAATTGTATTAAACGGCGAAAAACCTGTTCTGGTGGATTTTTGGGCTCCGTGGTGCGGCCCCTGCCGGATGCTCGGGCCTGTAGTTGAAGAGTTTGCCCAGGAACAGGGCGAGGTTTCAGTGGCTAAGCTGAATGTTGATGATAATGCGGAGCTAGCCGCTAAATTCAGAGTTATGACAATACCTACCTTGATTTTATTCAAGAACGGCAAAGAGGTAAATAAAACGGTAGGTTTAATTTCAAAAGAAGATATATATAATCTGGTTAACAGTTAAATAATGATAGGCGGCAAATTTGCCGCCTATTATACTTTAATTAATTTATTATTTTCAGTATTCTCGCTGCTGTGACGCTGCGCACTCCCTTTTTTCTCTAAATTTTCTTTTGCGATTGAAAGCATAAGTTTTATTCTGTTTTCCTGATTTACCTTTGCGGCGCCCGCGTCATAATCTATAGCAACAATATTTGAGTTTGAGTGCAGCTTTTTAATTGTCCGGAACATTCCTTTGCCGCAAATGTGATTGGGAAGACATCCGAAAGGCTGCGTGCATACAATGTTTTCATAGCCCGACTCTATCAGCTCCAGCATTTCAGCGGTGAGCAGCCAGCCTTCGCCCATTTTGCTTCCGTGACCTATAACACCGCCGGCAAGCGATTTTATATGTTCAAATGAAGCGGGCGGAACAAATTGCTTATGTCTTTTAATTGACTCAATTAAAACATTCTCAATCTTTAATAAATACTTCATGGATTTATTTACAATAAAGTATTTTATATTGCTTCCGCCGTAAAGCTTTATATCAGTCAGCCTTGTATCAAAGCTATACAAACCAAAACTCAGGATTCCGGGCATGTTAACCTCGCAAGCCTGATTTTCCAAAAAGCTTTCAAGGTTATTATTGCCGAGAGCGGCGTATTTTACATAAATTTCGCCCACAACGCCTACCTTGATTTTAGGAGTGTATTTCACTTTAATATCAGCAAAATCATCTGAAATTTTATTAAGATTCATTCTTAGCTGTTTTAGAGTATAACCATCGCCGCGGTTAAGCATATCAGTCAGTATTTTTACCCATTTTTCAACCAGTGCGTCCGTACTGCCCTTTACAATTTCATAAGGCTTAACCTGATTTTTCAATAGCATAAGCGCATCGCCGTATACAAACGCGGCTATAAATTTTCTTAGCATCGGAAGCGTTATTTTAAAGCCGCTGTTATGTTCCATACCATATAAATTTACGGAAACCACGGGAACCTTTTCAAAGCCTGCGCGTTTCAACGCTTTTCTAAGCAGGTGTATATAATTTGACGCGCGACAGCCTCCGCCTGTTTGAGTAATCATTAAAGCGGTTTTGTTTATATCGTATTTTCCGCTTTTTAAAGCGTCAATAAGCTGCCCTATAACTAAAATTGCGGGGTAACAGGTGTCGTTATGTACATATTTCAAACCAACCTGTGCGATTTCCGGCCCTGTTGTTGTTAAAAGCTCAGCTTTATACCCATAGCTTGTTAAAACATTTTTTAAAATAGTAAAATGAATCGGCGCCATCATCGGAAACAGAAGTGTATAGTCCGTTTTCATTTCCTTTGTAAAAAGCACTCGTCCTGTTTTATCATATTTAAGCTGTGCCATAACAATCTATTCCTTTCCGATTGCAGCAAAAAAGCTGCGTAATCTTATTTTCACCGCGCCAAGGTTTGTGATTTCGTCTATCTTAATCTGTGTATAGGTTTTTCCTTCGCTTTCAAGTATTTCTCTTACTTCATCAGTTGTAATGGCGTCCACACCGCAGCCAAAGGAAACCAGCTGAATCAAATCCATATTGCTTTTGTCCTTTATATATTCGGCGGCTGCATACAGCCTTGAATGATATGTCCATTGGTTCAAAACCCTTTTATGCGTTCTTTTTGCTTTATGATTAATTGAGTCCTCTGTTATAAGAGCAGCATTAAAACCTGAAATTAATTTATCTATTCCGTGATTGATTTCGGGGTCGATATGATACGGTCTGCCAGAAAGAACGATAATATGCCTGCCATCAGCTTCCGCCAGCTTTATAATTTCATCGCCTTTTAAGCGGATATTAGCAAGGTATCTTTCATACTCAAGATATGCTTCCTTTGCGGCAAATTTTACTTCTCTCAAGGTAATTCCATCAAAATATTTGCACAGCATTTGATGCGCTTTTACAGGAAAATCACGCTTTCTGTGTATTCCCAAATAATCTTTTATAAAAGTAACCTTTTCTATATCGCTCATGTTCGCGGAAATAACCTCGGGATAATACGCGACAATAGGGCAGTTATAATGATTGTCACCCAAACCCTCATCAATATTATAGGACATGCAGGGGTAAAAAATTGTTTTAATACCTTCATCAATAAGCGATTGAACATGCCCGTGTATCAGCTTCGCGGGGAAGCATATTGTATCGGAGGGTATTGTATGCTGACCGCTGATGTAAAGCTTTCTGCTGGAAACAGGGGACACTCTGATACCAAATCCGATGGTTGTGAAAAATTTGTACCAGAACGGCAAAAGTTCGTACATATTAAGACCAAGAGGGATACCTATTATTCCTCGACTGCCTTCCGCCGACTTATATTCATCCAGCAGATTGCGTTTATATTCATATAAATTCAAGCTGCTATTAGCATTGGTTTTTGTTAAAGGGCGTTCGCAGCGGTTTCCGCCGATATATTTTCTGTTACCATCAAAAATATTTACAGTAAGCCTGCAGTGATTATTACACTGGTTGCATGTTACGACTTTTATCTCATGGGCAAAATTTTTCAGATTTTCTTTGGAGATAATATTGCTTTTGATATTTCCTTTGTCTTTCGCGTAAAGCGCCGCGCCATATGCTCCCATTAGTCCCGATATATCAGGGCGAATTACATTTGCGCCCATTTCTAGCTCAAATGCTCTTAAAACGGCGTCATTTAAAAATGTACCGCCCTGTACAACAATGTTTTTCCCAAGTTCGTCAGGTGATGACGCTCTTATTACCTTGTAAAGTGCGTTTTTAACTACGCTTAAGGATAGACCCGCAGAAATATCCTCAATCGTAGCTCCGTCTTTCTGCGCTTGCTTAACGGAGGAATTCATAAATACCGTACAGCGTGAGCCGAGGTCGACCGGATTTTTGGCGAAAAGCCCGAGTTTTGCGAAATCCGCTATAGAATAGCCAAGCGCATTAGCGAAGGTTTGCAAAAAAGAGCCGCAGCCCGAAGAACAAGCCTCATTTAAGAATATGTTATCAATTAAGCCGTTATGTATCTTAAAGCATTTTATATCTTGTCCGCCTATATCAATTACAAATTCCACATTTGGCATAAATCTTTTTGCGGCGGTAAAATGAGCAACGGTTTCAACCACGCCGTAATCAATACAAAAGGCGTTTTTAATAATTTCCTCACCGTATCCTGTTACGGCGCATGAGGAAATTTCTATATCGGGGAATTTTGTATATAAATTTTGTAAAAATTCTTTTATTATAGGTACAGGATTACCGCTGTTAGGGCGGTAATCAGATAATAAAAGCCCGCCGCCCTCACCCATTACCACTGTTTTAACAGTAGTTGAGCCTGCGTCTATACCAAGATATACCCTGCCTCTATAATCGCTCATATCAGCGTGTTTTACGCAAGCCTTGCTATGCCTTGAAATAAAGCTTTCATAATCAAAATGGCTGCTGAAAAGGGGAGGGTTGTACGCAAAATTAGACGAAGCTTTATAATTTCCGATATTCTCCAGGGCTTCATCTAAATTAACTTCTGTGTCAGCGCATATTGCCGCGCCGACGGAAACATAATATAAAGAATTTTCGGGGCACAGACCCTCTAAATTTAAGGTTTCATCAAAGCTTTTCCGCAGCTGGGATAAAAAGGTTAAAGGGCCGCCGAGATATACAACATTCCCGCATAAATCCCTGCCTTGCGCAAGCCCCGCAATTGTTTGATTTACAACAGCATAAAAAATACTAGCGGAAATATCATTTTTGCGCGCCCCCTGATTTAAAAGAGGCTGTATATCGGATTTAGCGAATACGCCGCAGCGTGAAGCTATTGTATAAATCTTTTCATAATTTTGCGCAAGAGTGTTCATTTCATCTGCCGAAATGTTAAGAAGGGTTGCCATCTGGTCGATAAACGCTCCGGTACCTCCGGCGCATGAGCCGTTCATCCGAACCTCTATATCTCCTGTTAAAAACAAAATTTTGGCATCCTCACCGCCAAGCTCTATTATAATATCACTGCCCGGAATTAATGTGTTAGCCGCAATTTTAGTCGCATATACCTCCTGCACAAACGGAAGCCTGCAATTTTCCGCAACACCCATGCCGGCTGAACCCGAAATTGCAAATTTCGCGGTTTTCGTGATATTAGCCTTTATGTATTCAAGCATCTGAGTGATTTTGCTTGTTATTTGTGAATAATGACGTTCGTATTTTTTATATATAATTTGATTATCAGCATTTAGCACAACACATTTTATTGTTGTTGAGCCAATATCAAGTCCAACCTTCAAGAGACTGACCTCCTTGATTGATAAATAATTAACATATTTCTGTATATTAAAATGTTATATAATAATAGTATAGCATTTTTTGTTTTCAATGTCAATGAATTGTCGCCAAATTTCGACCGCAAAAGCGCATTTAAATGATACTTTTTACCTTATTTTTATGCATATTTGAATTAAATGTGGACATATTCAACAAATTTCCGAAAAAAAGTAGAATTTACTATTATTTTATGGTATAATGTATATTGTTTAAAGTAAAATTAAATATATTTGGAGGAACAATGATAACAGTAACAGATGTCAGATTAAATTTCAGCGGCACTGATTTATTTAAAGATGTTAATTTAAAATTTACGCCGGGAAATTGCTATGGAATAATAGGTGCGAACGGAACGGGAAAATCCACATTCCTTAAAATATTATCGGGTGAAATTGAACCGTCAAAGGGTGAGGTCGCGATTGCGAAAAATACAAGAATGTCTGTTTTAAAGCAGGACCATTTCGCATATGATGAGTACACAGTGCTTGATACTATAATTATGGGTAATATGAGGCTTTATGAAATTACGAAACAAAAGGATGAGCTTTACGCAAAAGAGGATTTTTCCGAGCAGGACGGAATACTAGCTTCCGAGCTTGAAGCTGAATTTGCCGAGATTAACGGATGGGAAGCAGAGTCCGACGCTTCAAGGTTAATTCAGGGCTTAGGATTAAACGTGAATGTTTTATATTCGGTAATGAACTCGCTTTCGGGCAGTGAAAAGGTGAAGGTTCTTCTTGCGCAGGCGCTTTTCGGTCATCCGGATATTATACTGCTTGACGAGCCTACAAACCATTTGGATATACAGTCAATAGGCTGGCTTGAGGAATTTTTAATGGATTATATGGGAACTGTAATAGTAGTATCGCATGACAGGCATTTTTTGAATGATGTGTGTACTCATATAGTTGATATAGATTATACAAAAATAAAAATGTATGTCGGCAACTATGAATTTTGGTATGAATCAAGCCAGCTGATGCAGAGGATGATGAGGGATCAGAACAAAAAAAGCGAGGATAAAATAAAAGAGCTGCAAAGCTTTATTCAGCGTTTCTCAGCAAATAAATCTAAGTCAAAACAGGCTACATCAAGGAAAAAGCTTATTGATAAGCTCACTTTAGAGGAAATGCCCGCATCCTCCAGAAGATACCCGTTCGCAGGCTTTAAAATGGATAGAGAAGCCGGCAGGGATATTTTATTTATTGATGGCTTAAGCAAAACTATTGATGGCGTAAAAGTGCTCAATAATGTTTCTTTTATTGTAAATAAGGGTGATAAAATTGCGTTTATAGGAGAAAATGAAATTGCGAGCACTACGCTTTTCAAAATTCTAATGGAAGAAATAGAGCCTGACGAGGGTTCGTTTAAATGGGGAGTCAGCATATCGCAATCCTATTTTCCAAAGGATAACAACGAATTTTTTGGCGGCTGCGATTTAAGCATTATTAAATGGCTTGAACAGTATTCAACTGATAAAACAGAAACCTATTTAAGGGGATTTTTAGGCAGAATGCTGTTTTCCGGCGATGATGTCCTAAAGCCCGTATGCGTGCTTTCCGGCGGTGAAAAGGTAAGAATGATGCTGTCCAGAATGATGATGTTCGGCTCAAATGTACTTGTGGTTGACCAGCCGACCAATCACCTTGACCTTGAATCTATAACGGCTGTGAATAACGGGCTTATAGATTTTAAGGGTAATATTCTGTTTGCGTCGCATGACCATCAGTTTATTCAGACTGTAGCGAACAGAATTATTGAAATCATTCCTGATGGAATTATTGATAAGGCTACAACCTATGAGGAATATATAGAATCAAATAAATGAAAATGAGGTAAAAATGGAAAATTTATTATTCGCTAATTTAACAGTATCAAAGGAAATTTTAAAAGCAATTGAAAAAATGGGGTTTGAGGAAGCAACGCCTATTCAAAGCCAGAGTATTCCGCCTATCCTAAACGGCAGTGATATTATAGCTCAGGCGCCGACAGGAACCGGAAAAACCTGCGCTTTCGGAATACCGCTTGTTGAAAGCATAGATACCGCAAGCGAGTCTATTGCCGGTTTGGTGCTTTGCCCTACAAGAGAGCTTGTTATTCAGACCACCGAGGAACTCACGAAATTATCAGTTTTTAAAAAAGGCGTTAAGGTAGTACCTATTTATGGCGGTCAGCAGATAGATAGGCAGATTTATGCGTTGAAAAGACGTCCGCAGATTATTGTTGCAACTCCAGGAAGGCTTATGGACCATTTAAGAAGATCAACAATAAAAATTGACGAGCTGAAAATGGTTGTTCTTGATGAAGCGGACGAAATGCTTAATATGGGTTTCCGCGATGATATTAACACAATTTTGGAAACAGTTCCGGAAGACAGGCAGACAGTTTTGTTTTCCGCGACCTTATCAAAAGAAATAATTGATATAGCAAACCGTTACCAGAAGAATGCGATTGCAGTAAAAGTAACTCATAAGGAAATTACTGTGCCGACAATAAAACAGTATTATTTAGAGGTAAAAGGCGCGAAAAAGGCAGATGTGCTCGGCAGACTAATTGACACTAATAATTATAAGCTTTGCCTTGTATTTTGCAATACAAAACGCAAGGTTGACGAGCTTACGGATGAGCTTGCCGCAAGAGGATACTCGGCAGAGGCGCTTCACGGTGATATGAAGCAGATTCAAAGAGACCGTGTAATGAACAAGTTCAAAAGGGGAGCAGTGGAAATTTTAATTGCCACAGATGTAGCCGCTCGCGGGATTGACGTTGAAGATATTGAAGCGGTTTTCAATTATGATATTCCAAGCGATGAGGAATATTATGTTCACAGAATCGGCAGAACGGGAAGAGCTAATAAAACCGGTGTTTCCTACACATTCGTGTCAGGAAAGGAAATGTATAAACTGCGTGAAATAATGAAATATACAAAATCCAATATATTGCCGTTTAAAGCTCCGACTGTTTCTGATGTTGAGGAAATGAAGGTTAAGCTTTTGCTTGAAAAGGCGGATTCCGTTATCAAGCAGGGAGATTTAACGAAGTATTCCGACTATATTGATAAATACATTAATGATAATGATGACAGCGAATATACAACGCTTGATATGGCAGCCGCATTGCTGAATATATTAACGGCTGGAAATGCGGCGAGTAGTGATGAAGAGGAAATCGAAATAAGTGTGGGCGCTGAAAGAGGCATGACAAGGCTATTTATTAATGTTGGCTCTCTTGATAAGGTGCAGCCACGGCATATTGTTGAGGTAATTGCTTCAAACACAAGTATGCCGGGTGATTTAGTAGGCGTTATTGATATTTTGGACAAATACTCTTTTGTTGAGGTTCCGGCAAAATATGCTTCAGAGGTTATAGAGGCTTTAAGCAGCCTTGATTTAAAGGGCAGAAGGCTTAATATTGAAAAAGCAAACACCAAAAAGCGTGAAGCAAACGGCGACAGAAGAAAAATTAAAAAAGTCGGGAGAAAAAACTTCTGATAAAGGATGACAGAATATGAAAAAGCTTGTGAGGACAGCGATAACATTATGTTTGCTCGGTATAGCGATGCTTTGCGCATTTTACGCAATACAGTATTATATTGATAAATCATCCGAAAAATATATGATAAATGCGGAAAGTGCTCCAAACTGCGAGGCTGTTATGGTGCTCGGCGCAAAGGTTTGTTCAGACGGCAGTCCGTCATTGATTCTGGAGGACAGACTAAAATTTGCCTATGAGCTTTATTCCAAAGGCAAAGCTTTAAAAATTCTAGTCAGCGGCGACCATGGCACAACTCAGTATGATGAGGTAAATGCCATGAAACAATATCTGCTTGATAAAGGAGTTCCGCGCAAGGATATATTTATGGACCATGCGGGGTTTGATACCTATGACAGTATGTATCGCGCGAAAAAGATATTCGGAATTAAAACTATGCTTATATCAACGCAGCAGTTTCATATAAAAAGAGCGGTATATATAGCAAGAAAAATAGGAATTGAAGCTTATGGATATCCATCACAGGATATAGATTATGATACAATGAAAGTTCTTTATTTCAGAGAAAGCTTAGCCAAAGTAAAGGCATTTATTGACACAGACATTTTACAACGGAAACCAAAATACGAGGGCGAAGCTATACCGATTATGGGCGACGGAATTTTAACCGACGGTTAAAAACTAAATAATCAATAATAAAATTTAGAAAGGATTTATTTAGTTATGAGATATTTAAATCATGAAGTCGATTTGTGCGTAGTAGGCGGAGGGCTTGCAGGATTCTGCACAGCTGTTGCCGCCGCCAGGCATGGAATAAAGGTAGCGCTAATGCAGGACAGGCCTGTTCTCGGCGGAAATGCTTCTTCTGAAATAAGAATGTGGATATGCGGCGCAAACGGAAAATATGACAGGGAAACCGGAATATGTGAGGGATTATTTTTAGAGAATTATTACAGAAACCCTAATTTAAGCTATAGTATATGGGACAGCGTTTTATACGGCATTGCGGTAAATGAGCCAAATTTAAAGCTGTTTTTAAACTGTACCTGTCAAAAGGCGGAAATGGACGACAATAAAATTGTTTCGGTTACAGGCTGGCAGCTTACTAATGAAACCTATAATACTATAAAGGCAAAATATTTCGCGGATTGTTCGGGCGATTCAATACTCGCTCCGCTTACGGGCGCGCAGTTTATGATGGGACGAGAGGGAAAAAGTGAATTTAATGAATCAATTGAGCCGGATATAGCCGATACAAAAACTATGGGTCAAAGCTGTATGATGCAGCTTCGGGAATACCCTGAAAAACAGGAATTTATACCTCCTGTATGGGCGAATAAATATCCTACGGACGCTGATCTGCCGTCGGAAAGAGGGCATTTTCTTGACAAGGGGCAGAATTTCTGGTGGCTTGAGGTTGGCGGCGACAGGGACACTTTGCATGGAGCGGAAGAATTCCGTGATGAGCTTTTGAAAATCGTTTTCGGATTATGGGATCATATAAAAAATTATGGTGATCACGGTGCGGACAATTGGGCGATTGACTGGGTTGGATTTTTGCCCGGAAAGCGTGAAAGCAGGCGATATGTCGGCGATTATATTATGTGTCAGAATGATGTTGAAACAGGCGGCAAATTTGACGATACTGTTGCGTATGGGGGCTGGACGATGGATGACCATAAACCGTTAGGTATATATTATCAAGGTGAGCCCACAACATTTCATCCTGCGCCTTCGCCGTACGGAATACCGTTCAGGTGTCTTTATTCAAAAAATATTGAAAACCTATGCTTTGCGGGAAGAAATATAAGCGTAACGCACGCGGCTATGAGTTCGACAAGGGTTATGGCGACCTGCGCCGTATTGGGGCAGGCACTCGGCACTGCTGTGGCTCAGGCGGTTAATGACGGCGTAGAATTACGAAATATTGATGTTAATAAGCTTCAGCAGACCCTTTTATATGATGACTGCTTTATTCCGGGAGTAGAACGCAAAGTTCCCACGCTTACATTGGAAGCCGAAACAAACGCGCCTGTTCTTACAAATGGAAAAGACAGAGCGAGAGAGGATAACTGCAAAGATAAATATATATGCAAAAAAGGCGATGAAATTTATTTTAAGTTTAAAATTCCTCATAACATAACAGAAATTAAAATTATTTTTGACAGCTGCCTTGAAAGAGAATACGATAATATGCCATGCAGATATTCTTTGAAGGAAGAAAATTATAAGGTACCGAAAACCTTAGTGAAAAGCTACAAAATATATGCTGACACAGAGGATGGGAAAATTCTTATAGCCAATACTGAATGTAATTATCAAAGAATGGTTAAGCATATAGTTAATTTAAAAACCGAAAAAATTACAATCGTACCGCTTGAAACATGGGGCGATGAAAATATAAAGATATACTTAGTGGAAATGGAATAAAAAGGTATAAAAACAATGGGGCATACTTCAATATACGATTTTTTAAATTTATTGAGGCATTCCCTTTTTTTATTATTAATTAATACTAAAATATTATGCTAAAAATTAAAATAATTAGTTATATAATAGAAAATGAATAGGATTAATTTACAAATAAAATATATTAGTGTATAATAATGCTATGTTATTACATTATTAATCAAATAAAGGAGAATTACAAATGAAAAAATTTATATGCGGGGTTTTATGCGGGGCAATTTTATGCGGAACAATAACATTTGCGGCACAGTATATTGCAAATCCGGTCGATTTTAAGATTTTAGTCAATGGTGAAGAGTTTATATCAGACCCTCCGGCATTAGAAGTTGACGGAAGCACTTATTTGCCTCTTAGGGCGATGGGGAATGCTTTGGGTGTGCCAGTAAATTGGAATAATGATTTATATCAGGTTGAAGTAGGTAATTCTGCGGAAGTTGCTCAATCTGATGAATATTCAAGGCAAAATCCGGCGCCGCTGAATACAGTGCAAAAAATGGATTATAAAGATTATGTAAATGAATATTCGGTAGCTGTAAGGGTAATTGAAACAAAAAGAGGTGCAGCGGCATGGCAGATGATTGAATTGGCTAACCAATTCAATGCTAATGCTGACGCCGGCTATGAATATGTTTTAGCTAAAATTGCGGTTTCGGCATTAAGCGTAAAAGATGATAAATCTATTGATATTAATACATATAAATTTGAATGTTTTTCGTCAAATAATGAAAAATATTCATCTAAAATTGTTGTTTGCCCTAAACCGGAATTATCAACGCAATTATTTGCGGGCGGTAACACCGAGGGGTATGTGGTATTTCAAGTAAAACAGGATGACCCGACTCCTAAAATTGCATATGGTATGAAATACGACGGAAGCGGCGGTATATGGTTTGCGTTGCAATAATCTCTAAAATTAGTAACGGTTATTGAAAAGGGGCGGTAACATTATGTTACCGCCCCTTTATATTTATATCTTATTCTTATTTCTGACCTAAATTCTTTTCGCCTTTTATTTCAGATACTCTTGCCTGTGCTGCAGCAAGCCTTGCAATCGGCACACGGAAAGGTGAACATGAAACATAGTTTAAACCTGCGAAGTGGCAGAATTCAACAGAAGACGGGTCGCCGCCGTGTTCTCCGCATATGCCGAGTTTAATGTCAGGGCGGGTTTCTCTTCCGAGTTTCGCAGCCATTTTTACAAGCTTACCAACACCGTTTTGGTCAAGCCTTGCGAATGGATCGCTTTCGAATATCTTTTTGCTGTAGTAATCTTCAAGGAACTTACCGGCGTCGTCACGGCTGAAACCGTAAGTCATCTGAGTAAGGTCGTTTGTACCAAAGCTAAAGAATTCAGCTTCTTTCGCGATTTCATCAGCTGTTACAGCGGCACGTGGAATTTCAATCATTGTTCCAACTTTGTAGGTCATGTTTACGCCGGCGTTTTTGATAACTTCATCAGCTGTTGAAACAACAACCTCTTTAACATATTTTAATTCGTTAATATCGCCAACAAGCGGAATCATAATTTCAGGAACAAGGTCGCCGCCTACAGTGATTGCAGCTTCAATAATAGCTCTTGTCTGCATTCTTGCGATTTCTGGATATGTTACAGCAAGACGGCATCCGCGGTGACCCATCATTGGGTTGAACTCGTGGAGGTCTGCGCATTTTTGCTTTAATGTATCAACAGAAACGTTCATTTCCTTAGAAAGCTCAACTAATTCTTCTTCTGTGTTAGGAAGGAATTCGTGCAATGGAGGATCCAGTAAACGAATTGTTACAGGAAGACCTTTCATAACTCTGAATAAACCTTCGAAATCGCCCTTCTGCATCGGAAGAATTTTAGCAAGCGCTTTTTCTCTTGATTCAACGTTTTCGGAAAGAATCATTTCACGAACAGATCTAATTCTGTCAGTTTCAAAGAACATATGCTCTGTACGGCAGAGACCGATACCTTCAGCGCCGAAGCTTCTAGCCTGCTGCGCATCTCTTGGCGTATCAGCGTTTGTTCTTACTTTAAGTGTTCTGATTTCATCAGCCCAACCCATGAATTTGCCGAAATCACCTGTCATTGTAGCTTCAACTGTCGCAATCTTGCCGGCATATACATTACCTGTGCTGCCGTCGAGTGAAATATAGTCGCCTTCATTTATTTTAACGTCGCCAACAGTGAAATATTTTTCAGCATAATTGATTTTGAGTTCTCCACAGCCTGCTACACAGCAAGTACCCATACCGCGCGCAACAACGGCAGCGTGAGATGTCATACCGCCTCTTGCTGTTAAGATACCTTCGGAAGCGTTCATTCCTTCTATATCTTCAGGAGAGGTTTCAAGACGAACAAGAACAACTTTATTGCCTTCGCCGGCAGACTTCATAGCGTCTTCAGCACTGAAGCAAACTTTGCCGCAGGCAGCGCCCGGTGATGCCGGTAAACCTTTAGTGATAGGTTTAGCAGCTTTTAAAGCGGCAGTGTCAAACTGAGGGTGAAGCAGGCTGTCCAGCTGTTTAGGGTCAACCTTCAAAATTGCGTCTTCTTTAGAAACCATGCCTTCTGCTACAAGGTCTACGGCTATTTTAAGAGCAGCAGCTGCTGTTCTCTTGCCGTTACGGGTTTGAAGCATGTAGAGCTTGCCTTCCTGAATTGTGAACTCCATATCCTGCATATCTTTATAATGCTCTTCAAGTTTAGTTGCAATGTCAACAAATTGTTTGTAAACTTCAGGCATTTCATCTTCAAGGTGAGAGATAGGAGCAGGAGTTCTGATACCTGCAACAACGTCCTCGCCCTGAGCGTTGATTAAGTATTCGCCATAAAGTTTCTTTTCTCCGGTTGATGGGTTTCTTGTAAAAGCAACGCCTGTGCCGGAATTGTCGCCCATATTACCGAATACCATTGCCTGTATGTTAACTGCAGTACCCCAGCTTGAAGGGATATCATTCATTCTTCTGTAAACATTAGCTCTTGGATTGTTCCATGAACGAAATACAGCTTCAACTGATTCGATAAGCTGAACTTTAGGATCGTTCGGGAAATCAAAGCCTTTAACTTTTTTGAAGTAAGCTTTGAACTTAACGATTAATTCCTTTAAATCGTCAGCAGTTAAATCAAGGTCGTTTGTAATGCCTTTTGCTGTTTTAACTTCATCTATAATTACTTCGAAGTTATGTTTCGGAACTTCCATAACAACGTCTGAAAACATTTGAATAAATCTGCGATAGCTGTCATAAGCAAATCGGGGATTTGTTCTTTCTTTGAACTTTTCAACAATCTCGTCAGTTAAGCCGAGGTTCAAAATTGTATCCATCATACCAGGCATTGAAGCTCTTGCGCCTGAACGTACGGAAACAAGGAAAGGATTTTCAGGATCACCGAATTTTTTGCCTGCGATTTTTTCTGTTTCAGCAAGCTTTTCGAAAATTTCGTCTATGATTTCCTGCGATATTTTACCGCCGTCATCATAGTATTTTGTACAAGCCTCAGTAGAAATTGTGAAGCCCTGCGGTACCGGGAAGCCAAGCACTGTCATTTCACAAAGATTAGCGCCTTTACCGCCTAGAAGATTACGCATTGATGCATTACCTTCTTTGAAAAGATAAACATATTTTTTGTTCATTCTTGTCCCTCCTGTAATAATCTATTCTGAAAAATTCCAGATTGTAAGGTTATAACTGCTATACGCAGTACACTTTATTATATCAAAAAAATGAAAAAAATACTATATATATATATTAACAAAATAATTTCATATTTATTCGATATTTTTGGAAATTATATATAAAACTTTGTATACAATGCTAAAATTGACATGTAGAAAGTTTTATAAAAATCGCTTAAAAATATGTGCAAAACTAACAAAATAATATTTAGTACTTTATTTTTGATTGAAAATGTAGTAAAATAAATAATGTAGGAAAATGCCTGAGTATAGGCAAAAATTTGTAGTATGGAAGGATTGAAAAAAATGGGTATGACACAAACAATTGCCCTGATAGCATTAGGGCTGTTCTTCCTTGTCATGGTTCTGATAGGGGTAAGGACAAGCAAACAAGCAAAAAGTATGAGTGGTTTTTTACTTGGAGGACGGAAGATTGGACCTTGGATGAGCGCGTTCGCTTACGGAACAACGTATTTTTCGGCTGTTATTTTTATCGGCTATGCCGGTAATACTGGTTGGAACGTAGGTATCGGCGGAATTTTTATTGGACTTGGTAATGCCATTTTGGGAAGTATGCTGGCATGGATAGTTCTGGCGAAGCGTACAAGAAACATGACGCATAACTTAAGCTCGTCCACTATGCCGGAATTTTTCTCGGCGCGTTATGAAAGCAAAAACATGAAAATTTACGCGGCTTTAATAATATTTATTTTCCTTGTGCCTTATGCTGCGACTGTTTATAAAGGTTTGGGTTATTTATTCGGCAAAATATTCCCGTTTTTTGACGGTTTAATTCCGGGTATATCTTCGGATATATACTGTATGCTGTTTATAGCGATTTTAACATCAATTTATCTGGTGTTGGGCGGCTATGTTGCAACAATTGTCACGGATTTTGTTCAGGGTATAATTATGATTTTCGGTGTAATTGTAATGGTTAGTATTATTATTGCAAATCCGACTGTCGGCGGGCTATCAAACGGTTTTAAACAGCTGGCTGACATAAACCCCGAACTTATAAAAATTACAGGCGGAAGCAAATTTAATTATCTTATGATGAATGTTCTTTTAACAAGCTTCGGCACTTGGGGGCTGCCTCAAATGGTGCATAAGTTTTATGCCATAAAGGATGAAAAAAGCATTAAAAGCGCGACCATAATTTCAACAGCGTTTGCCACAATCATTGGCTGCGGAGCTTACATTTCTGGAACTTTCGGAAGATTGTATCTTAATAACACTGTTCCGAACGGGAATTTTGACGCTATAATTCCTGAAATGCTTTATAAAGCGCTTAGCGGAAATGTATTTACAAATATTGTGCTTGCAGTTATTCTGCTGCTTGTTTTATCCGCTTCTATGTCGACTCTATCATCAATCGTATTAACATCAAGTTCGGCGATTACCGTAGATTTGGCAAAGGAATTAAAACCGGATTTGGATAAGAAAAAACAAATGGTATATATGAGAATACTCTGTTTTGTATTTGTAGCGCTTTCATTTTTATTCGCGTCAATGAAAATCGCGTTTATAATGCAGCTTATGTCCTTCTCATGGGGCATTGTCGCTGGGTCGTTTATCGGGCCTTTCATGTGGGGACTTTATTCAAAAAAAATTACAAGAGCCGGCGCATGGGCAGGTATGCTTTCAGGGCTTGTTATTGTGGGCGGAGCAACCGCTATATTTGGATTTGAATGGGCAAAAACTATGTCACAGAATTTAGGTGTAACCGCAATGGCGGTGTCTGTAGTAATAACTCCGCTTGTAAGCTTATTTACCCGTAAATATTCTGAATCACATATAAATAATGTATTTGTAAAAAACGTAGAAATAAAGGAAGAAATGATAAATAGTTAATGGAGGCAAATATGAAAAAGTTAATGTTAGGAAATCAAGCGGTAGCGCGCGGCGCGTATGAAGCCGGAGTAAGGGTTGTATCCTCATACCCCGGAACACCGAGCACTGAAATAACTGAATATATTTCTAAATATGATGAAATATACAGCGAATGGGCAACCAATGAAAAGGTTGCCACGGAAGTTGCTGTAGGTGCTTCGATTTCGGGCGCAAGATCAATGACTTGTATGAAACATGTTGGTTTAAACGTGGCTGCGGACCCGTTATTTACAGCTTCTTACACAGGAGTAAACGGCGGCCTTGTAATAATGGTTGCAGATGACCCGGGTATGCACAGCTCGCAAAACGAGCAGGACAGCAGAAATTATGCTAAAAGCGCGAAGATTCCCATGCTTGAGCCTGCGGACAGCGGAGAATGCAAGGATTTTGTAAAGCTTGCGTATGACATTAGCGAAAAATTTGACACTCCTGTACTTGTAAGGCTGACAACAAGAATCGCGCATTCTCAAAGCCTGGTTGAGGAAGAGGCGAGAATTGAGGCTCCTTTAAAGGAATACACAAAGGATGTTGCGAAAAATGTTATGATGCCGGCTATGGCTGTAAAAAGACACGTTATTGTTGAAAACAGGATGCGTGAGCTTGCGGCTTACAGCGAAACAGCAGAAATTAATAAGGTTAAATATAATGACACAAAAATTGGGATTATCGCTGCGGGTATAGCTTATCAGTACGCTAAGGAAGCTATGCCTGAGGCGTCCTTCTTAAAGCTTGGCATGATTTACCCTATGCCTGCTGATTTAATCAAGGAATTCGCAAGTAAGGTTGAAAAGGTTTATGTGGTTGAGGAGCTTGACCCGTTTATTGAGGAATTCTGCAAGGTTAACGGAATCATTGTTACCGGCAAAGAGATATTCACGCTTTTGGGTGAATATACGCCTGCGCTTATTAAAGCAGGAATTACAGGCGTGAAATCGGAAGAAAAACCCGCTCAGAATATTCCGGTTCGCCCTCCTGTTATGTGCCCGGGTTGTCCGCACAGAGGCGTGTTTTATGTGCTGAATAAACTAAAAACGGTTGTAAGCGGAGATATCGGCTGTTATACACTCGGAGCTGCGGCTCCTCTTTCCAGCATAGACGTATGCGTATGCATGGGCGCAAGCATCAGCGGAATGCACGGAATGGAAAAGGCAAGAGGTCGTGATTTCTCAAAAAACGCGGTTGCTGTAATAGGCGACTCAACATTTATGCATTCAGGTATCACAGGGCTTATTGATATTGTTTATAATAAAGGTAATTCAACCGTTATAATACTTGATAACGCAATAACAGGAATGACAGGGCATCAGCAGAATCCGACTACAGGTTACACTATAAAAGGCGAGGAAACCCGCCGTGTTGATATTGAAATGCTCGCGAAAGCAATCGGAGTAAACAGGGTAACAGTGGTTGACCCGTTTGATACCGCCGAGCTTGAAAGAATTATTAAAGAAGAAACAGCCGCAGACGAGCCTTCGGTTATAATAGCGCGCCGTCCATGCGCTTTATTAAAACAGGTAAATTACGGAAAACCATGCGTTGTCGACCAAGATAAATGCAAAAGCTGCAGAATGTGTATGAAACTCGGCTGCCCCGCAATTGTATTTAAAGATAATAAAGCTGCAATTGACAGCACACAATGCAATGGCTGTGGATTATGTATAAATATTTGCAAATTCGGCGCAATATCAAAAGAAGTTTAAAGGAGCAAAGGTTATGGTTACAAATATAGTTATTGTAGGTGTAGGCGGGCAGGGAACATTGCTTGCAAGCCGTGTTATCGGTAATGTTACAACAATGGAGGGCTATGACGTTAAGGTTTCCGAGGTGCATGGAATGTCACAGCGCGGCGGAAGCGTTATAACCTATGTAAGATTTGGTGATAAGGTCAATTCCCCGATTGTTTCCGAAGGCGAGGCTGATATAGTGCTTGCGTTTGAAAATCTGGAAGCTCTCCGAGGCACAAATTATGTTAAAGAGGGCGGCAAGCTTATTGTAAATAAGCAGGAAATCGCTCCAATGCCCGTTATTACAGGAACGGCGCAGTATCCGGAAAATATAATTGATAAAATAAGCGAAAAATGCGATGTAATCGCTGTTGACGCGTTAACTCTCGCTAAACAGGCAGGCAATGCGAAAGCAACAAACGTGGTATTGCTCGGCGTTCTCGCAAAGCACAGCAGTATTGAAAAGGGAAAATGGATAAAATCGCTTGAAAGCACAGTGCCGCCTAAATTTTTAGATATAAATTTAAAAGCGTTTGAATACGGATATAATATATAATGACAGAATGGAGTTCAGATTTTTATGAAAATCAGAGAAAATATTGAATGGACAAATATTTGGTCGGTAAACGCGGATACTGATGATAAATACCGTATTCTGTTAGTGGGTGATTCCATATGCAACGGATATTATCAGGTAACGGCGGATAATATCAAGGATAAAGCCAATGTGGATAAATTAGCTACAAGCAGGGCGATAGACACAGCGTTCTTTAAAAATCAGCTTAAGAATATGCTCGATGATTTTGAATATAATCTGATTCATTTTAACAATGGGCTTCACGGGTTTCATTTAAGCGCCGTTGATTACGAAAAGAGTTACAGGGAGATTATTGAAATAATGCTGGTGAAATCCAAAGTAATTCTGGCAACATCAACGCCTGTTATGCAGTCCGGTACCTTTGATGTTATAGATGAGAAAGCTTACGGGATTGTAAAGTCACGCAACGAGGTTGTATTTAAATTAGCGGACGAATATAAGCTTGCGGTAAATGATTTATATAATGCAGTAAAGGATAACTATAAAATAAGGGCGGCGGACGGATACCACTATACCGAGGAAGGCTATAAAATTTTAGGGGATTTCGTGGCGCAAAATATAATTTTATAAATTGCAGGAGGAGTAAATCATGGTTAATCAAATTTCAATTTTTGTGGAAAATAAACCCGGCAGGCTTCACGCTATTACCGAAACACTGAACAAAAACAACATCAACATCCGCGCGCTTTCTCTTGCGGATACAACCGATTTCGGCATATTGCGACTTATCGTGGATAAACCCGACGACGCGCAGGTATTGCTCAAAAAAAACGGGTACGCAGTCAAAATAACTCAGGTAATCGCTGTGGAAATTCCTGACGTTCCGGGCGGACTTTCAAACGCTTTGTGCTTTTTAAAGGACTCGGGCGTTGTTATTGAATATATGTACGCGTTCGTCGGTTCATGCTCGGATAACGCAATGGTTATTTTAAAGCTGAACGATATGGAAAAAGGTGTTGAGGCTTTGAAAAACGGAAAAATTAATGTTTTATCGGCGGAAAAGGTCTATTCACTATGATTGATGAGCTGTTAAGAAAAAGCTACGGTCTTTCAGATAAGGTTATTGAGATTGACCGCAGGGTAATTCAAAAAATTAAGCCGCAGCTTAAAAAAGCTGATGAAATGTGCAGATATAATCAGCTGAAAGTGCTTGCCGCATTCCGCGAATGTAAAATCCGCGAACCGCATTTTGTTGCCACAACAGGCTATGGCTATGACGATTTAGGCAGAGAAGCAATCGACGAGCTTTATAAAACTGTTTTTGAAGCAGAGGACGCGCTTGTGCGCCATAATATTGTTTCGGGTACGCATGCGCTGTCGCTTTGTATGTTCGGTGTTTTAAGACCGAATGACACATTGGTGTCGGTTACAGGCAAGCCGTACGATACTCTGCGGAGTGTTATATCAAAGCAAGGCACAGGCAGCTTAGCCGATTTCGGCGTAAATTATAAAGAGGTGGCTTTAAAGCAGGGAAAACCTGATTTTGCGGCAATCAAAGCGGCAATGGCAGAGGATGTAAAAGCGGTTTTAATTCAGCGCTCAAAAGGCTATGAATGGCGTGATACACTGTCGGTTGCCGAAATAGGCGAAATTATCAGAGTTATAAAATCAGTTAATAAGAATATAATCTGCATTGTGGATAATTGCTACGGCGAATTTACAGAGGAAACAGAGCCTACCGCTGCCTGCGCGGATTTAATGGCAGGCTCGCTTATAAAAAATCCGGGCGGAGGAATCGCCAGGGGCGGCGGCTATATTGCTGGGAAAAAGGAATATGTAAAGCTTGCGGCATATAAGCTTAACTGTATAGGTCAAGGGAAAAAGGTCGGCCCTACATATGGGTTTAACCGGGAAATTCTGCAAGGCTTTTTTCTTGCGCCGCATATAACCGGACAAGCTATGAAAGCGGCGATTTTCTGCGGCGGCGTTTTTGAGGAAATGGGCTTTGAAGTATGCCCAAGCTCGGACGCTGTAAGAGGAGATATAATTCAGGCTGTAAAATTCGGAAAAGAAGAGCTTTTGGTAGCATTCTGTCAGGGAATTCAAAAGGGCGCTCCGATTGATTCATATATAGAGCCCGAGCCGTGGGATATGCCGGGTTACGACTGCCCTGTTATAATGGCGGCAGGAGCTTTTACACAAGGCGCAACAACTGAGCTTAGCGCTGACGCGCCCATTAAACCGCCATATATTGCTTATATGCAGGGAAGCCTGGAGTTTGAATGCGGAAGAGCGGGTGTGCTTGTTGCGTTGCAGAACATGATAGATAAAGGATTAGTATAAAAGGATAGAACATTTATGTTATTTAATCTTAGCGGTGTATCAAAATATTTTGGCAGCACACAGCTGTTTGATAATATATCATTTGAAATTGGAGAAAACGATAAAGTGGGGTTGGTTGGCGTTAACGGCGCCGGCAAGACCACTTTATTTAAAATACTCACAAAGGAGCTGCCGCATGACGGCGGCGAAATTTATACAAGTAAAGATTTGAAATTGGGTTATATGCAGCAGTATGTGCTGACTGACGATAATAAAACTATATTTGACGAGGTTTTAAAGGTCTTTGATGACTTAATAAAAACCGAGCAGCAGCTTGAAGATATAAATTTAGATATTGAACTTCAAAACGGAGATGTTGTAAGACTTACAGAAAAACAGCACACGCTCTCTGTAAAATATGAAAATGAGGGCGGTTTTGTATATAAAAGCCGCATTAAAGCTACGCTGATGGGGCTTGGCTTTTCGGAGGAAGATTTTTGCAAACGAACAGAAGTGCTAAGCGGCGGCGAAATGACAAGGGTTCAGCTGGCAAAGCTTCTTCTGGCAAATTCTAATCTATTGCTTTTGGATGAACCTACTAACCATTTGGACATTTCAGCAATGGAATGGCTGGAAAATTTTTTGGTATCGTACAACGGCGCGGTAGTTGTAATTTCGCATGACCGATATTTTTTAGACAGGGTAGCGAATAAAATTTTTGAGCTGGACTACGGAAAGCTTACAGTATATTCTGGCAATTATTCAGCATATCTGCAGAAAAAACAAGAAATGGTTTCCGCCATGGAAAGCAAATATGACAATACAATGCGAGAAATTAAACGTATTGAAGGCATAATTGAGCAGCAAAAACGCTGGAACAGAGAAAGAAATATAAAAACAGCCGAAAGCAAGCAGAAAATGATAGACAGGCTTGAGCAGACGCTGGAAGCGCCTCCCGAGGAGCAGGAGGAAATAAGGTTTGAATTTACCGCTAATAAATCGGGCGGCAATGATGTTTTAACGGCTCAGGATTTAAAGATGAGCTTTGACGGACGAATTATATTCAAAAATGTGAATATGCATATAAGACGCGGCGAAAGAATATTTTTACTCGGCCCTAACGGCTGCGGGAAAACCACGCTTTTCAAAACGCTTTTAGAGGTATATGCACCACAAGCCGGCGAGGTTAAAATCGGCGCTAACATTGAAATTGGTTATTACGATCAAACCCAAAACGATTTAGACATAAGAAAAAATGTGATAGATGAAATTTGGGACGCATATCCGAAAAAGACACAAACAGAAATTCGCAACGCTTGTGCCGCTTTTTTATTTAAAGGCGAAGATGTATTTAAGGATATTGACGTACTGAGCGGAGGAGAAAAAGCGAGAGTATCGCTTTTAAAGCTTATGCTTTCGGGCAGTAATTTTCTCATGCTTGACGAGCCCACAAACCACCTTGATATTTCGTCCAAGGAAGCGCTTGAAAACGCTTTTTCCGGCTATGACGGCACTATGTTTATTATTTCGCATGACAGGTATTTTATCAATAAGCTTGCGGATAAAATATATAGGCTTACACCCGGCGGAATTAAGGCTTATGATGGAAATTATGATTATTATATAGAAAAATTTAAAGAAGAAACAGAGCCTGCGAAAAAGGAGCAGAAGCTAAGCGACTACAGGTTTAAAAAGGAACAGGCGGCGCAGCTGCGCAAGCTTAAAAACAATATAAGTAAAACGGAAGATAAAATTGAACTGACAGAACAAAAAATAACAGAGCTTGAGGAAAGCCTCGGTGATCCGCAAATCGCAGCCGATTATAATAAAATTATAGAAATTACAAATGCTATTGATAAGCATAAACTTGAACTTGAACTCCTCTATGCAGAATGGGAAAATCTCCACAATGAGCTTAATGAATTTCAGCAGGAGGATTGATAATTTTACTCGAATGGAGATTTAGCATGATAATCCGCAGCAATAAAATAATTCGTAATAAAACCGCTGTATGCCTGGGTTTTTTTGACGGTGTGCATATCGGTCACCAATCGCTTATAAATGAAATCAAGAAATTTTCGGGCAGCGGTGTTAAAACCTTGATTTATACGTTTGACCGTCACGCCTGTGAGGTTTTAGGCGGGGATTTTAAGTTTATTACGCCATATGAAATGAAAATCAGTATTTTAAAACAGTACAAAACGGATTATATTTATATCCAGCATATGGATTCAGAATTTATGAGCATGACGCCCGGAGATTTTGTGAAAAATATTCTGAAAGATACACTTAACGCCGAATATGTTGTTGTTGGGAAAAATTATACATTCGGCAGAAATAAAGCCGGAAGCTATGATTTTTTAATAAAGGAATGCAAAAAATACGGCATAGAATGCCATGTTATGCCATATATAAAAATCAAGGATAGAACTATCAGCAGCAGCGCTATTCGTGAATTTATTTCAAACGGAGAAATAAAGCTCGCGAATGAATATATGGGCAGAAAATACACATTATCAGGCAAAGTTATAATTTGCAGGCAGGACGGGCGCAAAATGGGTTTTCCCACCGCGAATTTTATTCCGCACGAAAACGCGGTTTTGCCTCCTAACGGTGTTTATGCCACAAACGCATATGTTGGCGGAAGGAAATATGCTTCAATTACTAATATAGGCAGAGCGCCCACATTCGGCGGCACAAGAAAAATTGTTGAAACAAATATTTTTGAGTTTGACCGGGATATATACGGTAAAATTATAAATGTTGAATTTTTAGATAAAATAAGACCTGAAATAAAATTTACGTCAGTCGATAATCTGATAAGTCAGATAAAAAGCGACATAGCAAAAAGAAAAGAGGTTCCTTGTGAATAGTGTAATTAAAGATATAAACCTTGCGCCGTCCGGCAGGCAGAAAATAGATTGGGTAAGGGGCAATATGCCGATTTTAGCGGAAATAGAAAAGGATTTTGCTTTAAATAAACCTTTTAAAGGTATGCATATTCTTGTTTGTGTGCATATTGAGGCTAAAACCGCGCGGCTTGCGGAGCTTCTTCGTGACGGCGGAGCTAGCGTTGTTGTAAACGGCTGCAACCCGCTGTCCACGCAGGATGATGTTGCGGCAGCGCTGGCAAGGCAGGAAAACATAACGGTTTTCGCAAAGCATGGCGCAACAAATGACGAATATTTGAAATATATTGATATGGCACTAGAAACAAAGCCCCAAATTATAGTGGACGACGGCGGAGATGTTGTAACCCGTGTGCATCTGAATCATCCTGAATTAATTCCTAACATAATTGGCGGATGCGAGGAAACAACTACTGGAGTTATGAGATTAAAGCTTATGGCTAATGAAGGCATGCTTAAATTTCCTATGTTTTCGGTAAATGACGCTTATTGTAAATATTTATTTGACAACAGATACGGCACAGGTCAGTCTGTATGGAACGGCATTAACCGTACAACTAATTTAATCGTAAGCGGTAAAAATGTTGTAATAGCAGGATATGGATGGTGCGGAAAAGGCGCCGCAATGCGCGCTAAAGGATTGGGCGGCAATGTTATAGTATGTGAAATCAACCCAATTAAAGCCATGGAAGCGGTAATGGATGGGTTTAGAGTTATGCCTATGGATAAAGCGGCGGAAATAGGGGATATTTTCGTAACCTTAACAGGCTGTGAAAAGGTAATCACAAAGCAGCATTTTATTAAAATGAAAAACGGCGTAATTCTTGCCAACGCAGGGCATTTTGACGTTGAGGTTTACGTTCCCGATTTAGAGGAGATAGCGGTAAAAAAATCTGAAGTTCGCGAAAATATAACAGGGTATACGCTTGAGAATGGCAGACAGCTTAATCTGCTTGCGCGCGGCAGGCTTGTAAACCTTGCTGCCGGAGACGGTCACCCGGCAGAAATAATGGATATGAGCTTTGCGATTCAGGCGCTTTCCGCAAAGTATCTGCTTGAAAATTATAAAAAACTGGAAAATAAAGTATATGATGTTCCTGATGAAATTGATAATTATGTCGCCGGCGTTAAGCTTGCCGCTTTAGGTGTTGAAATAGATTCTCTTTCTGAGGAACAGGAAAAATATTTAAGCAGTTGGGCTGAGTGATGTGATGGAACGCGTTGATGATTTACAAAACGGATATAAAATAATACAGGAATCCGAAAGCTTCTGTTTTGGTACGGATGCTGTTCTGCTTTCTGATTTCGCAGAAATCAGGGCAGGGGAGTCCGTTGTGGATTTGTGCAGCGGAAACGGCATCATTCCGATTTTGCTTATGGCAAAATATATGCCCGGCAAAATTATTTCAATTGAAATTCAGGAGAATGTGGCAAAGCTTGCGAAAAGAAACATGGAATTTAACAATATTGCCGATAGAGTGCAGGTTGTCTGCGACGATATAAAAAACGCTGCGAAATATATAGAAAAAACTGTTGATGTAGTGGTATGCAACCCTCCGTATACATCATGGGGAGGCGGATATGTGAGCGAGGCTGACGCAAAAATGATAGCCCGCCATGAAATTTACTGCACTTTGAATGACATTTTTTCCTGTGTGTCAAAAATTCTTAAATTCGGAGGCAGGTTTTATATTATTCATAAAGCTAAGCGTCTTGCTGAAATTATTTATACCGCAAAATCTTATAAGCTAGAGCCGAAAGAGGTTCAGTTTATTCACGGGAATACAGAAAAAAACGCGAAACTGCTTTTGATGAGCTTTGTGCTGGGAGGTAACAGCGGGCTTGCGGTTTTGCCGCCTAAATAAGTTTTAGGTTTATGAAAGGAATGGCTGATTTGACAGGTAAATTATATTTATGCCCTACGCCTATCGGCAACCTCGAGGATATTACTTTAAGGGTTTTAAGAATACTTAAAGAGGCGGATTTAATCGCTGCGGAGGACACACGCCACAGCTTAAAGCTTCTGAATCATTTTGAAATAAAAAAGCCTATGATAAGCTATTTCGAACATAACAAGCGTGAACGAGGGCTTGAAATTATAGAAAAAATAAAAGACGGCAAAATTGTCGCGCTTGTAACCGACGCTGGCACTCCGGCAATATCCGACCCGGGTGAGGAGCTTGTGCGACAATGTATTGAGGAAAAGATTGAGGTGATTCCGCTTCCGGGAGCAAACGCGGCAATTACAGCGCTTATTGTATCCGGCAAGCCTACGGGGCGGTTCAGTTTTCAAGGGTTTTTAACCGTAAACAAAACAGCGAGAAAAGAGCATCTGGAAAGCGTGGCGCATATTACAGAAACACTTATTTTTTACGAAGCGCCGCATAAACTGCGAACTACATTAAAGGATATGCTGAATAATTTAGGTAACCGTGAAATTTCGCTTTGCAGGGAGCTTACAAAGAAATATGAGGAAATTATTCGCACCGATTTAGAAGGAGCAGTAAAGCTTTATGAGGAAGATTCGCCAAAGGGAGAATATGTTTTAGTAATACAGGGTGCCACGCCGGTAAAGGGAGAGGAATTTATAAATGTGCCTTTAGAGGATATATATAATAATTATATAAAGCAGGGATTTAGTGATAAAGAAGCGATAAAGCTTACAGCGAATGATAAAGGAATATCTAAAAGAGAGGTATATTCAAAGCTGAAAATTAAATAATGGGGGCATTATGTATGGATAAAAATTATGATGTTGCAGTATGCGGAGGAGGCATAGCAGGCATTGCGGCGGCACTTGCGGCAGCAAGAAACGGCGCGAACACCTGTCTTTTAGAAAAGGAATACGCTCTCGGCGGGCTTGCGACTCTTGGACTTATTGTTATATACCTTCCTCTTTGCGACGGCGACGGAGTAAAAATGTCCGGCGGAATTGCGGAGGAACTATTAAAAAACTCTGTTAAATATGGTCCCGGAGATATTGCTATGGCATGGATTAATCCTGATTCAACAATAGAGGAACGCATGGAAAAGAGATATGAGGTTCAATATAACGCCGCTTCCTTTATGATTTCAGCGGAAGAGCTATTGATAGAAAATGGAGTTAAAATTTTATATGACGCAAGGCTTTCAGGCGTAAACTGTGAGAATAATGAAATAAAATCGGTTACGATAGAAACAAAAACAGGCAAACAGGAGATTTTCGCAAAAGCTTTTATTGACGCTACGGGAGATGCCGATATATGCTATTTCGCGGGCGAGGATACGGTGGACGACAGCACAAACCGCCGAACAGGCTGGTATTTTTCATACGACGGAAAGGATTTGGTTCTGCGTGAGCAGACCGACCCTATATTTGGCAAGATTCCCGAAACCAGCAGATTATATTCAGGGACAGATATAGAAGATATATCAAACCACTGTATTGACCAAAGAAGAATGATTATTGATAATGTTAAAAAGCTTCAGAAGCAGGGAAATAAAGATATATATCCGCTTATTATTCCTACATATCACGGTATGAGAATGACGCGCCGGCTTGTTTCCGAATTTGAGTTCAGTGAAGATTTGCATGAAAGAGTATGGTTTAAGGATTCAATCGGCATGATTGGAAACTGGAAGAAAAAATCAATGCGTTACTCAATTCCATACAGATGTATAAAAGGGGTTAAAAACAACAATTTATACGCTGCCGGAAGATGCGTATCCGCTGATAAAAGCGGTTGGGATTTAACCCGCGTTATACCTACCTGCGCTGTTACAGGCGAATCAGCCGGAACCGCCGCCGCTATACAGGCGCTTTCAGGTAATCAGCCTGAAATAAATGAACTGCAAAGTAAATTAAAAGAAAATGGTGTTTTACTTGATTCTACTTTATTTGCGAAAACTATGTGATAAAATTGTAACAGGTTCAGAGAAGAAATATGAGGTGGACGGCGAAAACAGAAACTATTTTTCTGAATTATTTTTAAACGGAACTGCGGAAAAATCCAAAAAGGAAGCTGTTATCAATACAAAAAGCTTGTTGAAACTGTACATAATATGAAAGATGCTGTGAAAACAGAAAAATGCGTATTGTTTAATGTTAAAAATATACAGCGAAATTCAACATATGTATCATGCGATTTAATTCATCCGTCTACGGAAGGACATATAATGATGGGCGTTAATCTGGCAGGTCTTATAAAACTATACCTTGGGAAATAAGGTGAAAGATACTCATTGAGATTTCCCCGGTAGAAGCATTATTGAGGTAAGTTTCCTCAATATTCCCGGTGCAGGAGGTAAGTTATACGTATTCATCGTATTGTACCTCTTTTTTTGTCTTTATTATCAATTCCTGATTAGGGTCTTTTTTATTTTTGTTTGAGATAAATATTGCAATATGCTGGATATTGTGGTATAATCAAACATAAATAATGTCGGTGTAAAATGTTGTATCCTAAAAGCGTTATTTCTAAAATTATTTAAAAACCTTTATTACCATAATTGCTCAGGATGAAATTAAAAAATTGAGTGATGCATATACTATATAGTACCAATTCAAGACTTAACATTATTAAATTATATTGAACCCCCGTATGATTAGGAAATAAGCGGGGTTTATAAGCAATATTAATATAACGATCGGAGGATAAGCTGCATGGAGGAACATAGTTATCAAAATCCGGACATTAATGTAAATATAGCTGTATCGGGCTACGTAAAAAATGTTTCAGACAGGCAATCAATTAAGCTGCAAATTGAAAACATAATAAATGATGTTTTAATAGCGGCAAGAGAAGCAAAATGTAATGAAAATGGGGGTTTCGAAGGGGAAGTTAAAATAACTTTTTTTGTAACGCCATACTTAATCGATTCTGAATTCATAAGTGTGTTTAAAGAATTAAATATTAATTCAGTTTTTAAATGCATAGCTTTTGATTTAGACAGTCCATCTGAAGATATTCATAATGTTATTGACATATGTGACGGAGTGACAGAGCTTAAATTTAATAAGAGTATTGACTCGCTAAGCGGTGATTTATATGCGTTTACATGGATTTCAGATCAAGTTGATTTCTCTATTATATTAATTGAAAATAACCGGAGTGCCTCCATTCAGTGGAAATTTGCTGATCATATGAAAAAATGCGGAGTTTCATCGGTTTTAATTGATGTTAATAATCCGAGCTATATATTTTGGACTGAAAAATCGTATTTTGATACATATCGTGAAGACAATATAAGAAATTACATAAATAATATTTTAACAACCAGTTCCGGGCTGAAAATCAACAGCAACGAAAATAAAAGTGTTTTTGGATATAAGCTGTTATGGGGTAATTTATATAATAAATATATGAAAAAATATAAGGCTAAAGTAGATACAAGCAAACCATATATTAAAGATAATATTTTTGATGATAAAAATGATTTTATATCTGTATTTCAAAATGAAGACGGCATACAAGCCAGAAAAGATATTTTGAATTGGTTTTTAAAATATGACGGGATAGCGAATCAATATGGTGAAAAATACAGATCAACGATATATTTAAGGGCAATCATTCCTCTAATAACCACCATATTTTTAGCAATTGGATTTTATATAGAAACATTATTAAGTCCGATGCCAGTGAAAATTACTATACTGTCAACGGCTGTAAATTTGTGGTCTGTTATAGCCGGCGTTTCATTTTTTATTCATGCGCTGCTGTATTTATATATTTATAAGATCTCGGAGAACAAAATAATCAACAGCTGGCATAAAAGCTATATAGATAATCGCTTCGTATCAGAAGCATTAAGAATAGCAATACATCTTATACCTTTCGGCATGCCGCTGAAATACGATGGTATAATAGACAGAATAACTGCTAAAGTAAATCAAAGTAAGGCTTCGATAACTGAAATAAGGGCATTGATACGAAGCATTAATATACCGTCAACTATTTTAAATGAAGCAAACGCCAAAAATTGTCTGAACTATTTAAAAGGGTTGATTAGCGACCAGATTGAATATCATAAAAATTCCATCATGAGATATGAAAAGATAATAAGTAACCTTAAAATGTTATGGAATACGATTCTTCTGGCAGGAATTATTTTTATCGTGTTCAGGGGAACAATGCAGCTATATTTTGGTATAGCAAATCCGAAATTGTATATTAACGCGCTAGACATTCAGAGTTATAGTAAATCATTCACTAATATGCTGGCGCTGTTAATTCCGGCATGGGCAGGATATTTTTTTAATAAATTAAGTTTGTGTAATTTTGAAGGCTTATACAACAATCACAAATTGATGATTAAAAAATTAACCCTGATTAATAATGAAATTGAAGATGGAAATCGGATGATGGACTATTCATATAATAGGATTTTTGATTTATCAAGAGACATTTATTCTGTTATGCTTGGTGATGTTAATGAATGGTATTCACAAATAAACACAAGAAAAGTTACAAAATTGTAACGGAGGAGGAAATATGAGTTATTCACCTAAACCACAATCGGTAGAGGATGTTGCGCTTTCAAAAGATTTAGTTGATTTAACGGAGATATTAGCGGAAAATGCTCATGAAGTTTGGGCAAAAACCAGGATTAACGCGGGTTGGACTTATGGCGAACACCGAAACGATAAGGATAAAAAGCATCCTGGGTTAGTTCCATATAAGCAGTTGACGGAATCAGAAAAAGAGTACGATAGAAATACGGCTATGGGTACGATTAAACTTATCATTAAATTAGGCTATGAAATAAAAAAAATACGGAATGATTAAAGACTTCACAGGGCACACGCTTAGTGGATATACCGGCTTATTTAAATTACAATATGTTTTTTATTGAATGGGGATGTATAAAGGGGGGATTTCAATGGATGAAAAAAATATGCCAAAGTTTGAGTATGACGCTTTTATAAGCTACCGGCATACCGAGCCGGACATTACATTTGCCAAGCTGCTGATGCAAAAGCTGGAAAGGTTCAAACTGCCAAAAGGGGTTGAATCTGAATATGGTATTACAATGATTAACAAGGTTTTTCGTGACAGAGAAGAATTAGCAGCCGCCGAATTGAATGAAGCCATTAAGAAAGCCCTTTCGCAATCACGCTTTCTTATTGTTGTCTGTTCACCGCGCACCAAAGATTCCAAATGGATTCAGGACGAGATTAATATATTTAAACAGCTTAGGGGTACAGATCACATAATAACTTTTCTGATAGAGGGTGAGCCGGAGGAGGCTTTTCCTGAACCTCTTCAATTTGAAACAATTACTGTGACACAGCCGGATGGCAGCATCATTGAGCAAACAAATCAATTGGAGCTGCTTGCGGCAGATATTCGCCCCCCCGAGCTGCGGATTCGGGATAAAGACAAACGAGCGGCATACGGAGAATCTGTAAAACTGGATAGACACCTGCGTAAGAATGCAAAGGTTCTGCTGAAAGACGAACACTTGCGTATCTTAGCTTCTATGTTTGGCTGTAAATACGATGATCTCTATAAGCGGCATTTGAGAGAGATGATAAAAAGGAATATAACCATTGCAGCAGCTGTAATAGCAGGGCTGCTGTGTTTTGGTACCATCCTTTTATATCAGCTTAATTTGGTACAGAAGAGCAGGTCTTCGCTATTAGCTTATGTTTCAATGAGCGTTACAAATGAAGGCGACCGTATAAACGGTATGCTCACCGCCCTGGAGGCTTATGAAGGCGGAGGTATATTCAACAGATCCTTCAACGTGGAAAAAGCATTGTACTTTGCTTCGGCAAAAAGAGATTTCGGCTTAAGGACAAGGATAAATTGCAAGGATAACTTGTTTAGAGGATATCTTTATAATCAAGACAATCAAATAGTAGCTGAAACAAGCGAGAACAAAGTTGGTTTTTACAATTATAAGAATGGCGAGGCTCAAACAATCTTTGATGCGCGCAAATATAAAGATAGTTTCATTGAGAATGTAATACCCGGAACTAACAATGTAATCCTAAGGATTAATAGAGATCATGATAAGAATACATCAAAGTTGGTAATTTATGATGTGAAGCAAAAAAAAGAGCTTTGCGTACTTAAGGATCACATTGACCATGACAAATCTTATGAATATCTCTGCGATTTAGACGAGAATACAAAAAGTTTCAAAACGGATAGCTATCCGTTGGTATGCATCACTATGACTGATAAAGAAAGTAAAATAATTGATAAGTTAAATATTTTCAATTCACAAACAGGACAATATATAAATGCCATTGAAATTCCTGACATAGATGTATGTAAAGTCATCAACGAAAATCTAATCGTTGTGGTTGCCGGTAATAATGTGAACCTTTACAACGTATTATCCGGAGAATGTATACTTTCAAAAACATTTGACGATGGTAAGATCGCAAATGTATCGGCATATGACGGAAAATATTTGGCGGTCAGAATGGATAACAAGAAGATTAGGATTATGGATATTGCTACCGGCGATATACTGATCGATATTTCGGATGTGTTGTTTTTTGATATGGCTGTTGACAGTAAAACCGGAAAGGCGGCAATAATATATTCTGAAGCTGTTAACAAAGCAACGCTGAAAATATATGATTTAAAATTCAGTAGACTCATATCCGAGACAAAAACGACATTGTATAAATTTACCGGAATTTATTTTGAACCTAATGGTAAAAGAATTTTTGTAGGTGGGGAAGACGGAACCTATGACGGCATTATTGTTTTTGACGCAAATACGGCTGTGAATCTCTTTATCATGAGAACGTATCCTCAAATCAATTTTAGAATAACAGAAGACGGAACCAAATTAATCACATTTTGCAAGGACAATTATATTAATATTTATGATTTGATATCCGCCGAAAACGTAAAGGAAACGGACTATATCTCTGATATTAAAATATCTCCTGATAAAACTGTTTTAGCCGGAAAGGTATTTGATAGCCTGCGCATTATAGATATCGCCGGCGGAAATACGTTGCATACTTTAAATAATAATGACAGTGCAATTACATCGTATGATTTTTCATCAGACGGCAAGAGGATTGTTTGCTGTTCTTACGATGGTATGGTAAGAAGCTGGGAAGTTGAAACCGGTGAGCAAATTAATTCAATTCAACTGGGCGCGATTGCTTCGTCGGTAAATTACAGCTTCGATTGCAAATACATTTTGACAGCAACCAAGGATTCTATTACTGTCTGGGATGCCTTCACAGGAGAAAAAGTGAAAGATATTGAGGGGAAAATGGATTATGCCAAAATGCATGACATATCAAACGGGCAAGCAAATGATGTTGACGAACAATATGACGAAGTTAAAACGAACTATTTTAACGGCATGATCTCTGTCGGAGTGAATATTCTGCAAACCAAAGAAGATATTAACGCAGTTTTTTATAAAGATTACGCCGCATTTAACCCTGATGGAAAAACCATTATAGTAAAGAGGGGCACTGAAGTCAGACTGCTTAGCTTTGAGAGCGGAAAATCAATATATGATCAATCTATATCTCCATTTGGCGAAGTAATGTTTTCGCCTGACGGTTCAAAATTAGCGGTCTGCAATGATGACAGTATAGAAGTGTGCAGTTACGATGGTGAGGTGCATTATGAGTCGTCATTTTACAATTTTGACAAAGATTATAAAAATGGCAGTTTGATATTTAGCCCGAACGGCAAAAGAGCTGCATTCTCTACTGAAAATGCTACAACCTATGTTTATAATTTTGATAAATCGAAACGGGTAAGCACAATCTACGGAGTAGGAAAAAATACTGCTTTAGCTTTTCAGGAGAACGCAGAAAGAATATTTGTAATGAGCAACAGCGGTATACTTCTATATGATATAAATAATAATCAATTTGTTTATCAGACAGGGATTAGCTACAATCAGGATATGAAACTTGAGCCTTTTCTGGCTATTTTGCCAAATAGCAGACTGCTTACCGTTGAAACTATAGGAGCCAATACGACGACCCTAAAACAATATTCTCAAATGGAGAGCGTTGATGAAATAGTACAGTATATTAAAACACAGGTTGGTAGTAGAAAGATAGATAAGGAATGGTATTCAAATTTATTGGCAAACAGTTTTCATTAGGTTACATGTAAATTTGTAAAGCTCTATTTTATTATAGAGCTTTTTTTATCATAATCCAAAATAACATTGAATTGAAATCATTGCGCTGCCGATCATGCCGGCGTCATAAATCAGATTTAATAATCGCTTCTGGGTTTCTTAGTAAGGGAGATTAAATAGCAATTATCTGAAAAGGTAGATGTCTTTTTTAGTGAAACAAAACATATGAGCTGAATACAGTATATAAGGGCATAAATACTAAAATTTGAGAAAACTATTGCAATATGTTGGATATTGTGTTACAATCAGACATGAAAGATGTTGGCGCAAGATAAGTATTGGAGCGGACGAAAACGCGGCAGCAAAAAACATCGTAAAAAAGAGAAAATGAAACGGCAAAGGGCTAAAAAGTGTTGTAAGGGAAACGCTGTAACAGCACTTCAGTCACCTGTATAATATATAATTAGGGAAAATATTGGAGGAGCAAAAATGAAAGCAATCTTAAAACATATATCAATGGTTATAATAATTATTCTTTTGGCAAATCCACTTATAACAATAGCTGACGGCGAGTTGCCGCCAATACAGCCGACAGGTACAGGTACAGCTTCAGATCCGTATTTAATTTCGGAGATTAATAACTTGATCTGGCTGTTCTCTGTTTCAAGGACCAATTCCTTGACAGATGTATATTTCAGACAAACTGCAAATATAAATATAAGCGCTGCCGGAAATTGGCAAAGTATCGGTAATGAAGTATATCCGTTTAAGGGAATATATAACGGTAATTCTTATGTAATCGAAGGGCTTTCATTCTGCAGTTTATTTTATTATAATAGCGGAACAATAGAAAATTTAGGAATTCCAAACGTAGATATATGGGTTGAAAATAGCGGGTGCCTTGCAACGAGAAATTATGGTACAATAAACAATTGCTATGTAACAGGCACTGTTTCCACAGATTTTAATGCCGGATTTGTTTATGAAAATTATGGAGAAATCAGCAATTGTTACTTTTCAGGCAATGTACATGGATATGGTTTTTCATATATGAATAAAGGTCATATATCAAACTGCCATGCTTCGGGTTATATGTATGGAGTTTACGCTGTTGGCCTTGTATTCCATAACGAAAATGGTATAATTAATAATTGCTATACAACAGGCATTGTTGAAAGCATAGATATCGGCGGAGGGCTGGTTGTTTATAATACGGAAGGAATGGTCAGCAATTGCTATATCGACACCATTGTTAGCGGCTATTATTCAAGTTCTCTGGTTATTTTTAATTCCGGAACGATTTGCAATAGCTATTCTAAATCCGGAAACGCAAATCAAAATAGTTGGCTGGTAAGTTCTAATAACGGAATCATTGACAATTGCTTTTCAGCTGGAACTCTGATTGGCGGCAACCATGATGATTTTTGGGAATCTGCATACGGCGATGGTACTTTTAATAATTGCTATTACTTAACCGAAAACGGAATGCGTACAGATTATAACGGGACTATAACAAAATGTCTCAAGCTTTCATCTCAATCTATATACCAGAGCTTATCATTTTTTACAACAAAGGAAAACTGGTATTATGAATATCCGTGGGATTTTGAAAACACATGGAACATAAATCAAAACATAAACAATGGATTTCCTTATCATATAACGAATATTCAAGCTATACAATATCCTATAATATGTGCCGATTATGGAGTCTATTCCGATACTCAAAAACTTAACGGAATACCGCCGGCAGGATTATACAACTTTAACGCGACATATATAAACAATGGCGAAGCTCAAAATACAGTATGCGTAATTATAATAAAAAACAATAATAAAATTATACACACTTATATTTTAAGTCATGATTTTATATCAAATGAGAAATATACCTATTCAACGCCTATTAATATAGGTTATAATTCAGATATGCAAATTGCTTGTTATTTATGGAATGGTCTGGATAATATTAAGCCTTTATCTTCTGGAGTAAGGCTGAGCAATTAACATTTTACTGCTCCAATATTACTGACGATTTTTTAACGTAAAAAAGATGCTATATTGCTTAATTTTACAATATAGCATCTGCTGAATGTTCTATAAGCCTTTCCGATTTGCTGATTATTTCAATTTTCTCTAGCAATCCTTACATCCTAAGACCATATTTCTTCCTCTGCTTTTGCCGCAATAGAGTGTGTTATCCGCCTTAGAAATATTATTATCAAAATTGTCTTTATAGTCATATTCAGAAACACCCAATGTAATTGTAGCTCTAAGCTCTGTATCCTTTTCCCAGGGTACAATCATTTCTTCTATTTCTCTTCTAATATTTTCAGCTACTATCAATGCTTCGTCATAAGTTTGATTCAGCAGCATCACTAAAAATTCCTCACCGCCCCAGCGGCAGACAACATCGCTGGTTTTAATATTATTCATCATTAAATTCGCTATTTCAACCAAAACCTTATCTCCTGCGGAATGACCGAAATTATCGTTGAATTGTTTAAAATAATCAATGTCACACATAATGAGTATCGTTGGAACCTCAGCTTTTATATCACTGCTGGTGTTAAAAATATCCATAAAGCCTCTTCTGTTAACCGTGCCGGTTAAAAAATCATATTTAGCGGCATTTTCAAGCAGGTTTTGATATGAGGTTAATTCATCTAATGAAGTTTTAAGTAAAGATTCTGTTTTTATACGTTTTACAACTTCAAAATAAGTATATAAGAATAAAAGACAAATTACAAAAACAGGTAATGTATATAATGCTGCTTTGCCTATAATCAGCCATACGGGTATTCTGAATAGCATTATCCACGGCGCATTGTTAAAACGTGCTGAATATATAAAAGAACCGCCCAATAGTTCAACATTATCTGATTTTAAATTTTTTATATTATCAATATAGTATTCAGGGCTTTTTATCAGTTCATTTAATTTAGGAACTACATTATCATAAGCAATATTACTGCTGTTTGCTATAACTGAATTTGTATCGTCAATAATAAATATTTCATACTTTGATTTTATCATGGAGCTAAGCTGCTCATTTGTAATATCAAGCGAAACTACCCCCATAAAGGTATCATCATTATAAACTGGGCTTGATAAGGTTACCATAAGCCCTTTCCCCGCATGATCCAAATAAACGGGAGTCCATAAAGAATCTCTCAGCGGATTTTTTTCCGGGGTTGCTATATCAAAGAATTTTTCATCAATTAAACTGTTGCTAAACGAAAAGTCGGAAGAGGAAATCCACGGATACATATTAATAAATTTATTTTTGCTTGTATAATATAACCAGGCTACTTCCGGAAGCTTTTTATAAACACTGCTGAACTGTTCGTTATACCGCAAAGCAAGGTTTATTTCATTTCTTTTAATTCCGCTTTCGGGAACAGCGCCGAGCCCTGTTATATTTCCTGTGTTATTCTGATATTTTGTATCTTTAACAGTATCTAAACTGAACCCGTCTTTATCAGAATTATAATTAATCATGTCAATAAGCTCGGAATCATTTACATCTCCGTATTCAAAATAATTATTCCCGTATATAGCCATTAAGTCAATAAAGCCTTTGCTTAAATCTATATATCTGTTAATTTCGGTATTCATGGATTTTGCCGTATTTTCGATATCATTTAAAAAGTAATTATATTGTTTGAAAAATGTAATAACTATTACAATCACTACTATAAATACCAGACCTATTTTTTCTAAATGCTCTTTCAACATAATCATCCTATCTAATGTTTTTTTAAATTAACCGGACAACCCAAAATAGCTTTTAAAGCATATGTTCAAAAAAAATCTTTGCGCCTAATAATATCAAAAGTGATCCGCCGAAAATTTCCGCTCTTTGTTTAAGAATCTCTCCGAATTTTTTACCTATTAAAACACCTATTATACAGCATATAAATGTAATCAGCGCTATAGCCCCGGAAGCGCTCCAGATTTCAACCCTCATAGCGGCAAAACTAACCCCGATTGCAAGCGCGTCAATACTTGTTGCTATCGCCTGAATAAATAAGAGTTTAAATGAAAAAAGCTCGCAAACCGCTTTTTCTTTATTTCTCATTTCTTTAACTGCCTCATAAACCATTTTACCTCCGATAAAGCTAAGCAGTGCCAGCGCTATCCAATGGTCAATTTTTTCGATATATATGCTGAAAGTCTGCCCGGCAAAAAAACCTAAGACAGGCATAATTCCCTGAAATAAGCCAAACATAAAGGCTGTTAGAAATACTTCTTTTTTTCCAATCTTCTGAAAACATATTCCGTTGCTTATTGAAACCGCAAACGCGTCCATTGCAAGCCCTACCGAAAGTAATAACAAGGTTATAAAATCCATTATATAATCTCCTATCATAAGTTGAAATTGTTAAATATATTTTAATATCTCTTTCGGATGGCTTATAATTATATCGGCGCCGTTTTTTTCAAGCTCATCTCTGTTTCTGAAACCCCATAAAACTCCTATTGTAAATAAACCTCCTCCTTTACCTGTCAGCATATCTGTTCCGGTATCGCCGATATACAGACATTCCCCGGGTAATACGCCAAACTCATCCATCAAAGAAAATAACGCGGTTGTATCAGGTTTTAAAGGAATGCCTTCTCTTTTTCCGTAACAAGCGTCAAAATAATTTTCCCCGAACATAGCCTCTATAACTTTTTGCGTTGTAGAGTGAGGCTTGTTTGAAAGCACGCCTATTTTTATATTATTTTCTTTAAGCTCATCCAAAAGCTCTTTCATACCGTCGTATACGGTGGTTTTATATAAAAAATCCTCATCATAGGTTCTAACATAATATTCTAATGTTTTTTTGAAAATCCCCTCGTCTTCACAGCAATTTTCCTTCAGCAGCCTCCGAATCAATACATCAGCGCCGTTGCCGACCAAAACCTTATACCTTTTTATATCAATATCTTTAAAACCAAATTTATTTAGTGCGTTATTACCGAAATATGCTATAGAATCAATAGTGTTGAGAAGTGTGCCGTCCAAATCAAAAATACAAGCCTTTACCATTATTTTCTCCTAACAAATGTATTATATAAAATATCCTTCTATATTATAAACTAAAATATTCTATAAGTCAATATTAATGAAAAATCTTCCTAATATGATTATTTATCTTATAATTTTTATATTGACAATTTTTATATTAAAGTGTATAATAATATTAGATGTTGCCCTGCTTTTTATTGGCGGGGCATTATTTACGGTTGTAAGGAGATTAGTCTGAATAAATTCTGACTAATAAAAACATCGCTTGCCATATGTTTGCAAAACCGTATATTGCAAACAGGCAGATGCGAAATTTAATCTCTCATTTCTCTGCCAGCCGGCGGGTGAAGATAGAGATAGTTCATTTAAGTTTTGCGCCGCCAAGGTCGGCGGCGGAATGGAGATTAAATGTGATAAAAATTAAAGAAGCTATTGTAGTTGAGGGTAAATATGATAAAATAAAGCTTTCATCAATTTATGACACAATTATTATTTCTGTAAACGGCTTTAATATATTTAATGATTTGCCGAAACAGGCTTTTATAAGAAATATAGCTGAAAAGTCCGGTATTATTATTTTTACCGATTCGGACAGAGCCGGTTTTTTAATCCGCAATTTTTTGTGCGGAATAATTGATAACATGTATATTAAGCACGCGTATATTCCTCAGGTTGAAGGCAAGGAAAAGCGCAAAGACGCTTTTTCCAAGGATGGTTTTTTGGGCGTGGAAGGTATTGATAAAGAAAGTATTATAAACGGCATAAACAATGCCGCAACAGTGAAAACTAATGAAAATAAAAAACCGATAACAAAGGCAGACCTTTATTTAACAGGAGTTTGCGGCAAACCGAACAGTAAAATTTTAAGGGACAAGCTTCTTGATTTTTTAGGTTTACCCAAAGGAATCACAACAAACCCGCTTTTGAATATTTTAAACTCACTTTACGGGTATGACGAATATTATAATTTAGTAGAAGATTTATTTAAAATTTAATTTATTAAAAAAAATCTTGCATTATTATGAAAAATAGTGTAAAATATTTTCTAGATAAAAAAGTTTGGAGGATACTAACTAATGGGAAATGAAATTAAGAAGATTGCCATTATGACGGGCGGAGGCGATTGCCCGGGCTTAAATGCGGTGATACGCGCTGCAACTACCACAGCTATTAATAAATACGGTATGGAGGTTGTGGGAATAAAAAACGGATACAGAGGATTATTTTTAGGTGAAAGTCAAATGATTCCGCTTACTGTTGATAACGTAAGTGATATAATAGGCTTGGGCGGAACTGTTTTATATAATTCAAATAAAGATAATTTGTTTAAATATCCAAGAAGAAATAAATCCGGCCTTGTCCGCGATGAAAAAAATAATATTATTTATGATGATTTATCAGATACTGCTGTTGAAAATCTGAAACGTTTAGGAATTGAAGCGCTCGTTATTGTCGGCGGGGACGGCACGCTTACATCCGGCAGAGATTATTCGGAAAAAGGCGTAAAGGTTATCGGAGTTCCAAAAACAATTGACAATGATTTGAACGCAACCGACGTTACATTCGGATTCGATACTGCGGTTAACAGAAGCGTAAGCGCTATCGAATGCTTAAAGACAACAGGCGAAGCCCATCACAGGGTTATGGTGCTTGAGGTTATGGGTCGTGACGCCGGTCATATAGCTTTAAATACAGGTATTGCCTCGGGCGCGGACGTCGTTTTGATTCCTGAAATCAATTATGATATTAATAAAGTTGTAGAAAAGGTTAAAACACAGCTCAAAAGCTCAAAACAATACGCTATTGTAGTAGTTGCCGAAGGCACTCCAACTCCTACCGGGACTATGGCAATCGGCACAAGCACGGATTTCGCTCCAGACGGCGTAAAATACAAAGGCGTGGGAGATGAAGTCGCAAAAGCGATTGAGATGATTATAAATAATAACCGTGATGATAATGGTTACGCTATCAGCGAAACTATTATGGATATAGAAGCTCGTTCAACTACTTTAGGGCATATTTCAAGAGGCGGTTCTCCTTCTGCAAGCGACAGAATTCTCTGCACAAGATATGGATCATACGCTATTGACGCTTTGGTAAACGGTAAAGATAAGCATATGGTTGCGCTAAAGGAAAACAAGCTGACTACAGTTCCGCTCAGAGAGGTTATTCCAAGCAATGATATTCATGGTAATTTCAGGCCTGTTGACCCGGAAGGCGAGCTTGTTAAGCTTGCTGAAACAATGGGTATTAGCTTAGGTAGATAAAACATAGTGATGTTTTATAATGTATATTCCGAAAGATTAAAAGAAAAGTACGGAGAAAAGGTATATAAACTGCCTGTAAATCTGCCTGTATCCTGCCCGAACAGGGATAATACCACAAACAGGGGAGGCTGCTTTTATTGCGGAAGCAAGGGAACGGGTTTTGAAAGCCTGCCAAGCTCTATGAACGTAAAACAGCAGCTTTTATCCAATATGGACTATATTGGCAAAAAATATAACGCAAAAAAGTTTATAGCGTATTTTCAAAATTTCAGCAACACTTATATGCCTTTGCCGGATTTCAAAAATGCCGTAAATGAGGCAGTTCTTCCCAACATAATCGGAATTGACATATCAACCCGTCCGGATTGCATTGCTGAAGAATATCTGCGAATTTTAGGTGAACTCGAAAATATAGATATAGGTATTGAGCTTGGGCTTCAAAGCGTAAATTTTCACACGCTTGAAAGCATAAACCGCGGGCATACGCTTGCTGAATTTATTGACAGCGTTCAGATTATCAAAAAATTCGGTTTTAACATCTGCGTGCATATGATTCTTGATTTGCCTCAGGATGATATGACGGATGTAATTGAAGGCGCGAAAATTTTATCCGCGCTTAAAATAAACAGTGTAAAGCTTCATTCGTTGTATATTTCCAAAGGCTCGGAGTACGAAAAATTGTATACTGAAGGCAAGCTTAAACTGCTGACTTCTGATGATTATATTGAAAGATGCGCGGCATTTTTAAGGCACCTTTCTCCGGAAATTGCGGTGCAGCGGCTTATCGGGAGAGCGCCGCAGGAGGATTCGATAATCGCGAATTTTAATATGAGTTGGTGGAAAATTAAAGATTTAATAGAAGAAAAAATGGAAAATTTAAACGCTGTGCAAGGGGATTTATGTAACTATCTCGGCGGAAAAGCTGTAAAGCAATTTATAAAATAAAATCGGAACGGCTTATAAGCCGTTCCAAATCTTTTTTTAAGTCATTGAGGTTGCTGTTGTAGAGTTTTTATTTGTGTTCATATTAGAAATAATTTCAGGAATTTTTTCTATCATCTGATTGCTTAAAGAACCCGAGCTGCTTACATGAACAACAGAAACAGTATCTTTATCAATAACTATAACCGCGTCTGTGCTTATTCTCGCGCCTAAACCTAAAGCTCCGCCTGTACTCGGTGTTGCGTTAGCTTGCGATGTTGTTGTGTTACCCATTATGCCTTTTGTGTTTTGAGGAGTTTTACCCGTAGTATCTCCGCCGCCATAGCCAAGAGTTACAGATAATATAGGCATAAAAGTTTTATCTCCCTGTGTTACCGCTTTACCTATAAGCCCTTCCTTTTGCGCAAAGGTTTCCATGTTGGCGAATAAAGTATCTACATTTTGTGTTAATGTTTGATCCATTTTAAATTTACCTCCTAAATCGTACGAAATTTATTTTTAATAAAATTAACCATTGTGTTTCCGGCATTTACTTTAGCTGACGCATTTGTTATGACATAGCTATCCGTTGTAACAAAATCAGGATATTGCGTTGTTTTTAAATTAATAAAGTTTTTTGCTATACTTATTAAACTATAAATAACACCTGTAAATGCGGGATTATTAAATCCATATGAGGTTGTTATCTGAACATCCGAAATATCTACGGATTTTATTAAACCTTTGTTTTGTCTTTTTTTCTTTTTAATTTTTACTGCGCTTCTATATATTTTTTTCTCAAATAGAAATACTGTTAACATAGGCATAGTTTCTTCAATTTCAAATTCAATTTCCAAAAAAGGATACAGCCACTTGAAAGATACATTATATAAATTATGCATAGTATCAAATAACAGTTTAATTTCAATTGCCGCTGCAAATAATAAACCGATTAAAATAAACAAAATAAGCAGTAATGAATAAATCAAACTCATGGAATTTCACCACCAAATCAAGATGTTTGAATTATCAAGATTATTTTGTCCCAACATAATAATTAAATTCGTACTAATTTAAGCTAAAAAAACAAGTATTTTATTAATTTTTTAATAATAATAGGGTATAATATAATTATAATTAATATTTTTGTGCCGCAGCTTGGCGGCGGAAAGGAGATTGAAAATGAATTTTTTAAGATGGCTCGGCGGAATAGTAGTATTTTTTTGGATACTTGGTTTAATTTTTAAATTTGCGGGTATGTTTATACACTCATTACTTGTAATTGCAGCTATAATATTTATAGCAGACTGGATTGTCCGCAAAAACAAAAAAAAGGCGATAAAACATTAGGGGCTGTATTAAGTGAAAATTTCAGCTCTAATAAAGAAAAATCTTATTTATGAATTACCATAAATAAGATTTTTTCTTTATTATGTTAAAATATATTTACAGATACTTAATCATTCTGACAGTATGAGGTTCCAAAATAAATTCAAGCTTTTTGCCAAACACGCCTATATCTTCCTTTGCCCAAAGGTCGCGGACAATTGTTTCTTTTGAAAACGGAATTGTTATATTTTCAGTGGTGCTGCCCAGATTAAAACACCCAATTGCATATCCTCCGTCCTCTAGCGGTTTTTTGTACACCTTTATATGCTTTTGCACATCATAACAATCGTTATATGCTTTTTCGTCCGCAATGCAAACGGCTCCGATGCCTAAAGAATCCTGATTTATCGCGATAATTTCTTCATTACATAGCATTGACATATCAAACTGGGTTAGCTTTGTCAAATCGCAGCTGATTTGCAATGGAGACGGAAAAATCGCGCGGGCGGAATATGCAAGAAGCTGTTCGTCTTCTGTCAACTTGCAATAATGATTCCATATATAGCCTATTTCAAGCATATCCAAATCAAAAAAATGTCCCGGACGGCAATGCCTTGACCATTTGTCCGCATCTAAAAATTCGGTAACTACATCAAAGGAATCAATAGAATCCGGATTATCACGCCATGAACTGCAATTATTCTTCCAATATTCAGCATTCTCGATCCCTGCTCTTACTGTGATTGAAAAAGCAAAATCACGGCTGCTTTCGCTTAAGCACTTCCTCATAATGGAAGCATTAGCTACATCGCAGGGCGACCAATCATATTTAAGATAATCTATTCCGAATTCCTCCCATTGACGGACATTGTTCTGTTCTTTACGGACGCTCCCTATACCATAATATGTATTTGGGTAGGCAGGGTCGACAGGAGCAGCGGTACAGCCGGGATATTCTCCTCCTCCCCAGGCCTTTTGCATGGGCGTGGAATAAATTCCGGCCTTAAGCCCATAAGAATGAATAATATCACACATGGCTTTCATGTCCGGAAATTTATCATTCGGCATGATAGCGTCAAATTTTCCGCCATATTCGCCTTGCCATCCGGAATCCACATTGACATACTGATAGCCATAATCGGCTAAACCGCTTTCGATAAGTATTTTAGCGGTATTTAAAGCTGCTGCCTGTGAAACTTTATTTCCGAATGCGTTCCAGCTGGTCCACCCCATAAGCGGTGTGCGGCAAATATTATCTTTGGAAATATCAATTAATAATTCTTTTGATGTCTTACCTAAAGTGTTTTCGGCGTGAACAGTAACAGAATATTTTCCTTCTTTGTCTACGACTCCGGAAATAATGCCTGTTTCCCTGTCGATAGTAAGTCCGTTTGGCAGAGAAGGGGAAACGGAAAAGTAAATGCATCTTTTGCCGGTGGTAGGAATCCTGTATAAAAATGGTTTTTTTGCCGATGCGCCATACACTGACGGAGAGTTAATTTTGGGCGCTCCTTCGTAGCATGATTTGTAGTCCGCAAATTTGATTTTTGGCATAGTAAATTCACCTCATTAAAATTTTTATTTTCAAATATTAGTATAAAGATATTTTAAACTGATTTCAATTGACAAAAGATATGTTTATATGGTAAAATCATACTAAGTTAAAAACAGAGGTGAATTTGTGATGATAAAGTATATTAGTGTGCAGCAGGACGATGACAAACTGTTGGGCATACGTTCTATGGGCTATGAATCTAATGGATCGCTGGCTCACTGGGGACCCGGAGTCAGAAACTATTTTATACTGCATTACGTATTTGAAGGTAAAGGATATTTTAACGGCAGCCCCGTTACTAAGGGCAACGGATTTTTGATCTGCCCGAATAAGCTTCATCGCAAAAAGGAATATCTCCGCAACAGTATAGAAATAAGATTAACGATTAAAATAATTTAAAATTTATATAAACGGCTGATATAAGCGTTCACGCGATTTATCTTTACGACAGCCATGAAGATGTTGACATTTCCGGAAATATATTTTATAATATATCAAGCGGCGTATTTATTCATACGGGCAGATAAATATATACAATTTTGATAATGGCTACAGAAGTATTGCCTGATTTTTTAAATTTAATAAGGAGAGGTTATTTATGCAGAAAAAACCATTGCCAACGCAGGCACAACTAAACTGGCAGGATATGGAGCTTGGAATGTTCGCGCATTTCAGCATTAATACGTTTAATGATAAGGAATGGAGCGACGGAACGCTTCCTGCCGAAAGCTTTAACCCTACTGAGCTTGATACATATCAATGGGTAAAAACCGCAAAGGACGCAGGCTTCAAATATTTTATGCTTACGGCAAAACACCATGACGGTTTTTGCCTATGGCAGACTAAAACAACCGATTATTCCGTTAAAAGCATAAGCTGGAAAAACGGCAAAGGTGACGTTGTGGCGGAATGTTCCGAGGCGTGTAAAAAACTTGGCATGAAATTCGGCATTTATATTTCGCCGTGGGACAGACATGAGAAATGTTATGCGGACGCCGAGGCATATGATGAATTTTATATTGCTCAGCTGGAAGAGCTTATGAGCGGATACGGCGACATCTTTGAAGTATGGTTCGACGGAGCGGGTTCGGAGGGAAGAAAATATGATTGGGATAAGATAATCGGAACGGTGCATAGATACCACCCCGACGCAATGATATTCAATATGGGTACGCCGACAATAAGATGGATTGGAAACGAGGCCGGCATTGCGCCATATCCGTGCTTTAACGAAGCTAAGCAGGCAAAGGCAAGTATGTTTACGAACGATATGCTCACATGGTCTGAAAAAACGCCTTTATGGGTTCCGGGGGAATGCGATACCACAATACGCGGAGGACAATGGTTCTGGCATCCAAATGATGAATCAAGCCTGAGAAGCCTTGATGAGCTAAAATACATATATTACAATTCTGTAGGGCACGGAGCCAATCTGCTGATGAATATAGCGCCGGACAACAGGGGCAAAATGCCCGACTGCGATATTAAAAGAGTTAAAGAGTTTAGTGATTTTATAAAGAAAATATATAAAAATAAGCTGTATGATACTCAGATAACACAGGACGAAACACTGATAGAGTGTGACGGCTATACAAATATGTCGCACATTATTATAATGGAAGATTTAAACTGCGGCGAAAACATAAGAAAATATAAAATCGAAGCGCTGGTACGCGGAGGCTGGATAAAAATAGCCGAAGGCAGCAGTGTGGGACACAAAAAGATTGACGTGGTCAAAGGAATATGTGCAAGTAAAATTAAATTTACTGTGCTGGAAAAGTCGGATGAAATAAAAGTAAAAAGCTTTGCAATATATGAATAAGTAAAAAACAGGCGCTGCCGCTTTATTGAAACGGCAGCGTCTGTTTTTTAATGAATTAACGGTGAATGGTTATTTGGTTTACAAAATTCTATTTAGTGTATATGAATATTTTGCCAAGTAAAGAAATGCTCATAAAAAGTCAACACAGCAATATTTACAGCTAAACCAAAATGTTATATAATAAGCATGGACTTAGTTATTTATATAAATATTCAAGCTTTTCTAATATGCTCTTTTTTAAATACCCTGCAAAAAGAGCCTTCTGAAGTTTATGCCATGCGGGGCGGCAGAATGGAGTTTTTTATGAAAACATCTTTAAATGGAAAAATAACAACCGGACATAAAAATAAATGGTATAAAAATATTAACAACTGGCAGCTGTATTCCTTGTGCGCTGTCCCTATGCTGTTGTTTTTAGTTTTTAATTACCTTCCAATGATTGGTATTATAATCGCATTTAAAGAATATAAGTATGATTTGGGCATTATAGGAAGCAATTGGGTAGGGTTTAAAAACTTTGAGTTTTTTTTCAAATCCGACGCTTTTTACAGGATTACACGAAACACATTAACTCTGAACGCTATCTTCATTTTCGTGGGGCTTATCGCTTCGGTTACGGTGGCGCTTCTGTTATTTGAGATAAGGAAAAGAACCGCGGTTAAGGCATATCAGACCATGCTTATTGTGCCTCATTATTTATCATGGGTTATAGTAGGTTACATGGCGTACGCGTTTCTGCATCCTCAGTATGGATTTTTTAACAGTGCGTTAAAGCAGCTCGGGATGGCGGGAATTGATTGGTACAACAAACCGAAGTACTGGCCCGCGATACTAACGGTTTCATCAATCTGGAAAGGCGTAGGCATGAGTTCGGTTGTGTATTACGCGTCGCTAATGGGCATTGATACGGAATATTTTGAAGCCGCTGCGATTGACGGAGCAAATAAATGGCAGATTACCTGGGGAATCACACTTCCGTTTTTACGTCCTTTGATGACAATTCTGACAATACTTGCGATAGGCAATATTTTCAGAGCCGATTTCGGTTTGTTTTATCAGCTGACCCGCGACGTGGGCAGCCTGTTTTCAACAACCGACGTTGTGGATACATATGTATACAGAACAATTAAATCCGGAGTGGCTAATATGTCGATGTCATCTGCGGTCGGTGTGCTGCAATCCATTGTGGGATTTGTTCTCATAATTATAACCAATATTATTGTTAAGAAAATAGAGCCGGATAACGCGCTGTTCTAAAAAAGGAGGTTAAGCAAATGATCACAGCAAGAAAAAATAATATATTATCACAAAGCATTCTGCATTCAATTTTTATTATAATGTCCGCAATGATTATCATTCCTTTTATTTTAGTAATAGCGATTTCCTTTTCAAATGAAAAAGATATTGTAGCTTACGGGTATCATTTTATACCAAAGAGGTTTGATGTTTCCGCATATTTATATATATTCAAGAATCCTACATCCATTATAAACGCTTATAATGTAACGATTTTTTCAACAGTAGTGGGAACCACCCTGAGCGTTATACTGATGTCCATGCTTGCTTACCCGATTTCACGCGGCAATCTAAAGGGCAGAGGTTTTATATCATTTTACATATTCTTTACTATGCTTTTCAGCGGAGGTTTGGTTCCCAGCTATATATTAATCAGCCAGTATCTAAAGCTTAGCGATACGGTGTGGGTTTTTATAATACCGGGGCTGATGAACGCATGGCATGTGTTTTTACTGCGGACGTTTTTCGCAAAGCTTCCCGAGTCCATTATAGAATCGGCGCTTCTTGACGGAGCGAGCGAGTACAGAATTTTCTTTACAATGATACTTCCGTTATCCAAGCCTGTTTTGGCAACCGTGGCGCTTTTCGGAGCGCTTGCGAGGTGGAACGACTGGTTTACAGCAATGCTTTATATAACGGACGACAGGCTGCTCACACTGCAATATCTGCTCCAGAGGATTTTAATGAATATACAGCTTTTACAGCAGGAAAGCATGAACGTTGATATGCTGGGCATAAACCCGTCCGATATCCCGTCCGAAACAGTAAGAATGGCAATGGCGGTTGTGGCGGCAGGCCCTATGCTTCTTGTATTTCCGTTTTTCCAGAAGTATTTTGTTAAGGGACTTACAATTGGTTCGGTAAAAGGATAAGTGCGTGAGGCATTAAGGTGGGGACACTTGAGTTTTAAATATAAATTTACCGCTGAAAATGGCGGAGGAAGGGAGTTTTTTATGAAAAAAATTATCAGGCAAATCAGTATGATTACTGTAATCGCGGTACTTGCAGCAAGCCTTGCGGGCTGTAACATCTTTGCGGGAAAAAAGACACAAACCGCAAACAGCGACACGCTTTTATGGTATCTTCCTGGAGACAAGCAAAACGACATGGCAAGCGTAATGGAGGAGGTTAACAAAATTGTACAGCCGGCAATAGGCGTAAAGCTGGACATACAGTTTTTGGATCCGGGCTCCTATCAGGACAAAATGACTATGATGATGTCAAGCAAAAAAGAATTTGATTTATGCTTTACCTCCGACTGGCTAAACAAATTTCTTCCCAATGTTCGAAACGGCGGTTTTATGGAGCTGGATGAGTTGATTAACAAAAACGCGCCGAAATTAAAAACCGAGCTGCCCGATTATTTATACAACGCTTCAACGGTAGACGGCAAGATATACGCCATACCGAATTTGCAGGTGCTATTTTATCAGACCTGTTTATTTTCATTCAAGGATTTGGTAGATAAATATAATTTCGATATTAAAAGCGTTAAAAAGGTTGAAGATATTGAGCCGTTTTTGGAAATAATCAAGAAAAACGAGCCGAATTTATATCCTTACCGTTTAGGATATAATACAGCGGTAAAAACCAACCCTGTTTATGAATCAATCGAGCCTGCTACAGGCGTTGCCATAAGAAAAGACGGTAGCAGTATGAAGCCCGTAATTCTCGCGCAGACAGAGGAAAACAAAAGCGCAACCAGATTATTCAGAAGCTGGTATCAAAAAGGATACATAAGAGCGGATATCAACAGTGTAATTGACGACAACGCAGATGTAAGCGCCGGCAAATACGCTGTTACTCAGGCGGTGTGGAAGCCGGGCGGCGAAGCTGAGGGCGCAATTAAAAACGGCGGCAGAGAAGTTGTGTTTGCTCCGCTGGAAGATCCATATTTAAAAGCAAACGCCGGCATGAGCACTATGACGGCTATCAGCAAAACCTCCAAAAATCCTGAAAAAGCAATAAAGCTGCTTGAGCTTGTTAACACGGACAAAAAATTATATAATCTCATCTGCTTCGGTCTTGAAAACAAACATTACACAAAAATTGGACAGGATAGAATTGATGTAATCAAAGACAGCGGTTACACACCGAACGCCGCTTGGAAATTCGGCAATCAGTTCAATGCATACTTCATGAAAATACAGGCGGAAGACGTTTGGAAGGAAACGGACAGAATCAATAACGAGGCAAAACGTTCTCCGATTGCGGGCTTTATTTTTGATACCTCCGAAGTTACAAGCGAGCTGTCACAAATGGCGACAATTTCAAAAGAATTTACCGCGGCAAGCAACGGCAGCGAGGATCCTGATAAATTGTATGACCAGTATATGTCGAAATTAGACGAGGCAGGTCAGCAAAAGGTTTTACAGGCGGTAGAAAGTCAATTAAATAAATTTTTAAAAAAATAAAAAAGGAGTTTGAAAAATGAGAACAGATACTTTTAAAAAACTGTCAGCTTTGGGTTTATCTCTGGCGATCACACTCACTACAACTCCACTCTTTTCTTTAGCAGAAGATATAGCCGTAAGTGAAAATCCGCCCATTAATGTGTACGGTGATAACAGCTATATTGTACAAAGTATTATTACAGAATTTGACGACCCGGCAAAAACAGCTGTTACAGATTACGGTTTCAGAAGCTCTAACATGGTAGAGGGCGACAGCGCGACAATCGAAAACAACGCTCTTAAAATTACCAGAGGAACAACCCTGGCAGACGCAAATAACGGCGCTCTTGTTGAAATGCCGCTAAGCGGTACACTGCAGACGGCGGACACCTATATTGTTGAATATAAAATGAAGGTAGAAGCGTCCAGCCTGGCAGATATGACGCCAATAAATCTTATGGGCGCAATGCACACAAAACGCGCCGACGGCACAATGGATTATAATAATATTTACAATTATCATACGGGCAACGGCTCGCTATCAACTATTTTAACAAAAACCGACGGCACCGACGGTCAGCTTTATCCTAATCATGGTAAATTAAATGAAATCGGCGTGGACGGCGGCTGGATTACCGTTAAATATGTTGTTAATACCGATTATGATAACAATCCTTCGACAAAGGATTCCAGACTTAGCGTTTATATTAATAATAAAAAACTGGCCGATAACGAAAACAAAAGGTTTAAAAACGCAGGCGGCTATGACGATGTAAAAGCATTGAGCGGCTTTATATTCTCTTATCAAAAGGGCTCAACAGCAAATTCAACACCGTCGGCTCCTGTAAATATTCTTTTGGATTATGTAAAAATATATGCGGTAAATAAAATACAGATTCCTACAGATAACAATTATCTGGTATATGACACATTTGACAATTTACCGGACGGGTATATTCCAACCGCGGGAGTGGATAACTGGGATTGTACATATTCAGTAGCAAAAGCCGGCGCCGGCGGAAGCTACACAACGAATGGTATGTCCGGTATAAGCGGACAGATGGTTCAGGTTAAAAACGGCGCTTTGCGAATTGACATGACTGCGCAGGCAGGCTTGTCAAATCGTTCCTCCATCAATATGAACAGACCGATTAACAGCGCCAAGGCTCCGTCTTCGGGTGTGTATGTGCTTGAATATGATTTAAACCCGGAGACAGCTTCATTCTATCCGACAGCGTTTCCGTGCCTGAACTCTAATTCCAATATCGGAGGACAGAGCATTATACAGAATATATTCTATCAGCATCAGTACCAGACAAAGAGATATTTAGGGCCTACCTATACATTGGTAGACAAAGTCGGCAAGGTTGACGAATCAACAACCTCGCCAACCTACGGTCAGATAATAAATAACGCGAACGCGAATAAATGGTATTCTATAAAATATGTAATTAATATGGACACCAAGCTTTATGATGTTTACGCTTATGATAAAGCTACAGGAGCTTTAATCAACAGCTTTAAAAAATACCAGTTCAACCTTATTCCCGGTGACGCGATTACCTTAACAACACTGAATAATTTAAGCTTAAGCGTTTCAGAAACAGGAACTCAGCCTGATAATTCCGTGCCCGGCGTATATTGGGTAGATAACATTAAGCTATACACCGTAGGCGCGGCAGGCTCAATCAATGTAAGTTCAATGCAGCCGCTTAACGGTGCTGTAAAAGTACCCGTATCAACAAAATATAATATAATATTCGACCGTGCTCTTGCGGAAGAAACAGTCAATAGTTCCAATATAACCGTAACAAAACAGGACGGCACACCTGTTTCGGGATATACTGTAGCGGCAAAGGATTACGCCGGCGTAAAGAAGGACGCTGAAATAACCTTTGGCACAGCTCTTGACCCGATGACAACCTATTTTGTAACTGTTACTCAGGCAGTAGCGGGATTAGACGGCACGACCATTGAAAAACCGCTTGTTTATTCATTTACTACAGCGCCGACAGGAATTATATATGATGATTTTGACAGTTATATAGGCAAACAGGTTTCCGAAGTACCCGGATGGACGCAAACTGTCGCTGCAACAGGAGACAGCGCGACGGTTGTAAACGAAGACGGCGCTAAATCTGTTAAGCTTGTTAAAACAAATGCCGCCGATTCCTTTATTGAGGTAAAAAGAGCAAACACATTTACAGAACCCGGTAAATACGCTATTGAGTTTTCCGCAAGAGCAAAAGGCTTCAGCGGGGCTCAGCTGTTTGACGGCTTCCCGATAGTTAACGCCCAAAAAGCCGGCACGGATATAAGCCTGCCTCTCGGAACAAGCAGCTCGTCTGGCAAATATACATTAAATTATGAGAACGGCGGTACCGATAAAATGGATATTATCGCTATGTGGGGCGCATATCCGTGGATGTGGCATACCTTTAAGTATGTTATTGATACAAATACCGATACCTTTACCGTTTATGTAAACAACGCGCTTGTAAAGGACGACATGGTAACAGCGATTCCAATTAATGTTGAGTTCGCGAACTCCGGTACAAAGGTTGATATTGACGGATTAAAGGACATTGTTTTCAGGGTGAAAGGCAGCGGCAGCGGCACTGATACAACCTTCTATATGGATAATTTTGCGATTTACCCTGTTGCGGATGATGTTTCCGTTGTTTCAAGCCTTCCGGCAAAAGGCGATACAAATGTAGATGTTTCTACAAACAAGCTGGAACTAGCGTTCTCAAGAGAACTTGTGGCTTCGTCTATTTCAAAGGATAACTTTGAAATAGTATCAGAGGACGATGTGGCTATTGATATATCAAATATTGAATATAAATTGCTTAACGAACAAAACAGAATTGCGGTATTAAATATTGCCCCGCTTACAGCAGGCACAATCTACACCGTAAAGGTGAAAAAAGGCATCATGGATATGAGCGGCGCGGCTTTAAAAAATGATTACAGCTACACCTTTAAAACTTCCGGCACAAAACCGGCTCCGATAGCTATAAACGATACGTTTGATAAAACTGTAAACGGGCTTCTGCCGTCAGGCTACACTGTTGATGAAAGTTCGGCGGGGGACAGCGCAGCGGTTGAAAACGGTATGCTTAAAATTGTTAAATCAGGCGGCATATTAAATTCCGCACTTAGAGTTACCCGCAATAATCCTATTGATACGGCAGGCAAAAAAATGATTGTTGAATTCAACGCTAAATTTGAAAATCACAGTCAGCTACTGGATGAATTCCCGATTATTGAATCAAAAACGGGAGATATAGCCGCATGGGGATATTCCGAAGGAAATGTATACGCAACCAAGTTAGCTGATGAAAATACTCCTGTAATAGAAAATGTTACGGTAGATCCGGCTAAATGGTATAATATTAAATACGTAATTGACCCCGCAACTGATAAAAGCGATATGTACATAGACAATACCATCGTTTCGGAAAGAATGAATATGCCTTTCCCGAACAGCGCAGTAATTGACGGTATCGGTAATGTCGTATTTACTCTTCGCTGCTCAAATGCGGCAGGCTCAAATGAAGTGGTATGGATAGATAATCTTAAAATATTACCTATAGCGGACGATTTGACAGTTACATCGGTTGTTCCTCAAAACGCTGCCGTGGATGTTGCTATCGACACTACATGGAAAGCAACCTTCGGCAGAATATTAAATCCGCTGACAACAGTTAAATCCAATATAGAAATTAAAGACGCAAACAATTTGCCGGTTGATTTTATGGTAAATCTTGAAGCTGATAATCAAACAGTTAAAGTTAACTTTATTAAAAACCTTGCAAATAACATGACATATACGGTAACAGTGAAAAACGGCATATCGGATATAAATTCTTCAAAAATGGCTCAGGACGTTGTATATACATTTACAACAGGCAGCAAAAAACCGGGTACAATTGTTATGGATAACTTTGACGGCGCTGAAAATGTAGTCGGAAGCGCGCCTGTAGGTTGGAATCCATATAAAGTTATAGCTGACGCGTCCGACACAACAACTGTTGAGGTTGACCCTGTTACAGGAAGCAAAGCCCTAAGAATTTTCAAGATTGATAATGCCGCTAATACAAATAAGGAAATTATTATTCACCGCCCGTTTACAGGCGCGGAATTCGGAATATTCAGATATTCCTATAAGATAAGGCTTGAAAAGCAAAGCCAGTATATTACCAGCGGCGGCGGTATCTCAAGCGGTTACAAATATGACAGCGCCGGCGCGCAAAAAGGTACATTAAGCCCCGTTCCCGTGCTTAGCAGCGGCGGTCAGCTTCTGTTCAAATATGAGAACGGCACGTGGGATACAATAGCGGCGATTGCAAATACAAAATCCGACCCCAATAAGTATTACAAAATGGAAGCAATCGTAAATACAATGACGGATACCTATGATTTGTATGTAGACGGCGTATTGAAAAAAGCTAATATGTTGTTCTCAGACAATAAAGGCGGCGCAAACGTTCCTGCGACAGAGGTAATTGATATAGACGGATTTAAGCAGATTACCTTCAGCATAAAGAACGCTCCTGCTGACGCGGGCAAGGGCGACGACATTATGTGGGTTGATGATGTTGAAGTTGAAAGGCTTACAACGCCGCAGGTTATAGGCACATCACCCGCGTCCGGCGCCGTAAATGTTCAGCTCCGTCCCGCTTTTGATATTCAGTTTAATTCGGAAATAAAACCGGATATGATAAATACCTCCAATATAAAGGTGCTTGCGGGTGATGTTGAACTACCCGCGGCGGATTACAATGTTAATATTATTTCTGCGGCCGGCGACAGCACAAAGGCGGAGATAACCTTTAACAGAGATTTGGATTATAAAACAACTTATTCTGTAAAGGTACTAAAGGCAGTTACTACAAACAGCCAGTTGCCAATAGCAATGGCGGAAGATTATGTAATGAGCTTTACAACAAAACCGCTTGCGTTTGACGTTTATAATATTACGCTTAAAAACGGTTCGGGTTTAGACGTTGGCTCATTAAATGAGGTTGCAGGGCAGAAGGTATATTTAAACGCTATGGTTAAAAATAATGATTTAGCGCTTCCGCAGCCTTATGCTTTAACAATAGTGCTTAAATCCGCTGACGGTTCGCTATTGAGCGTGCAGAATCAAACGGGAACTTTAGCAAAGGGCGAAAGCGCGCCAGTTGCGAAAGAAATATTCATTCCTGCGGACGCTACGGCGGATTATAAAGTTGAAATATTCACATGGAGCTCATACACAAATCCAAAGCCTTTGTTCGATAAACTAGTAAGACCGTAAAGATTAATCAGGTTCCGCGCAGGCGATTTCTGCGCCTGCGCGGATTCTAATACCGGACATATAAAGGGAGTTGTAAATTATGCGTATAAAGAAGTTATTCATTTTGCTTATCATTGTGTCAATGCTGCCATATTTATCAATGACAGGGTCTGCTGCAACTGACAGCTTATCTGATGTTATAGGTATAATTAACAATTCTGTTATTATGTGCGCTCAAAGCCCCATGTATCTTGCCAAAGGCATTAAATCAGAATATACGATATATCCGAAAATAGCCGCAAGCGATATTTTAGTCGGCGCCGATGTAACCGCAAAAGCTTTCGGCGGCAGTTTAAGTGTTAACGGAAGCTCTTTTTCAATCGCCGTGAGCGGTAAAACGATTACAGGCTACACCGGACAGAGCGGAATTAAAGTAAATTCTGTAAGCTATACGCTGCCATCGCCTGCGCAGACAATTGAAGGGACGCTTTATGTGTCTGCGGATTTGTTTTCTTATTGCGGACAGCCGGTATATAAATCAACCTCAAGCGGGCTTGTTGTTATCGGCACAGGCGTTTCGCAAACTCAGGACGCAAGGCTGACCGGTTTATTCGGCGTTTATGTTTCAGTAAATGGAAACGACCAGAATTCGGGAGCGCCGCTTTTTCCTGTCGCTACCATATCTAAAGCCAGAGATATTGTGAGGACAAAACATTCAACTACAGGCGTGAGTTCTTATGGAACAAACGTATATATTCACGGCGGAATTTACAGGCAGGCTGATAAGATAGATTTCACAAGCTCGGATTATTCCACAGCATATAAAGCCTTCGGCGACGGCGAGGTAAACGTAAAAGGGTCGGTTTCGCTTGCGAGGGATGAATTTTCGGCGGTTGCGGATTCCGGAGTTATGGCAAAGCTGCCAGTAGGTGCAAGGGGAAAGGTAAAGGAAATTGATTTAGCATCGAAAATCGGCGCGGTGCAGGATTATGCGCCTCCGTCCGGCCCGATGAATTCAGACGTTTCCTATTATGAGCTTTTTGTAAATCAAACAATGCAGACGCTTGCCCGCTGGCCGAATGACGATTACACAACAACGGGAACAATCATAAATGACGGCACAACAACAACAAAACCAATATTTACATACAGCGGTACACATCAAAATTTATGGGCGGGAGCGCAGTATACGCTGCTGATGGGCTATTGGGGGCAGGATTGGGCGTGTCAGCCGCTGTTTATAGATTCTGTAAACACTGCCGATAAAACAATTACGCTGTATAACGCTCCAACATATACAATCCGCCCGAGCGCAAGATATTACGCTTTTAATCTTATTGAAGAGCTTGACATTCCCGGCGAATGGTATATTGACAAAAACACAAATAAGCTGTATTATTATCCGGTGGATGATTTTCAAACAGGAGATATTGAGCTTTCATACAATTCAAATGAGCTTTTTAAACTGAGCGGTTCATCAAATATTGCATTTGAAGGAATTTCATTTGAAAATAACCGTGCGGTTGCAATTAATGTATATAACTGCCAGAATATTAAAATAGACAAATGTAAAATTGCGCATATCGGGCAGATGGGCGTTAAAATAAACGGAGGCAAAGCAGTTTGGGTGCAGGACTGCGATATTTTTGATATTGGCGGCGTGGGCGTTTATCTAAACGGCGGAACAAGGATAACCCTTACCCCCGGAGAGCATAAGGTGGAAAACTGCCATATTTATAATTTCGGCAGATTATACCGCACCTATGCCGGCGGCGTGGATATATTCGGGGCCGGAAATACCGTTAAAAACAACAGTATTCACGACACTCCCCATTTAGCGCTTCGTTTCAGCGGAAACGACCAGACGATAGAATATAACGAAATATACAACGCGGTTAGGGAAACTAAGGACGCAGGCTCGATTTACTGCGGCAGAGACTGGACAATGCGTGGTACGCAGCTGCAGTACAATTATATTCACGATATACTTTCAAATATAACAAACGGTACAGGGTTGGACGCCGAAGCTATTTACCTTGACGATATGTACAGCGGAGTTAAGGTGTTCGGAAACGTAATCGCCCGCGCCAACAGGGCTTCACTTATCGGCGGCGGAAGGGACAATATATTCAGTAATAATATTATGATTGATACAACAAGAGGCTTGTATTACGACGAGAGAGGAAAATTCGGAGGCTGGTCGCATTCCTCCACACTGCCCAGTGGAACAATGTATACGAATTTAATGTCTATTATTAATAACGCATCCTATAATCAATCACTGTGGTACGGCAAATATCCCAAGCTGGAAGGCTTGGTGCAGGAGGTAAACGCTCAGGCGGCTGACCCCACCAATTCCACTAAGGACGCCGGCCTTGCGAAAGGAGCAACAGTTACAAACAATGTCTATATCGGCGCGTCTGTTAATAACTCCGGCTTTGAAAGCATTGCAAACTCCGTAAAAAACTATGGAACTGTGCAGAATAATGCTAAATATACGAGCATAAGCTCACTCGGCTTTACAGACCCCGCGAATCAGAATTATACACTCAGCCCCGGCTCGGTTATATACACTGCTCTGCCCGGATTTACGCCCATTCCGTTTGAAAATATCGGAATAAATAGGGCGGCGGATATGGGGGATATTGCTCCCCAGCTAAGATATCCGCAGTCAAATGAAACGTTAACGTCGGCAGATATAGATTTTTCATGGCATAAAAGAAGCGGCGCAGACAAATACAGGCTTATCGTGTCTGAAAATCAGGATTTATCCGCACCTGTATTTGACGGGTTTATAGATAACGGAAGCAAAAGAATTGAAGGATTTGAGCAGGGGAAATATTACTGGCGTGTGGACGGCATAAATACCTCCAACGTGCTTTCAAAAACCTCGGTGGGCGAGGTGTCCGGCTTTACGGTGGATAATCAGATGTTTATAAATTTTGACGGCATTGCAAATGGTACAGCCGTGGAGGAAATACCCGGATTTTCAGTTACATATACAAACAAGGCGGACAAAGACGGCGCGGTTATTGATAATGGAACACTCAAAATCGTTAAGGATCACAGCGTTTTAAATTCAGTTATGAATATAGCGCTTGATAATTTCGCGAGGAAGGGAAACAGCCTTGAGGTTGAATATAAAATAAGATTTGAACGGGCAACTCAAGGAGCATGGCTGCCGGCTGTGGAAGGTCTTAAAGACGGTGTATTCCAGAATTACGCGCTGAATAATATTATTGACGGAAATGATTATAAGGTGCGTTACAGCGTAAGCAACCTATACCTGTCCATATTAAGTGGAATCAGCAATATTCCGGCTAAATGGACGAAAATCAAATGCGTCATTGACCCGTTATCCGACAAGTATGACGTTTATATGGATGATACGCCCGTGAGCATGGCGACAATGCTTCCTGTGGGTTATGACATAAATGAGATAGGGAATCTTTTATTCAAGCTGTCTACAGCCTCGGTTACAAACGCGCAGGATATTATTTATATTGATGATATAAGAATAAAGGCGAGCAATGATATTTTGCCTACGGCGTTCATACCGGCCGGCGGAAATATAAACTCCGCCGCTAGAACAGGCACATTCAGCGTGGATTTCAATGCGGAGCTGAATCCGGCAAGCGTAAACGCGCAAACGGTAACGCTTGAAAACGGCGGCGAAAATATTCCGGTAAATCTGGAATGTGTTGAAAGCAGCGGAATTAAACGCCGCATTAATATTACGCCGATTCAACCGCTTAAAAGCGCTACAAATTATATATTAAGATTAAAAGAAGGAATTTCATCTTTGGCAGACATTAACCTAAAAAGCGAGTACACCTTTGCGTTCAGAACGGAATATGCCATAAGCATAGAAACTCTGCCGGCAGTGCTGGACAAAAACGGCAGAAAAATTACAACCCTCATCGCATCATCTTCTTATACCGCAAAGCTGTATTTTAAAAATAATTCACAGCAGCAGCCGCAGAACGCTCAGGTTATCCTTGCGCTGAAAGACGCGCAGGGAAGTCTTGTATACGTTTCCACGGATACAATAAATATTGCGGCGAATACAACGTATACTTTTGTAAAAAGCTTTACAACGCCGCCCCAAACAGCGGCAGGCTGGAAAATGTATTGTTATTTATGGGAAAACGCTGGTAATATGACGCCGTTATATATGGGCAAGGTAATGCTGCCCTAAAGTGGTCGCTAATAAATAATCAGCAGGAAAGGATTGGAGCTTACAATGAAAAGATGGTTGATAGCTATCGCGGTTTTATCTATGATTACAGGAATATTGCCTGTGGCTGCACAAGGAGGGTTAGCAGTGGAAATCTTTGTATCACCAAACGGAAAAGACGGCGCGGCAGGAACGATGGAAAGTCCTCTGGCAACGCTGGAAGGGGCGAAAAACGCTGTAAAAATAGCGAGAGCCAAATCAGATGAGGATACGCAGATTATTGTAAATTTCCGCGGCGGCGTTTATCCGATGATGAAAACGGTTGCGTTTGACGAGTCGGATTCGGGCACCCAAACCGGAAAAGTCATCTATCAGGCTTACGGCGATGAAAAGGTCAGCTTTACAGGCTCGGTTCCAATTCAAGCGTCAAAATTTCAGCCTGTGACTGATGAAAAAATTTTAAAAAGGCTCCCTGCTGAAGCGAAAAATAAGGTCGGTCAGCTGGATTTAAAAGCTCAGGGAATAAATTCCATTCCTCAGTATATCCCGCCGACAGGATTTATGGATACGCCTCCATCTTATACAACGCTGTTTGTTAACGGAATTGAGCAGATTATGTCGCGCTGGCCGAATACTGGTTACGCGAAAATTGATACCGTTATTGATCAGGGTGCAATAAAAAGAAACGGCGACAGTTCAAATAAACCGGCAATTATAGGTTATAAGGGCAGCTATCAGGACAGATGGGTTACAGCAAAGGATTTGCTGATTGAAGGCTTTTTTCTTAATGAATATGCCTGTGAACGTATTTATATAGCCAAGGTAGACCCTTCGGCAAAAACTATTACCACAAAAAGTTCAACTGTTTACGGCGTGGCTGAAAACAAGAGATGGTCGGTGTTTAATCTGCTGGAGGAAATTGATACCCCGGGTGAATACTATATTGACCGTGAAACAATGATGTTATATTTTTATCCGCCGTACACTCTGTCGGACGCGAAAATGGAGCTGTCAGTTATGCGCGACGATATGATTACAATGAAAAAGGTTTCTAATGTTGAGTTTAAAGGAATTACATTTGAACGCACCTGCGGAAATGTTATGGTAACGGATAGCTGCGTAAATATTCTTGTCGCAAACTGTACTCTTAAAAATATCGGCAGAGAGGGCATAAGAATAGTTAAAGGCAAAGATTTTATTGTTCAAAGCTGCAATATGCTTTATATAGGCGGAGTATGCGTATATCTGGACGGCGGCGACAGGCAGACCCTTACGCCCGGCAATAATCAGGTATTAAACTCCTATTTCTACGCGATGGGCAGACATACAAAAACCTACGCCGGCGCGGTTGATATTTTCGGTGTTGGAAATAAAGTGGAAAACAACATAATGCACGAGGCTCCCCATCTTGCGATACGATTCAGCGGAAACGACCACAGCATTAAATATAACGAAATTTATAACGTTGTAAAAGAATCTTTGGACGCAGGCGCAATCTACTCGGGCAGAAACTATACCATGCGTGGAACCGAAATTGCTTATAATTACATTCACGATATTGCGACCAGCGTAAAGAATCAGGGTGGTATTCACGCTGTGGCAATTTATCTGGACGACCAGTATTGCGGAACTAACGTTCATCACAATGTTATTTCAAATGCCAATCTGGGCTTTCTGATAGGAGGCGGACATGATAATTATATTGACAGCAATATTTTAATAAATTGCACAAGCTCAATCAATGCGGATAACCGCGCCGAAGGCTGGAGCAAAAGCGGCGCTATGCCGGGCGGCGACCCGTATATTTCTCTGGCGCAGGTACCCTATAACCTCCCGCCGTATGATAAATACCCCGGTCTTGCGAATATTCTGGATATGTTCCCGGGTATTCCGAGAGGAAATTCGATAAGCGGCAATCTTATCTATAAATCCGGCAAAGTCAACGCTGCCGACAGCTTTATAAAAAATGCCAAGAAATTTGAAAATAATATTGAGGTTAAGGATGACCCCGGCTTTACAGATATGCTGGCTCAGGATTACAGCCTGAAACCGGATTCGCAGATACTCCGGCAGCTTCCGGATTTAAAGGATTATCCGACTGCTAAAATAGGTATGATTACTGACGATTACAGAAAATCTGTCGACAGACCTTCTCTTGCGTTCAAACAGATTTCCCCGAAAAACGGACAGGGAGATATTAATAATTTAAGCTATTTATTTAATTGGGATAATGCCGACGGCGCGGATAAATATAAAATTACAATCGCGAAAGACACGGAAATGAAAGAGGTCGTGATGCAGGAGGAATCGGTTTATAATTATTTCAATGTATCTGGCATGGAGTCGGGGCTCAAAAGCTTTTACTGGAAGGTTGAGGCAATCAATTACTCTAAACAGATTTCCGCAAACAAATCCGCTAAGGGCGATCCGTATCTATTCACCACGCCGCTTTATGATAAGCTTGACAAATCGGAACTTGTCATAGCGTTAAGCGACGCTGTGAAAATGATGGACAGCATAGTCGAAGGAGATAACGCCGGAGAATATAAAGCCGGTACAAAGGAAAGCATGGCAAAGGTAATTGCCGAAGCCAAAGAGATAAATGAAAGAAAGAGCGGAACGCAGGCTGATATAAACAAAATGGTAACCAAATTATATGACACCTCAACTCAGCTTGGAAAAGGCGCGAAAAAAGGTTATATCAACGCGGATTATATGCTAAGTAGCAAGGACGACTGGGAAACAACAGGCAATCTTAATATAGATAATGGTATATTGACCTTTGGAAACGCCAATTCAGATGTCGCGGCGTTTACGGCAAAGCCTTTAAAAGGGTTTGAAATGCTTTGCTTTAAATTAAAGGCGGATTTGAACGGCAAATGGGTTGCGTTCGCTTTAAAACAGAATAAAAACGGAATAATGTGGTCGGTGGGAGCGACAGGCTATCTTATCGTAATAAAACCGGATATTATAGAGCTGCAAAGATTCAAAGGCGGTAGCAGTGAGTTTTTAACCACCGTACCGAATACGTTTGTTCAAAATGAAACATGGCACAATGTTCAGCTTGGAGCAATCGACAGCGGTATGGGAATAACGCTTACTATGAAGGTTGACAATAAAACGGTGTTCAATTTTATGGACATAAAAGCGCCTATAAAGCAGGACGGATATTTTGTGATATACGATATGACGTCCGGGAAATATATGTCTATTGCAGCCGCTGACAGCCTGCCGCAGGGCGATATTGAAGAAGAAATGACAAAAAGCTATCCGCAGCCTGTAACCGTTGACGCAAAAACTCTTATGGACGCTTCTTTGTGGAGCGCTGTTAACGGAACAATAACAGCTTCCGGAAACGGGCTTGCGCTTAAAGGAAATAATATAGGATTTAAAAATAAAATTCCGGCAAACGGTATTTTGAAATTTAAGGCAAAGTTCAATCCGGGCACTAAATGGCAGGCTATAGGGCTTAGAATGAACAGGGTGGATACGCCGTGGAACGCCGGAGTAAACGATTATTTAGTGGCGATAAAACCTGCAAGTATTGAACTTCAAAGGTTTAATAACGGAAAGAATGAGTTTATAGGCATTGCGGACAATAATGTTATCAAAAACGGCGAGTGGTGTGATGTTGAAGCCGGAAGCTATGAGGTTGAAGGTGGCGTAAGGCTGATATTTAAGGTTAATAACGAAACGCTGTTCGATTATGTAGACCCTACACCTGTAGCGGAAGCGGGAAATTTAGCATTCTTTGATTTTAACGGGGAAGGAATTGAAATAGCGCAATGAGAAATGTAGCAATAAATCAGGCTGAAAGCATTTTTGAAACCTTTTGGGACGGGGGAGAATCATATCCCGGTAATGAGAAATATTCAAGCCTATGCAATTATCGTTTTGATTACGGCAAAAATGTCGGGGCGGAAATCGTCCAGATCTGGAGCGGTGTGAATATAAAAATATGGAATCAGCCCGAAGGCGAAACTGTGGCGATGGAAAGAGACTGCCGTTTGAATATTACGGGATATGATACATTCCGTCTTTTCGCGGCTGTTCCGGAGGCATTTAACATTAAAATAATCTGCGTTATTGACGGCAAAAAGCAAGAGGTTATGCAGTTTAACGGAAATAATTCAACGGGCGAATATGACGGCGGTATTTCAGGAAATGAAATAACAAATATCCGAGTTGAATTTACGCATACAGGCAATACCGCCGCCCTATCAACCTTTTACTGGTTTGGATTATCCAATATGGAGCAGCAAAAAATTATGGAAAGCCGCAAAAGCCCGTATGACGAAAACTGGGAAGGCTGTTTTAAAGAGGATTATGAAATTAACCCCTCGATAGGCATTTATTTTAACAACGAGGAATTAACCCAAATCCGTAAAAAGGTTAAAACTTCTCCGTTTAATGTAATAATGGATAAAATGCGCGAGCAGGCAAATAAAGATATGGAAATCAATCCAGAAGCCGAAATCGGCGATTATGTGGCTAATTGCGACCGCCGATGGGTTCGCGACAGGGATATGAAACGAACTGTTTTGTCTAATCCCATGCAAAGGCTGGCGTTTGTGGGGCTGGTGGATGAAAACAGGGATATGCTAAAAATGGCGTGCAGAATGGCGCTTAGCTTAGCTCATCACAAATACTGGTGCGAAAGCATAATAGGCGTGTTTCCGGGAGCTACATGGCACCACCGTTCCTTTACCGAGGAAGTTATATCAAAGGCGTGCGGCGTGGTGCTCGACTGGGCGGGAAGCATGCTGACATGGCACGGACGGCATATTATTAATGACGCTATAATTCAAAAAGGGCTTCCGAGGATTGAGGCGGATTTTAAAACTGTGGAATATATCCGCGACATGAATCAGGGAATTGTATTTTCAAGCGGAAGAATAACCGCACTTATAGCTCTCGCACATGAGTATCCCAGATATGAGGCATGGCTTAAATCCGCCGAAGAGGATTTATTTGAAATGATGGAAAAATATATCCTTCCCGACGGAGGCACAATGGAAGGGCCGGGGTATTGGAATTATACCTTTTCAAATATACTTCCTATTCTGTACATATTGGCTAAATACAGAGGAATACCTCTTTCACAATACGTTCCGCAGAGCTTGCATAAAACCGGTGAATTCGCTCTCGCCATGCTTTCCACAGCGGATGACGGAACAAAATTTCTGCCGGTGAACGACGCTCATCTGCAAAGATATTCTCCTATTGTTCCGGCTGTATTTTCACAGATTTCGGATAAACCCGAATGGAACAGCCTGTACGCCTCGATTATGAAGGATTTCAGCGGAGATGTTGACAAAGAATTTATAATTATCGCGGATGAACCAAAAAAAGCAAGCGGCGATATATTAAAAGAAGGCTTTTGCCACCTTCCGGATATTGGTCAGACGTATTTATATAAAACGGATTTGAAGGATATAGAAAGCGTGCGAATGCAGCTTGTAAGCGGACCGAATTATTTCGGGCACTGTCATTCGGATAAAGGCTCGTTTATTTTAGAAGCCGACAGAAAGCAGATTATAATAGACAGGGGCGTTTGCACTTACGCGATACCGTATGTGGCGTTAATCGGCAAAGCTGATAATCATAATTTGTTTATGCCCCAATGTAGCCAAAACGAAATTCTTGATCAAAACAACTTTAATCCGGGAGCCGCTGTAACTTATGCGGATTATGCGGGCGGCATTCTGGCCTATACGTCGGATAACACTCTCGCATGGAATGAGGGTATATATATAAAGAATTACCGCAGAATATTCTCTCCTCATCCATGTGTGTATCTTATAAATGATGAAGCGAGTTATGTAAAGCCCACCGCTTCTGCGTTTGTTATAAATACTAAATATGATATAAGAGATTGCGTAATTCAATCGGATATACCGTGTAAAATTAAGCCGATAGGCTGGCAGCCTGTTAAAACGTCAAGCGAAGCCTATGGTTTTGACGAAGATCTGGAAAGTGTTAATCAGTTAAAGCTGTTTACAGACAAGGCGTTAAACCATAATGTTATTACCGCTGTTATTTTGGGGGATTATGAATTTATTTTAGATGATATAAAAACTGAAATTATGCAGGACGGAATTAAATTTACTTATAAAGGATTGAAATATACGGCAAAGCAGGGCCGTTGGGAATAAAACCGTAAAATCATTTATAACTGCGCAATCAAATAGTATATGGAGGTTAACATGAAAAAATTATTTATACTTTTATGTATTTTAACGCTTATTCCGCTGGCGGCCGCGGCAAGCTCGGGCGTTGTGCTTAATGCGCCTATGGTTGATATTGAACACAACAGCGTGGCAATAAACGGCAGGCTCACAAGCGGAGCGTCAGGAATCATAGTGATGCTCGAGGTGCTGAATCCGGACAAAACTTTAGGTGATATCAGCAATAACCCTGCGGCTTTACAGAAAATTGACCAGAAAGTCAGTGAAGACGGCGGAGGGTTCAGCTTTGATTTCTCAATTTATTTAGGAGCAAACGCAAGGTCGGGAATATACAATGTATATGTAACTGCCGCCGACAGCAATGTTTCTCAGCAAACCTCCTTTTACTTTGCAACTCCCGCCGACAGAGAAATAGCTTTAATTGCTATTAGGGGGGCGCAGACGCAGCAGCAAATGGCTGAGAAGCTGTCGCAGTATGAACAAATGCTTTCATTGTCGTTTCCTCCCTATGACAGCGTAACAAAAGACAATCTCGCGAAAAATATTTTAGCTTCTCTGGATAAAGACCCGTCCCTCGCGAAAACACCCGGTAAATTTCAGGGGTTAGTACAGGAGCTTTCAATTGTGGAGGCTTTTAACCAGAATAAATCAAATGTTGTAATAAATGAAAACGGAGAGTTTTTATATCCGCAGGTTTTACAGCTGTCGGCGATTGACGAGGCTTACGGCATAACAGCCTACAGCGTTTACAGCACAATGCTCACAGATTTAGGAAAGCTGCAGGTAAGAAACTCGTTGTTTGGCAAAGGCTATAAATACCTTGCAGGTTTTCAAAGGGAATTCGCGGCGCAGACGCTTTTACAGGGATTTAAAAATGTTAAAGTGGGCGGCTACGGTCATGTAAGAGACCTTCTCTTAAAGAACGCAAGCTATGTAGGTTTAAAGCTGAACGTTTACAGTCAATTATCAGAAAGAGATAAATCCTCCGTTGACAGCAGCTTAATGTCGGCTGAGTCGGCAAGTATTATAGATTTACAGACGAAATTAGACAGCCTTATAACTGCGCTCGGTAATAAGCAATCAAGCGGCGGCAAAGGCGGAAGTTCGGGCGGAAGCTCGGGCGGAGGTTTCCAGGTGGATGGCACGGTTCCCGCTCAAACTCCGGTTCCGGCGTCGCAGCAGTCTAAATATTTCAAGGATATGCAGAACGCGGCGTGGGCAGTAACCGCGGTTGACACGCTAGCTCAAGCCAATACGGTAGTAGGCGACGGCGACGGGATATTCGCTCCGAATAACACAGTTACCCGCGAGCAGTTTATAACAATGATTATACGTGGGTTTAAATTTAAAATATCCTATGAAAACAGCGGTTTTTCCGATGTTGATGAGAGCGGTTGGTATTCCGTATATGTAGCAGCGGCGAAAGAAGCGGGATTAACAAAGGGCAAGCCGGACGGTACGTTTGGGGTAGGCGAGCCGATAAGCCGTGAGGACGCGGCAGTCATTGCGCGCAGAGCGGCGGAGCTTTTAAAGCTGGAGCTTAAAAAAGGCGAAACAAAACAGTTTGCCGATACAGACCAGATTTCGGACTATGCCGCACAGGCAGTGGACGCACTTGCACAGGCAAAGGTCATCAATGGTATGCCGGACGGCACATTTGTTCCTAAAGGCAATATTACAAGAGCAGAGGCGGCAGTAATCATCTATAATCTGATGAAATAGGAGGTGGTAAATATGAGAGCTAAATTAATAACATTAATTCTGGCAGTAATCCTGATAACAGGATGCCTTAACGCAAGCGCGTTTACAGATGTAACAGACGGAAAAAACAAAAAAGCAATAGAAACAATTTCGGCTTTGGGGCTTATCAAGGGCTATGAAGACGGAAGCTTTAAGCCTTCCCAGCCGGTTAGCCGCGCTGAATTTGCGGCAATTATAGCAAGCGTGGTTAAAATAGGGCAAAGCAGCGAAGCGGCGGAATGGTATTCGGAATTCTTCGGCAGCGAAGAAACCGAAATGTCTTTAAAAAGCCCTACGGACAGCGAGGCGGGCAGGTTCGAAGATTTGCCATCCGACCATTGGGCTTACGGAACGATTATGGATTTAGTTGATTTCGGATTAATGAACGGAACTCAGCCGAACCTGTTTGAGCCTGACAGAGCGGTTTCATATAATGAGGGCGTAAAAACAATGACAAAGCTTTTAGGTTATGATGTTAAGGCGGAGCTAAAGGGCGGTTATCCGAACGGTTATTTAGCAACTGCGTCAAGCTTAGGTATGCTCACAGGCGTGCCACAAAAAGATGACGGTGTTTTAATAAGAGAGGACGTGGCAAGGCTTATTTACAATTCTCTGGACATTGAGCTTCTGCAATGCCTTAGCTACGGTGAAACAAAAAGCTATGAACCTGTAAAAGACGAAACACTTTTAACCAAGGTGCTTGAGATGGACAAAACGGAAGGTTATATGACCGCAAATGAAACCACATCTCTGACGTCCGCAAGCGATATAGGAAAAAATAAGGTAGAGGTAAACGGTGAAATTTTTGAAATAACAAAAGCTTCCCCGAACGCGGGAGATTATATAGGAAGATATGTTGAGCTTTATTATAAAGAAAATAAGGACGATGATTTAAAGGAAATTGTTTACATAACACTTTCCGACGAGGATGAATGCCTTACAATTCCGGCGGAAAGAATCAAAGGCTTCCAAAATAATGTTTTCAGCTATTACGGAGAGGATTTAAACAAAACCTTTAGTGAAAATATTATTCCGGGCGCGCCGATGATTTATAACGGTTACGCTTTATCAACCTATGACGCCGACACATTTGATATACAATACGGTAATGTGACGCTGGTTAAAACAGGCGGTAAATACGGATTGATTATTGTTGAAAACTTTACTACAATGTATGTCGGAGCTATAGACAAAGATAAATTTATAGTATATAATAAATCTGTTGACGCAAATTCCGCAACCATGGACGACAGCTTAAATCTGGACCCTGATAATTCGGATGTTAAAATTAAAATATTATCCGCAGAAGGCTCGGCTTTGGATTTTGGAAATATAGCAAGCGGATGCGTTCTTACGATTGCGGAAAACGGAAACAGCAAAAAGGTAATTATAAATACAAATACAGTGAAAATAAAAGTAAGCGAAGTTACCGAGAACGGCTCTGAAATATATTTATCGGACGGGAGCAAAAGCTATAAGCTTTCACGCGACTATATTAAAGCGGCGGAGAGAGTGCCGGTTAAGGCGGGAGACAATGTTACGCTGAATCTTGACGCCTTCGGCGGAGTAGCGTGGATTACGCTTGAGGCAAACGCCGATATGAAAACCGCATATCTTGTACGTTACAGCGCTGTGGGAACCTTGCAGTCAAGCTATCAGTTTATGCTGTTTGATAATACCGCGAAACCGTTCGTTTTAGACGGGGCGGACAAAGTGGCAATCGACGGGTTAAACGGAATTACGTCTACATACACGTCAACTAATATGGAATCCGCTTTAAACGGCTATAAGGGCATAATTAAATATTCGCTTAATTCGGACGGCAAGATTAACAAAATTGAGCTGCCGCTGGACGAGGAAGTAAACCGCGCAAGATTATATAAAATTTTTGAGGTAACCCCGGAATCAAACGGAAATATTTCATATAAAAGCAGTTTAATGACCTTCGGCGGTAAAATATACATCAATAGCGGCACTGTTATTATCAGCCAGCCGGACGACCTGAATGATGAACTTGGATATTCTGTTCTGGCTTCGAATTATTTTGTAAACGACCAGTTTTACGCTGTAACGGCTTATACCAGTATTCCGGATTCGTGCATCGCCGAGGTAATTGTTACAAAAAGCGCGTCAAAAGACAGCGTTGACCCCCGTGATCCCGTAGCGGTAGTAACAAAGGTTGTTGATTCCGTAACTCCGGACGGCGAGAAAGCGAAAAAGGTAGTAGCTTTCCAGGATGGTAAGGAAATTGAGCTTTACGGTGAATATGACCGTATAAATAAGGCAGGGCAAAGCTGCTGCTCATTTGATATGGCTTCGAATCCTATTAATAAAAACGTTGAATACAGTGTTGTTAAAGGCGACATGATAAGGTATGTTAAAAATAGATCCACAAACAGTGTGGATAATGTTCAGGTTGTTTATAAATCTGACCTGCCGAACCCGCTTGGCAAGGGGAAAAGCGGTTATCTTGCCGGCGTAACGGATAAATACTATATTGATTCAAATTATATTGTTAACGGCAAAAACCTGATGTATGAAAAAAATCCGGCTGCCGTGCTTTCAAACGGTAACCCATACGCTTTAAACGGCAGCGCGGTTTCTTCGCCGGCACACCGTTTCCATATGTATGATGTGCGTTGTATGCTTGGCTATGTTTACTCAAATGAAAAAGGAATAATCAAGGTAACAACACAGGATTTGCATCAAACAGAATACAGGCCGTCGGGTATCCCTCTTGTGCCGGATATTATTGACAACGGCAAACAGTATACCGGAGTATACGTAATTGATAATTATTTGCTGAGTAAATATAAAATGACCTATGTGGAATATACAAATGATAAAGTAATTGCCCGCGCAGGCACTGCAAGCGATGTCCGCAGCTTTAAAGAAAGCGGCAAGAGCTGTTCAAAGGTTATTGTATTCAACCGCAGCGGCGAGGCGCAGCAGCTTGTGATTATCAATGATTTAAGAGATTAGGAGGAAAGTATGACTAGAATAATAAGTCTGATACTTATGTTGACTATGATTTATACAGTTGCATCGGCTGCTCCGTTTGAAAATAAGGATAGTATTAATGTGGTTTATTTCGGAGGTTCTATAACTCAGGGCTCGGGAGCTTCGGCTCCCTCTAAAAGCTGGGTAGGCCTTGTAGGCGAATACCTGAAAAGCTCGCTCGCTCCGGTTAAGGTAAATAATATAAACACCGGTATGGGCGGAACAGGCTCGGATATGGGTCTGTTCCGGCTCAATCGTGACGTTATATCTAAAAAGCCTGATTTGGTTTTTGTCGAATTCGCGGTGAATGATCATAGCGCTGACAGAAATGAAACAATAAAAAACATGGAAGCGATTGTAAGAAACCTTCAAAAGCTTGACAATCCGCCGAATATTATATTTATTTACACTACTTCAAAGGATTTTGACTCTTGCGTTGATGTGCATGAAGAGGTTGCGAAGTATTACGGAATTCCGTCAATTAATTTACAGGAGTATATTCAAAAATCAGGCGTAAGCACCGACGAAATTTTAAAAGACGGCGTACATCCGAATGATAAAGGCTATCAAATGTACGCGGATTATATTATTAAGAATTTAGCTACGAATAATTTCTATAAACAGCCGAAAAAACAGGAGAAAAAGCTGATTGAGAGCGGTTATGATTTTATTCCGAGATTTGACCCGGCAAATAATGCTTCAGCAACGGGCAGCTGGACGAAAACCGCAGCAGGGCTTACAACCGACGAGGTTGGAGCTGCGCTTACATATGATTTTTCAGGCACTATGCTTGCGATACAGAACAGAATTTCGTCATACGGCGGAAAATGCAGTATAGAAATAGACGGCGCGCAGCAAACTACATTAAGCATGTACTATAATGTTAATGACCAGCCTGTAATGTGGTATAAAAATATGGGGCTGTCCGATGGCAAGCATACTCTTAAAATTACAGTATTGCAGGACAAGGACGAGAAAAGCCAGGGAAACCGAATAGCGATGGATTACTTTATAATTGCGGACGGAAAAACAGAAACGGCCGCGCAGCCGCAGGAAAACCCTGTTTCGGCTCCGCCTGCATTGACGCAGGACGGCATTATTTATGATACTGCCTATAAAGCTTTTGCCCAGACAGGAACATGGACAACGTCAAATCTGGTTGGGTATAACGGGCAATCGATAAGTATGTCCGATGAGGAAGGCGCGGAAGCGTCGTGGGATGTTTCAATTAAAAACGGTATTTATAAAATGTATGTATGGAGCTGCCTGAGCGATAAAGGAACGCCGAACGGAAAAATCAAAGTTTCCTGTACCACGCTCACAGAGACAAAAGATTTGAATTTCCAAAGAGGCGTAACAGGCTGGAAGGAAGTTGGAATATATAATATAACAGACGGCAGAGCTTTAGTTTCAGTGACGGGCCAGGGCGGAAGAATTATGGTAAGCGCTCTGAAATTTGTACCCGAGAATGAAAACTACAGAATTTTAGCGGAGTTGTTTAAAAAGGTGCCGGGCGCTATAGTCCTGAAAACAGACAGCCGCAATGCTTTTATAAATGGCGTATCAGCCGAAATTCCGGATGTTGCTCCCGTTGTTGAACAGGGAAGAACATTGCTGCCTTTACGGTTTGTGGCGGAAGCGACAGGCGCGAGGATTGACTGGAACGATGCCGAGCAAAGCGCAGTGATTACCTCTAAAGACACTGTTTTAATCTTTAAGCCGGACAATGCTGTGTATACAGTAAACGGTGAGGAAAAACAGCTTGATGTCGCGCCCGCAATTCGGGACGGCAGAATGCTTCTGCCTCTTCGTGCGGTTGCGGAAAACATAGGGAAACAGGTATTTTGGGACGATTCCGGCTTAATCGTAATCGCGGACGAGGTTTATCTGGATAACGAAGTGGACAGGGAAATGATACAGGAAGTTGCGCAGGCGATGACAGAATCTGATTAATTTATATAGGGCAGCCGCAAGGCTGCCCTAACATGCGGAGAGGTGTAGATTTTGTACAAATTGGTAATAGCTGATGACGAGGACTTTATTCGTGAGCAGTTAATTGAAATGCTGTCATGGAAGGAATTCGGCTTTGACGTAGTAGCCTCATTTGAGGACGGCAGTGAAGTGATTGAGTATTTAAAGGAAAATGAAGCGGACGTTGTTTTAGCTGATATAAAAATGAAGAATGTTTCAGGTATTGAAATCGCGCAATTTATATATCATAATGAAATCAATACAGAGGTTATACTGATAAGCGGCTACAAGGATTTTGAATATGCCCGTCAGGCGCTGAAATTCGGAGTTTTTGATTATCTGTCAAAACCCACAACCTATTCGGAAATCACTGCTACATTCAAACGGGTATACGAAAAACTGAATGTAAAATATGCAACGGATGTAAATCAACTGGCGATAAAACAGCTTTTTTTCGATATATTATCCGGGCTTGGGGATATGGATGAACTCCGTTCGGGGATTGAAAAGCTTAAACTGGATATTGACTTAAATAATTTAATTGCGTGTATTGTCACAATAAATTTCAGCAAATACAATGAGTATATCGAAGGCAAATGGAAATACGGGAAAGAGGGATTCTACAACGCCGTTCACAATATAGTGGACCATGTTGATGGCGGGCTCTATTTTTCTGTAGTCGATATGGTATATTCACAGGCGATTGTACTGGTTATCGGAACGTTTGAGCAGGACAGCCTGTTTGAGAAACAAACAGAAGCTTTTGAGGCGTCAATAAGGAGCGTTTTTGAACAGAATCTGAACTTGGAGGTGCAGTGCAAAGCGCATGAGGTATGCCGCAGTATACACAAAATTTCCGAAAGCTATAAACGGATTATGTCAAATAATAATCATCATATTACAGCGGTTATTCACAACATTATTTCTCATATCAGCGTCGGTAACGATACAGGCGCGATTAGCATGTTAAACAACTTTTTAAGCAGCTGCAGCGAATTAAAAGAAGCGTATATTTTCGCGAATTCATTCGCCGAAATTTTAAAGAATACTTTAAATCTGGATACTGATAAAATTAAAAATGAGCTTACAAATGCCGCAAGCATTTCAGCGGTTGAAAATATAATGGCGGGATTTATTCAAAATGCGGTTAAAGACATTGAGGGCAAAAATTTAAGCATTATTGATATGGCAATTTCATATATTCAGGATAATTACAGCAAGGATATTTCGCTGGAGGATGTTGCGGCTCATGTTGCGTTAAATCCCGCATATTTCAGCCGTTATTTCAAACAGAATACAGGCGAACGTTTTATGGATTATATTACAAATATCCGTATGGAAAAGGCAAAGGTGCTTTTAACTCAAACCGCTTTAAAGGTTTATGAAATCTGCGATTCGGTCGGATATAAAAATATACAGCACTTCCACCGTCTTTTTAAAAATTATACAGGCAGCACGCCGAATGAATTCAGGTTGCATTACGGAGGCGGTCATGGATAAGAAAAATATTTTGACTTATATTAAAAACTATAAATGGCGCAGTGTGTTTTTCAATCATTTCAGAAATGTGCTTATAGCGATTTTACTTTTGTTTTTGCCGTATAGCGTTTTAATTTATTATTACTATAATTCAACTATTACCAAGGAAGCGACAACCTTTACCGAACAGCAGCTGCTCAAGACCGCCAATACGATTGACAGCATTATAAGCGAGGTTGACACATATAATACTTTAATTTCCTATAACAGCTATACCCGCACATTTTTGCTGCGTCCCAGTATTCCGCTTGAGGGCAAAATCAGCTCCGAGCTGCTGCGCCCCGTGCAGGAGCTTATAACCAATTTTATGATAGTTTCGCAGCACCGCAAAGCGATTTATATTTACAGCTTAAATAATAATTTTGTTTTAAGCAATACAACAGGCGGCGATATATCGAAATTTTCCGATAATCTATGGTATAAGCATTATAAGGAAACCGGAATAGGAGATTTCAGAATTATTAATAATGAAAACGGCGTGCATGATTTATTAATATCAAAAGAAATCATAGATACAAACGGTAAAAAAATAGGGCTGTTCGTGGTTGTTACGGATACGGCTAAAATAGACAGCTTGGTTAACCAAAACGAACTGCAAATCACAGAAACAGACGGGAAAATGCTTTACAGCACCAATCATAATTATACGGAAACATATAATATAGACAAAAAGGAGCTTTCCAAGGAAAAATGCACGTCTGTAATAAAAAACGGCAGAATCTATTCAAGTATACTTTCGGATAATCTTCTTATATATACTTCAATTTTACCTATGCAGTATTTCAGAAAGAATCTTTATGGTATGGGCGTTTTGATTTTGTGCGGAAGCATAGCCGCGCTTATATTAGTATTTCTTTTTGCTTTTTACGCAACCGCTAAAATGTACACTAGCATTGTTGAAATAATATCACTTATTCAAACTAATACAGGCGAGTATATATCAAGCGACGAATATAACGAAACGCTGTTTATATCAAATAACATTTTAAAAATTATTGATAATAATAATAAAATTGAAGAAGAGCTGTCAAAGCGGCTGCAGCTGCTTAAAAAAGCGCAGTCAATTGCTCTGCAAACGCAGATTAATCCGCATTTTTTATTTAACACCCTTCAAATGGTGAACCTGTTTATTATAAAAAGTCTTAAAGGCGATAATGAGGCTACCAAAATAATTTCACTGCTATCTGAACTGCTCAGAATTTCACTTGATACCAAGCAGAATATAATTCCGGTATCCACCGAAATTGAACACGCTAAAAAATATATCGAAATTCAAAGCATAAAATACAAAAACAGATTTGATGTAAGCTGGAATATATCGCAGGATACGCTTGAACTCAAAACAATTAAGCTGGTGCTTCAGCCGATTCTTGAAAATGCGGTTACGCATGGAATCGCGCATCTCAAAAATAAAATGGGTCATTTAAATATTTCCGTCTGGGCGGATGAAAAATATTTAAATATGGTTGTGGAAGACAACGGAGTAGGAATGGAAAGCGAAACGCTCGTCGCTATAACTGAAAGACTAAACAGCGAGAGTATTATTGAAAATACGCATATAGGCCTCGCAAATGTCCATCAGCGTATTCAGCTTATATACGGCAAGGATTACGGCGTAACCATTAAATCAGAGCAAAACAGCGGAACATTCGCTTATATAAAACTGCCGCGAATTTTAAAAGGAGATTGACAAATATGACAACAAAAGATGCATTACAGATTGCGCTGCAAAAAACAAAATTGAACATGGAGCAGATTGACGATAAATTAGTGGAATATACTGCTTGCAATGACGGGCGGTATGTACGGGGGAACAAGGATAGTTTTCTTAAATTATCACATATTTTTACATGGACGCAAAGCTTTTTTACCGGTATGGCTTATTGGAGCTTTAGGATTACAAAGGATGAAGAGTATTTAAAATGGAATAATCAGTTTTTTAATCAATTTTATAGCAAGGTGTTCGACACGCCTTTTGAAACAATGCATGATTTAGGCTTTTTATATACTCCTTACGCGGTTGCCATGTATAAGGCAACAGGCGACGAAAACATGAAAAAAACAGGCGTTAAGGCAGCGGATGAGCTTGCGAAACGGTTTGATATAAACGGAAGATATATCAGGGCATGGGGAAGGCTTGACGATAATATACCTGAATATGTGGACTCGGAACTTGCCCGCGACCATTTCTTTACAAAAAGCAGAGGTTTGGCAATTATTGACTGCATGATGAATCTTCCGCTTTTATACTGGGCGAGCGAAGCAACAAAAAATCCGTTTTATAAAATGATAGCAAACGCTCACGCGGACACTACGCTTAAATATTTTATCAGAGAAGATAATTCGGTGTGTCACGCTTATTATTTTGATCCGGAAACGGGAGCGCCCCAAAAAGAGGCAAGCTATTGCGGCTATGGAGTAGGCTCGCACTGGGCAAGGGGAACATCATGGGCTATATACGGATTTGCGATTGCTTACAGCTATACGGGGAAAAAAGAATATCTGGATACAGCTATAGCAATTTGCAAAGAATTCATACGTCAATGCGAGGAAGATAATATTCCGGTATGGGATTTCAGGCTCCCAAAGGATACGCCGGCATATTACTGTGGCAAAAATGAAACGACAAACTGGGATGTTACAGATAAGGAAAATATTAAATATAACCGCGACACCTCCGCCGCGGCAGTAGCAATATGCGGTATTCAGGAAATTCTGCGGCATACAAAGGATAATGAATTATCGGACGCTAAGGATAAAATGTTTGACTCTCTGATTAATCAATATATGGATAAATCCGCAAATATCCCGGGGCTTTTGAAATGTCAGAACGGTAATATGACCTATACTATTTTCGGGGATTATTTCTTTATGGAAGCTTTGGCGGGGGATTGCTTCGGATTTGATAGATTGTGGTAATTTGAAGTAAATATAAGATTAAAGGATAGATTTAATTAAATCTATCCTTTAATCTTATTCAGCAGACATTATTTAAATAATGTGTACTGAATAAATAAAAATTCGGCATAAATAGTGACATTTTCGCAAATTTATGATATAATAAGTGCATAGGAAATAACGGTTTTGCCTAAAAAAGCTTGCACTTTGGAGTGATTATAATGT